>Ga0164241_10001080_pt1 | contig 37325 bp, 33 predicted proteins | sample OricomyardsoilBY_FD_108780 | JGI IMG/M metagenome (GOLD analysis project Ga0164241, IMG submission 108780) | Backyard soil microbial communities from Emeryville, California, USA - Original compost - Back yard soil (BY) | ecosystem: Environmental > Terrestrial > Soil > Unclassified | place: USA... | reverse complement strand
CGTGCTGGGGCTGTTCGCGCTCGCGTTCGCCCGCCCGCTCCTCGAGGAGTGGGGTGTCGTCCTCAGCTGGCGCCAGCTCGGCACCTGGCACTACTGGGACCAGGCGCAGGTGCACATCCTGCGGCCGCTGGAGTCCATCCCCGCGTGGTTCTACTCCCTGCTGGGGGGCGGCCGGCTCTACGGGTTCGCGGTCGGCTTCGGCATCCTGCTCCTGATCAAGTACGCCGCCGGGCGCTGGGCCGTGGCGACCGTCCTCAGCCGTCCGGGCCAGTGGATCGTCGGCAGCCTCTCGGCGGTGCTCGTGGCCTGGCCCGGAGCGTGGCGGCTGCGGTTCTCCCCCGCCCAGCTCTCGCTGGCGTTCTTCCTGCTCGCCCTCGGCGCGACGCTGCGCAACCGCGACGCCTTCCGCTGGAAGTGGGCGGTCCTCGCCGGCGTCGGCACCGCCCTGATGCTGGCCACGTACCAGGCCCTGCTGATCTGCGCCGTCGTGCTGCCGCTCGTGGCGCTGCTCGCGACGACCGAGCCGCTGCCACCCACGCGCCGCGAGGTCCTGCGCGCGCTGGTCCGGACGGCCGGCCCGATCGTCGCGGGGATCGCGGCCTACGCGATCTACGCGCTGATCGCGAAGTCGACCGGAGACGGCCAGCAGTACGAGGAGACCCTGTACAGCTCCGGCGACGCGCTGAACTCGATCAGCGGCGTTCGCTCGGCGATCTCCGACCTGTACCGGACCGCGTACGTCAACTCGACGCTCACCCTCCCGCTCCTCGCCGGCTTCGCCGCCCTGCTGGCGCGTCCGGCACTGACCGAGGCCGCGGGCCACCGCGCCGTCGCCCGCCGCCTCGCCGGCGTCTTCGTCGCGGTCGCGGCGCTGCCGCTGCTCTCCGGCGTCTACGCGTTCGCCAGCGCCCATCGCGTCGATCCCGACCGCGTCCTCTTCCCGGTCGCCGTCGGCTTCGTCCTGCTCAGCGTCGTCCTCCTCGCGCGCTACCGGACCCGCCCCGGAGCGGCGCTGACCTGGCCGTGGGCCGGAGCGATCGTGGCCGTGCTCCTCTTCTCCTCGGGCGTCGACGGCGTCGTGCGCCACCGCGACTACGCGGCCGAGAACTCGGTCATCGGCGCGGTCACCCGGGTCGCCGAGGAGCAGCACCCGTCGTCCGTCGTGGTGCGCGACTACTCGGGCACGCTCGGCGACGTGTACCGCCTGTACCCGCCGACGCTCTCGCAGGCGGTGGCGGTGCGCGGCGCGACGGTCGACGCCACGATCTGCACGGCGGCCGGCGTCGCCCGCTACCAGCCGGAGGCCCGGCTGCTCCACGTGGAGGTCACGCCCTCGTGCGCCGATCTCGACGTCGAGGGCAAGCCCGTGGTCCTCGACGCGCACTCCGCGCCCGACGGCTGGACGGTGACCGTGGCGGACACGCGCGACCCGGCCAAGTAGCGGGCTCAGGCCCGGATGAGCGTCTCGAACTCGTCGTAGTCGCGGATGTAGTCGCCGTCGCTGTAGACGTCTGACGCGAGGACGACGAGGACCGAGTCGGGCGCGTAGTCGTACTGACCGCCCCAGACCATGGGCGGCACGTGCAGCGCGAGCGACGGACGGTCGAGCAGCGCCTCGGCGCGATGCTCGCCGTCGTCGACGAGCGCCCGGACGCTGCCGTGGACGCACACGAGGAGCTGGTGCTGCTCCCGATGCGCGTGCTCGCCCCGCGCCTCGCGCGACGGGACCGCGTACTGGACGAACATCCGGCGCGGGACGAACGGCAGGTGATCGCCGACCTGCGCGAACGTCAGCGCACCCCGCACGTCCGCGATCGCGGGAAGCTCGAGCAGCTGGGCGCCGCGCACGTTCCCCAGGCTCTCCACCGCGCGGTCGGGCGACGGGGCGGGCGCGGCGGCCCCGGTCCCCACGTAGCCGACGATCCGCGTCGGGCTGCCGCCGACCACGGCGCGAGCCGGCACGTCCTGGGTCAGCACGGTCCCGGGCTGCACGAGGGCGTACGGCCCGACGGTCACCCCGGGCACCACGATGACCCCGGCGCCGAGCTCGGTGTCGCGACCGATCTGGACGGGCTCCGCGCTCGTGCCGGTGACGACCACGTTGGGCCCGAAACGGGCCCGATCCCCGATCGTCACGACGCCGTCGATGCGCGCGCCCGCGCCGATCGACACGTCGACGCCGAGCAGCGGCTCGCCGGTCAGGCTGGCGTACGCACCGAGCTCGAGGCCCGGCGCGGCGGGCACAGCGGCCCCGAGGAAGACTGGAACCTCTGCGTCGATGGGGCCAAGCCTACCGTGGGTATGCTGCGAATGTGGCTGGTATCTCCGGGAATGCGGTGGTCTCACCCGACGCCGAGATCGGCGACGGCTGCGAGATCGGGCCGTTCTCGATCGTCCACGCGGGGGTCCGGCTGGGCAGCGACAGCGTCGTGGGATCGCACTGCGAGATCGGCCTGCCGGGGCCCGCGGGAAGCGACGCCACGCTCGAGATCGGCCCCGCCGCGGTCATCCGGTCGCACTCCGTCCTCTACGCGGGATCGACGATCGGCCCGGAGCTTCGCACCGGCCATCGGGTGACCATGCGCGAAGGGCTGACGATCGGCCGCGACTTCCAGGTGGGCACGCTCGCCGACCTCCAGGGAGACGCGACCTTCGGCGATCACGTCCGTCTCCACAGCAACGTCCACTGCGGCAAGCTCTCGGAGATCGGCGACTTCGTCTGGATCTTCCCCTACGTCGTCCTGACCAACGACCCGCACCCGCCGAGCGACGGCTTCCACGAGGGCGCGGTGATCGAGCCCTACGCGGTGGTGGCGACGTCCTCGGTCGTCCTGCCGGGTGTGCGGATCGGAGAGGGCGCCTTCGTCGGCGCCCACACGCTCGTCCGCGCGGACGTCCCGCCCGACACGATCTGCGTCGGCGTGCCCGGCAAGAACCGGGGGCCGACGAGCGCGATCCTCCTCAAGGACGGGAGCGGTCCGGCCTATCCGTGGCGCCGCCACTTCGAGCGCGGATACCCGCCCGAGGTCGTCGCGCGGTGGCGTGGCGAGCGGCGCAGAGATCAGTAAGCGCTTCGTGATCTCGAGAACGAGAGCCTTCTTCGCCGATCGCCGGGCGCGAACGCCGCTGCTGCTGGAGCTGGGCACCGTCGCGGTCGTCGTCGTCCTCGCGCTGGCGTTCGCGCGACCGCTGCTCGAGGAGTGGGGCCTGACGCTGCAGTGGCGGCACCTGGGGCCGTGGCACTACTGGACGCAGGCCCAGGTCCACATCCTCCGGCCCCTGGAGCCCGTGCCCTCGTGGCTGAACGCGCAGCTCGGCGGTACGACGCTCAGCCTGGCCTGCGGGTTCGCGATCCTGCTCGTCGCCAAGTACCTCGCCGCGCGCTGGGCCGTCGCGCCGGTGCTCGGCCGCCAGGGCCAGTGGGTCGTGGCCACGATGGCCACCGTGCTCCTGGCCTGGCCGGGCGAGTGGCGGATGCGCTTCTCGCCCGCCCAGTTCTCGATGGTGTTCTTCCTGCTTGCCCTCGGCGCCGTCGTGCGAGCGCGCGACCGCTGGCGCTGGCGCTGGTTCGCGCTCGGCGCGGGCGGCGTCCTGCTGATGCTCCTGTCCTACCAGGCGCTCCTGGTCTGCGCGGCCGCGCTCCCCCTCGTGGCGCTGTTCGCCACCGCCGGGCCGGTCGCCCGCTCCCGGGGCGAGCTCGCGCGCGTCCTCGGGCGCACCGCCGCGCCGGTCGCGGTGGGGTTCGCCCTCTACGCGATCTACGCCGAGATCGCCAAGGCCTCCCAGCACGGAGCGTCGTACGAGGAGGCGATCTACAACTCGGGTGGCGCGCTGCGCACGCTCGGGGGGCTCCGCGACGCGCTCGCCGACCTCTACCGCACGACCTACCTGGAGTCGACGACGACGCTCGCGCTCTTCGCCGGCTTCACGCTCCTGCTCGCCGGCCCCGCGCTGCTCGCGCCGGCGAGCCGCCGAGCCCTCGTCCAGCGCCTGGCGGTGCCGGCGACGGCGCTCGCCGCGCTGCCGCTGCTCGGGGGCGCCTACGTCTTCAACCTCGGGCACCGGATCGACCCGGATCGCGTGATGTTCCCCGTGTCCGTGGGCTTCCTCCTGCTGGCCGTCGTGATGCTCGTCCGCCACCGCTCGGAGAGCGCGACGCGACCGAGCTGGGTCTGGGCGGGGTCGGTCGTCGCCGTCCTGCTGATCTCCACCGGGCTCGACGCGCGCCTCCGCTACCGCGACTACGAGGCGCTCGACTCGGTGGCGACGGCGACCGCGAACGCCGCGGAGCGGACGCACGCCACCCGGGTCGTGCTGCGCGACTACTCCGGCACCCTCGGCGACCTGTACCGGCTGTACCCGCCCACCCTCTCGCTGGTGCTGGCGGTCCGCGACGTCCCCGTGAAGGCCGAGCTCTGCATCCCCGACGGGGTCGACCGCATCCATCCCGCGGCGCGCAGGTCCGGCGAGGAGAGCACGCCCCGCTGCGAGGAGCTGCCGCCGGACGACAAGGCCGTGCTGCTCGACGCACGGCCCGTGGGCGGACGGCTGCAGGTCTCCGTCGCCGGCGCCCCGTAGGGGGATTAGGGTGTCCGCCATGAAGGCAGTGCTCCTGGCCGGCGGGCGCGGCTCGCGCCTCAGCGAGGTCACCGACGTGCGCCCCAAGCCGATGGTGGAGATCGGCGGGATGCCGATCCTCTGGCACATCATGAAGCACCTGTCGTCCCACGGGATCGACGAGTTCGTGATCTGCCTGGGCTACAAGGGCTACGTGATCAAGGAGTACTTCGCCAACTACAACCTGCACCGCTCGGACCTGACGATCGACATGGCCAGCGGCGAGGTGTCGATCGAGAGCTCCTCGGTCGAGCCCTGGAAGGTCACGCTCGTCGACACCGGCGAGCACACGCAGACCGGCGGCCGGCTGCGGCGCGTGCTGCATCACGTCGCGAACGAGGACGAGTTCCTCTTCACGTACGGCGACGGGCTCAGCGACGTCGACGTGGGCGCGCTCGTGGCCCACCACCGCGCCCACGGCAAGCAGGCGACCGTCACCGCCGTGCGTCCCCCGGGGCGCTACGGGGTGCTCGACCTCTCGCCCGACCTGCTCGTGCGCGACTTCCGCGAGAAGTCGCCGGGCGACGGCGGCTGGATCAACGGCGGCTACTTCATCCTCTCCCCGACGGTCGGCGACCACCTCCACGGCGACGACGCGATCTGGGAGCGCGAGCCGGTCGACGCGCTCGCCTCTCGCGAGGAGCTGACCGCCTACCAGCACCACGGCTGGTGGCAGCCGATGGACACCCTGCGCGACCGCGACGTGCTCGAGGCGCTCTGGGAGGAAGGGTCGCCGCCCTGGCGCACGTGGACGTAGATCCGCGGTTCTGGGCCGGCCGCCGGGTCCTGCTCACCGGGCACACCGGGTTCAAGGGCACCTGGCTCGCCCTCTGGCTGCGGTCGCTCGGCGCCGAGGTCGTCGGGCTGTCGCACGCCGTGCCGCCGGCGCCCGCGATGTTCCCGGCGAGCGGCCTGGAGGCCGACCTCGACCACCGGCTCGGCGACATCCGCGACGCGGAGGCGGTCGCCGCCACGGTCGCCGCCGCCCGGCCCGAGGTCGTGCTCCACCTCGCCGCCCAGCCGCTCGTGCGGCTGTCCTACTCCCGGCCGCTGGAGACCTACGCGACCAACGTGATGGGCACCGCGAACGTGCTCGAGGCGATCCGCCACGCCGACGGGGTCCGCGCGGTGGTCGTGGTCACCAGCGACAAGGTCTACGAGGACACGGGCGAGCAGCGCGGCTACGCCGAGGACGACGCCCTCGGCGGCAGCGATCCGTACGCGAGCTCCAAGGCGTGCGCCGAGCACGTCGCCGTGGCGTACCGCCGCGCGTTCTTCGCGCCGGCCGGCGTCACGCGCGTCGCCACCGCGCGCGCCGGCAACGTCATCGGCGGCGGCGACTACGCGGCCGATCGCCTGATCCCCGACCTGATCCGCGGCGCGCGCGACGGCGTCTCGGTCCCGATCCGCCGCCCCGACGCGGTGCGGCCGTGGCAGCACGTGCTGTGCCCGCTCGCGGGCTACCTGCTGCTGGCCCAGGCGCTCTGGGACGACGCGGACGCGCAGGGCGCGTGGAACTTCGGGCCCGACGCCGAGGACGCGCGGCCGGTCGGCTGGATCGCCGCGCAGCTGTCGGAGCGCTGGCCCGGCGGCCTCGCCCACCACCTCGACGACGACGGCTCGCACCCGCACGAGACGCCGCACCTCGCGATCGACTCCGCGAAGTCGCGCGCGCGGCTCGGCTGGGACCCCGCGTGGGACCTGGCGCAGGCGCTCGACGCGATCGTGGAGTGGACGCTGGCCGTCGACGGGGGCGCGTCGCTGCCGGCGACCTGCCTCGCGCAGATCGACGCGTACTCGCGCGCCGCGACCGCCTGATCGCTCAGGCCGGGCCGGCGCCGACCGCTTCGCGCACCACGTCGATCATGTAGCCGATCTCGGGCTCGCCGAGCCCGGGGTAGACGCCGATCCAGAAGACGTGGTTCATGACGTAGTCGGCCCGCGCGAGGTCGCCGACCTGCCGATGCTCGACGTGCGCGTAGGCGGGCTGGCGGACGAGGTTGCCACCGAAGAGCTGGCGCGTCGCGACCCCGCGGCCCTCGAGGTGTCCGACGACGTCGTTGCGCACGAGCCCCGAGCCCTCGCGGACGCCGATCGGGAACCCGAACCAGCTCGGGTCGCTGCCCGGCGTGGCCTCGGGGAGGATCAGCCGGTCCTCGAGGTCGCCGAGCCCGGCGAGCAGCGCCTGGAAGTTCGCGCGGCGGGCGGCCACGAAGCCCTCGAGCTTGTCGAGCTGGACGAGCCCGACCGCAGCCTGCATGTCGGTCACCTTGAGGTTGTAGCCGACGTGCGAGTACGTGTACTTGTGGTCGTAGCCGAACGGCAGCTCGCCGAGCTGGTGGCCGAAGCGCTTGCCGCAGGTGTTCTCGCAGCCGGGCGCGCACCAGCAGGCGCGGCCCCAGTCGCGGAACGACTCCACGAGCAGCTTCAGGCGGCCCGTGTTCGTCAGGACGGCCCCGCCCTCGCCCATCGTGATGTGGTGCGCCGGGTAGAAGCTGACCGTCGCGAGGTCGCCGAACGTCCCGACCGACCGGCCCTCGTACGTCGACCCGAGCGCGTCGCAGCAGTCCTCGACCAGCCACAGGTCGTGCTTGTCGGCGAACGCCTTCACCGCGCCGAGGTCGAACGGGTTGCCCAGCGTGTGGGCGACCATGATCGCCCGCGAGCGGTCCGAGAGCGCGGCGTCGAGCTGCGTGACGTCGATGTTGTAGGTCGGCACGTGGACGTCGCAGAAGACCGGGACGAGGCCGTTCTGGACCGTGGGATTGACGGTCGTCGGGAACCCGGCGGCCACCGTGATGACCTCGTCGCCGGGGCGCAGGCGACGGTCGCCCAGGTCGGGCGACGTGAGCGCCGAGAGCGCGAGCAGGTTCGCCGACGAGCCCGAGTTCGTCAGCAGCGCGTGGCGCAGCCCGAAGAGCTGCGCGAAGCGCTTCTCGAAGGCCTCGGCGTAGCGGCCCGCGGTGAGCCAGAAGTCGAGGCTCGAGTCGACCAGCGAGACGACCTCGTGCTCGTCGAAGACCCGGCCCGCGTACGGCAGCGCGTCCTCGCCGGGCGTGAACTCCCGGGGCGGGAAGGCGACGCGCGCGTACTCGGCGGTCAGCTCGAGGATCCGCGCGCGGAGCCCGTCGGCACGGGACTCGGCCGCGGGTGTCGCGCCCGCGTCGTCGGGGGAGCCGAAGGCCATTGGCTCCCAGGCTAGACGGCGGTGCCCGCGCCGCGCACGAGCCGCACGTCGGAGCGAACCACGATACTTGCGCGCGGTGCCAGCCCGGAACATCCATCTCGCCGTGGTCCCCGCGTACAACGAGGGCGTCACGATCCGCGACGTGGTCGCGGAGATCCACGCCGCGGAGCCCGCGTTCGACGTGCTCGTCGTCGACGACGGCTCGACCGACGAGACCGCGGAGATCGCCCGCGCCGCCGGCGCCCGCGTGCTGAAGCTGCCGTTCAACCTCGGGATCGGCGGCGCCGTCCAGGCCGGGTTCAAGTTCGCCGACGAGAACGGCTACGAGTTCATGGTCCAGGTCGACGGCGACGGCCAGCACGACCCCGCCGAGATCGCGACGCTCAAGCGCGCGATGGCCGAGCACGAGGGCTACGACGTCGTCGCCGGGTCGCGGTTCCTCGGCGGCTCCGACGACGCGCCCGACTACCCGTCGCCGATCAGCCGCCGCACCGGCATCCACATCTTCGCGTTCCTGCTGCGGCGGGTCGTCGGGCCGCGGATCAGCGACCCGACGTCGGGCTTCCGGATCTACAACCGGCGCGCGATCGCGCTGTTCGCCCACGACTACCCGCACGACTACCCGGAGGTGGAGGCGATCCTGATGCTCCACCACCACCAGCTCGCGATGCGCGAGGTGCGGGTGGCGATGCGCGAGCGCGGGGGCGGACGCTCGTCGATCGCCGGCTCGGGCAAGTCCGCCTACTACATGATCAAGGTGCTCCTCGCCCTCGGGATCGGGCTCGTGCGCGCACGGCCGGTCGTCGAGCCGGGCGACGACGCGCCGGTCACCACCGGAGCCACCACCTAGCCATGGACGACCGGATCCAGATCGTCAGCATCGTCGGCGCCGCGCTGATGCTCCTCGCGGTCCTCGAGCTCGTCCGCCGCCGCCGCTTCCTCGAGCGCTACGCGCTGACGTGGATCGGCGCCGCGGTGATCCTCCTGATCCTCGCCAGCTGGCGCTCGGGGCTCGACAAGATCGCGAACGGCCTCGGCATCGCCTATCCCCCCAACGCGCTGTTCCTGGTCGCGGGGGCGTTCATCCTCCTCCTGCTGCTGAACTTCTCGCTCGCCGTGTCGCGGCTGACCGACCAGTCCAAGGTGCTGGCCCAGCGCGTCGCGATCCTCGAAGAGCGGCTGCGCCGCGTCGAGGCGCCGCCGGCGTCAGCCGCGGTGGCCGAAGCGGTACAGCAGGCGCAGGACGCGGAACAGCGGCCCACGCAGCCGCGCGTGTGAGCTGACGGCCAGCAGCGGCCGCTGCACCTCGCGCGGCAGCGAGCCACCGGGGCCGACCAGCGACAGCGCGTCCTCGCCGAGGCCGAGCCGGAACTCGCGGTACTCCGCCTGGCGCGCCGCGTCGGCCGCCGCGAGCTGGGCGACCGCCCGCGGCGGCGCCCGCAGCACGTCGTCGTAGAGCGCCTCGAACCGCTCGCCGGCGGCGTCCCACGTGTAGCGGGCGGCGCCCTCGCGCAGCAGCGCGACGTGCGCGTCGCGCGCCGAGCCGGGCGAGAGCAGCGGCAGCGCCGCGGCCGCCGACGCCTCGGCGTCCCACGGCACGATCGTCGCGGCCTCGGGGCCGAGCAGCTCGCCCAGCGCTCCGCCCGGGGCGAAGAGGCACGGGCGGCGGACCTCGCCGGCTTCGAACGGCGGCAGCCCGAAGCCCTCGCCGACCGAGGGGAAGACGACCCCGTCGCAGCGCTCGAGCAGCCAGCGGCGCTCGCTCTCGCTCACCCGTTCGAGCCGCACGACCGGCAGGTCGCCGTCGGCCATCAGGGCGTCCTCCTCGGCGCCCAGCGACCCGTGCTCGGCGCGCGGGCCGGCGAGGACGAGGCGACCGGGCCAGCGGTGGGTCGCGCGCAGGGCGCGGAGCAGGCGGATCGCGAACGGGCGGTTCTTGTGGGCGAGGTCGCTGCCGAGCACGAGCAGGAACGGGTCGTCGCCCTCGAGGCCCGCGGGGCGCTCGGCGTCGATCCCGCCGTGCAGCAGCCGGTGGTCCGTGCCGATCGGGACGACCGCGGCCTGCTGGGGCTCGATCAGCTCGTCGCGCAGCGCCTCGTCGCGGGCGTGCTCGGTGAAGAACGCCACGCGGTCGGCCCAGGCGAGCGAGTTGCGGCTGACCTCGCGGAAGTCCACCCACGCCTGGCGCGACGGGAAGTAGCTCGGGTTGCGGTGCAGCAGCTGGTCCTGCTGGGTGACGACGATCCGGCGGCCGAGGCGCTGCAGGAGCAGCAGGTCGTGGATCGTGAACACCTGGTACGGCCGGTGCACGACGTCGCTGACGATGCCGGCGTTGACGACCTCGTCGTAGGTGCGGATCTCGAGGCCGGGGATCGCCGAGAGCGGGACGAGGACGTCCTCGGTCGGCTCGGGGGGGAGCACGACGCGCACCTGGACGCCGGGCCGCCGCGCGACCGCGCCGACGAGCTCCAGCGTGTGCACCTGGGTCCCGGCGCCGCCGCCCGTGAGGCTGCGCGCGTCGATCGTCACCGTCAGCTTCCCGGCCAGGCGCCGCGCCCACGCCGCGAGGTGCCCGGCGGAGGCCTGCTCGTCGTCGGGCGACGGGATCGCGACCGGCGACTCGGCCGTGACCGTCGCCGAGGCGAAGTGGATGAGGCCGCGCCGCGAGCAGCCGGCGGCGAACGCCGCGACGAGCTCGGCGGCGCTCGCGTGCGGCCCGCGCGGCACGCCGGCCAGCGCGATCGCGGCGCGCGGCAGCAGCACGCACGTCGGCAGCGGCTCGTCGACGACCCGCGGGCCACCGAGCTCCGCGAGCCGCCCGGGATCGACCGACGCGCCGCCCGGCAGCGCGAGGCAGCTGACGCTTGCCGTGTGCGCCTCGCCGGCCTCGGCCCGCAGCGCCGCCGCCCAGCCGTCCGGAGGCGCGACGTCGCCGAGCCTGACCGCGATGTCGCCCGCGGCGGGATCGGCGAGGACGATCGCGAGCGCGTCGGCGCCGTCGGACACGTCGACCGTGGTGATCCGCGGCTTGGCGCTCATCCGGCGCAACGCTAGCTGCCGGCCCGGTCCACCGGTGTCCCCGGTCCAGGTGCGCTGGTAGCGTCGCGCCGATGCGCACCCGAGCCCTCTCGCTTGCCGTGGTCGTCTGCGCCCTCCCGCTCGCCGCGGGCTGCGGCGGCAAGGGCGGCGACGGGACGCCCAAGCCCACCACCCCTTCCGGGACGCCGGACGCCGGCGCCGCGAAGGCCGCGCAGTCCTACCTCGACGCCTACGTGGCGCGCGACGCCAAGGCGGTCTGCGCCGCGCTCGCGGCCAAGGTCCGCAAGCAGCTCGCCGACGACAAGGGCACCTGCGCCAAGACCGTCAAGGCCTCGTTCGAGGGCAGCTACCCAAAGCTCGAGGTCAAGCAGGCCCTGGCCGACGGCGAGACCGCCGTCGCGCTCGTCGCCGGGCAGACGCGGCAGGTCGCGCTCGAGCGCTCCGGGGGCGCGTGGCTGGTGACGGACGGCGGGCAGTGACCCACGCCCGATACGCTCGTCTGACGCTCCGGTGACCTTCGCCCCGGCGCCTCCCGCGTTCCGCGCTCTCTCGTGCTGATCAACTGGCTGCTCTTCCCCCTGCTTCTGGTCGTGGCCTGTGCCGGCCACGGCCTGCTGATCCGCCGGATCACCGGCGGTCCGTCGTGGGTCCTGCTGCTCCCCACCGGGTTCGCCTCGCTGCTGACGCTGTGCCTGATGGCGATGGCCTTCCGGCCGCTGCACTCGGTCGCCTGGCTCGCCCTGGTCCTCCCGGCGCTCGCGGGATGGGCGCTCGGCTGGGCCGAGACGCGGACCTGGCGGGCGTCGTGGACCTGGGATAGCGGCTGGGCGGCGGCGGCGGGCCTCGGCGCGTTCGCCGTGTTCGCGGCGCCGGTCGTCCTGTCGGGCGAGCTGACGTTCACCGGCTTCTCGGTCATCACCGACATCGCCAACCACTTCGACCTGACCGCGCGGCTCGTCGAGGTCGGCCGCGTCAAGCCCCAGGTCATCGACAGCTCGTACGCCGAGTCGGTCCAGAAGCTGCTCGGCTCGCACTACCCGGTGGGCATGCACTCGGTGCTCGGCGCCTCGTCGGAGCTGCTCGGCCGGGAGCCCGCCTTCCTGTACCAGCCGCTGGTGGCGTTCGCCGGGCCGATGGGCGCCCTCGCCGGCTTCGGGCTCCTGCGCCGGCTGCGCCTGCCGCTCGCGCTCGCCGCGCTCGGCGGCTTCGTGATGATCCAGCCGAACCTGCTGTACCAGTACAGCCTCGCGGCCGGCTTCAAGGAGCTCATCGGCGTCGCGATGATCCTGACGATGACGGCGCTGCTCGTGGAGGCGCTCGAGCTCGGCGGGCGCCGGATCCTCGCCGTCGCCGTCCCCATCGCCGGGGGGATCGCGGTCTTCAGCGCGACCATCGGCCCGTGGATCGCCGCGATCGTCGCCGTCTTCCTCGTCGTCTCGCTCGTCGGCGCGGCGGCTACCGACCGCGTCCGGCTCGCCGCGACCTGGGTCGGGACCGGCGTGCTGGCCTGCGTCCTGGGCTGGCCGACGCTCGTGACGCTCCGCGGCGACGCGTCGACCGCCTCGAACATCGTCGGCGTCCAGAGCGACAAGGGCAACCTCGCGACCCCGCTGGAGCCGCTGAGCAGCGTCGGCACGTGGATCACCGGCGACTTCCGCTACGCGCTCGTCGACCACCGCGGGGCGACGCACTTCTTCATCGTCGTCACGCTCCTGCTCGTGGCGGTCGCGATCGTCGGCTCGCTGCGGCGCTGGAGCACGGCGCCGCTGGCGCTGGCGCTCTCCGCCGGCGTGACGATGCTCGTCCTCCCGCCCCGGGTGAGCCCGTGGATCGACGCCAAGGTGTTCACGGTCAACGGGGCGATCATCCTCGCCGTGGCGTTCTGCGGGGTGGGCGTGCTCGCCGCGCACCGGAGGTCCGCGCCGGTCGCGTGGGCGCTGGCCGCGGTCGTCGCGGCCGGGGTCGTCTGGGGCAACGCGCTCAGCTACCACAACACCACGCTGGCCTCCCCGGCGCGGCTGCACGCGCTCGAGCGGATCGACTCGCGCTACGCCGGCCAGGGCCCGACGCTCGCGCCATCGTTCGACGAGTACGCCGAGTACTTCCTGCGCGACATGACGGCGACGGGTCGCGTCAACCCGCCCGACGGCTTCCCCGGCGCGTCGGTGTTCGGCGCCGACATCGACCAGGTGCAGTTCGACTTCGTCGAGAAGTACCGCACGATCGTCATCCGCCGGCACCCCGCCCGCAGCCGGCCGCCGGGCAACTACGAGCTCGTCGAGCGCGGGCGGATCTACGACGTCTGGAAGCGGATCACCGACGGCAGGGAGATCGCCCGCCACTTCCCGCTCGAGCCGGGGCGGCGGACGGCCAAGCGCTGCGCCGAGATCGCCCAGGGCGCCGCCGAGGCCGGCCCGGGATGGGAGCTGCGGTGGGCGGTCCCGAACGCCCCCAACGCCTGGATCCCCACGAGCGGCACGTGGTCGCCGGCGTTCGCGCCGAACGGCACCGCGCTGTTCACCTTCGGGCCGGGCCACGCCGACGGCGGCGTCGACCTGCACCTGACCAGCCGCTACGAGCTGTGGCTCGAGGGCTCGTTCGGACGCGCCGTCAGCGTGTTCGTCGACGGCCGCCGGGTCGGCAGCGTCGAGAACGACCCGGACTACCCCGGGGAGGTCCGGCTCCTCACCACGATGGACCTGTCGCGCGGCGTGCACAAGGTGCGCGTCACGCGCGGCGGCGGGAGCCTCGAGCCCGGCAACGGCGACGAGGCCCGCAGCCGGTACATCGGGCCGCTGTACTTCCTGCGCACCGACGACCCGGGCGGGGAGCTCCACACCGCTCCGGTCTCGGCGCTGAAGTCGCTGTGCGCGAGCGACCGGTCGATGGACTGGATCGAGCTCGTCCGCCCCGGCGCCCCCGCGGGCGCGGCTCACGTCGCCAGCCCGACCGCCTCGCGATAGAGCTCCAGGTGCTCGCGTGCGGCTCGCGCCCACGTGAACCGCGCGGCGTGGGCCGGCCCGCCCGCGCGCAGGCGCTCGCGCAGCGCGGCGTCGGCCACGATCCGCTCGATCGCGGCCGCGATCGCGTCCACGTCGGTCGCGTCGAAGCTCAGCGCCGCGTCGCCGACGACCTCGGGCAGCGAGCCCGCGGACGAGGCGGCGACCGGGCAGCCCGAGGCCATCGCCTCGAGCGGCGGCGTCCCGAACCCCTCGTACAGGCTCGGGAAGACCAAGGCGGTCGCGCGGCGGTAGAGGACCGGCAGGGTGTCGTGCTCGACGAAGCCGACGTGCCGGACGCGCCCGCCGGCGCCGAGAGCCACGGCGCGCGCGGCGAGCCGGTCGGCGCCGCCGCGCGGATCGCCGCAGAGCACGAGCGCCACGTCGTCGTCGATCGCCGCGCGGGCGAACGCCTCGACCAGGCGCTCGTGGTTCTTGTGCGGCCAGAGGTTGGCCGGGTACAGGACGAAGCGCTCGGGCAGGCCCAGGGCCGCGGCGCGCGCCTCGTCGCCGGGCTGGGCCTCGGGCCCGAAGCGGCCGGCGTCGAAGCCGCCGTGGATCGCCCGGACGCGCTCGGGCGCGACCCCGACGTGGGCGATCAGGGTCTCCCGCGCGAACGCGCTCGGCGTGTGGACCATCGTCGCCCGGCGCGCCGCGTCGTCGTAGGCCCAGCCGCGGAACGCGCGCTCGGCGCGGGAGATCGCGCCCGGGAGGTCGTGGTGCTGGACGTCGTGGATCGTCACGACGGTCGGCCCGGCGAACGCCGGGATCGGCACCGTCACCGGGTAGTGGACGAGGTCGAGCCCGGCCGGGACGTCGCGCGCGGCGCGCCTCGGGGCGGCACGCGCGGCGAGCATCGCCAGCAGCCTCCCGGCGTCGCTGGAGCCCGCCCGGTAGGACTGCACCCGATGCAGGTCCACCGGTCCGCCCACCAGCCCGGCGTAGGCCGCCTCGACGCGCGCGTTGGCCAGCAGCGTCACCCGCTCGGGGCCGTGTCCGGCGCGGAACTCGTCGACCAGCCCGCGGACGTAGCCGCCGGAACCGCCGGACACCCCCGGGAACAGCGTGAGCGCGGCCAGTCCGACGTGCAGCTGCGTGGCGTCCGACATCGGCCCGTAGATTAGGACGACCCCCGTGCGGATCCTGATCGTCGACACCTACTACCCGGCCATCCTGGCCGAGCACTACCGCGCCCGGCCGGAGCTGGCGCGCGCCTCCTACGACGAGCAGCTCGCCGCGCTGATGCAGCGCGACTTCGGCACCGCCGACGCCTACTCCGCCGGCCTTCGCGACGCCGGCCACGACGCCGCGGACCTGATCGTCAACGCCGCGCCCCTGCAGCGCCGCTGGGCCGCCGAGCACGGCGTGCGGCTGCCCCCACCGCTGCCGGTCGCGCGCGCCGAGCGCATCGCCCTGCGCCGCATCGCGCTGCGCCAGATCGCCGAGTACGCGCCCGACGTGGTCTACGTCCAGGACCTGTGGTTCTTCACCCCGGCCGACCTCCGCGCCCTGCGCAAGGCCGGGCGCCGCGTCGTCGGCCAGATCGCCAGCGCGTCGCCGCCCGACGCGATCACCACGGGCTACGAGCTGATCCTCACCTCGTTCCCGCACTTCGTCGAGCGCTACGAGCGCCTCGGCGTCGCCAGCGAGTACCTCGCGATCGCCTACGACGCCCGCCTGCACGAGCGGCTCCGCGCCTCCGGCGCCGACCCGAGCGCCGCTGCTCCGCGGCCGCGCGGCGCGGTCTTCGTCGGCGGCGTCGACCCGGCGGTGCACGCGGCCGGCACCCGCACGCTCGAGCGCCTCGCGCGCGACGTCGAGCTCGAGGTCTGGGGCTACGGCGCCGACCGGCTCGCGCCGGGCTCGCCGCTGCGCTCCCGCCACCGCGGGCAGGCCTGGGGCCTCGAGATGCACCGCGTCTTCGCGTCCGCGCGGGTCGTGGTCAACCGCCACATCGACGCCGCCGAGGGCTACGCCAACAACATGCGCCTGTTCGAGGCCACCGGCGACGGCGCCGCGCTGATCACCGAGGCCGCGCCGAACCTGCACGAGCTCTACGCGCCCGGCGCCGAGGTCGCGACGTACCGCGACGAGGACGAGCTCGCCGCCACCGTCCGCCGCCTCCTCGCCGACGAGGACGAGCGCCGCGTGCTCGCCGAGGCCGGCCAGCGGCGCACGCTCGCCGACCACACCTACGCCCTGCGGATGCGCGAGCTCGCCGCGATCCTGGAGCGCCGGCTGTGAGCACGCCGCGCCACCACGAGCTCTGCACGCTGTTCGACAGCCACTACCTCCTCAAGGGCCTGGCGCTGTACGCGTCGCTCGAGCGCCACTGCCCGTCGTTCACGCTCACCGTCTACACGTTCGACGAGCGCGCCGAGGAGCTGCTCGGGCGGCTCGACCTGCCCCACCTGCGCACGGTGTCGCTGGCGCGGCTCGAGGCCGACGACCCGGCGCTCGCGTCGGTCAAGGGCACGCGCAGCCGCGGCGAGTACTGCTGGACCGCCACGCCGGCGCTGCCGCTGCACGTCCTGCGCACGCGCCCCGAGGTCGAGGCGGTCACCTACCTCGACGCCGACCTGCGCTTCTGGGACGACCCCGGCGCCCTGATCGACGAGCTCGGCGACGACTCGGTCCTGATCACCGAGCACCGCTACCCGCCGCAGTACGCGCGCCACCTGCCCAACGGCATCTACAACGTGCAGTTCATGACGTTCCGCCGCGACGCGCGCGGCCTCGAGGTCCTGCAGTGGTGGCACGACCGCTGCGTCGAGTGGTGCTACGCCCGGCTCGAGGACGGCCGCTTCGGCGACCAGAAGTACCTCGACGACTGGCCCGAGCGCTTCGCCGGCGTCCACGTCCTGCGGCATCCGGGCGGCGGCGTCGCGCCCTGGAACGTGGTCGTCGCGGGCGTGCACGAAGGCGGCGACGGCACGCTGCGCGTCGGCGACGGGCAGCCGCTCGTCTTCTTCCACTTCCACGGCGCCGGCCTGCGCCGCGACGGCGCCCTGCGCTGGCGCGTGCCCGGCTTCAGCGTCCCGCGCGCGGCGCGCACGCTCCTCTACGAGCGCTACCGCCGGGACCTCACCGAGGCGCTCGCCCGCGTCCGCGCGGTCGAGCCGGGCTTCGACGCCGGCCTCGAGGCGCCCCCGACGCTCCCCGAGCGCCTCGACCTGCTCAAGCGCGACGCGATCGAGCGCGCGCTCGCAGTGCGCGAGCGCCTGCGCTGACCACGCCGCCCGGCGGCCGCGAGCGCATAGTCTGAGCGCCGTCATGCCTCCCAAGCTGTCCGTCATCACACCCGCGCTCAACCAGGCGAGCTTCATCCACGAGACGCTCGACACGGTCGCCGCGCTCCCGTTCGCGCACGAGCACATCGTGATCGACGCGGTCTCCACCGACGGCACCATGGAGATCCTCGCCGCCCGGGAGGACCCGTCGCTCACCTGGGTCTCGGAGCCCGATCGCGGCCAGACGGACGCCGTCAACAAGGGCCTGCGGCGCGCCACCGGCGAGTACTGCGGCTGGATCAACGCCGACGACGCCTACGTCCCCGAGACGGTCGCCAAGGCCGTCGCGCACCTGGACGCCAACCCCGACGTCGCCGCGCTGTACGGCTTCATGGACATCATCGACGCCGAGGGAGCGGTGATCCGCAACTACCGGCCGGCGCCGTTCGACTTCCGCCGCTACCTGTACCTCGGCGACTACGTCCCGACGACCGCGATCATCTTCCGCCGCGCGCTGCTCGACGAGATCGGCTTCCTCGACGAGCAGTACAAGGACGCCGCCGACTACGACTTCTACCTGCGGATGTTCCACGGGCGCCGCATCGACCGGATCGCCGAGCCGCTGATCCGCTTCCGGTTCCACGACGCGAGCAAGACCGCCGCGACGCCCGAGGTGCAGCTCGCCGAGGCGCTCGCGATCCGCCAGAAGTGGGCGGCGACGCCGCGTCACGCCGCGATCATGCGCGGGATCGACACGGCCAAGCAGGCCGTCTTCAAGGTCGCCAACCCGTGGCCGCCGGACAAGGCGGTCAACCGCGCGGCCGACGCCGTCTACCGGCTGCGCGAGCGCCTCACGTCGTCTTCCTCCTGAGCCGCCCCAGGATGTCGCCGACCGGCCCGGTCAGCGGCCGCCACTCCTCGGCGCTGACGTAGCCGAGCGGCAGCAGCACCGCGAGGAACGCGACGACCGCGCCCGTCCCCGCCACGAAGTCCGAGACCGGGTCCAGCAGGACCGCCGCCACCGCCGCGGCCGCGCCGGCCAGCAGCGGCTTGAGCAGCAGGTCCCCGACCGGGACGCGCAGCATCCGCCGGTGCAGCATCACGCTCAGCGCGACCAGGACCACCGCGTCCGACAGCAGCAGCGCCCCCGCCGCGCCCTCGACGCCCCAGTGGGGGATCGCCACGGCGTTCGCCGCGACGTTCAGCGCCAGCCCGCCCAGGAGCAGCGCGGCGACCTGCTTCTCGCGGTGCGCCGCGATCATCGCCGCCCACAGCAGGTTGACGAGGAAGCCGATCGCGATCGTCGGCGCGAGCAGCGCCATCGTCGCCGCCGACTTCGCGTACTCGTCGCCGAACGCGAACGTCAGCACCGGCCGTGCCGCGACCGCGAGGCCGATGCCCATCGGCACGCTGATCACCAGGAAGACGCGGACGAGCACGAAGAAGCGGTCGCGCACCGCCTGCGGGTCCTCGCGGATCCGCTCGGCCAGCGAGGGGAAGAACGCCACGCTGATGACGTGCGGCACGATCAGCAGCGTCTGCTGCACGGTGAGCGGGACGCTGTACAGCGCGGTCTTGGCCTCGCCCGCGAGCTTCGACACCAGCACGATGTCGACCCGGTCGTAGAGGGCCAGGACGCTGCTCGCCATCGCGATCGGCAGCGCCGCGCGCATGAACGCCGGCACCGTCCTCCACGCCCCGCGCAGCTTCGGCCACATGTGCAGCCGGCTGCGGGTGAGCCAGCCGGCGGCGACGGCGGCCGTGAGCTGCCCGGCCCCGAGCGCGATCACCAGCGCCTCCGGCCCCCAGCCGAGCGCGAGCCCGCCGAAGCCGATCACCCCGCTGACCGTCGCCTGCATCGCCGTGTAGCCGCCGGCCAGCACCATCAGCCGCCGCGCCTGGAAGCCGATCTGGAAGCCGACCGTGAAGCCCGACAGCAGCATGTACGGGATCACCAGCGCCAGCAGCACCATGACCTTCGAGCTGTAGCCGAGCAGCAGGCCGACCGGCAGGATCAGCAGCGCCGCGATCCCGCTCGTCACCAGCTCGGCGGCGACGGTCGTGCCGAGGATCTCCTCCTGGCGCTCGGGATGCTGGGACATCTGCCGCATCCCGAGGGTCGAGACCCCGAGGTCGGTGAGCATCCCGGCGATCGCCGAGAGCGCGATGACGAGCGAGTACGCGCTGTAGTCCTCGACGTCGAGGACGCGGACGGCGACGATGGTCAGCGCCGCCGAGACGAGCGTCACATAGCCGCGCGCCAGCACCATCGACAGCGAGTTGCGGACCAGCGAGGCGGGGGCGGCCGGCGCGGCCGCCGGTGACGGGGCGTCAGGCGCGGCGCTCACGTCCAGCAGTCATCTTCGGCTCCAGCAACCAGCCCTCCAGGTCCGCCACTTGCACGAACGACGCATCGTGCGTCTTGGACCACAACGCCTCGAAGGCCGCGCGGTTGCGGAGAAACCCGGCGCGCGCGGCGTGCGGCGCCTGCACGCGGACGCGAAGCTCGGCCAGCAGCCGGCGCGTGCTGGCGACCTCGGTCGCGACGAAGAGCACCGGCACCGCGCCGAAGCGCTGCAGCACCTGGCGCCACGCCTGCCCGTCCAGCTCGGCGTCGATCCGGTGGAAGAGGTGCAGCGCCCCGGGCGCCAGGGGGCCGGTGCGCAGGTCGTGGGCGACGACCCGCGCATCCGGGAACAGCGTCACCAGGCGCTCCACCGTCGCCGGCGCGTAGTCGGTGAGCGTCAGGGCGATGTCCCCCGGCCCCAGCCGCACCATCCAGTGCTCCAGCAGGCCCGTGCCGGCGCCGTAGGAGACGATCGAGTCCGCCTCGCGATCGCGGGCGAGCGCGAGGATCACCGCCGCCCGGCGCTCCAGCTCGACGCGCCCCTCGGCGTACCGCTCGAGCTGCGCGCGATCGTCCGCGATCGCGAACGGGCCGCTGGTCTGCGTGCGCATCGCGTCCCACGTGCCCTCGCGCACCAGGTCGCCGTCGACCAGGCCCGTGTCCTCACCGAAGTCGTAGTGATGGCGGAAGGTGAGGCGCAACATGGCCGTACGCTAGTCGCCCCCTGGGCTTCCGGCTGGGCACATGGTGTTACGCGCTCGACACCGTGTCAACGCCGTTCCCGTCGCGCACCGGGCTCGGGCGACCCCGTGCACGACGCCGGAGCGACCTTCGCTGCCGTTACAGTGATTGAGGTCCTCGCCTTCGGGAGAGGACCTTGAGGGTGGAGATCTTCCCGTGAAACCGAGACTTTCCCCCGCCCCCGCCGTTTCAGCCACGTGATCTCGCGGACTGACACCTCGCTCGCACCCCCGCCGGAGCTCCTCGATCCCTCCAGCGAGCTGCCGCGCGCCCGGATCGTCGGCGTGCCGCTCGCCGTGACCAACTACGCCAAGGTCATGGACTGGATGGACGAGATGGTCGCCCGCCGCGAGCGCCACAACGTGAGCGCCGCCGCGGTGCACCTCGTCATGGTCGCCCGCGAGGACGAGGAGACCCGCCGCGCCATCGAGGGCGCGATGGTGGTCCCCGACGGCCAGCCGCTCGTGTGGGCGATGCGCGCCCTCGGCCACGCCGAGGCGTCGCGCGTCTACGGCCCCGAGCTGATGGCCCGCTACTGCGAGCGCTCGGCCGAGACCGGCGTGCGCATGTACCTCTACGGCGGGCGCAACCAGGGCGCGCTCGTGCAGCTCGCGCTCGAGCTGCGGCGCCGCTACCCCGGCCTGCGGATCGTCGGCGGCTACTCGCCGCCGTTCCGGCCGCTGTCGACCGAGGAGGAGGACTGGGTCGCGGAGGAGATCGACCGCTCCGAGGCCGACGTGGTCTGGGTCGGCATCGGCCAGCCCAAGCAGGAGAAGTGGATGGCCCAGATGCGCGACAAGGTCGGCGCTCCGCTGCTCGTCGGCGTCGGGGCCGCGTTCGACTTCCACGCCGGCCTGGTGCCGCAGGCGCCGAGCTGGATGCAGGCCGTCGGGCTCGAGTGGCTGTTCCGGCTCGTCCAGGAGCCGCGGCGGCTGTGGCGGCGCTACGCCCGCTACAACCCGCGCTTCGTGGCGGGCTTCGCGGTGCAGTGGCTGCGCCAGCGGCGCACGGGTGCGCCGGCGCCGGGCGCCTCCAAGTAGCCTGGTAGCCACCTATGGCGTACGACGTGTCGATCATCGGCCTGGGCCGGGTCGGCCTGCCGCTGGCCCTTGCCTTCGCGGACCGCGGCCTGCGGGTGCTGGGCGTGGACAACGACCAGGCCCGCCTGGAGCGCATCCGCGCCGGCGCGATGCCGTTCGACGAGCCGGGCGCCCAGGAGGTGCTCGAGCGCGTCCAGGCCGCGGGACGGCTCGACCTCACCGACGCCGCGGTCGACGCCGCCGAGGCCGACCACATCGTCCTGACCCTCGGCACGCCCTCGTTCTCGCACATCGAGATCGACATGCGCGACATCCGCTCGGTGCTCGACGCGCTGCTGCCGGTGCTCCGCCCCGGCCACGGCCTGACGCTGCGCTCGACGATCGCCCCGGGCACGACCGAGTTCGTCGCCGGCTACGTCCGCAAGCACCGCGGCTTCGTCGCCGGCGAGGACGTCTTCGTCGCCCACGTCCCGGAGCGGATCGCCGCCGGCCGGTTCTTCGACGAGATCTTCACGCTGCCGTGCATCGTCGGCGGCGTCGGCGCCTCGGGCGAGCCGATCGGCCGGCTGTTCGAGACCCTCGGCGCGGAGGTCCGCCAGACGTCGCCGGTGCAGGCCGAGCTGGCGAAGATCTGGACCAACATCCTGCGCTACGCGACGTTCTCTCTGCCGAACCTGCTGATGATGGACTGCGAGCAGTACGGCGCGAACGTCTTCGAGGTCATCGACCTGATCAACCGCGACTACCCGCGCGGCGGGATCGCCCAGCCCGGCTTCACCGCGGGCACGTGCCTGCGCAAGGACTTCACGTTCTCGGAGGAGCGCTCGAACGCTCCCGGCATGCTGCTCGCCGTCTCGCGCGTCCACGAGTCCGTGCCGCGGTTCCTGGTCGACGGCGTGCGCCGCCGCCTCGGCACGTTCGACGGCAAGCGCGTCGCGGTGCTCGGACTTGCGTTCAAGCGCGACACCGACGACGAGCGCGACTCGCTGGCCCACAAGCTCGTGCGGCTGCTGGAGCGCGAGCTCGCCGACGTCGCCGTCCACGACCCGCTGGTGGCGACGCCCACCCAACCCCTGGAGGATGCCGTGCGCGATGCCGACGTCGTGTTCGTCGCGGCGAACCACACCGTCTTCGAGTCGCCCGAGACGCTCGGGACGATCACGCGGCTCGCCGCCCCCGGGTGCCTGGTGGTCGATCCGTGGAACACCTGGGGCACCGCGCAGGTCTTCGCCTACGCCGCCGAGCTCGCCGACTTCGGCGCGGTCCAGCGGTGAAGCGCGTCCTCGTCACGGGCGGCGCCGGCACGATCGGCGCCGCGGTCGTCCGCCGGCTGCTCGCCGATCCCGCCTACGAGGTCCGCGTGGCCGACCAGCGCTCCGCGCCCGAGTGGATGCGCGAGGGCTGCCAGGTCCACACCGGCGACCTGCGCGAGCTGTCGGTCGCGCGCGACGCCACCCAGGGCTGCAGCCACGTCATCCACCTCGCCGCGATCGTCGGCGGCATCGCGAACTTCCACAAGCTCCCGCACACGCTGACCGAGGTCAACAACGCGCTCTACAACGCCGTCGTGCGCGCCGCCATCGACCACGAGGTCGAGCGCTTCGTCTACGTGAGCTCGAGCATGGTCTTCGAGCGCGCGACCGAGTACCCGACCACCGAGGAGCACATCTGGGAGTGCGTGCCGCCGGTGTCCGCGTACGGGTTCAGCAAGCTGACCGGCGAGGTCTACTGCCGCGCCGCCCACGACGAGCACGGCCTGCCGTACACGATCTGCCGCCCGTTCAACGCCTACGGCCCGGGCGAGGTCCCCGAGCCGAACGAGCCCGGCATCGCGCACCTCGTGCCCGACCTGATCCACAAGGTCGAGGCGGGCCAGCACCCGCTGCCGATCTTCGGCGACGGCACGCAGACGCGCACGCTCACCTACGTCGACGACATCGCCGACGGCATCGTCACGGCGATGAGCTCCCCCGCGGGCCTCAACGAGGACTTCAACATCTCGGCCTCCGAGGAGCTGACGGTCGCCGAGATCGCGCGCCGGATCTGGCTCGCGTGCGGGAAGGCCGAGGCCGACTTCGAGCTCGAGCACCTGCCGACGTTCGCGGTCGACGTCGTGCGCCGCTGGCCCTCGACCGACAAGGCCAAGCGCCTGCTGGGCTGGGAGTCGCGGATCTCCCTCGACGACGGGCTCGCCCGCACCGTCGAGTGGCTGCGCGGCGCGGCCGCCCCGGCCGAGTAGCCGCGCCCTCGCCGGCGCGGCGCCCCAGCCGGCCCACCGCCGGCTCCGTGCGCCCTAGCCGGCGCGGCGCCCCAGCCGGCCCACCGCCGGCTCCGTGCGCCCTAGCCGGCGCGGCGCGCGTCGAGCGTGCGCTTGGCCCGGTAGGCGAGGATGATCGCGCGGCTCAGCCCCTGGTTGGCCGCGACCGCGAGCGGATGGCCCTTGCCGTGCTCGCGCGCGTTGCGGGCGTGCTCGGCGAACTGCTCCTCGAAGCCGGTCAGGCTCAGCGACGCGCCGGCCATCCGGAACGTGGCGAGCGGCTCGTCGACGACGACGGGGCCGCCGCGCAGCCCGAGCCGCAGCCACAGGTCGTAGTCGGCCGAGTAGCGGAAGCGCTCGTCGTAGCCGCCCAGCTCCTCGAGCGCGGCGCGGCGCACGAACGTGGCGGGCGCGGAGACGTGGTTCTGCAGGAGGTGCAGCCGGAACGAGTGGCGGCGCAAGAACGCGTTCTTGTAGCGGGTGACGCCCGCGCGGATCTCGGCCCCGTGCTCGTCGACGATCGTGCACGGCCCGGTGACCCACTCCGCCTCCGGGTTGGCGGCGAACGCCTCCCCGGCGCGGACGAGCGCGCCCGGCAGGTAGGTGTCGTCGGCGTTGAGGCTCGCGACCACGTCGCCGGTCGCCATCGCGATGCCCTTGTTGAGCGCGTGCGTGAGGCCGCGGTCGGGCTCGGAGACGTGGCGCAGGCCGGCGGCGCGGACGATCTCCATCGTCGCGTCGGTCGAGCCGCCGTCGACCACGACGTGCTCCAGCTCCCCCGGGTAGGCCTGCGACCGGACGCTCTCGAGCGTCTCGGCGATCGTCGCCTCCGCGTTGTACGAGGGCGTGACGATCGTCAGCGACGGCAGCGTCACCGGCCGGCGACCCGGTGCCGGCCCTCCGCCAGCTCGCGGAGGTCGTTCTCGACCATCATCCCGATCATCTCCTCGAAGGTGACCCGCGGCTGCCAGCCGAGCTTCTCGCGCGCCTTCGTCGGGTCGCCGAGCAGCGGGACCGGATCGGGAGGGCGGACGAACTCGGGGTCGACGACGACGTAGGGCTCGTAGTCGAGGCCGACGTGCTCGAACGCCACGCGCACCAGGTCGCGCACCGTGCGCGACACCCCGGAGCAGATCACGTAGTCGTCGCCGGTCTCCTGCTGGAGCATCATCCACATCGACTCGACGGCGTCGCCGGCGAACATCCAGTCGCGCGTCGCGCCGAGGTCGCCGAGCCGCAGCTCGTCGGCGAGCCCGAGCTTGATCGCCGCCGCGGTGTGCGTGATCTTGCGGGTCACGAACTCCAGCGGCCGCCGCGGCGACTCGTGGTTGTAGAGGATCCCGCTCGACGCGTGCATGCCGTAGCGCTCGCGGTACGTCGACACCATCAGGTGGCCGTAGAGCTTGGCCACCGCGTACGGGTTGTGGGGACGGAACGGCGTCGTCTCGCGCTGCGGCGACTCGTTCGTCGCTCCGAAGATCTCCGAGGTCGACGCCTGGTAGACCCGCAGCGACGGGTTGACGATCCGGACCGACTCGAGCATGAACGTCACGCCGACCGCCGTGAACTGCGCGGTCATCACCGGCTGGCGCCAGGAGGCGGGGACGAACGAGGTCGCGGCGAGGTTGTAGAGCTCGTCCGGCTCGGCCTTCGTGACGCCGTCGAGCAGCGCCATCTGGTCCATCAGGTCGGCCTGGAACAGCGTGACGTCGTCGCGGATGTCGAGCAGGTTCTCGTAGTGCCCGTGCGGCGAGCCGCGCACGATCCCGAAGACCTCGTAGCCCTTGCCGAGCAGCAGCTCGGCGAGATAGGACCCGTCCTGGCCGGCGATGCCGGTGATCAGCGCGCGGGGCATGTCCGGTCAATCCTAGATGGCCGGTGGGCGGCCGGCGTGAGGTAGCGTGACCGCGGTGTCCGGCCCGTCCGACATCGCCCGCCGCGCGCATCGCCTCGTCGCGCTGCGGGCCCGCGACCGTGCGGGCCGGCGCTCCGTGCGCCGCGAGGTCCTCGACGCCACCCGGGGGAACGCGCTCCTACGGGCCGGGCTCGCGGGCTCCGCGCCGTTCCTCGCCGCGCGCCTCGGGCACGTCGAGTCCGACGCGCTGCTCAACCACGCCGACATCGCCGCGGGCGCGGGCGCGTCGCCCGCGCGCCGGCGCCTGCTCGCGCTCGCCGGGCGGCCGACCGGCTGGACCCCGGAGGTCCTGCGCGAGCTGCCCACCAACGCCGGGTTCTTCCCCGCCGAGCCCGAGGCGATCGAGCGGTTCGTCGCCGTCTACGACGCGGCGATCGCCGCCGTCGACGTCCTCGGCACGTTCCACTTCCCGCGCGAGCACGAGCTGTGGCCGCGCGTCCCGGGCGCGCTCGTGGCGGCGCGCGCGCTGGAGCCGTACTACGCGCCCGAGCCGTGGACGGCGGCGCTGGCCGGGCGGCGCGTGCTCGTCGTGCATCCGTTCGCCGCCAGCATCGCGCGCCAGTACGCGCGCCGCGAGGAGCTGTTCGCCGACCCCGCCGTCCTGCCCGCGTTCGCGCTGGAGGCGATCCCGGCCGTGCAGACGATCGCCGGCAACCGCGCCGGCTTCCGCGACTGGTTCGAGGCGCTCGACCACCTGCGCGACGCCGTCGCCGCCCGCGAGTTCGACGTCGCGCTGATCGGCGCGGGCGCCTACGGCCTGCCGCTAGCCGCGCACGTCAAGGCGCTCGGCCGTCAGGCGGTGCACATGGGCGGGGCGACGCAGATCCTGTTCGGCATCCGCGGCCGGCGCTGGGACGACCACGAGATCGGCCGGCGCTTCTACAACGACCGCTGGGTCCGCGCGAGCCCCGACGAGACGCCGGCGCGCGCCGAGCTCGTCGAGGACGCCTGCTACTGGTGAGCGCGGAAGCTCTCGATCGTGCGGGCGAGCCCGTCCTCGAGCGAGACCTGCGCCTCGAAGCCCATCAGCTCGCGAGCGCGCGTGACGTCGAGGAAGCGCTTGGGCTGCCCGTCCGGCTTGGCCGGGTCCCAGACCGTCTCGCCCGCGTAGCCGACGAGCCGCTCGATCGTCTCGGCGAGGTCGCGGATCCGCGTCTCCGTGCCGGTGCCGACGTTGACCGGGTCCGACACCTCGAGCCGCTCGGCCGCCAGCAGCAGCGCCAGCGACGCGTCGTCGACGTAGAGGAACTCGCGTGAGGGCGTGCCCGTGCCCCACAGCGTGACCTGCGCGTCGCCGCGGTCCTGCGCCTCGACGTACTTGCGGATCATCGCCGCGATCACATGCGAGTCCTCGAGGTCGAAGTTGTCGTTCGGGCCGTAGAGGTTGGCCACGATCGGCACGCACGAGTCGAAGTCGTACTGGCGCCGGTAGGCGTCGGACAGCACGAGCATCATCTTCTTGGCGAGCCCGTACGGAGCGTTGGACTCCTCCGGGTAGCCGTTCCAGAGGTTGTCCTCGTTGAACGGCGCCTCGACGAACTTCGGGTACGCGCACACCGTGCACGCGCTCACGAGCTTCGCGACGCCCGCGTCGCGCGACTGCTCGAAGATGTTGCTCGTCATCATCATGTTGTCGTAGACGAGCGGCGCCGGGTTGCGGCGGTTGTAGCCGATGCCCCCCACGTTGGCGGCCAGGTGCACCACGATCTCCGCGCCGTCGACCGCCGCGCGGCACTGCGCCGGGTCGCGCAGGTCGTGATCGCGCGAGCGCACGATCCGGACCTCCGCGCCGAGCCGGTCCAGGTCCCGCGTCACCGCCGTGCCGAGGAACCCCGCGCCGCCGGTGACGACGACGGCCTTGCCGCCCCAGAAGCCCGGCGTGGGCTCAGCCACGCTCGACCCGGATGCCCCGGCCGGCCAGCTGGTCCTCGAACGCCTTCACGTCGGCCTCGATCATGATCCGCACGAGGTCCTTGAAGGTCGTCTTCGGCTCCCAGCCGAGCTGCTCGCGAGCCTTGGTCGGGTCGCCCTGGAGGGCGTCGACCTCCGCCGGCCGCAGGTAGCGCGGGTCGAACTCGACGTGCTTCTCCCAGTCCATCCCGAGGTGCGCCGCCGCCTCGTCGAGGAACTCGCGCACCGTGTGCATCTCGCCGGTCGCGATGACGTAGTCGTCGGGCTCGTCCTGCTGGAGCATCCGCCACATCGCGTCCGTGTAGTCCGGCGCGTAGCCCCAGTCGCGCTGCGCGTCCAGGTTGCCCATGAACAGCTTGTCCTGCAGCCCGAGGTGGATCGCCGCGAGCCCGCGCGTGACCTTGCGCGTGACGAACGTCTCGCCGCGGCGCTCGGACTCGTGGTTGAACAGGATCCCGTTCGACGCGTGCATCCCGTAGGACTCGCGGTAGTTGACGGTGATCCAGAAGGCCTGGACCTTCGCGACCGCGTACGGGCTGCGCGGGTGGAACGGCGTCGACTCGTCCTGCGGCGGCGGCGTCGACCCGTACATCTCCGAGCTCGACGCCTGGTAGAAGCGCGGCGTCACGCCCGCGTCGCGGATCGCCTCGAGCATCCGCACGGCGCCCATGCCGGTCACGTCGTTCGTGTACTCCGGCACGTCGTAGGAGACGCGCACGTGCGACTGGGCAGCGAGGTTGTAGACCTCGTCCAGCTGCAGCTCGTAGAGGAGCCGGACCAGGCGGCTGGAGTCCTGCAGATCGCCGTGGTGGAGGAACAGCTTGACGCCGTCCTCGTGGCTGTCCTTGTAGATGGGATCGAGGCGCTCGGTGTTGAACGAGGAGGATCGACGGACGATCCCGTGGACCTCGTAACCCTTCTCGAGAAGCTGCTCAGCGAGGAAGGATCCGTCTTGGCCGGTGATTCCGGTGATCAACGCTTTGGGCACGCCCAGATCGTAGCCGGGCCGCCGCCCGGCGCGACGCGCCCCTCAGGCCGGCAGCGCGATCCGGAGGACCTCGGCGGGCTCGCCGCCGGGCACCAGCTCCGCGTCGCTCGCCTCGGCCGGGACGAGGACGAACTCGCCGGCCGCGAGCGGCTCGCCCGCGCACGTCGCCTCGCCCGCGAGCAGGCACAGGACCGCCATCTCGCCGGGCGCGTCGGACGCCGGGCGCGGCGCGTCGACGACGAGGCGCTCCACGACGAACAGGTCGTTGCCGACGAGCAGCTCGCCGGCGGGCTCCGCGAGCCCCGGCTCGACGTCGTCGAAGTCGATCGAGCGGATCGACTCGTCGACGTGCAGCTCGCGCGGCTTGCCGTCGAGGCCTGGGCGGTCGAAGTCGTAGACCCGGTACGTGGTGTCGGAGTTCTGCTGGATCTCGGCGATCACGCAGCCCGCCCCGATCGCGTGCACCCGGCCCGAGGGCACGAACACCACGTCCCCGCGCGTGACGGGGAGCCGGTGCAGCTGCTCGGAGACGTCCTCGCCGGCGCGCAGCGCCTCGCCGAAGCCCTCGCGCGTCGCCCCCGCGCGCAGGCCCGCGAACACGTGCGCGCCCGGGTCGTCGCCGAGGAGGACCCACATCTCGGTCTTCGGCTCGCCGCCGAGCTCGGGCGCGATCGCCGCGGGCGGGTGCACCTGCACCGACAGCGTCTCGGTGCAGTCGAGGAGCTTGACGAGCAGCGGGAACCGCTCGCCCCACGCGACCGAGCGCCCGCCGAACACCCGCCGCCGGTCGGCGCCGGCCCACAGCTCGTTGATCGTCGTGCCCGCCAGCGGCCCGCCGGCGACCACGCTCTGCGCCTCCGGCCGGTCGACCAGCTCCCACGACTCGCCGACGACCGCCCCGGGCGGCAGGTCCTTGCCGAACAGGTCGGCGAGGCGCCGCCCACCCCAGACGCGCTCGTGGAACAGCGGGGTGAAGCGGATGAGGCCGGCGGAGGGCATGGCCCCATTGTCGGCGATGCGGCGGCGAGGTTGAGGGGTGGGGAGAATCCTCCCGATAATCTTCCTTCCACCATGGCCCTGAACATCAAGGACAGCGAGACCGACCGGCTCGCTCGCGAGCTCGCGACGATGACCGGGGAGTCGATCACCACGGCGGTCCGCACCGCGCTCGACGAACGTCTCGAGCGCGTCCGGGGCCGCGGCGGACCCAGCCTGGTCGACGAGATCGCCGCGATCGGCCGCCGCTGCGCAGCTCTGCCCGTGTTCGACGACCGACCGGCCGACGAGATCCTCGGCTATGACGAGCACGGGCTGCCGACCTGATGGTGATCGACAGCTCGGCGCTTGTGGCGATCCTCTTCGGCGAGGCCGAGGCCTTCGAGCTCGCGAAGGCGATCGCCGGCGACCCGGTCCGCGTCGTCTCGGCCGCCACGCTGCTCGAGACCTCGATGGTCGTCGAAGCACGGCACCGGGAAGCCGGCGGCCGCGAGCTCGACCTGCTGCTGCTCCGCGCGAAGATCGGCGTCATCCCGGTCGATCACGACCAGGTCGAGATCGCCCAAGGCGCGTGGCGCCGGTTCGGCAAGGGCCACCACCCGGCAGGGCTCAACTACGGCGACTGCTTCTCCTACGCACTGGCCATCCGCCGCGGGGAGCCGCTGCTGTTCAAGGGCGACGACTTCACGCGCACCGACGTCCGCCCCGCGGCCTGAGCTTCAGGCGTCCGCTGCCGCGCGGCCCCGCGACTTCGGCCGAAGCACCGGCCCCATCCGGTTCCCGACAACGCGCAGGACGTACGCGTCGCGCGAGTAGCTGTACCGGAAGAACGGACGGGCGATGAGAAGCACAGCGGCGGAAACCCCATGCCGTGGGCGCTGTTCATGCATCAGAAGGGCATTCCTGAAGTCGATCTGGGCGAAGTCGGACGTTTAGTAGTACGAGTCCTTACGCGCCAGGCTGACAGAAACGGGAATGTTTTTGGCTTTTTCTGCGTCTCACGCTCGCCCGGCCCGCGATCGGAGTGATCCAGGCCATCCAAACCTGGTTCAAACGGCCGTGCAGGAACGCTCTCAGCGACGCGAAAGAGCCCGCGTAGACTCGCGCTCATGCAGATCGGGATCGTCGGACTCGGGTACGTCGGCCTACCGCTGGCCGTGGCTTTCGCCGAGGCGGGCCACGACGTCGTGGGCGTCGACCTCGACGCCAACAAGATCGAGGCGCTGGCCCGCGGCGAGTCCTACATCGAGGACATCGCCTCCGAGAAGCTCCAGGAGCTCGCCGACCGGATCAAGGCCACCAGCCGCTACGCCGCGCTCGCGAAGGTCGAGGCGATCGTGATCTGCGTCCCGACGCCGCTGACGCCCAACCGCGAGCCCGACCTCGGCCCGCTGCTCGACACCTCGCGCTCGCTGGCGACCGTCATCCAGAGCGGCCAGCTCGTCGTCGTCGAGTCCACGACGTATCCGGGCACCACGCGCGAGGAGGTGGGCCCGCTCCTCGAGGAGTCCGGCCTCGTCGCCGGCACCGACTTCAACCTCGCCTTCTCGCCCGAGCGCATCGACCCGGGCCGCACCGACTACTACATGCGCAACACGCCGAAGGTCGTCGGCGGGCTCACCGAGGCATGCCACGCCCGCGCCGTCGCCCTGTACGAGGAGATCTGCGACACCGTCGTGCCGGTCTCCACGCTCGAAGCCGCGGAGCTCACCAAGCTCCTCGAGAACATCTTCCGCAGCGTCAACATCGCGCTCGTCAACGAGCTGGCGATCATCGCCGACCGCATGAACATCGACATCTGGGAGGTCGTCGGCGCCGCCGACACCAAGCCCTACGGCTTCATGCGCTTCGAGCCCGGCCCCGGCATGGGCGGCCACTGCCTCCCCGTCGACCCCTTCTACCTGAGCTGGCGCGCCCGCCAGTTCGAGGTCCCGACCGAGTTCATCGAGCTCGCCGGCGTCGTCAACCAGAAGATGCCGTTCTTCTGCGTCGAGAAGATCGCCCGCGCGCTCAACGACCAGGAGAAGCCCATCAAGGGCTCCAAGATCGTGATCGTCGGCGTCAGCTACAAGGCCGGCGTCGGCGACATGCGCGAGTCACCGGCGATCAAGATCATGCGGCTCCTCAACGAGCGCGGCGCGAACCTCGTCTACCACGACGACTACGTCCCGGCCCTCGAGGAGTTCGGCCTCACGAACACCCCGCTCGACGACGCCCTCGCCGGCGCCGACTGCGCCGCGATCATCACCGCACACCCGGGGATCGACCTCGAGAAGCTCGTGGCCGACTCGGCGCTCGTCGTGGACTTCCGGGGGGCGACGCGGGGGATGAGCGCGGAGAACTTGGTGCGGCTTTAGGCCGGGGCGCTACCCGTCACCCGCGCCACTACCCGAGCGACGCCGCGCGGGTACTTGTACCGCGCCCGAACGGATACCTGCTTGAACGGCCCGAAGCTGACCAAGCGCGGGTTGACGAACAAAACGTCTGTGTTATTGCGGCTGAAGCGCACGCGACGGAACCCCGCGTCGATCAGCCTGTCCGACACCCGCTCAACCGAATGCGCCTGCGCCGGGTCCAGAAAATCGTGGAACTCGACCGTAAACTGACCGACGCGGCTCAGGGTGGCGTCGTCCGCCTCGTCGAACATCGCTATTTCCGCACCCTCGATGTCGACCTTTACAAGCGCCGCCTCATCCACCCCGTACTCATCCATGAGCGCCGCCAGCGTCACGCTATCCACAGTGACTGTCGTCACCCCAGGCGTCGCCATCGACGGCGTGATCGTTGCGCACGAGCTCTCGTTGAGATGCAACTCGACCGGCGCACCGTCGCCAGTGATGGCTCTCTGCGACACCGTCAGGCGCGGGTGGCGGGGCAGTGCCGCGAACAGCATCGGCACCGGTTCGACGCCGAACACCGTACAGCCGAACCGCTCCGCGAGCGCGACCGCGAAGTTGCCTTCGTTGAGACCCAGATCCAGGACCACGGCGCCGAACACGAGCGGCTCCGTGAGGAACGAGTGGTTCTCGATGCGTTCCACGCTCACGGCGACGCAGAGTAGCTATTGGATCCCCACCCCAGCGGCCACTTCAGCCGCAGGCTGAAGGTGGACGAGCTGCCTCGTGGAGTTCTCGGAGATCTACGACGAGCATGTCTTCACGGTTTTCGGCTTCTTCGCCTACCGGGTGGTGAACCGCGTCGACGCCGAAGATCTGACACAGGTGACCTTCGAGAAGGCGTTGCGCGCATGGCCGCGCTACGACCCGCGCCGCGCCCCGCCCCGTGCGTGGCTCCTCGCGATCGCCCGAAACGCGCTCATCGATCACGTACGAGCCAAGAAGCCCTCCGGGCTGTCGCTCGATGACGACCTCGGTGACGGCGCGTTGCCGTACACCGAAGGGCCGGAAGCGAACCTGGGCCTGTCGGCCGAGCTCGAGGCTGCGCTGCGGGGGCTCACGACACGCGACAGGGAGATCGTCGCGCTCCGTTTCGGTGCCGACCTCACGGGGCCAGAGATCGCTGAGATGCTCGGCCTGACTCTCGCGAACGTTCAACAGATCTTGTCGCGAAGCTTGCGTCGCCTGAAAGGCGAACTCGACGAGTTCCGCTAGGACGGACTGCCCGCCGCGAGCACTGCGACGACGAACAGCACTGCACCAACACAAACGGACGCGCCAACCATCGCCCACAGATGCGGAGGACGGTGCCGGCCTGGGCGCGCCGCCACGATGAGCCTCCGTAGGTCGCCACGAAACCCTCCCCGTGGCGCAGGCCGATTGACGATCAGGTCGTGCTCGACGTCACTCATCGCGTGCTCGAGAAGATCGACGATCTCGGGTTCAGGCGCCGCGCCCGCTCGTAGGCGGCTACGGCGGCGGCAGTCCGTCCGCGCTCGGCATCGATGCGAGCGCGGATCAGCCATGGCCGCCAGTTAGTCGGCTCTCGCTGCGTCGCCAGGCTGATCGATACGGCGGCCTCGTCGAGCGCGCCTTGCTGCTCGAGCAGGAGCGCGTCCTGCATTCTCGGGCCGGCGGCGTAAGGCTCGAGTCGGATAGCAGACCGGGCCCGATCGATCGCGAGTGCCGAGTCGTTCTTGGCCGCGCTCGCCTGCGACTCAGCGACCTGCGACGCCCCGGACCCCACCACGGTCAGGACCGGGATGCAAACGACCGCGAGAGCGATGACCGCGGCCGGGAATCTCCACCCCCCTCGCTCCGCGTGCGGTGCTGTCGCGGGGTGCCCCCGCAGCACGACGCCGGCCAAGAGCATCAACATCACCGGGAGCACCGCGAGTTGCCACACCCATTCGACCAGCGCGATCGTGGTGAACGCCGCGATCGAAGCCGTAGCGGCCGCAACGAGCACACGCTCTTCATCGAAGCTCCGCCAACAACGTCGGATACCTGTGACGAACAACGCCCCGAGGAACGCAACGATCAGCGCCAAACCGATCGGACCGAGTTCGGCGAAGGTCTGCATGTAGAGGGAATGAGCGTCCCGGACGAACCCGCCAGCCTCGCCGCGGGTGCGTGCCCACCAATACTCGTACGTGCCTGCCCCGCGACCAAGCAGCGGCTTGCTCTCCTGGGCTTTCACCGCCGCCTGCCAGTACTGATACCGGCCGTTGCCGCTCGCCGAGCCTAGACGAGCGAACGTGGTGTCTTGCGCTACCGAGGCTGCGGCCTTGGGCTCCTTGAACTCACTCCAGCCACGGTCAACGGCAGACGGGGCGCCGGCAGCGAGCGCCACGACGATGGCAAGCACGAGCGCGACGCCAGTGCCGACGAACGTCCGGGATCGGCTCGGCGCAAGCCAGGCCGGACGCTCTACGTGCCGCTCGACCAGGGACACCGCGAGCTGCAGCGACGCCACGCCCAGGCACACGAGCACCAATGCCGCCAAGACCTGTGACGCCTGATGGTCGGCGGCGGAATTGGTCAGCCCGTCCCGGAACTCGGGGCGGGCCAACGCGATAGCAACGACGATCGCTGAGCCAGTCATCGCTACGGCCACGGCCACAAGATGCATGATGCGGTCGCGGGCGAGCACGAGGAACGCCACCACGCCGATCGCGCAAGCGGCCATGCCGCCTCGGGACACGGTTAACGTCACGCAGAGAGCAAGCACTGGGAGCACGGCCGCCGCCGCGCTCCGTCCCAACAGATTGCGGCCCGAGCCGGCGATGCCCAGCAGCAACGGAACGCCCATAGCCATGAGGCCGCCAAGCCCGTTCCAGTAGTTGATCGGATAGCTCAGCCGACGCTGGTCACCGAACTCGGGGCGCTCAGGGAACCAAGCGGGGTGGATCCTCGACATGACCGCGAGGAACCCGATGAGCACCACCGCGCACGCCAAGCCGTTGACGATCGGGCGAGCGCCGGCTCTCGCTGCAAGCTGCAGGCCGACGATCAGGACGGCCAGGTACGTGCCGATCCGAGCAACCTCCACCACGGTCCGCTCCGCGCTCTCGGTCCACGTCAGGCTCAGCGCGCCCCAGCTCAGGAACGCCACGAACAACCCGAGCACGATCCAACCGGCTCTGCTGATGCTCGCCCGGCTCACCCCGGCCAGAGCGCCCACGAAGAGCATCCACCACAACACGATGCCGACCTGGCCACGCACGATCGGCCCGTATCCGCCGTTCTGGACGCCGAGGTACAAGGTCACCGCGAAGGGCAGCGTCCACGCGACCAAGCGGGAGACGTCGAACGCCGGGAATCCGGCAGGCAACAACGTCCAAGCCGGCCCGCTCCTCGTCTCTGCAGACGCCGTGCCCCTCATGACGTGGACCGCCGACGGCGGAGTGCCGCCACGGCGCCGAAGAGCGCCGTACCAACGATGAGGACCGGCAGGATGGGGCCCATACCACCATCGCCCCCACCTCCTGTCATGGCGCGAGCTACGGACTTGATGACGGAGTCGCCGGGCTCAGCCTGGATGGTCGAATCGCCTGCGGCACGATCGCGAACGCCGGTCTGTTTCGGCTTGGTGCGGCTCGGCCCGGTTGCCTCGGTGAATCGGGCGAGGTCTGCTCCGGTGACTCCCTCCGCCAGGAGACGCTTCTTGACCTTCGGGGGGAGCGATGACTTCCCATCCCCGCCACCGTTGCGCTGTGCGTCACCCCCGGCTCCGTCAGGCACGGTTTCGAGGTACTGGTCGAGCGCCGAATTTCCCGGCAGCGCGTTGCTCGCGGCCAGCGAATGCGCCGGAGCGACGAACGCACCGGCCATCACCGCTGCAATCACTGCTGCCGTGAGCGTTGTCTGCACGTGCTGTTTGTACGGATCGCCGGCGCGAAGGCTGACACCGCCACCGTCTCCACTTACGTCGATCTTGATGCGCCAACAACAGCAGGAGAACCGAGATCTCGCCGGAAGCGGCTACCGTTCCGGTGCTGCGGTGACGAACCGCGGCCATTCGCGCATGCACGATCCTTCCCCTCAGCCTCGCAGCTCGCAGCTGCATCATGTGCTGAACGTCATCCGTCGCCGCAAGGTGCTCGCCATCTTGACGTGCGTAATCGTCGTTGCCGTCGCGGTGACGCTGTCGGTGCTCCAGGACAAGCGATATGCCGCGACAGCCGAGATCCTGCTCAACAACGGCAACCTCGCGCTGCAACTCACCGACACGCCCAACGCCTCGCGGTTCCAGGGCGACGCCGATCGGATCGCTCAGACAGCGGCCGAGCTCGCGGCGACGCCGGCAGTGGCCCAAGCCGCGGTGCGGGAGAGCGGGCTGAACGTCACACCCGGCGATCTGCTCCAGAGCTTCAGCATCGGCCAGCGCCCGAAGACCGACCTGCTTGAGCTGCGTGTCGAGCGCAACCGGCCTGCTGAGGTGGTCACGCTCGTCAATGCCTACGCCGATGCCTTTGTGACGTATCGCGGCCGTCTCGATACCTCCGCCCTGTCGCGGGCACGCGAAGACATCCGGGCGAGGATGCAGCAGCTTCAATCCTCAGGGGACACCGAGAGCCAGCTCTACCGTTCGCTGACCTCGAAGGAGCAGCAGCTCAGCACGCAGGAGACGCTTCAGACCGCAAACGCCACGGTGATCCGAAAGGCGCAGGCCGCGGTGCAGGTAGCACCAAAGCCTCTGCGCAACGGGATTATCGCCTTGTTCGTCGGCCTCGCGCTGGGCTTGGCGGTGGCGTTCGCCCGTGAGGCACTGGACACTCGTGTCCGTACCACAGACGAGATCGTCGACCTTCTTGGCATGCCGCTTCTCGGGCGCATCCCGGAGCGAAGCGCGCGTCCATCCAACGCGCCAACCGGTCTCATCATGCGGGCATCGCCGTCCTCACCACTCGCGGAGCCGTACCGGCTGCTTCGTACGGCGGTCGAGTTCCGGGATCTCGACCGGAACATCCGCAGCCTCGTCGTCACGAGCGCCATCCAGCAGGAGGGCAAGTCAACGACGATCTCCAATCTGGCGCTCGCTCTTGCTCGTGCCGGCCGCGATGTCGCACTCATCGACCTCGACCTCCGCAAGCCGACGGTCCGGCGACTTTTCAACATCGAGTCGACCGTCGGTGCCACGAATGTGGCGCTCCGACAGGTGGGACTCGACGACGCCTTCGTCGAAATCCCGCTGCAAGCCGAGGACGCGCCAGAAGGCCTTGCCGTGCCTGGGCGGCTTCGCGTCCTCCCGGCGGGCACGCTGCCCCCGGACACCGGCGAGTTCGTGGGAAGCACGCCGCTCCAGAACCTGCTCGCCGCGCTCCAGGAGCAATCGGACATCGTGTTGATCGACGCGCCACCGTCGTTGCACTTGGGTGATGCACTGACTCTTTCACGGCATGTCGACGCCATGATGGTTGTCACGAGGCTCGGCGCGGCACGGCGGCCGATGTTGAAGGAGCTGCAGCGTGTTCTGGACACGCTTCCGGTCAAACTCGTTGGATTCGTGGTGACCGGAGCGGAGCTCGAAGCCACGGATGGCTATGGCTATGGGTACGGCTATGGGTACGGGCACGGGTACGGGTACGGGTACGGGCAGGAGCCAGAGAACGAAAACGACAACGGAGCGCCGTTGTCCTGGGTGGCGACCGGCGGGTCG
>Ga0164241_10001079_pt1 | contig 37329 bp, 31 predicted proteins | sample OricomyardsoilBY_FD_108780 | JGI IMG/M metagenome (GOLD analysis project Ga0164241, IMG submission 108780) | Backyard soil microbial communities from Emeryville, California, USA - Original compost - Back yard soil (BY) | ecosystem: Environmental > Terrestrial > Soil > Unclassified | place: USA... | reverse complement strand
TTGGAAGGGGCGGGGCATGCATGGGGTAGATAGGAGAAATTAGAGACTCAATTAGTGCAGCGCTTAGTCTACAGCGAGATCGGTTGCTCATCCATCGGAGCTTCGACCCAGGTTATAGAAAAAATGGCACCCTGTTCATTGCGGGGGTTTTGTTGGAAAGAATTATGGTGTTAACTACCACTCCCGACATGCATTTAATCAGGAGATTTTAAAATGAAAAAGATTTCAGTGCTGGCCTTCACTTGTTTTTATTGGGACTCTGTCTCAGGCGGATCAAAAAAATGAAGCCGCAAAGGAAGTTATCGAAAGTCCGAAGCAAGGCAATTTTAGTAATTTATTAGATTTGAAAACAGAGCCGATGATGACGCAGGGGGCAGGGGATGGGATGTGCCCCATTATCGGATACAAAAAATTCTTCGGCACTTGGATTGCTCAGTACCCACCCACGTCAGCGGACCCAGATTGCCCACCAAACTGAGTATGCGTTGAGTCTCGCATTTTTGGGGCGTGGTTAACCGTATTGGTGCCGCCGCCCCTATCTGAAAAATTTTCATTGCCTTAAAAGTTTTCGACCTTTTTCTTCCCTTGCATTGTGGGCGGGATAGATCCATCTGATTTGTAGATAAACGGCCGTATGACGCCGAGTGTTCGGCGTGCGATCTTGTCAAGATGCTTTTGCTACAAATGCGCAGATGATGTATGTATATTAACCGCCAGGATGTGAATGGCTCTTTAGGGTGCTGGGTTAGTCACTACTAGGCAAGCAAAATATAAAATTAACATTAGGAGGAAATATGACTAATTTTCGAACGGGTGAGAGTGGTAAGGTAATTGTGAGTTTACTAGCTATTATCAATTTAATTCTGATCGCGGTAATAATTTGGTTGTTGGCTCGTCCTAGCGTGTCAGATTTAAGGCCTAAAAGCGGTGAAGCCGACTATTTGTTATCTGTAAATAGCGAAAGCGATCCTACTATTTATTCTCCTAATGGTGTTGCTTGGCAAGTTTGCCAGCAAGGGCAGTGCAATAATGTGCCTAGAGACTTTGGGTGTGATGTGGAGGGTTTGTCCGGATTTTTGTTGGCAGATTTAACCACAGGCACTCCAGTACGTCAGCCAAAAGCAGCAAGCATGATAGACCTATTTATGTCAAATGCACATGCGGCGGTAAGTGACGGCAAATGTCCTATTATTGGAATAAAGCGCTTTTTCGGTGTTCCAATTCTTCAATACCCTGCTCCTTCAGAAGATCCAGACTGCCCCCCAAATTAATGCTAAGTATTTAAATTGCTATATTCAGGCTCACGAATACGGTTCTTCTTGGACTGAACTGTTGCACCCGTGGGTCTGATGTAAACATTGCGAAGTCGGCAAACCTGAATTCTTCGTCAAACAGGTTTTTCAAAGAGATTTTTGTTTGCCATTTTTTTGATGTTTTAACTAGATCAATATCTGTGGTAAAAAAATACTCTGAAGCGTTAATGCTAGGAATGTCAATGATGTCAAGCTGATAGCCTTCGGTGAGAAAGCGCTGCTCAGTGTAATTCAGTTTTAATGCCAAATTAAGCGAGGGTAATACTAAATAATTGATATTCGCTTCAATTGTTTTATTCTTGATTGTTAATGGGATTGTAACGTCGGGTCTTGCTGGGTCTCTGGATCTGCTAAGTGACTCGGAAGTAAAACTGAGCCCAGCTGCCAAATTGTTGGTCATTGACCAATTTGCATGTATTTCTTCGTTATTTGCTTCCAGATTCCGATAAATAGTCGTGGTATTGGTTCCAGGGCTTATCTGTGGCTCTGTTAGATCACGCGCACTTACTTGTGTAATTAGCACTAAGTCTTCCAGCGGTTCAATTTTTATTGCTGCAAATAGATTTTCCGATTCGGTTCCTGGAGAGCCTTCAAAAATTTGAGCTGAGCCGTCTATGTGGGTAGGTTTTAAGGATGTATGCAGTGTTGGATTCTTGGTGTAATTTTCAGTATAGGACGCTTGTAATTCCAGTTTATTGTCGGGACTCCATCTTGTGGATACTTTAGGGAAAAAGTATTTTTTATTCTTGGTTTCGGCAGTGTCGGAATAGGCCGTTATTTTTTGGGAATTGTCCACATAATCTGCGCCGGCTGTAAATTTGAATGTGTTGTCAAAAAAGAAATTATTAATATATAAATATAATTCTGCCAGATCTTGATTATTAATTGCTGCAACTTCGGAGAAAATTCGATTGAACGAATCCGCGTTATAGTCGGCATAAAATAGCCCAGAAACAATAGTTGATGAATTTATATCTGCACTATATTGCGCTTCGGATATTTTTGCTTCTTCGTGATTGAGGTCATTTATTTGATCGAATATTTCAGTCAGATCATTAATATCCACATCGGTGCCTTCGCTCTTTCTTATGCTATATAGCAGCAGTAGGCGAGACGATTCAAAGAGGCCGATGTTGGATCCAATTCTATAATAATCAGCGTCCGCAGTAGATCTTTTGAAAGCAGAGTAATTGTCTAGGTCAAACCGTAATCCTAAATCACCTTGCTCTTCCTTTCTTGTGCCCATCTCAAGTTGAAACGCTAGTTTTTCTGACGGATGCCACTGCGTAAATAGATTTGAAATAGCATAATCCACGTCGCTATTTTCACGGAAACCGTCTGACTTGTAGCGGTAGTGCCCAATATTAAAGCCAGTCATTTTGCCAAACCCACCGACATTAACATCATATGCATGGGTGTTCTGTGAGCCTGAGAGGCCCGTTACTCTTCCATTAACTCCTTCCTGAACGAACAGTCGGTTGTATTCATTGATTCCAAGATCTGCCGGGCCTGCTCCATCCGCAATTAATAATCCTGTTTCGGATAATCCAAGCGGCAGAGGCTCTGCCCCAAGCGGTTGCAACATGGTGGCCTGCAAACGTTCCGAGGACCTAAGTGATTCATACCGATTGTCTTTTGCATAAACTTCTGCCAAAAGTCTATGTCCACTGTGCTCCCCAGGCGCTTCACTAATTGCTTTAGCGCCAACGTCAATTGCCCGTTGCGTAAACCCTAAATCGTTGTACACACGACCTACGCTTGCAGCGCGTGATGCAGAATCTTTATCAAGATACAGACGGGAGCGGTAAACGGCGCGGTTATCATTTAGCTCCCGGCTTTTTTCGAAGCTTTTAACCGCACTTATCAGATCACCCGTTTGCTGCTTTTTAAGTCCCTCATAAAACCAAGGCGTAGGATCATTAGGATCCAGATTCTTCGCCAACTGATATTGCGTATCCGCCCAATCATTTTGATTTTGCGTCGCATAGGTTTTGCCCAGATAACTGCGCAATAAACTGCTGCCGGGGTCGAGCATTACGGCCATTTCCATTTGGGCGCGGCCGGATTCGATTTTGCCTTTTTGAATTAACGCGAGAGCCAAGCCGAGACGCGCCAGCGGCTCGTTGCTGTTGGTTTGAATGGCCATTTGGAAGTGATTCTGGGCCTTGCCAGTGGCGAAGCGGTTCAGGGCGATAAAGCCGGCGAGGGTGTTGAGGCGGCTGTGTCGCGGGGCTTGTTTTAATGCCTGGTTAATCAGTTTTTGCGCGGCGCGGGTGTTGCCGACGCTCAGTTGCAGTTCGGCTGTGCGGGCGAGCACGAATAGATTGTTGGAGAGCAGGGCTTGTGCTTGCAGGTTGGTTTGCAGCGCCTCTTCGATTTTGCCGTGGCTTTGTTGGGCGTAGGCGTGGGCGAGTAGGGCGCTGGGATTTTGCGGGTGGGTTTGCACCAATTGGGTGGTTTGTGCCAACGCACTTTGGCTGTCGCCACCAATCAATGTGCGCAGTGCTTGCAGTGCCAAGGATTCGGGTTGACCGGGCGTTGTATTCAGTGCACCCGCGAGCAGTTGTTCACCCTGAACAATATTGCCGGTGTTAAATGCCAGGGATGCAGCCAGGGCAGAGGTTTCGGCGTTGAGGTTGTTTGCCGTCAGCTCGGCCAGTGCAGCGCCGTAGTTTTCCTGTTGGATCAGAGTTTCGATAGCAGCGGGTGCGTTTACCTGAATGACCAAAGGCGGGTAATAGAGAATCCATTCGGCTGTGTCGCGCAAGCGGATACTTTGTACCGGGCTGGGAGCAGTGTTGGCGGTGGCGGTGGTTTGTGTGCCTTCGCCCAGATGCACTTCACCCAGGTCGTTGCTCACGCGCACATCCCCTTCCAAAACCGCCACGCGATTTTCCTGCGGGTAGGCGTTTACCACAAATTCGGTACCGTCCACAGCGGCATTTAAATAGGGCGCTTTAATAGTGAATTGTTTAGGGGTACGGGATAAAAAGTGGCCGGCGCCTTCGAGCAATTCAAACCAGAAGCCTCTTTCCTCCGGCAGCAGATTCACCAGCGAATTTTCCTGCAGGCGTACCAATGTGTCGTTGGCCAGACGCAGGACCGCGCGCTCTTGCACAACGCGGACACGGTCACCGTAGCAAAACCGGAAACTATCGCCTGCTGTTTGCCACTGAGCACTTTGGGGTGATTGCCATTCCACCTGGCCTTCGGCGCTTTCCAATTGCGCGGCCCATTGCGCGCAGCGTTCTTCGGCAACGGCTTTCAGGGAAAATGTGAGCAGTATGAAGACCGTGACTAAAGAACGGGTTGGGGTGACAGTTTGAATGACCATGGAACGCTCCCGATCCGAGGTTTAGGTTGGTGCACGCGTTAGCTGTTGGCGGCAAAGATTGGCGTAATAGGCGCTGGGTCCGTCGGCAAATTCGTCCGCCATTTGCGTAAAGAGAGTCAATGCTAAACCAAAATTTTGGTTTTGGTAATTTTCATATGCCTGTTTGAATTGGATTAGCAGTGGTTCCTCATGAGCGCAGTGACAATAGATTGGAACCGATTCCGCTTTATTCCGCAGTTGAAAATTACCCAAAAATCGTAATTTTGCTGTGGGGGAAGATATCAAATGCTCCGCCACAGGGCCGGAACACAGTACTTGAGTACCCAGGTTGCGGTTGAAATGTTCAATACGCGAGGCCGTGTTGATCATGTCGCCCACGGGAGAATATTCGAAGTGGCCGCTGCTCCCCAGATTGCCCAGGGAAAATTGTCCCCCATGCAATCCAAAGCAGGTTGGTAACTGGTTCTGCAGATCCGGTTCCAGCGCCAGCCGTCGGCGAATTTCCAAGGCGGCCTGCAATGCCGATGTACACATTTGCGGTGTGATGGCCGGGCCGGTCCAGAGGGCGAGCATGCCGTCGCCCACAAGGTTGCCAATAAATCCGCCATTTTCCTTCACCACCTGGATCAGCACCGCGTAATAACGATTCATCAGGCTGTGCAATTCAGAGGGCGACAGCGTTTCCGCCAGGCGCGTATATCCCTGAATATCGGTTAACAGGCAGACCCCTTGCACCAGTTGACGCTGTTGCTCCAGGCGGTTGAAGTTGCGGCTGAGGTGCAGAGCCGCGTCGCCCGGCAGATATTGACTCAGGGTAAAACGGATTTCGCGTTCCCGGCGCTTCTGCATCCGATAATTCAAAGTCCAGGTTAAACCGGTACCCACCGAGGCGGCGGTGAGGGGCATAAGCAGAGGAAGCCACAGATAGTGTGTCTGAAACAGTCGCGCTGCGACCGTTGCATAAATCCCGGCAAATAGGACTTGGCTTGCAACAGCCAGTGGCATTGGGAGGCGACTGCTCAGCAGACCGGACATAAAGGCAATGATGCATATCAGGAACACCCAATATTCGCTGGGAATCCGCAAGTATTGGTGTCGCAGCAGATTGGCAAGGACAGTCGCGGAAATTTCCACGCCGCTGATGTCCACTCCTCGGGCATCGCTGAATACCGTGCGGTAAGCGTCCTGCTGCTCCGTTTGGCGTCCGTCGGAATAACCCACATAAACGATCTTTCCCCTAAAGGTTTCGGTGGCGAGATCTTCTTCCATGTGCAGCGCGTGATCGAAAGATAATGTGTGCAATGTCTCTGGCCCGCCGTAAAAATTAATCGGCATCGGATTGCGCAGTTGGATCACCCGAAGCAATTGTTGCTCTTCATGGGACAGTGCCTGATCAACAGCTCTTTTGTGAAAAAACCCGAGGGCGCGCGTCGCTGGATCTGCTGGCAGTGGTTGATGCGGGTAAAACCTTTGCCACAATTGTGTCTGCGCAGTGAGCGGCTGTAACGCAAAAAAGGCGAGCAGGGGCTGAGTGGCCTGAGATCCTTGCGGTAGTTCGTCGAATAAAAAAGCGTGGCTTACTTCTGCTGGGTATTTAGGTAAGACAAAACTTCCCACCGCGCGCGCATGGCGGGCAAAGCGCGGCAGAGGGGCTATTTCCTCTTCTATATCCACAAGACCGCCGCCGGCACGCAATTGATGGCGCTTCAAATATTTGAACAATACGACATTGCCTGCTGCGGCAATTGCCTGCTCCAGCGGCACATCTTCGTCGTCACCTCGCGGCTCCTTGAACGCAATATCCATCACAATCAGGCGCGCTTGTGCACGTGTGAGTTTGTTGATCAGCTCCGCGTGAAGATGACGCGGCCAGGCGCTGGAAAAGCGTTTCAGATTGAGATTTTCTGCGGCGGTGGAATTCAAAGCCACGATTTGGATGTCGTCAGGTGGTGTTATGGCGCCGCGCCAGTGAAACAGCCAGCGCAATCCGGTTTTTTGCTCCAGCTTAAGCGTGTATGGTGAGAAACTGAGCCATGTGATCAGCCCTATACTTGCCAGAAAGGCGATCCACCAGCGCGGATGTTCGGCTTTTATTCCCAACGCTTTTGTCGCAAAATGCCGCATCGTGTTTGGCGCCTGGCACTACAAGAATAACTCCATCCCCAATAGAGAAACGGGTCATGCTTGAGAATATTCGTTTATTTTCCAAAATTCCGACCGAGTGTCTGCGCAAGTTGGAAAAAACTTCAAGCTTACGCAAGTACCCTAAAAATACCATTCTTTTTATGGAGGGCGACGACAATGCCCACCTGTATATCATCAAATCCGGGTTGGTGTGTATTCACACGGATGATAACGAGGGGCGGCAACTGGTGCTCAATTACATGGGCTCTGGAGAATATTTTGGCGAGCTCTCACTCCTGGACGACAAGCCCCGGTCAGCATCCGCGTCCACCGTTGAGGACTCGGCCCTGATGACGATCTCGCGGGAAAGTTTTCGCGGATTTATGCGGGAATATCCAGAGCTCTATGAGAACCTCATGGTGGAACTCGCCGACCGCATCCGCTCCCTCACGGAGAATGTAAAGGATATGGCCTTGCTGGATGTATACGGGCGTGTGGCGCACACGTTGGAGCGTCTGTGCAACCCGGGTAATGAACAGGCTTCTTCCCCCAAGCTTACCCACCAGGACATCGCCAACATGGTGGGCGCCTCCCGGGAGATGGTCAGCCGGGTGATGAAAGAGCTGGTTGTCGGCGGTTATATCGAAATTCAGCAAAAACAAATCCGCATTCTTAGATCCTTTCCTAAAAACTGGTAGGCTGCGCGCCCCTTAGGGCGCGATGGCTTCTCTTTTCCAATTCAGATTCCATTAAGTCATTTTGAACTAACGTGTAGGCGTGCCCTGAAAGAAGGGCCTGTTAACCCAATAGCATTGAAGGTCGGTTATGAATAAATTTTTGGTGATTGGCTTGTGTGTAGGTGGTTTGGCGGCAACTGCGGGTGGAGCCCTGGCACTGCGTGAAATCTCGCCCAAGCAGGCGAGCGTGGTAGCGGTAAAACCCATAACGGCGGGCATGGAGCAACCCTATGCGGAAGTGGTGCAGGTGCTTGAATTGGCAGACCCGGATGCTCCCCGGTTTGTCGATGTGTTGGCAGCGACCGCAGTGACTGAGCCCGGCAGGGACGAGGAAATCTGCGAGACGGTCACGGTGACCCATCAGGCACCGGCGAAAGATCAGCACCAGATCGCCGGCACTGCCGCTGGCGCCGTGATTGGCGGCGTTTTGGGTAACCAGGTGGGCGGCGGCAACGGGAAAAAAGCGGCCACAGCTGCCGGAGCCATAGTCGGCGGCATCATTGGCAAAAATGTGCAGGCCAATCACCAAGCCAAACAGACCTATCAGACGACGGAGCGCCAGTGTCGCATCGAAAGGGGCGAAGACAGGGTGACCGGTTATGAAGTCACCTATCAGGTCGATGGTGAATCAGCCTCCGTTTTTATGGACCACAAGCCAGGCAAGCAACTCCCCCTGGTTATGGACAAGCCCATTACAGACAAGGCGGAAATCAAGCGTCTGTCGCAGAACCGCGCCCCTTCCACCTATGAAGTGTTTTACGAGCACGACGGCCAGGCGGGAAGTATGGTGATGTCAAAGGCGCCTAAGGTAGGTGCTCTGTTGGTCATGGAGGAAGGTCGGGTGGTGACTGATCCCCGGCACCTCGCAGACATACAGGCGCGGCAGGATCAAGTAGTCGCCTATCAGGTGACTTATCGCCTGGGTGAAGATCTGCATCAGGCGCGTACCACGGAAAAACCACAGGTTGGTGAGATAGTCACCGTTAAAAATGGCCACCTGCTTTTGGCCGATGGCGCGAAAGGAAAGCAATCGCTGTAAGACATTTGCCAAAGTCCCCGGTTGAATGCCAAGGGTGGAGTTGTCACCAAAAGCATGGAAACCGGGGCGTCAGTGGAGATATGCTGCGTCACGCCGCGCATAATCCCCGTAGGTACTTCCCCATGGCAAAACCCCTTGTCGATGATCTGGACCGCCATATCGGCCAGCGCCTGAAAAAGCTCAGGCAACGGGAAGGCGTCAGTGCCCAGGCGCTGGCGGATGCCATCGAATCCACGCAGCAGCAAGTTTCGCGTTACGAAAACGCGCACAACAAGCTTTCAGCTGCCCAGCTCTATCGCATCGCTTCCGCATTGGGAGTGCCCGTGTCCTGGTTCTTTCAGGAATTTCAAAGTGCGACCCCCGTTCCCTCCCTGCGTATCCAGCAGATGTATTACCAATCCGAGCAGCTGCATGAAGGTCTAACCACTGTGGCGGATCTTTGGCCGCGGCTGAATGACGAGCAGCGTTCGGCCCTGCTGCGGGTGATAGACGCGTTCCTGGTTTGAGCAGCTGGCGGCCATACCACCAACAAAAAATCACTGGGGCAGATACTGCCTCGGATCGTGAAACTCGTAGCCGAGGGCATCAGCCACGGCAGGGTGGGTGATCTTTCCGTCCAATACATTGAGACCTTCCAGCAGCCCCGGCACTGTTCTGCAGGCGGCCACGCCTTGTCGCGCCAAAGCCATCACGTAGGGCAGGGTGGCATTGGTGAGGGCGAGTGTCGCGGTGCGGGCCACGGCGCCTGGCATATTGGCGACGCAATAGTGCACAACCCCATGCTGCAAGAACGTCGGGTGCTGATGGGTAGTGGGGCGGCTGGTGGCAAAACAGCCACCCTGGTCTATGGCCACATCCACTATGACAGAGCCGGTTTTCATGCGGCGCACCAAGTCCTCCGAGACCAGCTTGGGCGCGGCGGCACCCGGAATCAGCACTGCTCCGATAACCGCGTCCGCCTGCAATACCCATTCTTCCAACATTTCAGTGGTGGAATAAAGGGTGGTGATGCGCCCGCCGTGCAGGTCGTCAATCCATTTGAGCCGAGCAAGGGACTTATCCAATAAAGTCACTTGGGCGCCAAGGCCCAGCGCCATACGCGCCGCATTCCAGCCGACCACGCCGCCGCCCAGCACCACCACCCGCGCCGGCGGCACACCCGGTACTCCCCCGAGCAATACGCCGGAGCCTCCGGCAGATTTCTCTAGACACCGCGCTGCGGCCTGAATGGACAGACGACCTGCCACCTCGCTCATGGGTGCAAGGAGCGGCAGGGATCCCTGGGCATCCGTGACGGTTTCATAGGCGATGCACGCGGCGCCGCTGGCCAACAAGCCGCGCGCCTGCTCCGGGTCTGGAGCGAGGTGCAGGTAAGTAAATAGGAGATGGTGCGGTTTAAGGTGCGGGATCTCTTCTGCCTGGGGCTCTTTGACCTTCACGATCAGTTCCGCCCGGGTGAATAACTCGGCCGCTGTTTCGATGATGGTTGCACCCGCTTGGCGATAGAGCTCGTCGGTAAATCCTATGGCCGTCCCTGCCTGGGTTTGCACCAGCACCGGGTGTCCCGCCTGCATCAGCTCCCGCACCCCTGCGGGGGTGAGTCCGACTCTGTATTCCTGGGCTTTGATTTCCCGGGGCACGCCGATTCGCATAGTAGATTCCAGTCCGAGTGACACTTTTGAAGAATAGGGCTAGGAGCCGGCGGAAATCCCACATAACTCCAGCCAACGCAACAAGCCGGCACTGCGATATTTATGTTTATGCAACACAGCATAGAACATGCGATGAAAATCCCGGTGCGGCACCGGCAGGGGCACCAAGGTTCCACGTTGAAATGCGTCCTTCAATGAAATACGGGATAGGCAGGAAATTCCCAGATCATTTTCCACTGCGCGTTTGATGGCCTCTGTGTGCTGCAATTCCAGCAGAATGTTCAATTGTGGGAGCAGCCCATGCATCGCCCGCTCGAACGCCTGCCGCGTACCTGAACCCGATTCGCGCAGAATCCATTGCGCCTGGGCCAAGTCATAATCGGCTAATTGGGCTTTCTGGGCGAAGGGATGGTGCGGCGAGCTGAAACACACCAGTTCGTCTTCCTGCCAGGGGATGATGTCCAGGTCCGAATGGTTGTATTCACCTTCGATCATGCCGATGTCGATATCAAAGTTGAGCAGCTTTTCCGCTATCTTTTGCGTATTCGCCACCTCCAATCCCACAGTGGCGCCGTGGGTCTGCATAAAACGGCTGATCAGTGGCACCGCCAGATAATTGCCGATGGTGAGGGTGGCGCCCACCTTGATACGGCCCACGTCCTTATGGCGCTTCAGGTCGTATTCCAGCTCCTGCGCCATGGCCAATAGAGCCTCCGCCTTGGGTCGCAACAGGCGTCCCAGCTCATTGGTCTGCAAGCGTTTGCCGACCCGGTCGAACAGTTGCACGTCGTATTGGGTTTCCAGATCCTTGAGGGCACCGCTGCAGGCGGACTGGGACATGGCCAGATGTTCGGCCGCCTTGGTGACATTCTCAAAATGGGCGACGGCAAGAAAAACCTGCAGCTGCCGCAGGGTGTAATGCATGAGCTTCTTCCTGTTATTTATTGGCGAATCCGATTTTAAATATTCGGATAAGTCGATTTACCTATATATTAGCTGTCCCTTATCCTGCGCTCAATTCTTCAGTCTTCCTTAATTCATAATCCTCAAAGCAGGATGTTTTCATGAGCAATTTGATAACCGAAACCGTTCTGGACGTGCATCACTGGAATGAATCCCTGTTCACCTTCCGCACCACCCGCAATCCGGGGTTCCGGTTTCGCAATGGGCACTTCACCATGATGGGTCTGCCCCAGGCGAACGGCCGGCCCTTGCTGCGCGCATACTCCCTCACCAGCGCCAACTACGAAGAGCAGCTCGAATTCTTCAGCATCAAAGTGCCGGACGGCCCACTCACATCTCAATTGCAGAACATCAAGGTGGGGGACCAGATTCTGGTCAGCAGCAAATCCACCGGTACCCTCGTAACCGACCACCTGTTCCCGGGAAAGCACCTCTATCTGCTGTCGACCGGTACAGGACTGGCGCCTTTCCTGAGTATCATCAAAGATCCCGAAGTGTACGAACAGTACGACAAAATCATCCTCACGCACGGCGTACGCAATATTAATGATCTGGCTTATCAGGATTTTATTGAACGTCAATTGCCCGAGCATGAATTCCTCGGGGAGATAGTGCGGGATAAGCTTCTGTATTACCCCACTGTGACCCGTGAACCTTATCGTAACCAGGGGCGCCTCACGGATCTGCTGGTATCTGGAAAACTGGCGGCTGATTTGGGATTGCCGGAGATCAATTTGGAAAATGATCGCTTTATGTTGTGCGGCAGCCCCTCCATGCTCAAGGAAACCTGCCGTATTCTCGACGAACGAGGATTCCGAGAAGTGCGTCATGGGGACGCAGGCCATTACGTAATCGAACGTGCGTTCGTCGAGCAATAACTCTTCTATTATTTCCATTTTCTTCTTCTCTTGAGCGCCTTTATTAAGGCGCTTTTTTTATTTTGAATTCCCCGCCGTCTGGCGCCTTGCACGTTTGTAAATATTTACTTATGTGCTAGCTTGAGATAGGGTGCGCGGCCTTATCTGTCTCTTATTCAGTGAACCTGTTTCACAGTTCAGCGTCGATTATTGCGGTGTCCAAACACACCTTAACGGCGAATCGTATGAGCTATGTGTTGTCGGAAAGGATGAACCGCTTATGCATGAAAATGAGCTTTTTGTTCTGTGCCTGGGCACGGTTGTTTTGATTTTTATTGGTGTCTACCGCTCCCAATTCGGCCGCCTTCCGGCGGCACCCTGGTTGTTTACCGTCTTTATTTCCGTATGGATCGCTTGGTTGGCGACCGTGCTGGAACACCTCTTTTTCCCTACGTTCTTTAATATCCTCGAACACTTGGCTTACGCGGCTAACGGTATTTTATTGTTTGCCTGGTGCTGGTTGGGAATGAGGACTGGTAAAGCCAATGCTCATGATTAGTCTGCTGGATCTCATCGGTTCAATTGCCGCCCTGTCAGCGGCGCTGTTGCTCCTCGCGTCCTGGCGTTTACATCTGTCCATCGCCGAAAAGTGGATCCTGCTGGCCATTTGCGGCATTTCGGCGCTGGTTAACGGGCTGAGTTTTTGGAGTTGGTTGGGCCAGGCTATCAATACGGATATACACGAGGGTTTCAGCGACTATCTGCAGATTATCCAGCCGGCACTATGGGGCATGTTTTTTTATGTTGTGGTGCAATCGGCGCAGCGCCGTGCGCTGGAAAAAAGTCGTCAGCAGATGCGCGATATAGTCGAGAACATGCCGGTCATCCTGCACGCCTTTGATGAGCAGGGACGCGTATTGGCCTGGAATCGCCATGCGGAAGAGGTGAGTGGTTTTTCCAAGGCTGAGGTGATAGGACGTGGCGATATGCTGCAGCAGCTGTTTCCCGATGCGGATTATCGTGAGCAATTGTTATCCGAGTGCCGCAATCACGGCGCGTCTTACCAGCACCGGATTCGTCCGCTCGCCTGTAAGCAGAAATACGAACGACAGGTGGCCTGGTACAACATCTCGCAGAAATTTCCCATCAGCGGTTGGGCGAATTGGGGCATAGGTCTGGATATGACCGAACAGCTTGTCGCTCAAAAGGAACTGGAGCATATGGCGACCCATGATGAGCTGACCGGTTTGTCCAACCGCACTCTGTTTCGTGATCGTCTGGCTCATTCCCTCACGGATGCACAGCGCAACCAACGACGCGGGGCTTTGTTGCTGCTCGATCTCGACCATTTCAAAATGGTGAACGACAGTCACGGTCATCCGGTGGGCGATCAATTATTGCGGGAAATAGGCGCACGCTTGATCGGCTGCATCAAAGCCACGGATACGCTGGCGCGTTTGGGTGGCGATGAATTTGTCATGCTATTGGAGCGCATAGCACACCCCGAAGAGGCTGCCTTGGTTGCCGAGCGCATATTGTCCAGTCTGATCAATCGTCCATTTTATTTGTTTGGCAATGAAATACGCGTGCGCGCCAGCATCGGCATCACTGTTTTTCCAGAAGACGACGTGCGCATTGATGAACTGATGAAAAATGTCGACCTCGCGCTATACGCCGCCAAGCAGGCGGGGCGCAACGGATACCATTTCTATTCACGGGTAATGCACAATAAATTGCGCTGGCAGCATCGGATTTCAGAAAAGTTGCGCACAGCATTGGAAAACAATACGTTTTCTTTGAATTATCAGCCGCAGGTCAGAGTGGAGGATAACGTCGTTGTGGGCGTCGAAGCCTTATTGCGTTGGAATGCATTCGACGAGGTACCGCTATCACCCGCGACTTTTATTCCCATAGCGGAGAATATGGGCTTGATGCCAAACCTTGGCAAATGGGTTTTGGAAAATGCCTGCAAACAGGCGGCTTTCTGGCAGAAACGTAATACAAAATTGCCAGTTGCTATTAACTTGTCTGTCCTGCAACTCTATCAAACCAATCTGGTGGAGTCTCTTATGCAAATGATGGAAGAGCAGGAGCTGAAGCCGGAAAATATCGAATTTGAAATTACCGAATCGGCCGTGATGCGCAATATGGACAACGCCATTGCGACGATGCGCCGAATGCGTCAACAAGGATTTCATATCTCCCTGGATGATTTCGGCACAGGTTATTCCTCGCTGAGTTATTTAAAGCGCTTTCCGGTTTCCAAACTGAAAATCGATCAATCCTTCGTGCAGGCGATAGAAACCGATCCCGCGGACGCTGCCATAGTGCGCAGCGTGATCGATCTCGGTCACAGTCTCAATATGAAGGTGTTAGCGGAAGGGGTTGAAACCCAAGGTCAGCTGGAACGCCTCGGCAACGAGGGTTGCGACTATATCCAAGGTTTTTATTTCTCCCGCCCGCTAGCGGCGGACTCGGTAGAGGCCTATATGCGAGGGGCGGGTGGGGTGCATTAGTATACCCGCGCCCTTCACGAAAATAATAATCGAAGCCTCACCCGCCAATTATCAGGTAAGACTCTTCACGTTGGAAATGCCGGATGGAATGCATCTATTCCTGGGTCAGACGCAAATAACTCATTGCATCCCGTGGCGATAACTTATGGGCCGAAATGAGCGGGAGATAGCTGGCAACCGTGACAACCCCAGCGATTACAGCAGTCACAATCAAGCTGGCTATTAAAATGGTACGGGTATCCGTAATTAAAATGCCATCCGGTAAAGTCGGCAACACCATAAACGAAAAAACGATACCCGCTGCCGCGCCCACCGCAAGTTGAATACCGGCGGCAATAAAATATTTGCGATTGATGAATCTGTCGGCGATTCCCAATGCCTTCATAACGCCAATATCCGGTGTGTTTTGCAAAACAACCCTGCGTGTAATGCCGTAAATGCCCAAGGCCGATATCACCAGTGCCAGAATGGCGGAAGGTAAAAACGTATAGATCATGCGCCGAAATCCAGATTCGTTGTCCCGCAACAGGTCGTCAAAGGTTTGAATCTGATAGAGCGGAATTTCGGAGTCGATAGTTCGGGCAATATCTTTTACTCGGTCGATCACGTCGTAAGGATTATCCGCGGTTTTAATCACCAGTGTATTGCTGTCCCAGATGGGCTGCTTCTGGCGAATGGGCCGGTACAGCTGGGCACGCCAGTTTTCACCCTCGGGTGATAGGAACCAAAGCGGGTTGCCGCTGACGACATCGGGTACCACACCAACCACGGTTATTAACATACCTTCATTTTCCGGGTCGTATTGAAACTGGCGTCCCACTGCGCTCTCTCCGGGGAACAACATGCGAGCCATGGACTGGTTGATGATGGCTACCTCTTCGGCCCCTTCCTTATCCGCTTCGGTAAAATTTCTGCCTTCGAGCAATTTAATTTCCATGGTGGCGAAATAGGTTTCGTTAACAGGCATTTCATTGGATTTGGGAAAGGCGCCATTAATTTCCATTTTTCTTTCGGTGGAGGTGAAGTTCGATAAAAACCCCCAAGCGCCAGGTACTGCGCTGGTGACACCGGCACTTTCGACACCGGGGATCTGCCGCGCCTGTTCGACAAAGCGGTCGTAATATTGTGCACGCTGCTCGAGCGCTTCATAAGCCGCACCGCCGAGTTGGACTTCCGCGATCAGAAAGCCATCGCGCGGTACGCCGTAATCTGCGTTGACCATGCGCACCAGTCCGCCGATCAATACGCCGGTAAATACCATCAAAATAAAAGCGCAAAATATCTGCAGCGTCATAAAACCGCTCATGACTTTACCCAGGGTAGAGCCAGCGCCACCTTTACGACCACTGGCCAACAGACCATTGGTGGGTTGCCGCATCGCCATCCAAACAGGAATAACACCGGTTGCAAGCCAGATAAACGCTGCGGCCGTCAAGCCCGCTAAAAGTATCGGCACTTGGAATTCCAATACCCACCAGTAGGGGCCGTCGAGGATGTCCTCTCCCACAAGATGAATTGCAATGAGCGTCAACCAGATTCCGATAAAGGTTGCAATGGCACAAAGCCAGAAGGTTTCCAATAATAGGCTGGTGATGACCCGCAAAAGCGGTAAACCCAGTGCCGATTTAATCAGTATCTCTTTGGCATTTTCCAGGTTGCGCACAATAATCAAATTGCTCACGCTGAAGCAGCCCATCAGGAGTATCGCCACGCTGGCAATTTTTAAAATCGACAGCAGAAATCCCATATACGAACTGAATCTATCGGTGAATTTAACGGTTTCTATTTCCTTGCCCTTGAACTGGTTGGGAAAATCGTTGCGGATCTCTTCTGCTAATTTTTTAAATTCCTTATCCACATCCTCCATGGTGACGCCCGGCTTAAGCCGCCCAAACAAGCTGTTCCATCCTCCGGTTTCCGGTAAAGCGCCCTCTGGCAATATTTCTGAATACCAGATGTCCTGATTGGTTGGGAAGCGAAATCCCTTTCCCATAACACCGATTACAGTAGCGAGCTTGCCATTTAATTTGACAGTTTTGCCTATGACGTCGTCAGCGCTGTTGAAAAGGTTGCGCCATATGTCATAACTGATGATGATGGATTTTTCCGTGCCCGCCACGTCATCCGCGGGAAGCAGGACGCGACCGAGCATGGCGTCCACGCCCAGCAGTCGAAACAAGTCAGAGGATGTGGCGATGGCTTGAAACTGCTCCGTAAATTGGTGGGTGCTGAGCGTTACGCCACTACGTTCCACCCTGCCAAAATGGTCCAGTGTGGTTTGGTGCTGCTTGATAAATAGATATTCATAATTGTTTAGACCACCAACGTTAAAGGTATTGCCATTTTCACTGCGGGTGGACCAGGCGATATTGTGCGGTTCGTGAGCGGGCAGCGGTTTGTACTGAATGGTATAGACAATCGAAAACAGGAATAACGCAATCGCCAACGTAAACGCCATGGTGGTAATTACTACCGCGCTGTATTCATAGTCCCGGTAAATCCGAATTGCTGATTGTTTGACATCGTAGAAACTGATCATGATTCCTTCCTGTTTCAGCAAATTAGGCTGTCGCCATTTCTGATGCACTCACGTGTTGCGCGGAGCGGCTTTCCTCGCTTTGGATAGCGCCGTCGAATACATGAATTGCACGGGTAGCGTCGGTGGTATAGCGTGGATCGTGCGTTACCATGCAGATGGTTACGCCTGCCTTGTACTGTTTTTGCAGCAGCTCCATCACGATTTCGGCACTTTTCGAATCCAGGTTACCGGTAGGCTCGTCCGCCAGAATAATGGACGGCCGGCCGACAAAAGCACGGGCAACGGCCACCCTTTGCTGTTGGCCGCCGGAGAGCTGACCGGGTAAATGCTTCAGGCGGTGATCCATTCCCACATTCATTAATGCTTCTCTTACCCGCTGGTCCTTTTCCTTGGCGCTGATGTCGTCGCGGTAACGCAGCGGCAGTGCGACATTGTCGTAAACCGAAATCGTATCGATAAGGTTGAATGACTGGAACACAAAGCCCATTTCGGTGTTGCGGATCCTGGCCATTTCGCTGCGCGACATTCCAGTGACATCGCGACCCTTGAACAGATAACGGCCGCTTGAAGATTTATCCAGTAAGCCCATTACCGAAAGAATGGAGGATTTGCCACCGCCGGACGGTCCCGAAATAACCACATATTCGCCGCGCTTTATTTGCAGATCCACTTCGTGAATGGCGAAGGTTTCGACATCCCCTGCCTGATATATTTTGGTGACCTTTTCAAACTGAATCAGATTATCGCCAGTCATACACCTTCTCCCTTCTCCGTTATCGTAATGCGACGCTTTCAGCGCTGCGAAATCGTGTTGTATCCGAAACCACTATTTTGTCCCCCGCGTTCAAACCGCCCGCCACTTGGATTTTGCCGGCCGAAAGATAACCGGTCTGCACCTTCTGCAGGAGCGCCTGATCACCATTTTGACTGAGGACATACATGGTTGAACTGCCATTTTCTATGGCGTTGGATGGCGCCTCCACGTACAGCGTCGAGGATAACTCCATAATGACAATGCGTCCGCTCACGAACATGTTGCTGCGCAATTTGGCCTCTTTGTCGAGCAGCTCAATATCGACATCAATGGTTGTGCCTTTAACATTGGGATCAATGCGTACAACTTTGCCCAACCGCTCGACACCGCTCACATCAATAATCGCCTTTTGTTCTTGCTGCAACCGATGGCCCTGGACAGCAGAAACCTTCAACCGCACATAAACATCGTCTGGATTTGAAATGACACCTATGGCCGATCCCACTTCCACCCGTTGGCCAGGCTTCAACTCGACATCCTGAATGATTCCGGACTTCTTGGCCTTCAATTGCAAATTATCTACCCGTTCACGCAGGCGGGAGACCATCTGCTCGGCCAGGTTTAAGCGCGCTTCATATTGTGTCAGCTGGACTTGCATGGAATTGTGAAAATTATCCAAGCGGTTTTTTTCCAACTCATATATTTTCTGGAATTGCGTCGTTCGAATTTCGGTTTGGCGATAATCGAGAATGGATACCGGAGAGTTTTCATTCTCCATCAGGATTTTCTGGGCGAGGTATTCTTCCTGCTGGACCTTATAGGTGGATTCAGCCTGCAGTACTGTCATTTCCAGCTGTAACTTCTGCGTTTCCAACTCAAAGACTTTTGCCGCAAGCGCGGCTTTTGCCTCTGCTAAACCGATTTCCCTTGTTTCATATTCTTCCAGCAATTCCTGGTTTTCGAAAACGAACAGCGTTTGCCCCTGCGTCACCAGATCGCCTGATTCGACTTCGACGGAAATCACTTCCCCTGCCGCTTTTGGTAGGACGTACTCAAGGTCTCTGGGGATAACGGTACCATTACCCACAAGGTAAACATTAAATGGACCCTGTTGCACGGTGCCTAATCGAATATCGTCTTTATCCAACCGAACGGAGGATGGGTCGGAGAAAGCATAGTAAGTGGCAACAAGAATTAAGCCGACTGCCAGGGCAGAAAAATAGAGCTTCTTGTGATTATTTTTTTTCTGAATGGGTCTATCCATGAGAGAACAAGCCTAATGAGTGCTTTATTGGGCAGCACCGCCTTATGCCGACCGGTTCGGTTAGGGCGGTGAAACGCTGATAATATTGCGCGCAGCGAAGATCCTAACATCGGATTCTCTGCTTGAGCAGTATAAGCGCTTGTGGGGCGATCGTCGCCCTGACGAACTCGCTTTTACAGTCAAGGCTTTGGAGTGTCGTCGCCTTGGAGGGGAGGGTTGCGGGGCGGCTTTCCCGATCTACTTCAGTCCCAACACATCCTGCATATCGAACAAGCCTTTGGGTTGCTGCTGCAACCAAATGGCGGCGCGCACGGCGCCTCTTGCAAAGGCCATGCGGCTGGAAGCTTTGTGAGTGATTTCCACACGCTCGCCGTCCGCCATAAACATTACCGTGTGATCGCCCACCACATCGCCGCCGCGCACTGTGGCAAAGCCTATGGTGTCGCGCGGGCGTGGGCCTATTTGTCCCTCGCGGCCGTAAACCGCGACCTGGTCCAAATCCCGTCCCAAAGTATCTGCCAATACTTCACCCATGCGCAGTGCGGTGCCGGAAGGGGAATCCACTTTGTGGCGGTGGTGGGCTTCGACGATTTCGATATCCGCATCGTTACCCAATACGCGTGCGGCCATTTCCAGCAATTTGAAACACAGGTTTACACCGGTGCTGAAATTCGCCGCTATGCAAAGGGGAATTTGATGTTGGAAGGCGAGCAACGCCTGCCTTTCCTCTGCGGTGAAACCGGTGGTGCCTATGACCAATCCTTTGCCATGCGCCGCGCAGAGCTTGGCATTGGCGAGCGTGGTTTGCGGTGTGGTGAAGTCGATCAGCACATCAAAGTCCTGAATCACCTCCCGCAGATCGTCAACCAATCGCACCTGGCATTTACCCAGGCCGGCGATTTCACCCGCGTCCGCACCGATCAGCGAGCTGCCGGGGCGGCCTGTGGCTGCACCCAGCCGCGCCTGCGGATTTTGTTTCACGGCTTCCAACAAAATACGGCCCATGCGGCCGGCGGCACCTGCGATGGCGATACGGGTGGTCATATAAATCTCTTTATTTCCGAATGAAAACTAGGAATGGTGCTGTGGTCGTTTGACGTTGGCCGTCAGTACTTGCTGCATAGCCCTTTGCACGGCTATGTCGAGAAAGGTGCAGCGTTCCTTGGGAATATAGGCCATATAGCCGCCCACCTGATAACTCATGGGAAAATACACGGTGAGCAAATCCTCCTGATCTCCGAGGCTTGCATTTTCGCTGGTGACGAAACCGATCAGCTGGATATTGTCTGCAAAACTGACACTGACCACGCGATTGAGTTGTTGCTGTTGATTGCCTGCAAAAAAATACATCAAATCCTTGGCGCTGCCGTACAGGGTTTTGACCAGGGGAATTTTTTCGACGACTTTTTCCAGCCAGGCAAACACGTGTTGGATCAGGAAATTTTCCACCACCAGACCTATGCAAAAAATAATCGCGGCGGCGGACACCACTCCCATACCTGTAATGTACCAACCTTCGGGCAGTACGCTCTGTAGCGGAATTTTCAGTACGTCTTCGGCAGTGGCGAATAACCAGTAGATCAGACCAAAGGTGATGACCAGAGGCAGGGCGAGCAACAGTCCCTTAATAAAAATATTGGCGAGGGTTTTCATGGAAGCTCCAGCGAAAAACTGCGCACAGCATAACGCAGAGAACTCGCGCAGTCACAGGAGGGCAACTGCGCAGAGGGGATTAAAGCTTCATATCCCCGAAGAAGTTTTTCATGCCCTCAAACCAGCTGGTTTGTTTGGGGGAGTGTTTGTCGCCGGTCATGCTGGCCTGGAGTTCGCGCAGCAGATCTTTTTGTTTATTGGTGAGATTGACCGGCGTTTCCACCGCGACACGGCACAGCAGGTCCCCAGCGGGTCCGCCGCGCACCGGCGTGACGCCCTTGCCGCGCAGGCGGAAGAGCTTGCCGGTCTGTGTGCCTTCGGGCACCTTCAATTTGACGCGCCCGTCGAGGGTGGGCACTTCCAGTTCGCCGCCCAGGCAGGCGTCAATAATGCTGATGGGCACCTCGCAGTAAAGATCGCGTCCCTCGCGTTGGAAGAATTCATGTTCTTTGACCGAAACCTGCACATACAAATCGCCGCTCGGACCGCCGTCGGCACCCGCTTCGCCTTCGCCGGATAAACGTATGCGATCCCCTGTGTCCACGCCCGGAGGCACTTTCACATTGAGTGTTTTGGTTTCCTCTATACGACCATGGCCACGGCAGTCGCCGCAGGGGTCAGTGATGACTTTGCCTTTGCCGCGACAGGTGGGACAGGTTTGTTGTACGGAGAAAAATCCCTGCTGCATACGCACCTGGCCGTGACCGCCACAAGTGGTACAGGTATTGGCTTTGGTACCGGCCTTGGCACCGCTGCCGTCGCAGGTTTTGCAGGATACCAATGTGGGGACTTTGATCTTGACGTTAGCGCCGCGCACGGCTTCTTCGAGCGTTAACTCCAACGTATACCGCAGGTCGGAACCGCGACTGGGACCGCCGCGTTGACCGCCGCCAAAGATATCGCCAAACACATCGCCAAAAATATCGCTAAAGCTGCCAAAACCTGCACCGCCGCCCATGCCACCGGCGCCTTCCACGCCGGCGTGACCGAATTGATCGTAAGCGGCACGCCGGTTTTTATCGGCGAGCACTTCGTAGGCCTCACTGGCTTCCTTAAATTTTTCCTCCGCATCCTTGTCTTCGGGATTGCGATCGGGGTGATATTTCATGGCGACCCGGCGATAGGCTTTTTTCAGCTCCTGCTCGGATGCGGTTTTGGATACCCCTAGAATTTCGTAATAATCGCGTTTGGCCATGTTTGTCTGAATCGAGAGAAGTTATTTGAGTTGCGAGAAAGTGGTGCTAATCCATCGCGGTTAATGTATGCCCGCCCCGGTTAACACAAAGCAGGGCGGAGCCCTGCTTTGTGTTTTTTGGCCCGAAATTGCGGCCGATCAGTTGTGTCAGCCGACGCTTATTTGCGGTCGTCCTTCACTTCTTCAAACTCCGCATCCACCACGCCCTCTTCAGCTTTGCTTTCTGTTTGAGCGCCACCGGGTTGCGCAGCACTGGCTGTTTGCTCTGCGTAGAGTTTCTGCGCCAGGCTTTGTGACGCTTCGGTCAGTGTTTGTGTGGCTGCGGTGATTTTTTCCTTGTCGTTGCCTTTCACCGCGTCTTCCGCTTCCGTCAGCGCCGCCTGAATTTTGGTTTTTTCATCGGCACTGGCTTTGTCACCCGCTTCCTGCAAGGTTTTTCGAGTGGCGTGGATCAGACCTTCCAACGTATTGCGACTGCTGACCAGCTCTTCAAATTTGCGGTCGGCTTCCGCATTGGCTTCGGCGTCCTTCACCATTTTTTCGATTTCCGCGTCGCTCAAACCTGAGGAGGCTTTGATCACGATGGATTGCTGTTTGCCAGTGGCCTTGTCTTTTGCCGATACGTTTAAAATCCCGTTGGCGTCTATGTCGAAAGTCACTTCGATCTGCGGCATACCCCGCTGTGCCGGCGGAATGTCCGACAGGTCGAAACGGCCCAGGGATTTATTCTGGGATGCCTGCTTGCGTTCACCCTGTACCACGTGGATGGTCACAGCCGTCTGGTTGTCTTCCGCAGTGGAGAACACCTGCGACTTTTTCGTCGGTATGGTGGTATTTTTCTCGATCAGCGGAGTCGCAACGCCGCCCATGGTTTCGATGCCCAGAGTCAAAGGCGTTACGTCCAGCAACAGTACGTCTTTCACATCGCCCGACAATACAGCGCCCTGAATGGCGGCACCGACAGCCACGGCTTCGTCTGGGTTGACGTCTTTGCGCGGTTCTTTGCCGAAGAAGTCCGCCACATATTTTTGCACCAGCGGCATACGGGTCTGTCCGCCCACCAGAATCACATCATTGATTTTATCCACGCTGAGACCGGCATCCTGCAGAGCGATTTTCACCGGCTCCATGGAACGCTTCACCAGATCTTCCACCAAGGATTCCAGCTTGGCGCGGGTCAATTTCACAACCAAGTGTTTCGGACCCGTGGCATCCGCCGTGATATACGGCAGGTTCACTTCGGTTTGCTGGCTGGACGACAATTCAATTTTGGCTTTCTCCGCGGCTTCCTTCAGACGTTGCAAAGCCAGCGGATCTTTATGCAGATCTATGCCATTGGTTTTTTTGAATTCCCCTGCCAGATATTCGATCAGGCGCATGTCAAAGTCTTCACCACCCAAGAAGGTGTCACCATTAGTGGAGAGCACTTCGAATTGGTGTTCGCCATCGACATCCGCAATTTCAATAATGGAAATATCAAAAGTACCGCCACCCAGATCGTAAACCGCAATAGTGCGATCGCCTTTGGCTTTATCCATACCGTAAGCGAGGGCTGCTGCTGTCGGTTCGTTGATGATGCGTTTGACTTCGAGGCCCGCGATACGGCCGGCGTCTTTGGTGGCTTGACGCTGGGAATCGTTGAAATACGCGGGTACGGTAATGACCGCCTCAGTGACGGTTTCGCCCAGATAATCCTCGGCGGTTTTCTTCATTTTTTTCAGAACTTCCGCGGAAATCTGCGGCGGTGCTTTTTTATCGCCTTTTACTTCCACCCAGGCGTCACCATTGTCGGCCTTCACAATGCGGTAAGGCACCATGGCAATGTCTTTTTGCACCACGTCGTCCTGGAATTTGCGGCCGATCAAACGTTTTACCGCATACAGGGTATTGTGGGGATTGGTGACCGCTTGGCGTTTCGCGCTCTGACCGACCAGAATTTCTCCGTCGTCGGTAAACGCCACAATGGATGGTGTGGTGCGATCGCCTTCGGCGTTCTCGATCACCTTGGGTTTATTGCCTTCCAGAATGGATACGCATGAGTTGGTGGTACCCAAGTCGATGCCAATGATTTTGCCCATGTTGAATCTCCTCGCGGCTCGAAGCCGGTGTCAAACTGGTCCGGGGACCAGGTTCAATCGAAATAAACGAAAATTTCAAACCATTTTGTTGCAGGGGTTCAACCCGGCGATTGCCTGTGAATATTGGCGCTGCGCCATAAAATTCAAGCCGGCCTGCAGGTTTTTTTAGGTGGCCGCTTTGGAGACCACCACCATAGCCGGGCGCACCAGGCGACCGTGCAGGGTATAACCGCGCTGAAACACGTTGAGGACGGTGTTGGGTTCCACGTCGCGGTTTTCGACGGCGGCCATGGCTTGGTGGAACTGCGGATCGAAGGGCTCACCTTCGGGATCCACGGTCTCCACCTGCTGTCGTTTCAGTGCGTCCAGCAAACTTTTAAGGGTGAGTTCCACGCCTTCCACCAGTGTGCCGAGTTCGGCGTTGTTCTCGCTGGAAGCGGTGAGTGTGCGCTCCAGGTTGTCAACCACTGGCAGCATGTCTGCGACGAATTTCTCCACGCCGAATTTATGGGCCTTCTCCACGTCCTGCTGGGCGCGGCGGCGCACGTTCTGCATTTCAGCCTGCACACGCAGACTCTGTTCTTTAGCCTGGGTGAGTTCATTTTTCAGGTTTTCTATTTCTTCCTGCAGGGTGGAGGCATTAGTGGAGCCACCACTGGATTCGGCTGCGGTGCTGATGTCCACCTGGTCTTCCTGGAGTTCATCCAAAGGGTTCTGATCGTGATTCACGGTGTGCGTCTCCTCTATCGGTCTCAAGCTCACGGGCCAATGGGTCGGCGTCTTTATGGGGGCAGCTGTGGGACATTCAAGTGTAAGGCGGCGCCGCCGTCGCAATCGCTGGGATACTGGCGCGGGTTGCGCAACTACTGTATAAATAACCACCTTTTTGAAAGTGTTGGGGATCGGGGAATGCTGACGCATCTGCAGGTTTGCGACTTCACATTGGTCAATCAACTCAGCGTGGATTTCGGCCCCGGCCTCACGGTGCTGACCGGAGAGACGGGCGCCGGTAAATCGGTGCTGCTGGACGCGCTGAGTCTCGCTCTGGGCGATCGCGCCGAAGCGGATAAAGTGCGTGTCGGCGCCGAGCGGGCGGAAGTCAGCGCCTGTTTTGATACGGCCGGGCTGGAGGCCGTGCGCCAGTGGTTGAAAGAGGCGGATCTGGACAGCCAGGAATGCATAGTCCGCCGCGTGGTAACCAGCGAGGGCCGCTCCCGCGCGTATATCAACGGCCAACCTGTCACCCTCACACAATTGCGTACCCTGGGCGAGCAACTGCTGGATGTCCACAGCCAGCACGAACATCAATCCCTCTTGCAGACCGCTACGCACCGCCGCTTGCTGGACGATTTTGGCCAGCATCAGGCGCTGGTTGAGCAGGTCAGAACGTCCTTCATCTCCTGGCAGGAACTGTCCGCCAACGCGGCGCGGGTGCGCAACAACAGCGCCGAGCTCAACGCTCGTCATCAATTGTTGAGTTATCAGGTGGAAGAGTTGGACCAGTTGGGTTTGGCGGAAGGTGAGCTGGACGAGTTGGAGGCGCGCCAGCAGCGACTCGCCCATTCCGCGCTCATCCAGCAGACCTGCCAGCAAGTGGCCGATATTTGCAGCGAAAGCGAAGACTGCATTGAGAGCCGCCTGCACCGTACTCTACAACTGCTGCATGGCCTGCCGGTTAAGCCGGAGCGGTTGGCGGAGGCGGAGACCCTGCTGCAGAGCGCATTGATCCAGGTGGAAGAAGCACAGCGCGAACTTCAGCGGCATATGGATGCGGCGGCGGATCGGGAGGAGGATCTTCCCGCAATCGAACAGCGTTTGACCGCTGTATACGACATTGCCCGTAAACACCGGGTTCACCCATCTGAATTGGCGGTACTGCACCAACGCTTGGCGGAGGAACTGCACAGCCTGCAAAGCGGTGATCAACAATTGGAGGCCCTGGAAGCAGCCGGTGCCGCCGCTCTCGCCCAATACCAGATTGCCGCACGGCAACTGAGCGTGGCGCGTAACAAAGTGGCAAAATCCCTTGCCAAACAGGTCAACCAGCAATTGATGGGTTTGGCCTTGGGGCATGCAGTTTTTGAAGTGAATCTGGCACCCTTGCCGGAGCCCGGCCGATGGGGTGTCGAAAATATCGAGTTCCTCATCAGCACCATACCGGGCCAACCGGCGAAGCCCCTCGTCAAGATTGCCTCCGGGGGGGAATTGTCGCGCATCAGCCTCGCCATCCAGGTGGTGGTGGCCAAAACCTCCGTCATTCCGACACTAGTGTTTGATGAGGTGGACGCAGGAATAGGGGGCGCCACGGGTGATGTGGTGGGGCGACTGCTGCGGCAGCTGGGTGAGTCGACGCAAATTCTATGTGTAACCCACTTGGCGCAAGTAGCCAGCAAAGCACACCGGCATTTGAAAGTGGAAAAGTCCGTCAACAAAAAAGGCGCTTCCACGACATTGGTGGTGCTCGATGGTGAGGCCAAGGTGGCGGAGATTGCGCGGATGATGGGAGGGGCTGTGGAATCTCAGCAATCCCTCGCGCATGCGCGGCAGATGCTGGGGGTTTGAGATGCCGGGGTGCGTCTGCACCCCGGGCGGATTTATCTTTTCAAGGGTTTGCCGTAAAGCACCAAGCTGTGACCGGTCAGTTCATAACCCAATTCCTTGGCGATCTGCAGCTGCAATTGTTCAATTTTTTCGTTGTGAAACTCGATAACCTGTCCGGTTTCACCGCAGACCAAATGGTCGTGATGTTTGCCGCTGTCGAGTTCAAACACAGAATGGCCGCCGTCGAAATTGTGACGCTCCACCAAGCCGGCCTGCTCGAATTGGGTGAGTACCCGGTACACAGTGGCGAGGCCGACGTCTTCTCCGGATTCGAGCAATGCTTTATAGACGTCCTCGGCACTTAGGTGACGCTCGCGGGATTGCTCCAAAAACTGCAGAATCTTGACGCGTGGCAAAGTGACTTTAAGGCCCGCTTTGCGCAGCTCCTGGTTTTCGGTCATGGGCGAATCTCCTCAGCTATGGCCTTTGAACTAACAGCGGGCCTGTGATGCTAATTAAGTGTGCCACGCGGTTCCGTGGCCACTCGCGGGGAGGTTTGCCGTCCCTCCGGGATGGGGTATTATCCCCCCCCAATTTCCTTTCTGGAACCCCGATATGCAAAAAAAAATCGTTTCGCTTCTCGTTTTTGCCGCTTTGGCTGCGGTCGTCGGGGGACCATTAACTGGTTGTTCTTATTTGAAATTTCCCGGCGTTTATCGCATCGCTGTGCAACAGGGCAATATCATTGATCAGAAGAAAGTGGACCAGTTGAAAGTCGGGATGAATAAGCGCCAAGTGCAGTATGTGATGGGGTCGCCGCTGCTTAATGATGCGTTCCACGAAAGCCGCTGGGATTATATTTATCAAGTTCGCCTCGGGGATAAAACCCTGCGCGAGCGCCGCTTCACCGTTTATTTCACGGACGATCAGCTGGCCCGTTGGGACGGCGATTATGAGCCCAACGCCGAGACTCCAGTGGAAGATACTTATATAGAGGATGCGGAAAAGACCGAGGGTTAACCCTCGGATTCGTTTGCTGCATTTTTTGCCGCGCGTTTACGCCGCGCTTCTTTTGGGTCCGAGGTCAGGGGGCGGTAGATCTCCACCCGGTCACCTGCTTGCAACACATACTGCTGGGCAGGCGCCAGGCCTTTCGTGCCCAGGGCCTGGCCGAATATTCCAAGTGGCGCACTGGCCAAATCCAATTCAGGGAAATACTGCGTAATGCCGGAGCGCACCGCCGCCTGGTAGGCGGTAGTGCCGGGTTCCACCAGTAGCGGAACGATTCTTTGATGATGGGGGAGGGCGTAAACCACTTCCACCGCGATGGTTTCTATGTCACTCATGGCAGCCGCTCATGGATTCCACCTCAGATACGCTTGCCATATAAAACCTGCGCCCGTCGACAGACGGCGTCCACCTGTTCGTTAACCAGCTGGTTCATCAGTTTCCCTGCCGCCAAGCCCAGCAGAAAATTTGCGAATTCGTATTCCAGACGGAAGAGCACTTGGCAGCTTCCGTTGGCCATGGTTTTGAATTGCCATAAGCCTTTGAATAATTTGAAGGGACCGCTCACCAGTTCCATGACGATGCTGGCGGGTGCGTGCAATTGGTTGCGGGTGGTGAAGCTTTGGTGGAGTCCGGCTTTTTCCAGATCCAGACGCGCCGTCAACCAATTCTCACCGCGCTCCAAAACCCTGGCATCGGCACAACCGCTCATATAATCCGGGTAGGCCTCCACATCATTGACCAAATCAAACATTTGCTGCGGGGCATAAGGTACCAGGGCACTGCACTCAATCACTTTGCTCACGAAAAACCTTTAGAAACTGTCAATCAACGTCAAAACCATCACCAGGGCCACCAGCACCGGGGAGACGCAACGTACCACAAACCGCCAGATATCAAACAGCGGATGACCCTCTGCGTCCATTTCGTGCACCACAACGGACTTCTTCATAAACCAGCCCACAAAAATGGCGATAAACAATCCGCCCAGAGGCAACATCAGCTGGGATGTCAGGAAATCAAGAAAATCGAACGGCGTGCGATGCAGCAAGAACCAGGGCTTCAATTCGCTCCAATAATTAAACGACAACACACAGCTGATGCCGAGAAGCCATGCGATGGAGGTCAATAACAAGGTCGCGGGCGCACGGCGGAATTTTTTGCTTTCCATCAGCCAGGCAACACCGGGCTCGATCAAGGAGACGGACGAGCTCCAGGCTGCAAAAGTCACCAAAATAAAAAACAGGGTTCCAAAAACACTACCCCAGGGCATGGAAGCGAACGCGATAGGCAGAGAGACGAATAGCAACCCTGGGCCGGCGCCGGGTTCGAGCGGCGGATTGGCAAACACTATGGGGAAAATGGCGAGGCCAGCCAGGAGTGACACCGCTGTGTCCAGGACGCCCACGGTGATGATGGTTTTTGCCACAGAGGCATGAGGTGGCATATAAGCCCCATAGGCCATGATGGCTCCCATGCCCAGGCTCAGGGTGAAGAACGAGTGCCCCATGGCCTTGAGCACACCCGGCCAAGTCAAACGGTCGAACTGAAAGTCGAACAGAAAGTGGAATCCGGCGCTGAAGTTGCCGTGCAAAAAGCTGTAAACCACCAGGACCAGCACGGCCAGGAACAGCATCGGCATCATGTAATTCGCCACAGCACCCAATCCCCGATTGACCCCCAGCAAAACCACACCTGCGGTCATCAGTGCAAATAGACTGTGCCAGCACAACATCTGCAGCGGGTCTGCGAGAAGGCTGGAAAATCGGTCGCCAACCTGCGTCGCGTCCAGCCCGCTGAAAGCACCGGAAGCAGTCGCCCATACATACTTCAACGCCCAGCTGGCAACCACGCTATAGAACGCCATGATCAACAAGCCTGCGACCACCCCCATCCATCCGATACCGGTCCAGGCCCCATGCAAGCCCGCCTCACGGGTGACAAATCGCATGGAATTAATCGGACTCATGCGCCCACGTCGGCCGATCAGGACCTCCGCCATCATCACGGGCATGCCGATCAATGCTATGCAGACCAGGTAGACCAGCACAAAAGCGCCACCGCCGTTTTCGCCTGCCATGTAGGGGAATTTCCAGATATTTCCCAAGCCTATGGCGGAGCCCGCTGCGGCGAGAATGAATGTCCAGCGATGGGTCCATACCCCATGAATGCCCCGTTGCTCCACAGCCGACCTCCTGGACGAATGGTTGAATTGAAAGCCGGGCATTGTACCCGTTCATAGGAGTGCCACCAAAAGCACTGCGCGTCTGGTGAAAAATCCGCTAGCCGTTATAATGCGCGCCCTATGTCTAGCAAAAACAACAAAACCTCGCAGGGCGGCACCATCGCCCTCAATAAACGCGCCAAATTCGACTTCTTTATCGAGGAGCGATTTGAGGCGGGCATCGCCCTGAACGGCTGGGAAGTCAAAAGCCTGCGTGCCGGCAAAGGCCAGCTGACGGACAGCTACGTGATCTTCAAAGATCGGGAAGCCTGGCTGCTCGGCTCGCAGATTCAGCCACTGGCCACGGTTTCCACCCATTTTGTCAGCGATCCCATCCGCACCCGTAAACTTCTGCTGCGACACAGACAGCTGCAGGAGCTGCGTGAGGCGGTGGAACAAAAGGGTTACACGGTGGTAGCCACGGCGCTCTACTGGAAAAATCATCTGGTGAAATGCGAAATCGCGTTGGCCAAGGGCAAAAAGCTCCACGACAAGCGCGATACGGAAAAGGATCGGGATTGGGGCCGGGAGAAGCAACGGCTGATGAGCAAACCGGTGGGCTAAAGCCGTCGGTTATTCCAACCGCAGGTTGTCAAAAAATAATTCCAGATCCCGCTCCCTGGTAACGGAAAACCAGCTGACGCTGGTGATGTGATGCCCCTTTAAGGACGTGCCCACCTTCAGATCCACTGCAAGATCATTCAACCCTGGCATCACGTCGAACGATTTATAACGCAATACCTTCAAGCCATTCTCCGCGCTGTAGAAATTCACACCGATCTTGACCGTTTCCGCGTGCGGGGAAAACACCTCAAATCGCAAACGACTGAATTCCGACCAGCCGTGTCGAGGATGACGCAACACGAAACCGGACCACGGAGCCGCCGACGGCATAGATACGCGCGCTACTTTGGTGGTGTTGTCCGCCCACTCTTTGGGCGCGTCTTCAATTGAGAGGGAGCTGCGTGCGGCCCTGATGATATAGGGTAGAGTCGCTGAGTGATCGAAATTCATCAGCAGGGGAAAGTCCCCATCCCGAACCGTCTGTCGATGCAGGGCATTGAGTAAGGGCCAGAAGGCCGCAAACAGAATTGCCGCTGTCACCGTTAGCGCTAAATTGCGCCGCCATCCCCCTGGACTTGCCACCGCGAGAAACACCCCGCAGCCACTCAAAACCCCCAGCAGGTTGCGCCCCATATCGTTCCAGCTGCTGTGGCGTTGCAGCAGCGGTTGTATCAATTCGATAGCACCGCTGAACGTCAGGCTGAGCGCTGTGGCCACCAGCATCCGCGTCAGCCCGCGCCAATGGGGCCGTGCAACGCGCAGATAAAAGAGCAACGCCAGCTGCACGGTAAAAAACAGAAGGGTGTGGCTGGTCTCGTGCAGCTCCAGCAGCAGCTCATTGCCGTAAGGGTTCGGCATGCGCAATACCAGAGGTGCCGCCAACAGCACCGCCAGTAGCGGGGCAAGCAACAGGGTGGAACGCGAAACTCCCATAAAAAACAACATCCAACTTACACTTGAAATGGGCTAAAGCTGACCAATATTACAGAAGCCGGGGACAAAAGCCCCTGCACGGCTTATACTGCCGGACCAGTTTACCCTTCTGGGGGCGATTAGGATTCGACGCCGGTAACAAGATCCAAGGTGCATGTGGTGAGGACAGCGAATCACCTTAATCCAAAGCTGTAAACGAATAGTCGCAAACGACGATTCATACGCTCTAGCAGCTTAAACCCTGTTAGCGGTCGATGCTAAGGTGCCAGTACCGCGGTATTGACTGTCATATAGAACTGGATCGCCTGGCCGCTCGGTTTGTGGTTGTCAGGTTAACCTCTAAGCAAACTCGCGTTGTGCGTCCTGCCCGCCGGGCTGCACAAAGTTAAATCAATAGACGGAAACTAAACATGTAGAGCCGCGGATTGCGTGCTGGCGGACGCGGGTTCAAATCCCGCCGCCTCCACCAAACCCCACATATACCCCGCAATGCGGGGTATTTTTTTATGTGGGGTTTGGTGGAGGCGGCGGGATTTCAATCAACAGCGCCGGGTTCACAAAACGTCTGGAACGTTTTGGACCGCCGATAGGCGCCCGAAGGGGCGAGGCCAGGGCAGGCCTCGCGTCCAATCCCGCCGCTGGGCTGCACCACGCTCAAAATGCACCGAGTTCACAAAACGGCAGGAACGCCGTTTTGGGCGCCGGGTTCCCCGGTGGGGCGGAGCCCCGAGGGCCAAAGATGGCCCGAGTCACTCCCGCCGCCCGCTCGACACTCCCCCACCCGTTGCCACCCCCTCCCATTTGAACTATGTTCCTTTTTGTTAAATATGAATATCCGAGGTGAGTTATGGCCACAACCAGCCTAAGCCTGGGCGAACACTGGGAAGTGTTTATCAAGAACGAAATCGCCAGCGGCCGTTACGGCTCTGCAAGCGAGGTGGTGCGCGATGCCCTGCGCGCAATGGAAGAACGCAAAAGCAAGCTGGAAGCCTTGCGGGCCCATCTATCCCAGGGCGCTTTACAGGCCAGGAACGGCGAATTTGTTGAAGACTTCTCGATGGACACACTGATCCGAGATCTGGATGCTGAATCCTAATGGCTCACGCCCAGAGCAGAAAGGTTCGGGTCACACCTCGCGCCAGGGATGACCTAAAAAATATCGCCAGGTACACCGAGAAAACGTGGGGTAAAGATCAGCGCAATAGGTACTTGAAGAGTCTCGAAAAGCGCTTCTTCCTGCTCGCCGAAAATCCTTTACTGGGTAAACATCGAACGGAAGTCTGCGACGGCTACTACAGCTTTCCTGAGGGGCAGCACGTTGTGTTTTACCTTATTGGCAGTGATTCCATCGATATTATCGGCATCCCCCACAAACAGATGGATACGATCAGCTATTTCTTGGAAAGCGGGTTGCCAGATCCCAATGTTTGATCGGTCGTCGGCTTCCGTGCGACGGCTCTGGCGAGGGAATTGTGGGCGCGGGTTTGAGTAGTTTGGCGGCGGGATTTCAATCAACTGCGTCGGGCTATTGATGCACAATAGCGCCAGAAGTTGGCGGATGAATCCACTTTTGTATGAGTGGATTGGCTAGGCTGAAAGTTGGGCGTATTTGCCTGTGCCCAGCAATAGAGAAATGTTCACGCTGACAAGCCGTTAGGCAAACACGCCACTACCCAGCACCTTTCCTCAATAAAAATTATGCAAATTGGGCTTTCAGATGGATAAAAAGCAGCTAACTGAGACGGACATCATCACCAAGTTCGTGCTGCCCGCCATTGAGCTGGCCGGTTGGGATGCCATGACCCAACTCCGCCAAGAGGTGAAGCTGCGTGACGGCAAAGTGATCGTGCGCGGCAACCTGGGCGTGCGTAAAACCGCCAAATCCGCCGATATCGTGCTCTACCATAAGCCCAACCTGCCCCTGGCCGTTATTGAAGCCAAAGCTAATAAACACGAAGTGGGCAAAGGCATCCAGCAAGGGTTGGACTACGCTCGGCTTTTGGATGTGCCCTTTGTCTTCGCCACCAATGGCGATGGTTTTGTCTTTCATGACAAAACCAATTCCACGGGCCTTATTGAATCCGAAATTACACTCGCTGAATTCCCCACACCAGAACAGCTCTGGAAAAAATACTGTATCTGGAAAGGCTACACCCAAGCACAACTGCCGGTTGTCACACAGGATTACCACGACGACGGCACCGGCAAAGCGCCGCGTTACTACCAACTGCAAGCCATCAACAAAACCATCGCTGCCGTATCTTCCGGGCAGAACCGAGTGTTGCTGGTGATGGCAACGGGAACCGGCAAAACCTACACTGCTTTTCAGATTATCTGGCGCCTTTGGAAGGCGCGCCGCAAAAAACGCATCCTGTTTTTGGCGGATCGCAACATCCTGGTGGACCAAACCCGCCTCAACGACTTTCAACCTTTTGGTCAAGCCATGACCAAAGTCATAGGTCGCACCATCGACCCGGCCTTTGAGATTCACCTGGCCCTGTATCAAGCCCTAACCGGCCCGGATGAAGCGCAAAAAGCTTACAAACAAGTGGGCCGCGACTTTTTTGATTTGATCGTCATTGACGAATGCCACCGGGGCAGCGCCGCGGATGACAGTGCCTGGCGGGAGATTTTGGAATATTTTGTCAGCGCCACCCAAATTGGCCTAACGGCAACGCCAAAAGAAACCGACGAAGTCTCCAATACCGATTACTTTGGTGACCCGGTGTACACCTACTCCTTAAAAGAAGGCATCGAAGACGGCTTTCTCGCCCCTTATAAAGTGGTGCGTGTGGACCTGGATGTGGATCTACAAGGTTGGCGCCCCACCAAAAACCAGGTGGATAAAAACGGCGAGCTGATCGAGGATCGCATCTACAACCAAAAAGACTTTGATCGCACCTTGGTCATTGATGAGCGCACCCAGCTGGTGGCCGAGACCATCACCGCCTATTTAAAGCGCACCGATCCCATGGCCAAAACCATTGTGTTCTGTAACGACATAGACCACGCAGACCGTATGCGCCGGGCACTGGCCAACCTCAACCCAGAGCAAATGCAAAAAAACGACAAATACGTGATGAAAATCACCGGGGATGACGACCAAGGCAAAGCCCAGCTGGACAACTTTATCAACCCCAGACGCCCATACCCGGTGATTGCCACCACGTCGGAGCTGATGACCACCGGGGTAGATGCCAAAACCTGCAAATTGGTGGTGCTGGATCAAAACATCCAGTCCATGACCAAATTCAAACAAATCATCGGCCGAGGTACACGCATCGATGATCGCTACAACAAACTCTGGTTCACCATTCTCGACTTTAAAAAAGCCACCGAACTATTTGCCGACCCAAGCTTCGACGGTATCCCGGAAAAAGTGATGGTCACCAGCGCCGATGAGGTGATGGATTTGGGCAATCCCGGTTTTGACGAAGAACTGGCCAGCGCTCAAGCAGAAGCCGCCGAAAGCGAAACCAATGACCCACACATTGCAGAAGACCCTGCACCTTATACCGGCGGCGCTAACCCATCGGACTTTGGTGAATTTGACGACGAAGAAGGAAGGCGAGTCGTCAAATACCGGGTAGCGGGTGTTACCGTTAAGAAAGTCGCCGAGCGGGTGCAGTATTACGATACCGATGGCAAATTGGTGACCGAATCCTTTAAAGACTACACCCGCAACACCATCAAAAAACAATTTGCCTCCCTTAACGACTTTATCAAAACCTGGCAAAGCAGTGAGCGCAAACAAGCCATAATTCAAGCATTGGAAGAGGAAGGCGTTATCTGGCAAGCCCTGGAAGAAGACATCAGCCGAGATCTGGACCCGTTTGACCTTATCTGCCATGTCGCTTTTGATCAGCCACCCCTAACCCGTCGCGAACGCGCCGAGAACGTTAAAAAGCGAAATTACTTCACCCAATATTCAGCGGCAGCGCAAAACGTGCTTAATTCCCTGCTGGATAAATACGCGGATGTCGGCGTAAAAGAAATTGAATCCATTAACGTACTCAAAGTAAAACCCCTAGACCAATTGGGCACACCACTGGAGATCGTAAAAAATGCTTTTGGCAGCAAACAAGACTACGAACAAGCCATAACCGACCTAGAAGCCGCCTTATACAACCAGAATACGTAGGTCGGAAAAGCCAAAGGCGCCTTCCGACATTTCGGTCGCCTTCTGCCATTTCCCGCCAAACAATAAAAATCGCCCGCCAACCAAGGCAGGTAAACCATTAAAGAGTCAGAAACACCCATGTCCATATCCACCGTAATTAAATCCATTCAAGACATCATGCGCAAAGACGCCGGCGTCGATGGCGATGCCCAGCGTCTGGGTCAGCTTTCCTGGTTGTTGTTTCTAAAAATATTCGACGCCCAAGAGGAAAACCTGGAATTTGAACAAGAACACGCATACAAAGCGCCCATCCCCAAAAAATACCTGTGGCGCAATTGGGCGGCGGACCCAGAAGGCATCACCGGCGAAGAGCTGCTGAATTTTGTCAACACCGAACTGTTCCCCAAATTAAAAGACCTGTCCGCACCCATTCGCTCCAACCCCCGTGGTTTTGTCGCCAAGGAGGCCTTCAGCGATGCCTTTAACTACATGAAAAACGGCACACTGCTGCGCCAGGTTATCAACAAACTCAATGAGGTGGATTTTACCAACTCCGCCGAGCGCCACCTGTTTGGCGATTTATACGAACAAATACTAAAAGACCTGCAAAGCGCCGGTAACGCTGGGGAATTTTATACGCCCCGCGCCGTCACCCGTTTTATTGTGCAAATGATCGACCCCAAACTGGGTGAATCCATCTTCGACCCGGCCTGCGGTACCGGCGGCTTTTTAAGTTGCGCCTTCGACCACGTAAAAGAGCATTACGTAAAAACCGGCGACGATCACGCCATACTGCAACAGCAAATCTACGGCGTGGAAAAAAAACAGTTACCTCACCTGCTGTGCACCACCAATATGTTATTGCACGGGGTGGAAGTGCCGGTACAAGTCAAACATGCCAACACCCTGAACCGGCCACTGTCCAGTTGGGATGACCACGAGCAAAAAGACGTGATCATTACCAACCCACCCTTCGGCGGCACTGAAGAAGACGGTATCGAAAAAAACTTTCCCTCAGAAATGCAAACCCGCGAAACTGCCGATTTGTTTTTGCAACTGATTATTGAGGTACTAAAAGACGGTGGCCGCGCCGCCGTGGTACTGCCGGATGGCACCCTATTTGGCGAAGGTGTAAAAACTAAAATCAAAAAACTGTTGTTGGACAGCTGCAACCTGCACACCGTAGTGCGCTTACCCAACTCCGTATTCGCGCCCTACACCGGCATCAAAACCAATATTTTATTTTTTGAAAAAGGCACCCCAACCAAAGAGACCTGGTACTACGAGGTGCCCCTGCCAGCAGGCATAAAAGCCTTTAATAAAACCAAACCCATGAAGCTGGAGGACTTTGCCGCCTGTGCCGACTGGTGGGGCGAAGGCAAAAAGCAATCGGTCAAAGCCAAACGCAAAAACCGCGTGGAGAATGAACAAGCCTGGAAAGTCAGCATAGAGCACATCATCGCCCGCAACTACAACCTGGATATTAAAAACCCGCACGTAAGCGAGCAAATCAGCCACGACCCGGAAGAGCTGCTGGCGGAATACAGCAAACAACAAAAACACATACAGCAGCTGCGCGACCAACTTAAAGGCATTTTAAGTGATGCATTGGTAGGAGCGGCCAAATGACAGTGCAGCAATTAATCACGGAACATCTGGATATTTGGACGGCGGCCCACAAAACCCGCAGCTCGGCGGGGCGGGGCAGCAGCAATAAATTGGAGCTGGTGGGCATTAAAAAGCTGCGGGAATTGATTTTGGAATTGGCGGTGCGGGGGAAGTTGGTGCCGCAGGATCCGAATGATGAGCCGGCGAGTGAGTTGTTGAGAAGAATAGATTTTGAGAAAGCCAGAATTGCCCCGAACGGGAAGAAAGAAAACAAAAATGTGAGCGCTGAGTTGAATAAAGATGATATTTCTTT
>Ga0164241_10001078_pt1 | contig 37344 bp, 33 predicted proteins | sample OricomyardsoilBY_FD_108780 | JGI IMG/M metagenome (GOLD analysis project Ga0164241, IMG submission 108780) | Backyard soil microbial communities from Emeryville, California, USA - Original compost - Back yard soil (BY) | ecosystem: Environmental > Terrestrial > Soil > Unclassified | place: USA... | reverse complement strand
ATGCAGTCCAAGTTCCACAGTCGAACCACTCAGTTGCGGCTGCCCCGTCCTCGTCAATGCCAAGAGCGAATACGCGGCCGCGGCCAAGAATGCGCGCCAAGCGTACCTCGACGCGAAGTGCGTGGAAGGCGTGGTGTGCCCGGCTATCGCGTGCGCAAAGCCGATTGCGGCGAGCTGTGCACCTGCGACCGCTGGAAGCACATTCGTCTGCACCGCAGCGAGCGCGGTCGCAAACTAGTGTGAGCCGTATAGAGTCGACTACGGCGCGCGACTCTAATAATACTTAAGAGTTATCAAGCGCGATTTAGGTCCGATTTCGCCGGCGGTTTTCGCCGCGATATCTGCCATTTTGTCATCGTACACGGCGAGGTCTGTTTCAGTCGCCTCGCTCGAAGGACATGCTAGACCTACCCTCATAAATCGAATAGCCGTGACATTGCGGGCCGATTGATGGTGTGCGGGAGTCATGGCGCGGAGGTGCTTATGACGAGAGTGTACTCGCCGCCGCGGCGGCGCATCTTGCTTGCTGACGACGACCTCGCGGTGCAAAGAGTGGTCAAACGCGTGGCCGAGCAGTGTGGCCATGAGTTGATCCAAGTGACGGAGGGCGCGGCGGTCGTGACGGTGGCCGTGTTGGCTCGACCGGACGTCATCGTGCTCGATCTGGAGTTTCCGGACGCGGATGGTCGGGACGTATTGGCCCGACTCAAAGATGACCGCCGAACGGCGAACATCCCCGTGGTCATTTGGTCTGGTCGCCCAGGGCATGATTCGGATAGCCAGATCTCGCTAGAACTCGGCGCCGAGGACTACGTGGAGAAGACGAACGCACAGCTGCTCGTGCGCAAGCTCGATCGCCTGATGCTCAGGTTCTCCGCGGCCTGAACGGCAGCGTGCGCGCATTCGTTTCGCGCGCCGACATTGCCGGCGACGAAAGAGCTTTTGCGGGCGGATTCGCCTGGACCAAGGCGCTGGGCGGATGATACTGCCGGCCCATGGCCACGCTGATTGAATCTCCTCACGCCGAGGTGCGGTTCGGTCAGGCGTTGCATTGGCTGTCCGCTCAGCCGCCCGCAAAGCCGCTGCTCCTGCTCGCGCCGACGCTCGACGCGGGCAGCGGTTTGCTGCGCGCAGCGACGATGCGGCAGAGCGCTGTCTTCGGCTGGGTGATGGAATCGCTCGGCTCACTAGCGGCCAAACTCTCTGCGCTCACGCTGGCCGCGCAAGGGCTGACCGTGGCGCCGCCCCTGGCATTGGAAGCCGCGTGCGTTCGTGTGGTGTCGGAGTTCGGCGCGCGCCAAAAGCTCGGTCGACTCGAACCGATCGGAGATCGCCCGGGGCTGCCGAGCGCGCTGCTCCGCACATTTTCGGAGCTTGGTCAGGCTGCGGTCGAGCCCGCGTCCGTAGCTGGGGAGTTGGGGGCGCTCTATCAATACTACCTAGCAACGCTCGCGAATCTCTCGTTGACCGATCGTGCGGGAATGTTCCGGGTTGCAATCGAGCTGGCGCATGGCTCGTCCGCTCCGCCTGTCGGTTTGCCAATGTGTGTCTTCGACGTTTGCCCCAAGACTCAGCTAGAACGCGCTTTTCTGGCTGCGCTCTTGGAGCGGGCTCCGCGCTGTTTTGCGAGCTCACCGTCGAACGAGCAAGGCGGGCAGCTGGGCGCTTTGTTCGGCCCGCGTGATGACGAAGCCGCGAGACAGCCCCCCGCTGCCGTGGCGAGCGAGTTACTGACAGCGCCGCCAGCTCTGCGCCGGCTACAGGCAAACCTCTTTTCTGCGCACGAAGCGGCACAGCAGGCGAGCTCCGAGGGAGATGAGAGCGTCTCGATCCTCAGTGCGCCAGGTGAGTCGCGCGAAGCGGTCGAAATTGCGCGGCGCATTCTGGCCGAGGCTGAACGCGGCGTGCCCTTCGAACGCATGGCGATCGTGCTGCGCTCGCCATTTCATTACCGGACGCATCTGCTCGAGGCCCTGCGACGCGCTCAAATCCCCGCACACTTCACGCGTGCCGCCGCGCGCCCGGCTCCGGCAGGGCGAGCCTTCTTGGTGCTGCTCCAATGTGCAGCCGAGGGCATCAGCGCTACGCGATTTGCCGAATACCTCTCGCTTGGTGTGATGCCGCAGCGCTCGAAGCCGGGCTCCGAGCCGCCGGACGCGGAGTACACGTTCGAACTGCCCATCGACGACGATAGCGCACGTTTGTTGCGCGGGCCGCTCTCCGCATCTGAACCGCGTCCGCCACGACCAACGCAGCGACTGCTGTTGCCTCGCCGTTGGGAATCGTTGTTGGTGGATGCGGCGGTGATCGGCGGCCCCGGTCGTTGGCATCGCCGCCTCGACGGACTTTCGCGTTCACTCGAGGAGCGCATGCAGAGCGCAAACGAGGGAGAGCGCGGACGCGCGCAGCGCGAACTCGAAGCCTTGCAGGAACTTCGCACCTTTGCGCTGCCGATCGTGGACTTCTTGGGGACTTTGCCGGTCTCGGCGACTTGGGGTAGCTGGCTCGATGCCTTGAGCTCGCTCGCGGAGCGTACGATCGACGCGCCCGAGGCGATCCGCGCTGTGCTCTCACAACTCGAGATCGTGCGTGACGTGGGCCCGGTGGGTCTCAAGGACGTACTCGCGGTGCTCTCGGAGCGCCTCGGTGAGATTGCGGTGGCAGACAAGTCGACAAAGGCCGGCGCTGTCTTGGTGTGCAACGTCGACGAGGTGCGAGGTCGAGTCTTCGACGTGGTGTTCGTGCCGGGTTTGGCCGAAAAACTCTTTCCGCAGCGAGTGGTGGAAGATCCGCTGTTGTCGGACGCGCAACGCGCCCAGATCAGTGATCACTTGGAGACACAGTCGCGTCGTGTCGAGAGTGAACGCGCGGCGCTCGCGCTCGCGGTCGGTGCCGCGTGCCGCCGAGTCTTGCTCTCCTATCCGCGATTCGAGAGCGACAAGGCTCGGCCACGCGTGCCCTCCTTCTATGCGCTCGAGGCGATGCGAGCGGCTGAAGGTCGTCTGCCCGGCTTCGCAGAGTTGGCGCGTCGCGCTGACGAGACTAGCCAAACTCGCATCGGTTGGCCGGCACCGGTCCGAGCAGAGCTTTCGATCGATGCGGCTGAATATGATCTGGCCATCTTGCGGCAGCTGCTGAGCGGAGCTCAAAAGGAAGTCGATGGCGCGGCGCACTACTTGCTGTCGGCGAGTCCTCGGCTCAAGCGGGCATTGCAATTCCGAGCGCGACGCTGGCGCCAAGAATGGCGCTACGTCGACGGTTTGGTCGATCCGAACACGCTCGCGCGCGAAGCGTTGAGCGCGCGTCATGCGCATTTGACCGCACGCGGCTTCGCGGTAACGGCGCTCGAAAAGTACGCTGCGTGTCCGTACCGCTTCTACCTCGCAACCGTCGTCGGCTTGAGCGCCCGCAAACAGGCAACCGCGGTGGAGGAGATGGACGCAGCCACGCGCGGTCTCTTGATTCACGAACTCCTGCGCAGCGCCAGCAGTGCACTCCATGAACAAAGCTTGTTCGCGCCGAGTGCCGATTTCGCTGAAGCGCGCCGAGTGCTCCTCCGCAACGTGGATGCTCAAGAGAGCGTTTGGCGTGACAAGCTGGCGCCGGTGATTGCGCGGGTTTGGGACGATGCGATTCTGGACATCGGAACCGATTTGGTGCGCTGGCTGTTCGAGACTCGCGAGAGCGGTTGGGAGCCATGCGCCTTCGAACACCACTTTGGTCAAAGTTCCGCTGATTCTGCTTCTGAATCGGCGGGGCCGGTGGTGCTCGATTGTGGGCTACCCCTGCGTGGGGTGATCGACGCGATCGAGCAGAATGGTAAGCACGTGCGCGCCACTGACTACAAGACAGGTGCTCGCCCCGAAGACGAGACGGTGATCGGCGGAGGGCGTCAATTGCAACCGGCCTTGTACGCCTTGGTATTGGAGAAGCTACATCCCGAGCGAACCGTGACCGGCGGGAACGCTTTTTATTGCACTTCTCGCGGCGAGTTCGCGCGCAACGAAGTGCCGTTGGCTGGTGCCGCGCGTGCCGCCGCAGAGGCCGTTCACCGCACCATCTCTGCCGCGTTCGAACAAGGGTTCTTCCCGGCCGCGCCAGCGGAAAAGACCTGTGAAAATTGCGAATTTCTGCGGATCTGTGGGCCGTACGAGCGTGAGCGGGTCGATCGTAAGGATGCGGTTCGACTAGAGCCCTTGCTCAAGCTGCGAGCGTTGCCGTGACTGAATTGGTCGACGCACGCGCCAGGCAGAGCATCGAGCGCGACCTGAGCAAGACGCTGATTGTCGAAGCTGCAGCAGGAACCGGCAAGACGACGGCGCTGATCTCGCGCATCACGGCAGTGATTCGTTCGGGGCAGACCAGTCTGGATCGCGTGGTCGCAGTCACTTTCACCGAAAAAGCGGCCGGCGAGATGAAACTGCGGCTACGCGCGGAGCTCGATCGCGCGCGCCACGCGGCGAGCAACGCGGAAGAACGCGCAAACCTCGAGCGCGCCCTCTCCGCGCTCGAGGTGGCCCATATCAACACCATCCATGGTTTTTGTGCCGATCTGCTGCGCGAGCGCCCGGTCGACGCAGGCATCGATCCCAAGTTCGAAGTTCTGGATGAGAGCGCGGGCGAAGCGCTCTTGCAGGAGGCCTTTCGCAACTGGTTCGAACGAGCGCTATCCGTGCCGGGTGAGGGGCTGCGTCGTATGCTCCGGCGCCGAAGTTGGCGCGCCGAGCGAAGTACACCCAGGGATGAGCTCCTGCGCGCCTGCCGCGATCTGGTCGAGTATCGCGACTTCGATCGGCCCTGGGCATTTCCCGACTTCGAGCGCGAGCCGTTGATCGACGAGCTCGTGGAACGCTTTCGCGGTCTGGGCAGCTTCGTGCCTCTGGCTCGCAACGCCTCGGACCAATTGGCGCGCGCGATGGTCGAGTTTCGAACCTTCGTCGAGGCATTGGGTGCTCGCGAGCGCACTCGAAAGCGCGACTACGACGCGCTCGAGGTCGATTTTGCCGAATTTCTTCGGAGTAAGAAGCGAGCCCTCAGCGCGGTGGGGTACGGGCAGCTGTACGGTGAGTCGTTGGATCGCAACGCGGTCGTCAGCGAGCGCAACGAGGTCAAAGCCGCCCTCGAGCGCTTCTTGGCGCTTGCTGACGCGGATCTAGCAGCGCATCTGCGTGAAGAACTGCTGGCCGTCGTGGCAGAGCGCGAACAACTGAAGCGGCGACGCGGTGCGCTCGACTTCGTGGACTTGCTGTCAATCACGCGTGACTTGATCAAGGACAACCGCGCCGTTCGCGAGCAGCTTCAGCAACGCTTCACCCATCTGTTCATCGATGAATTTCAGGACACCGATCCGCTACAGGCGGAGATCTTGCTGCTCTTGGCCAGCGCGTCGCCGGACGCGACCGACTATCGCGAGGTTCGAACTACACCCGGAAAGCTGTTCGTCGTCGGCGATCCGAAGCAGGCCATCTATCGCTTTCGGCGCGCGGAAGTCACGCTGTATGAACGCATCAAGGCAGAGCTTCTGGCGCAGGGGGCCGAGCTTCTGCACCTGACGACCAACTTTCGCTCGCTCCCCGCGATTCAGGCCGCGGTGAACGCTGCGTTCTCGCTTGTCATGGTGGCTCGTGACGATGGTAGTCAGGCGGAATACGTCGCGCTCGCTGAGCACCGCCCTGGGCTGCCCGCACAGCCGAGCGTTATCGCGCTGCCGGTGCCCGAGCCGTATGGCACTTGGTACAAGCCCACCAAGGCGGCCCTCTCGAGCTCGTTTCCGCGTGCGGTGGGTGGCTTCGTCGAATGGTTGCTCAAGGATAGCGGTTGGAAAGTCGAGGAGGAGGGCGAGCTCGTCTCGATTTCACCGCGCCACATCTGTTTGCTCTTCAAGCGCTTTCAGTCCTACTACGGCGATACCACGCGCCCGTATGTGCAATCGCTCGAGGCTAGACGGATTCCGCACATCTTGGTCGGTGGTCGCTCGTTTCACGATCGTGAAGAGGTGATCGCGCTGAGGGCCGCTTTGGAAGCCATCGAGTGGCCCGATGACGAGCTCAGCGTATACGCGGTGCTGCGCGGTCCGCTGCTCTCGGTGAGTGACGAAGAGATCCTGTGCTTTCGCCATGATTTCTCGCGCTTGCGTCCGCTCTCGCGTTTCGACGATGACGCGCGTGCCAAGCATCCGGCGGTGATCGACGGGCTCGAACTGATTCGCTCGCTGCATTTGGAGCGCAATCGCCGGCCCACGGCGGACACCGTTGAACGCTTGCTGGCCGAAACGCGCGCTCACGCGTCACTGGCGATGTGGCCCAGTGGCGAACAAGCGTTGGCCAACGCGATCGCAATCGTCGACTTGGCGCGCAATTTCGACAGCCGCGGGGGTACGTCCTTCCGCGGTTTCGTCGAAACGTTGGAAGAACAGGCCGAACGAGGGCAAGGCGGGGAAGCGCCGATCGTCGAAGAGGGTACCGAAGGTGTGCGCTTGATGACGGTGCACAAAGCAAAAGGACTAGAATTCCCGGTCGTGATTCTGTGTGACCCAACCGCGCCCGCCAAGACCACCACCGCGTTCCGCTTCACCGATCCCGCGCGTCGGCTCAGCGCGCACAGCATCTGCGGATGCCGTCCACTCGAGCTGATAGAGAACGAAGAGCTCGCCAAGCGCCACGACGACGCGGAGCTCGTTCGACTCAGCTACGTGGCCGCCACTCGTGCTCGCGATCTCTTGGTCGTGCCGAGTTTTGGCGACGGCAACGCGCGCAACGTCGACATCGGCTGGTGTGATGCGCTTGCGCCTGCGCTCTATCCGAGTGATTCCGAGCGGCGTGATGCATCCCCTGCTCCAGGCTGTCCGCCCTTCGGTCATGACACGGTGCTGAGCCGTTCCGCCCAAACCCCAGCCATTCCGGAGGATGCGGTCGCACCGGGCCTGCATCGTGCTGAGGCTGGAAACCCGGTGGTGTGGTGGGATCCTGCGACTCTACGTCTGCGTGTCCAAGTGTTGAGTGGTGTGCGACAGCAGAAACTGCTCGGCGAATCACCCCTGTCAGCCGAGGGCATGTCCCGCTACACCGCCTGGCAAGAGCGACGCGCGATGACGATCGAGACGAGCAGCCGCGCGAGCGTCGTGACACAGACGATGACCGAGCTCTCGAAGCAAGCATTCAGCGCGCCCGCTACCGCCGTCGTGGAACGAACGAGCGTCGAGCGAGCGGGTCGCCCGCGCGGCGCGCGGTTTGGCACACTGGTGCACGCCGTGCTTGCGCACACCGCGTTCGACGCCGATCGAACTGCATTGGCGGCACTTTCTCGCTCGCTGGGTCGTCTGATCGGCGCCACGGATGCGGAAGTCTCGTTTGCCGTAGCCGCGGCGGCGGCCGCGCTCGAGCACCCGTTGCTCCGTGCAGCCGCAGAATCGAGCGACGTGCGGCGCGAAGTCGTCATCTCTGAAAAACTGAGCGACGGAAGCCTCGCCGAGGGCGTGATCGACTTGGCCTACCGAACGCCCAGCGAATGGGTGGTCGTGGATTTCAAGACGGACGCCGCCGTTCCGAAGGAAGGCGCGTATGCCGAGCAATTGCGCCTCTATGTGTCGGCGCTCTCTCGGGCGACAGGTGAAGCTGCGCGCGGCGTGCTACTGCAGGTTTGAAGGCGCTCCTGTGCGTTAGGACAGGGCCCTGTCTGTTCGCGAGAGCGTCAGTGTTATCCAATAGTTACCCCTAGGTGTGATTCTCGCATAGGCACTGTCGAGTAAGGTGCTGAGTCATTGTGTCGAATCGTGACTAGTGTTCAAAGCTTCCCGACGGTTTTCGCCAGCTAAAAATCGCGCGTTTTTCGCGCGCTTAACGCGTATCGGTACTTGTGTGCTGTTGCGTTTTTGTGAATCGTTTGAGGTGGCTGAATCGGCACTTCATTTCAGCCGTATTAAGCTTGGGAGTTTGGAGCTCGAATATTCATGCAGTCAGCCGCGGCGCGCGAGACGATCTTGGTGGTGGACGACGAGCCGCAGGTGCTGGTCGCGCTCGATGATCTACTCTCTGACGAATTTCTGGTTCTGAAGTCGAGCTCGGCCGAGGCCGCGCTGCACGTGGTCGAGCAGGAACCTGACATCGCGGTGGTCGTCTCCGATCAGCGAATGCCGCAGATGCAAGGCGATCAGCTGTTTCAGCGATTGCAGGAGCGATTCGCGGCCGAGCGCATCCTCGCGACCGGCTTCGCCGACTTGAACGCGGTGATTCGCGCCGTCAACGACGGGCGGATCTTCGCCTATGTGACCAAGCCGTGGGATCCCGACGATCTACGCGCGAAGATTCAGCGCGCCGCGGAGCACTTCCGGCTGGCTCGCGAGCTCGCGAACGAGCGCAAGCTGCTCGACGACATGATGAACAACATGCCGGATGCGATCTATTTCAAGGACGCGAATCTCAAATTCCAACGCGTGAATCAGGGCGCGGCGGCATTGGCCGGATCACTCGGCGCCGAAGCGCTCGTTGGCCGCGGGTTGTGTGATTTGTGGCCAGGAAACCAGGGCGCTGCGGCTACCGAAGAAGCCGAGCGTGCGCTGCTCCGCGAGCGTCGGCAGTCTCGCGATCACCTCGCGACCGTGACGGTCGGCGGCGAGCGTCGCTGGTTCTCGAGCTCCAAGGCGCCGGTCTACGGGCAAGGAGGCACCCCCGTTGGCCTCGTGGGGATCGCGCGAGACGTGACGGACCGCGTGTGTATGGAAGAAGCGCTGCGAATTCGCGAAGAGCAGCTGCGCTTGACGTTCCTAGCGTCGAACGCGGGCTTGTTCGACTGGGATCTCGCGAGCGGCATGGTCCAGCACTCGTCGAGCGTTGCCTCGCTGATGGCTGGCGACAGTAAAGACAGGGTGCCGTTCGAGGCGCTCGTGTCACGCGTGCATCCGGAAGATTTGGCGTGGGCACGCACGGCCCTCGAGCTCCACTTGAAGGAGCGTGCGCCGCTTCGAGCGATCGAGCTGCGCGTGCTCGTGGAGGGTGAGTATCGCTGGTTCGAAGTCAATGCCCAAGCCGTCTGGAACGAGGCGAACGAAGCCGTACGCCTGGTTGGTTCGACCGTCGGGATCAGCGAACGCAAGAACCAAGAGGCGCGCATTCGCCGCCTCACCCGCACTTACGCCGTCCTCAGCGGGATTAGTGCCACGATTTTGCGGGTGCACGAGCGTACGGCTTTGCTGAGCGAGGCTTGCAACATCGCAGTGCGCGTGGGTGAGCTCGCGCTTTCAATGGTCATTCCGGTGCCGCGCCAGGGCTCGACACCGGGCGCGTTGACCTCGGAAGGTGCGTCTCGGCAAGTCGTGAATAGAGTGACGTCATGGCTCACCGACGACGGTGCACGCTCGAACTTGGTCGAGCAGCTCGTTTCGGCGCGTCGCCCAATCATCGTCAATGATTTGCGCAACGATGGGGACCTCGGCGTGCTCGGCGAGGTCTTGCGCGGCGAAGGGCACCTGGCGCTGGCGGTGTTGCCCGTGGTGGTTTCTGGGGACGTCGATGGCTACTTGGCGCTGTGCGCCAACCAGGCGCAGTTCTTCGACGAGGATCAGGTCAAGTTACTCGCGGAGCTCGCGGACAATATCGGGTTCTCTCTCGCGCACAGCGCGCTCTCGCAGCGCTTGGATTTCCTCGCTTCGTACGATGAACTGACCGGGCTGTCGAATCGGCGGCTCTTGCATGACCGGCTTTCACAGCAACTCGCGGTATGCACGCAAGAGCAGCTCAAGCTTGCCGTCGTGTTGGTGGACATCGAACGCTTTCGCCAAATCAACGAGACGTTGGGCCGGGAGGCGGGAGACAGCGTGCTGGTCGAAATCGCACGCCGGCTTCAGGCGACGAGTGAAGCGAATTGGGTGCTGTCGCGCTACGCGAGCAACACGTTTGCAGTGGTCGTGGGTCCGCTCGACACTGAAAGCAGTGTCATTGCCTGGGTTGAACGAGCCTTGGAAACGATTGGTCAAGCGACGACCGTCGCCGACACCCAACTCCGCTTGTCCGCGCGAGTCGGTATCGCCATGTTCCCTTCGGATGGGGCCGATTCGGACGCCCTGCTCGCAAACGCGGAAGCGGCGCTCAAGAACGGCAAGGCCCGCGCGCAACGCTACCGCTTCTACACGCCAGCGATGAACGAACGCGTTGCCGAGCGTTTGGGGCTCGAAACGCGGCTGCGCAACGCCATCGAACAGCGCGAATTTTTGCTTCATTACCAACCCAAGGTCGAGCTCAAGACCGGCAAAGTCGTGGGGCTCGAGGCGCTCATCCGATGGCAAGGGACGGATGGAAAGCTGATTCCGCCCGGGCTTTTCATTCCCTTGTTGGAAGAGACGGGAATGATCGTGGACGTGGGCAAGTGGGTGATGGACACCGCGGCCCAACAGCATGCTGATTGGAGCTCGCGCGGCTTGAACCCGCCGCGCATCGCCGTCAACGTATCACCGTTGCAGCTCGGGCAGGCCGACTTCGTGCAAAGCGTGGCTGCGGTTTTGGCCAAATTCCCACTCGCCAATTCGGGTCTGGACTTGGAGATCACCGAGAGCGTGTTGATGGAGGATCTCCATGGCAACACGGACAAGCTGCGACAAGCTCGTGAAGCGGGCCTCGGTGTCGCGATTGACGATTTCGGAACCGGATATTCGTCCCTTGGCTACATCAGTCGACTGCCAATCGACGCCTTGAAGATCGATCGCACCTTCGTGATGCGTATGGCGGACGAGCCGCAAGAAGTGTCCATCGTCACGACCATCATTTCTCTCGCGCACGCGCTCGACCTCAAAGTGGTCGCCGAGGGGGTGGAGAATGCGCAGCAGGCGCAGCTGCTGCGTCTGTTGAGCTGTGACCAAATCCAGGGTTACTTCGTGGCGCGCCCGCAAGGCGCTGACAGCGTGGAGACGTTGTTGGGAACGACGTTCAATTTTTCACGCAATACGCCATGAGCTTGATGCCGAGCGCGCTCGACGAAACGTAGGCGCGATAGTGAGTTACCCCTGAGGGTAAACTTCCGCCCTGGAATAAATGACCATTGGGGCAGCCGTTGACGCGTCGAGGGCACCCGGATACTGGACGACTTTCCAGGCCCCCGGGGCACTTGCACTTGGAGATTATACATGTGTCATTTGAAGAGGATTGTATCCGCTTTGGCGATGATGGCCGCACTGCTGCCGCTCGGTTGTAGTTCGGACGACGATACGGGCGTGCTCACGCTTACCAGCCCGTCGATTCAAGCAGGGAAAGCGATCCCCAAGGAGTTCACTTGCGAGGGCAAAGCTTTCGGGGAGGGGACGTCGCCCGAACTCGATTGGAGCAATCCACCGAGCGGTACGAAAAGCTACGCAATCCTATTGAAGGATTTGACGATTGAAGCGGGTGAAGCCGGCGACATGGATCCCGAGCATCCGTACCATTGGACGATTTGGAACATCCCGGGCGGAACCCAGAAGCTCTCGGCGTCGCTCTCCAACGACCAACACCCGATTAGCGGCGCAGATCAGCTGAACGGCGGACCGCCCTTCATCAGCCCGGCTCCTTATGGCTACTTCGGTCCGTGCCCGAATCTGGCAGCTGCAGGCTTGGGTGCGCCGAAAGAAACTCACAATGACGCATTCATTCTGTACGCGTTCTCGGACGAGACGCTGACGCCGCCGGCGTATGATGCGGGAACGGATCCGGACGCGCCGCTCAATCCGGTTCGTCAGCTTGCGACTTTCTTCGAGTCGCACCCAAGTCTGTTGAAGAAGGTCGAGCTCAAGTTCACTGCCGACGCGACGCCCGCAACTTGCCCTGGATTCCCGAACCCGCCATTCACGTGTGCCGACGCGGCTCCGTAAGACGGCGGAGCCGTCCGAGCCGATATCCCGATTGGCGCGGTGGGAGAGCTACCCGGCGGTAGCTCTTCTCTATCCGCGCCAATCGACACGCTCGCAAACTCGATGTCTCACTCACGTCACCAGTCGTCGCGAAAGCTACCCTACCTGAGGGGTTACACGGCGCCGAGCGATTACCGTTCAATCGCGGCTCATTCCCTGCGCCACAAGCCGCGGCTAGCGTGGTGTGGCAAATCGCAATAGCTGGTCGAGCGATAGAGCTGTTGCGATATTGGGGAATGGAGCGTACCGTTTTAGCGGGCGCCGAGTCGCCGAGAAGGCCGTGCCAACGAGCTCCACAATGCGCGAGGTAATGCCACTGTCGGAGCCAAACGACACGAAGCCAACCGAGGAGCACTCTCGAGTGCTCCTCGTAGACGACGACTTGGACATCTGCCGCGATTACGCTCGCGCGTTGCGCCGGTCGGGCCTGCACGTCGTCACCGCGACCAGCGCGCCTGAAGCGCTGTCCTTGCTGGCGCTCGGCCCAGTCGACGTAATCGTCAGCGATATCGGCATGCCCTCGATGAGCGGGATGGACCTACTACGCCTAGTGCGTGAGCGCGACTTGGACCTGCCAGTCGTGCTGATGACGGGCTCTCCATCGCTCGACACCGCGATTCAAGCGGTCGATTACGGAGCCACTTCGTACCTTCGAAAGCCGGTCGAGCTCGATCGACTCACGGAAGCCGTCTGGCGCGCGGCGGACCTGCATAAACTCGCGTTGCTTCGGCGCGAGGTCTCGACGCTCCCCGATCTCACCGGGCTGCAGCTCGGTGACCGTGCCTCGTTGGAGGTGCGTTTCAACGCCGCGTGTGCCGGCGCCTGGCCCGCATTCCAGCCCATCGTGATGATCCCCTCGCGCGCATTGTTCGGCTACGAGGCGCTCTTGCGCTCGAGTGAACCTTCACTCGCCAAGGCTCCCGACTTCCTCGACGCTGCGGCTCGTTTAGGCCGCCTTCACGAACTCGGGCGGGTGATGCGCGGGCGTGTGGCTGAAGCATTCATCGGGGCGCCTCCAGGGCTCATCTTCATCAACCTTCATCCAATCGAGCTCAACGACAATCACCTATACGCAGCGGATAGCCCCCTTTCGACCATCGCCGATCGGGTAGTGCTGGAAATCACCGAACGCGCCTCGCTGGACGAGGTTCCGGGCCTCGCAACCAAGCTGTCCAAATTGCGCGGCCTGGGCTATCGCATTGCACTCGACGATCTCGGTGCGGGCTACGCCGGTCTATCGAGCGTCTCACGGCTCGAGCCGGACTTCGTCAAACTCGATATGAGCTTGATTCGCGACGTCGATCGCTCATCGCGGAAGCGCGCGCTCATTCGCGGCATTGGCCGCGTGTGCTCACGAGACTTGGGCATGCGCGTGATTTGCGAGGGCGTCGAACGCGCCGAAGAGTGCGAGACGCTAATCGACGAAGGGCTCGATTTGATGCAAGGCTACCTGTTTGGGCGACCTACTGCGACGTTTACCGTGCCGGGCTTTTGACGTCTGCCGGGCTTGCCAGCGCGGTCGCGTCTATTGCTGCAAGCTCAGCCGCTCTCAACTCTCCCGATCACGACCTACAATGAGAGATGTTGGTCCGGCGGGGGAGTTGAAGGTCTCGATCGAAGGCCGTGATCGGCGCCCGAACTGACACGAACCAGCGCTGCTGCGCATGGCTGATTTACACGTCCGGGGTAGCGCCCACAGCGGCTGCTTCCGACGTTCGTTCGCTCGGGCTCGCCGCTGGTTCCTCCAGCGCGCTCAGTTCTGCCGCCGCGTCGGTCACCGAGCCACGCGCGCGTGCGAGTGGATTGAAGTGGCCGGACTGCTTGCGCCACAGCTCCGCGTACAGGCCGCCCTGATTCAATAGCTCCGCGTGCGAGCCATCAGCTACGATCTTCCCGCGATCGAGCACGATCAGGCGATCCATGTCCATTACGGTGCTCAAGCGGTGGGCGATCGCGATTACGGTCTTGCCCGCCATGGCCTCGCGCATCGCGCTTTGAATGAGCTGCTCGCTGTGGCTGTCGAGCGCGCTGGTCGCTTCGTCCAACAGTAAAATGGGGGCGTTTTTTAGGATCGCGCGCGCGATCGCGATGCGTTGGCGTTGCCCGCCCGAGAGCTTGACGCCGCGCTCGCCGACCATGGTCTCGTAGCCGTGCGTCTGCTCGATGATGAACTCGTGCGCGTGTGCGCGGCGTGCCGCTTGCTCGACTTCGTCATCCGTTGCGTCAGGGCGGCCGTAGCGGATGTTTTCCAGTAAGTTGCGGTGAAACAGGGTCGTGTCTTGTGGAATGATGGCGATCGCTTGTCGCAAACTTTCCTGCGTGACGTCGCGAATATCTTGCCCGTCGATGCGAATCGCGCCCTCGACGACGTCGTGCATGCGCAGGAGCAGACCCATCAGAGTCGTTTTGCCCGCGCCGCTCGGCCCGACGAGGCCGATGCGCTGGGCCGCTGGAATGACGAGCTCGAAATCCTTCACCACATTGCGTGTTTCGCGCCCCTTGTCGACCTTCACAACTTCGTAGCCGAAGGCAACATGGTCGAGGTGAATGTTGCCCGAAGGCACGGACAGCGCGGGTGCACCTGGCTTGTCCGTGACCGTCGCGGGCACGATCAGCGTGTCGATGCTCTCACGCGCCGAGCCGACGAGGTCGTAAAACTCAGGAATTCTTTGGCCCAGATTATACGCCGTCTGCAGCAATGAACTCGTGAGCGCCGTGACCATCACGAAGTCACCCGCTCCGATCATGGCATGCACCCAAGCGTCGAGTGCGCCGCCGACGAACACGAGCCACATCGTGATATCCATCACGTATTGAAAACAGCGCAGGCGAACCACCGCGCGGTATGAAGCTCGGCGACGCGCGCACTCTTCGCCCGTATATTGCTCGAGCTGCCTGTCCTCGAGCGACTGGTTCGCGAAGAAGAACACGTTGCGAATGTTGGTGAGCACGTCCACCATTCGCCCCGTGACCGCGGCTTTGGCGTCATTGCTCGCGATCGCGCGGCGCGTGCACTCGCGCCCGACCAGCAAACTGACGGCAAAGTACGTGCAAACGGCCAGAGCAGCGGCGGCGCAAAACGTCGGGCTCGCGATGAAGAAGAAGGCGGCGACGAACGCGAAGAAGGCAGCGCTCGGCAGGAAATCGAACACCACCATGTCGAACAGTTGCAGCACTTGGTCGGGCAGCATGATCGCCCGGTGCGCAATCTTGCCAGACAGTGAGTTCTCGAAGTATGAGCTCGACAGCCGCTGCGTGTAACCAAAGACCTCCTGCTTGATGCGCAGAAGCATGGGCGAGCGCGTGTGGTACGAGCAGAACCACGCGCAACCATCGATCGCGAAACGCGAGACGACCAAGCCTGCAAAGCCCGCGAACGGCACCAGCAACTTGCCGGCTTCTGTCGCCGGGTGGTGCATGCTCAAGACCGTGTCGGTCAGGTGTTTGGTCGCGTACGAGATCGACGCAAATGCGCCACGGCTCAGTACGGGAAACAGGATCAAGCCAAGCCCACCCCACGGAAATTGGCGATAGAAGTGAAACGCGAAGGGACCGAGACGGTTGGGTAAAGTCGGTTGAGTCATACTGCGGTGCGAAAAAGCCCGTGCCGACGGCGCGATGAGCGCCTTCGCGGCGCGACCGCGAATTCGCGGCGGGTTGCTGACTGCACTCGGGCGGGTCAGGTTACCGAAGTTTAGAGCAATTTCCCGCTTTCGCTCGAATCTTCGAGAGGCCACGATGATCAAACTGTACTCCCTGTTAGCCCCCGCGATTGCCGTGACAGCGGTCGCCTGCGGTGCTCGATTTACAGCACACGAACACGACGGCACTGCTGCAGGTGAAGCAAGTGGCGGCTTCACCAATTCCGCGAGCAGCAGTGGCGTCGGTGATGCCGGCGAGCCAGAGGTCGGCGGTAGCTCAGCCGGAGGCGCTCCCAGCGCAGGCGCGGGTGGCGCAGTAACGGGAACGGCCGGTGCAACTACTGGCGCTGGCGGTTCGACCGGAGGTCGCGGCAGTTGGGGCGATGGCGGCCGGGGCAACGGCGGTTGGGGCAACTGGGGCAACGGCGGCGGGAGCTCAGGCACCGCCGGAGCCGCCGGAGCGGATTGCACGACACTCGGCGAGCAATACCAAGCAGCGGTCGAGAAGGCGCGCGTGTGCGACAAGGGTTCGACGGATCAATGCAGCGCGAGCTCAACTGCGGAACCGACGGGAGGATGCGGTTGCCCCGTGTTGATCAACACGAAGGGAGCGGCCACGGAAGCCGCGAAGAGAGCGTACCAAGCCTATCAAAAGGCCGGCTGCGTACACACGGGCCCGATTTGCGACATCTTCTGTGCACCCGCGACGAGCGCGAGCTGCGAGGCTTCATCGACCTCGAATGATTACGTGTGCACGGCGGGTGGGTTGCTGAAGTAGTGTAGCGGTGGGTCCGTCGATCGCGTGTGCCGCTCGCGGGTCGGCAACGCCGTCGCCGCATCGCGACAATCCGGCGGCACGTCTTCGAGGTCGCGTGGTGCATCGCGCGATGATCGCGCCGCTTTGGGCCGATGCGACTCGCCCTTTGAGAGCGCCGCCCGCGCGCTTAGCGTCGCGCCCACCCCTGACTCTCGAGTAGCGTTTTCACCCGCTGCTGCACTTCATCACGGATCTCCCGCACGCGCTCGACCGGTTTGCCTTTCGGATCTTCGAGCGGCCAATCGTCGCGCTTCAAGTCAGGCACCACCGGACACTGCTCACCACAGCCCATCGTGATCAGCATTTGCGACTCGCGGGCTAGGTCATCCGTGAGCTTCTGCGGCGTTTGTCGCGAGAGATCGATGCCGACCTCAAGCATCGCTTCGAGCACCTCGGGGTGGACGCGTGTTCCGGGGTTCGTTCCCGCCGAGATGGCGCGCGCTTGGCTCGCATCAGCGAGCGCGTTGAACCAAGCGGCGGCCATTTGCGAGCGCCCGGCGTTGTGAATGCAGGCAAAAATGACGGTATTCATGAGAGTTCCTCAGATGACGCAGCGTTTTCAATGACGGTGGCCGTGGTCGAACTTGGAACGAGCCAGCGGAAGAGTGCCGTTGCGGCCGCCGCGCCCGCGAGCTGCGCGACGATGAAACCGGGTGCATCCGCCGGGCGAATGCCGGCAAATGTATCGCTCGCGCTGCGAGCCAAAGTCACCGCGGGATTGGCGAACGAGGTGGACGCAGTAAACCAATAAGCAGCCGTGATGTACGCTCCGACGGCGAAAGGGGCCACACTCGGACGGCTCCGCACGCAGCCCCAAATCACGCACAGCAAGCCAAAGGTCGCCACGAATTCACTCACGAGCTGAGCGACGCCGGACCGCTCGTGTCGTGACGCAAAGAACAGCGCGGGTTCTTTGAACATGATGTGCGCGACCGCAACGCCGAACAGCGCACCGGCAACCTGCGCGCCCATGTAAACGGGCACTTCACGCCACGGCAGGCCGCCTTGGCTCGCGTCCGCGAGCGTCACTGCCGGATTGAAATGCGCGCCCGAAATCGGACCAAAAGTAAGGATGAGTGCCACCAGTCCGGCGCCCGTTGCGATCGTGTTTGCGAGCAGCGCGATGGCGACATTCCCGCCCGCCAGGTGCTCGCCCATGATCCCCGAGCCGACAACAGTGGCCAGTAGTAGTGCGGTTCCAAGAGCTTCGGCCACCGCCTTTCTCAGCAACATTCGCTCTTCTTCTTGCCGATCTGAACCGGCATCGCTGTGGGTTGAAGAGTCGTTGGTGCACAACAAGCGGTCGCCGTCTTGGTGGGATCGTCGTGCATGGTGACGGCGTCGCCCTTCACCACGAACACCTCCCACATGTTGCCATCCGGATCCTCGATCCAGACTTTGTCCTGGAGGGCATAACAACAGGTCGTGTTCTCTTCAGTGAAGGTATCGAGGCCTGCATCTTTGAAGCGAGTCCAAGCGATGGCCACGTCTTCTGTCGCGAGTACTTGAATGCCGAAATGACTCGCGTTCACGCCAGTTCTCGGTGCCTCCTGCATCGTGAGATTCAGCGAAGGCGCGACGAGATCGAACTTGGCGTAGCCGGGGCGCCGCTTCGTAGCTGCCACGCCGAACGCCTTTTCGTAGAAGGCCACCGAGGCCTCGATGTTAGAGACGTTGAGCGAGACATGAGGTTTGACGATGTTCATCGGTGTCTCCTTCCAAAATACTCGAAATATTAGGGTAAAAAACGATCAGCAGCAGGGGGCTTTCCCGCCGCGCTTGCAGCAATCTTCCCAAAGGTAGTCAGTAAGGATGCGAAGGGCCGTGTAGTCCGCGGCGTAGAACAGGAATGTCCCTTCGGAACGACTCGAAAGCACTCCCGCATCGCTGAGCCGCTTCAAGTGGTGGCTCAGGGTGGAGGCCGGCAAGTCGACATGTGTCTGAATGTCACCGGCAGGTGCGCCTTCAGGGCCGGCTTGCACCACGAAACGCAGGATTTTCAGGCGAACTGGGTGCCCCAGCGCGCTGAGCTGCTCCGCATGCCGATCGAGCTTGGAGCTCATCAGGCTATTTCTAATTTATTCGAATTAGCAACGCAAGTCGTTACTTCTAAATTTGTCGAAATTAAATGCTCGTTGCATTCGCGAGGCCGCGTTGGAGCAGGCGAGGGTCGTTCGCGTTCGTCGTCCGCGCTAGCGCGCCGCTTTTCTAGGCTGCGCGCCGCGCTCCGCTAGCCGGTTTTGCGAGTTGGGCCGTCGTTGCGCCGAGCGTTCGCTCTTTTGCGCGTGATCCCGGCGCGACAGAGCGCGCGTACGATGCTCGAACGACTCAGTTGTCGGCGCGTGCGGGATACCCAGGCTTCCCTCAGCTGGTCGAGTGTGGCCTCGGGGAACTCGTTCACGAGCTGGACGAACGCCGGCAGTTCCTCCTCCGTCACGCCGGTGGGCCCGTCCGGACGCACGTTCCCCCGTTCGCGCTTGAGCTTGAGCAAGCGATACACGGTCGCTTCACCGACGCCGAACCGTTGCGCGAGCTCGAAGTAGGTTCCCTCTTTGCGCTCGTACGCCTCGACGATCCGCCGCCGCAAGTCCATGGGAAGCGAGTTCATGAGCCGATGTAGCTCAAACTCGTGCGAGATTTTCAAGGGTGAAGCGCAAGTCGATGTGAATGAGGGATCACGTTCGTCGGCGGTGCACACAGGTCCATGTGAATGATGGCGCGTGTTTGCCAACGGAGAGCGCGCTCAGCGCGGCACGAACGGGAGTGTGCGCGACGGTTACCACGATTGACTACGGCGACACGACACACAGGTGTGCCTGCATTCGACTTATAACCAATGAGTGAGAAAGTGATGAGAAATGGTTGGAAAACGTCGCCGTTTCTCGCGTTTGTGGATGAGTGATCTCACGAGAGCACAGGAAACGTTGAGTGTGTGAATCGATGGCTGAGTCTGTGCACGACGCTCGCACGAAACTCGGCGTCTGCGGTGCGATTGGCCGCGGTGCGCGAAATGGCCCGCCACGATCGTCGGCAAACTAAACCTGCGCGACACGGGTGAGACATCTGCGGAGGTTTATTCACACCTCACAGTCGGGTTATCGAAAGGCAGGTGGATCGGCCGAGTGGTCGCAGTCACTGACATCGTTTGCTTTTCATCTCATGCGCTGTTGCGTCCGGCGAGGTTCGCCGAGGCGTCACCGTCTGATGTTCGTGCTGTCGGGACTTTCGACGACGGCGCACGCATCTGCTTTCTCGTTCGTGCCTTAGACAATGGAGACACCCATGCAGCTAGTTTCTACTCATCGAAATCGCGCGCTTCGAGGCGCGCTCGCGCTGGTGACGTCGGGCGCACTGCTCTGCGCTGCGGCCACGCTCAGCGGGTGCAATAAATCGAGCGCCGCAGCCACGGGTGACCCAGGCGCGAGCAAGACCGAGAAACTGTCGGCCGCCCCGGCTGCCACGGAACGCTCGACAGAAGCGTCGGGAGCCGCGGTTTTGACGCCTCCTGGGCTCGAAAAGTCGACCGCCAAGGCGTCAGACTTCCCGACTGCAAAGATCATGACCACGGGCCTGAAGGTCGATGACGACAGCGTCACCGTCGGTATCTTGCACTCCACGACCGGCACGATGGCCATCAGCGAGACCGGCTCGGTGCAAGCCGAGAAGCTCGCGATCGCCCAGATCAACGCACTCGGCGGGATCCTCGGTCGTCAAATCAAGGTCATCCAGGAAGACGGCGCGAGTGATTGGCCGACCTTCGCCGAGAAGGCGAGGAAGCTTCTCGTGAACGACAAGGTAGCCGCGGTGATGGGCTGCTGGACCTCAGCGTCGCGCAAAGCGGTGCTGCCAGTGTTCGAGAAAGAAAATGGGTTGCTCTACTACCCCACCTTTTACGAGGGCCTCGAGCAATCGAAGAACGTGTTTTACACGGGCCAGGAAGCCACGCAGCAGATCCTGGCGAGTCTCGATTGGGTCAACAAGGAGAAGAAGGCCAAGTCCTTCTACTTGATTGGCTCGGACTACATCTGGCCGCGCACCTCGATGAAGATCGCGCGGAAGCACATCGAGAACGTGCTGAAGGGGACGGTCGTGGGCGAGGAGTTTGCGCCGCTCGGTAACACGCAATTCGGCTCGATCATCAACAAAATCAAGCTGAAAAAGCCCGATGTGATCTTCGCTGCGGTAGTCGGCGGGAGCAACGTGGCCTGGTTCAAACAGCTGAACGCAGCGGGCGTTACCGCTGCGAACCAGACGCTACTCACGATCTCCGTCACCGAGGATGAAGTGCTCGGCATCGGCGGCGAGAACCTGGTCGGGTTCTTTTCTTCGATGAAGTACTTCCAGAGCCTCGACAATCCGAACAACAAATCGTTCGTAGAAGCCTTCAAGAAGATGTGGGGCGAAAAGAGCGTGATCGGGGATGTGACTCAGGCTGGCTACCTCGGGCCATGGATTTGGAAGGCGGCGGTCGAGAAGGCGGGCAGCTTCGACGTCGACAAAGTCGTCGCCGCTTCCCCCGGCATCGAGATCAAGATTGCGCCCGAAGGCTACGTGAAGGTGCACGAGAACCACCACTTGTGGAGCAAGGCACGCATCGGCAAAGCCAAAGCCGACGGTCAGTTCGAAGTCGTACACGAGTCCGATCTCATCGAGCCGAATCCCTTTCCGAAGGGTTACCAGTGAGTCCGAAAGAATCGCTGCGCGCTAGCTGATCTCGAACGCCAACGAAGCCTCGAACGCGAGCGCTTACGATCCCCAGAAGAAGGACCGCGATGAGCTTGAACGAAATTGGTTCGATGGTGGCGATGCAGGGCTTTTCTGGCCTCAGTCTATTCACCGTGCTGCTGTTGATGGCGCTCGGGCTCGCCATCATTTTCGGACAAATGGGCGTGATCAACATGGCGCACGGCGAGTTCATGGCCATCGGGGCCTATACCGTCTACCTGTGCTCGCAGCTGACTCAGAACTTCGCGCCAGGCTTGCGTGAGGTGTACTTCGTGCCGGCGGTCGTGGTGGCGTTCTTCGTCGCTGCGGCCGTCGGTTACGCGGTCGAAGTGCTGCTGATTCGCCGCTTGTACAAACGGCCGCTCGACACGCTGCTGGCCACTTGGGGGCTCAGCCTCGCCATGCAGCAGTTCTTTCGTTCCTTCATCAACCCGAAGGAAGTGAGCGCCGAGCTACCGGAGTGGCTGCTCGGCGCCTTCAACCCGACGCCATCCATCCAGGTGCCCAAGAACGGTATCTTTGTGATGGGGCTCACGATCCTGGTGTCGGCAGGGGTGTATCTCTTGATGCTGAGGTCACGCTGGGGGATTCGTATCCGCGCGACCACGCAGAACCGCATCATGAGCTCCGCGGTCGGCATCAACACCGATCGCGTGGATCGCTTCACGTTCGCGCTCGGCTGCGGCATTGCAGGCCTCGCCGGGGCTGCGTTCACCACCATTGGTTCCACGGGTCCGACCAGCGGCTCCTTGTACATCGTCGACACGTTCTTGGTCGTTGTCTTCGGCGGCGCCGCGAACCTGATCGGGACGATTGCATCCGCGTTTTCCATCGCTCAGGCGCAGTCGTTGTTGGAGTTTTTCCTGACCAGCGCGATGGCCAAGGTGCTCACGCTGCTCACCATCATCATCATCCTGATGATCAGACCTCAAGGGCTGTTCACCACCAAGGTTCGTACCTGATCAGCGGTAGGGAACATGAATCTACTCAGCAAGAAGTTAGGCAAATCCGACTGGATTGGCGTGCTCGTTCTGGCAGCGATCATTCTGGTCTTGTTTCCGAGCGTGTTCAGCATCTTCAGGCTGAACCTGATCGGCAAGTACCTCACTTATGCGTTCGTGGCGGTGAGCCTCGTGCTGCTGTGGGGCAACGGTGGCATTTTGAGCCTCGGGCAAGGCGTGTTCTTCGGCTTGGGCGGCTATTGCATGGCCATGTTCCTCAAGCTCGAAGCGTCTGACCCGATCTCGACCAAGATCCAAAGCACGCCCGGGATCCCGGACTTCATGGATTGGAATCAGATCACCCAGCTGCCCTTCTTTTGGAAGCCGTTCTACAGCCTGACTTTCGCGTCGTTTGCGATCCTGCTCATCCCCGCCTTGTTTGCATTCATCATCGGCGTCGCAATGTTCAAGCGTCGCGTGGGAGGCGTGTACTTTGCGATCATCACTCAGGCTGTGGCCCTGATTTTGTCGGTGCTCATCGTCGGTCAACAAGGGCTGACGGGCGGCATCAACGGCATCACCGACCTGAAGACGCTCCACGGTTGGGACATCCGCACCGATTCCGCGAAGTACATCCTCTATTACGTGAACGGGGGGCTCTTGATTGGGTGCGTGGTTTTCACCCGTTGGGTGCTGTCCACGAAATTTGGCATGCTGCTGCTCGCGCTGCGCGAGAAAGAAGACCGAGTTCGTTTCTCCGGGTATGACGTGGCAAACTTCAAGACGCTCGCCTTTTGCATGTCGGCGGTGATGTGTGCGATCGGCGGCGCCATGTTCACGCTGCAAGTCGGCTTCATGTCCCCGTCTTTCGTCGGCATCACGCCCTCGATCGAGATGGTGATCTACACCGCAGTCGGCGGCCGCTTGTCGGTGCTCGGGGCCGTGTTCGGTACGCTGCTCGTGAACTTTGCGAAGACCTTTTTCTCCGAAGAGTATCCGGATTTGTGGCTGTTTTTGATGGGCGCCACGTTCATCGGCGTGGTGCTCTTGTTCCCGGATGGCTTGGCCGGGGTTTACGAGCGGTATGGCAAACCGCGCCTGCAAAAGCTGATCGGGCGTCGCTCGCTGAAGCCCGAGCCCTCCGTCGGCGTGGCCGCGTTCGAAAGTGGAGGCAAGCATGGCTAGTCACGAGATGCTCACGATTCAAGGCCTCGGGGTTTCATTCGATGGCTTCAAGGCGGTGGACGACCTGAACTTCTTGGTCGATCGCAACGAGCTGCGCGTCGTGATCGGGCCGAACGGTGCAGGCAAGACCACGCTGCTCGACTTGATCTGCGGCAAGACCAAAGCGACCAGCGGTACGATCGTGTTCAAGACCTTGAACCTCACGGAGATGAAAGAGCATGACATCGTGCGCGCAGGCGTGGGTCGCAAATTTCAAACTCCGTCGATCTACGAGAACCTCACGGTCGCCGAAAATTTGGAAGTGTCCTTCCCGCGCGGGCGCACGGCGTTCGGGGCCTTGTTTTTTCAGCGCACCGCGGATGTTGCGGAGCGCGTGAAACAAGTGGCTGAAGAGGTGCTCTTGAACGACAAACTCGAGCAGCAGGCAGCCTTGCTCAGCCACGGACAAAAGCAGTGGCTCGAGATCGGCATGCTCTTGATGCAGGATCCGGAGCTGCTGATGCTGGACGAGCCAGTCGCGGGCATGACCGTGAACGAGCGCGAACAAACCGCCGAGCTCCTCAACCGGATCTGCAAGAATCGTTCGGTGATTGTGATCGAGCACGATATGGAATTCGTGCGCAAGATTGCGCACAAAGTCACCGTGCTGCATCAGGGAAAAGTGATCGCAGAGGGGAGCATGGAAAAGATCACCGCCGACCCCCGCGTGATTGAAGTGTACCTGGGCCACTGAGCGCCTCTCTGTCAGTGACTTACTCAGCGACTCAATGAAGGGCAATTCGTCATGATCGAGATCAAAGACCTACGCGTGAGCTACGGGCAAAGTGAAGTCATTCACGGCGTGAATTTGAGCGCGGAGGCCGGACAGATCGTGGCCATCATGGGCCGCAACGGCATGGGCAAGACGACCTTGTTCAAGTCGCTGATTGGCGTCATTAAGAGCAGCTCGGGCACGATCACCGTAGGCGGCGTGGACGTAACCAAGATGCCGAGCTACAAGCGCGTGAAGCAAGGCATCGCCTACGTTCCGCAAGGGCGGATGATCTTCCCCACACTCACCGTCTGGGAGAATTTGCTCACGGGGCTGGAAGGCTCGCCCACCGGTCGCTTACCGGACGACATTTTTAAGCTCTTTCCCGTGCTCGCCGAGATGAAGACTCGGCGAGGCGGCAACCTGTCCGGCGGTCAACAGCAGCAGCTCGCGATCGCTCGAGCGCTCGCCGCCGAGCCAAAAGTCTTGCTACTCGACGAGCCGACGGAGGGCATTCAACCGTCCGTGATCAAGGACATCGCACAAGTGCTGCTGAAGGTCCGTGATTCGCGCAATCTCACGATCATCGTGTCCGAGCAAGTGCTCAGCTTCACGATGGAGATTCTCGACCGCTTGCTCGTGATCGAAGGTGGCCGCTTCACCGCGGACGAGCCGCGCGATCGGGTCGACGTTGGTGAGGTGCGTCGCTTGCTCGCGGTTTGATTTGCGGAGGGCTGAGCAGCTTTTGTTTGGCTTGGAGCCAAGCGCAGGAAGCCGCCTGCGCTGCAGAGGAGAAACAACGCCGTCCATCGCACGAAACAGGTCATTTCGTAAGCTCACGCAACATCAGCATTCCGAGTGAGCGGGCTCGGACGAGCGACGGTCATTCATCGCTCGGAAGAATTTTTGCGCGCACCGCTCGAAGCGTCACGCAAGTAACCAGAGTTACGAGAGATAGAGGCCAAGGAGCAGTCATGGAAACGCTTATCAAGGTTGACCTCGGAGCATCGGCCACGGACCACGACGTTCTGCACAATCGCTGGCATCCGGACATTCCGATCGTGAGTTGGGTAGATCCAGGTGCGCAGTTCCGCGTCGAATGTGTGGATTGGACGGGAGGCCAGATCAAGAACAACGACTCCGCTCTGGACGTGAAGGTCGTCGACCTGAGCAAAGTGCACTACTTGAGCGGGCCAATTGGCGTGAAGGGCGCGGAGCCAGGCGACTTGCTCGTGGTCGACATTCTGGATGTGGGTGTGCTGCCTGCCTATCAGTGGGGCTTCACCGGTATCTTCGCCAAGGAAAACGGCGGCGGATTTCTTACGAATCAGTACCCCGAAGCACGCAAAGCCTGCTGGGATTTTAGCGGCATTTACGCCAATTCGCGGCACATTCCGGGGGTCGAGTTCGCCGGCATCATGCACCCGGGGTTGATTGGGTGTTTGCCCTCGCATGAGCTCCTGGAGACCTGGAACAAACGTGAGAAGGCGCTCTTCGACACCGATCCCGAACGTGTTCCTGCGCTCGCCACGCTGCCGTACGCCGCGACTGCGCACCTCGGTCGCATGCCGAAAGGGGACGTGGCCGGTGCGGCCGCGGTTGCCGCGCGCACGGTGCCTCCGCGCGAGCACGGCGGGAACTGTGACATCAAAAACCTGACCAAGGGGTCCACTTGCTACTTCCCGGTGTACGTCAAGGGTGGTGGCCTCTCCATGGGAGACATTCACTTCTCCCAAGGTGACGGCGAAATTACGTTCTGCGGTGCGATCGAAATGGCGGGCTATTTGGATTTGCGCGTCAAAGTGATCAAAGGCGGCATCGCCAAGTATGGGATCACGAACCCCGTGTTCAAGTCGAGCCCGCTCGAGCCCACATACTCTTCGTACATGATCTTCGAGGGCATCTCAGTGGATGAGAGCGGAAAGCAGCACTACTTGGATGTGCACGTTGCCTATCGTCGAGCGTGCTTGAATGCGATCGAATACCTGAAAAAATTCGGGTACACAGGCGCTCAAGCGTACGCAATCTTGGGTACGGCGCCGGTCGAAGGTCGCATCAGCGGCATCGTCGATATTCCGAATGCCTGTGCCACGTTGGCCATTCCGACCGAAATCTTCGACTTCGATATCACTCCGTCTGCTGATGGCCCGAGCGCCAAATCGGTGCCCGCGGGCAGTGACTTGGCCGTGGCCAAGTAGCGCGCGACGCGCTGACGCGACTTCGTGTTCATCACGAACGCCGCGCGGGTCAACTCCGACGCCGAACGAAAACTTCGAACGAAAGCGAGAGTCGAGTGCCGATTTATGAATTCGAGTGCGTCGAACATGGGGCGTTCGAGTTAACGCGGCCGATCGCGCAAGTGCGCGAACCCGCGCCGTGCCCGGAATGTGGTGAGCACGGCAAGCGGTTACTCAGTGCACCCAATTTGGCGACGGGCTCCGTCATTGCGCGCCGCGCAGCTGCCGTGAACGAGCGCAGTCAGCACGAGCCGCGCATCGTCCGACGTGAAGCGCCGAAATCCACGGATGAGCCCGCGAAGCGCACGGTTCACTCGAGTCTTGGGGGATACCCGTGGGCGATCGGGCATTGAGGGAGCCCGGGCGCCGCGAGATCTGGACCTCTGGTTACACTTAGACCGACCGAGGCCTCGCCTGAATCGGAGCCGGCGTGCGCACGCACGTGCTCCAAACATGAGCGCCTTGCCGGCGCGCCAGCTCCCTATCCGCGGACGCCAATTCGCGCGTGCCGGAGGACGCGCACCGAGCTACGCGACGTGCGCGCGTGACGCGCCCGCTAAGCACTGTGAGAGCAAAGTATCTTTCGTCGGTGCGCACTGCCTTCGGCCCGCGCTCTCCGTGGTGGCGCATCTGTCGTCCCCGCTGAGCGTGGCTTCCGCCGTCGACCAGGACGGCGAGTAGCGTCGACTACAGCATCCGGCCTCGCTCGCGCGAATGAAAGCGGGGGGGCGCGTCTAGTCCGGAACTCAGGCCCTCGCCGTTCCTGCGCTGCGACGCCCGTAGAGTGCCAACAACCCGAACAAGAGCAGGCCGCTCGAGAGCAACGATTGCGAGAGCCAGTTGCTCGCTGGGGCAGGCGCTGACGTGGTGCCGAGATCGGCGCAGAATACGACGCCGGCTGGGTTTTGGGTATGCGTGCAATTGGTGCAGCCCGCGAATGAGCCGGGACCGTTGACGGCGTGGATCTTCACCAAGTTGGAACCGGTGTGGAGCAGCGCTGCGATGGGGATCGCTTTCAGCGAGGCGCTCGCGGCGCCGGCGAGCGATGAATTGGTCACGCTGCCGGTCGAACCCATGAATACACCGTTGACGAACACTTCGGCGAAGTCGTCGGCTGCGATGTACAGAGTTGCGGTCGGCGAAGGCGTGCTGTTCAACACTAGGTTTTGAGTGAAGTAGTAGCTCTTCGACTCCGAGGGCGCGCTGTTAGCGGTGGTGCCCGGTGCCCAAATCCAGCGGGCATTTTGGCAGGAGGCCGGCGTGTTTAAGTTGGCAGTCCAGCCGGCACCGGGGCGGTTGTACAAGGTGGCCGCTGCTTGGCAGTTGGCTGGGTTGGTCGAATTCAGGCACACCATTTGCGGTGCGCCGAGTGAAGCGGAGCCGAGGCTCGGATCGGCGGCGTAGCTGGCGACGAGCGCGGAGCCGTCGGAGAGAATCGTGCTGCTCGGACCTTGCGTGGGCGGTGATGGGTTGAACTGAACCTGATCGAGCACGATGCCGATGTTGTCGCTCGCACCGAAGCCACCTGAGTGGTCAAAGATGAGCTTGCCGCTGGTATGACTTGCGACGTTGATCGTGCGCGTAATCACTTGCCAAGGGTCAGCGCTCGCACGCGTGAATAGTTCAGTATACAGCGTCTGTGAGTAGTTCGCGAGCGAGACGGTGACGGAGTCAGTCGCACCGCCGCGTTGGTTGCCGGAGATCGCGAACGACAGCGTGTACGTTCCAGCGGGCAGGTCGAGCGGACCCAGGCTTTCGAGGCGCCCGGCCATTTGCGTTCCGCCATCGAGGTCTAGACACTTGCCGGTGGAGCCGAAGCAGGTGATGCCAAAGCTGCCGCTCGTGACGAGATCGACGGAGCCTCGCGCGGTCTTCCACTGCGACAGCGCGGAGCTCGTTTCCGAATCGAAGCCGTCGGTGGCGCGGAATTGCGATGCCACTGCGAAGGTCAAGTTGTCGAACGCGGCGTAGGTGCGCACGACGTCGAACTGGTTGAATTGCGAGGAAAAGCGCGCTCGTTTGATGTTGTTGGTGGTGCTCGTCACGGTCAGCGTCTCGGTGGGGCCAGAGACGAGGCCGGAGGGGTTCGGGAGTGGCCCCGTGTACAGTGTTTTCGAGAGCAGCGTGCCTGCTGCGTCGTAGGCTTCCAAAAAAGGGCGCCGGACCGCGGGGTCGAAGGCTTCGATGGCGACGAACGGGTAGGTGTCGATGCTCACGCTCGCGACCGTCGTACTGAACGTGGCGTCGACGGCACCCGTCTTTGCATCGAAGCCTGGGACGCCTGTCCCCAGTAGGTTGACCAAATTCGGAGGCGAAATGGCGACGCCTGAGCGCGCGAAGATGTTGCCGCCGAGCGGGTTGGCAAACGTGACACCGTTGCTCAGCTGGTAGAAGGTATCGATCACCGCGCCGTCAGCCGCGGTGTCGAAGTTGATGGTGACTGCGGCGGTCGCCGAGCCGCAAAGGAGCAAAGAACCGGCGAGCAGCGCGCTGCTCGTCGCTCGTCTGCAAACGCTGCGCACATTCGAGTTGCTCATCTGCACTTCTCCCGATCACTGTCGCCGACGCTGCGCGCTTCGGTCGCGATTGATGTGAAGCGTCCTAGACGCCAACTCGATAGCTCGCAACAGAAAACCTTGGAGCTTCTCGAGGAGCGAATTGCGCAATGATGCTGTCACGAAGTCACCACGCGCTCGACTTCGGATCTCATCAATCGTCATCAGACGGGATGGATTGACTATTTGGCTGTCGCTCGTCGAGTGCTAATGCGCCCGCTGCTTGCCAGCGAGCGCGGCGCCGTGCGCTCTCCGAGCGGCCGGGGCTTGGGATCGCTCGCCTCTGGCAAATCGTTTGTGCGCGAACGATCTTCGCCTCGGGGAGACGAACTCCACGTCGACGCTCTCCGTTGCGCCGTGGTCGTCGACCTCTACCTCGTCCTTGCGGACGATCTCGCGCATTGACTCGAAGCGCTCGAGTCGCTCGCCGCGGGCCGCGGCCGAAAGCGCCAGAGAAACGACACGGGCGAGGGGAGAGCGCACCGGCCTGTCACGAACGCTAACACAGTGACACGTTCCGTAACATGAGGAGCGTTCGAAATTACTGTTCCGGGGAACTGTGGGCGATATCTTCTCGCGTTGATGACTCGTCCGGCTCGCCGCACGCTGGCGCTCCAACTATTCACGGTTGGGGTCGCGCTGATTGCCGCAATGCTTACCGTCCTCAAAGTGGGCGTCGCGCGCGGCAATGCATCAGCGGGGCCTGTCCCGTCACACGTCGACCCAGTCGACGCTGGCGCGTCGCAAGAGCCGATCGATCGCGCCGTCGCGGCGGATGGTGGCGTGCCGATTCAGCCGAATCCCGGCAGCTACCGCAGCCCCTTTGCCGAAACCAAGGATGCTCAGCCGGTGCGGGTGAAGGTTGGTTTGTTGCTCAACAGCATCGATGACTACGACATCAAGACCGGCCGCTTCCTCGCGGATTTCTTCCTCAGCCTGACGAGTGACGTAGCGATGCCCGCGGTGCGGTTGTCCTTTCCCAACGGCAAGGTCGACGGCAACGAGCTGATTGCGGACAAGCCGACGTTCAAGCTCTACCGCTTGAACGGTGAGTTCAAGGCTCCGCCCGATCTGCGGAAGTATCCATTCGACACTCAGAACTTGAAACTCATGATCGAGGACGACTTTCGCGGCATCGATCAAGTTCGGCTGGTGGTGGACAAGGAACGCACCCAATTGGCTCGCGGCTTTCGCGCGTTGGGTTGGCAGGTCGACTCCGTCGAGGCGCGCTCGACGAGCCAATCCTACCCAGATCGCTTCGAGAACGACGATCTGATCTATGGCCGCTACACGTTCACCGTGGCGCTCGAGCGCTATGCGACCAGTGCGGCGTTCACCGTATTCGTGCCTGCGTTCGTCATCGTGCTCATTTCGTTGCTTGGCATGTGGGTGCCGCCGAGCGAAATGGAAGTGCGCTCGAACGCTGGCGCACCGATGCTCGCGGCCGCCGTGTTGTTTCACTTCGCGCTGATGCAAGAGCTGCCGGGGACGAGCTATCTCACCCGTGCCGACAAGCTAATGTTGGGTGTGTACGTTTCACTGCTGCTCGGCATGGTCTCGACCTGGTGGATGTTCCTGATCGACGAAAAGCACATGGACAAGGTGTTTGTCGTCGCGCGCACTGCCGTACCGGTCTTGACCGCCGTAGTGATGGCCGCAGCTTGTCTCGCCTAAGCGCTTCGTTCTTGGGTCTAGCGAACGAGCGTTGTTCCGGGCTAGGCTCCTAAAGGGTATGCCTCGTCGTCCGTCCACTCGTTCGCTGTCGTTCCAAATCGCAGCGCTAGTCACGGCGTTTGCCGTGGTGCTGTATGCAAGGCTTTGGCGTTCCGGAGGGGAGGCGGAGGCGTTCGCGGCGCCCGCGGCTCGTGCGCCGCGGCCAGCTGCTCCTGCTCAAAACGCCGGGCCGGCTTCGAGCGCACCTCCAGCGTCGAGCACGGCGTTGATGGCGAATGCGGCGCCTGCCGGCGCTGCGCCGAGCGACGCTCCGCCGGCGACCCCAAAACCCGCTGACAGTGCCGACGCGGGGGCTCCGGTCGATCCGATCGATCTGGCGGTGGCGACCAACGGTGGCGTGCCGACGCACCCTGGGGCCACCCTCTACAAGAGTCCGTTCGCCGCGCCCGGCGTCACGCAGCCAGTCAAGATCAAGGTCGGGCTTCTACTCAACAGCATCGATGATTACGACATCAAGACCGGTCGTTACAGTGCCGACTTCTTTCTCAGCCTGACGAGTGATGCGCCGATGCCGACGATTCGGCTCTCCTTTCCGAACGGAAAGGTCGACACGAACGAGCAGATGGCGGACAAACCGACCTTCAAGCTCTATCGCCTGGTCGGGGACTTCAAGTCGCCGCCCAACCTGCGCAAGTATCCGTTCGACTCGCAGGAGCTCAAAATCATGATCGAGGACGATTTTCGGGGCATCGATCAGCTGCGCTTCAGCGTCGACAAGGAACGCACTCAGCTCGCGCGTGGCTTTCGCGCACTCGGTTGGCAGGTCGCATACTTAGAGGCGCGCTCGACGAGCCAGTCCTATCCCGATCGCTTCGAGAATGACGATCTGATCTACGGCCGATACGCGTTCACCATCTCGCTCGAACGCTATGCTACGAGCGCCGCGTTCACGGTGTTCGTGCCAGCCTTCGTGATCGTGCTCATCTCCTTGCTCGGCATGTGGGTTCCACCGGGCGAGATGGAAGTGCGCTCGAACGCGGGTGCGCCCATGTTGGCGGCGGCCGTATTGTTCCACTTTGCGTTGATGCAGGAGCTCCCTGCGACGAGCTATCTGACGCGCGCGGACAAGCTGATGCTCGGCGTATACGTCTCACTCGCCCTCGGCATGATCTCCACTTGGTGGATGTTCCTGGTCGAGGAACGGAATCAAGACAAGGTCTTCGTGGTGGCTCGCATCGCGGTCCCTGTGCTGACTGTTTTCGTGATGGCAGCGGCGTGTCTGATTTGACGGTTGGATCAAGAAGAGAGCCCGATATGACTACGCGGTGGAGCAAAAGCATGCACGATAAGAGGTTGATTGCCGGCGGGCTGTGCGGACTGCTCGCGGTCCTCATTTCTGGCTGCCACGCCAAGGCACAGGTCTACGAGACGAAGGTCGAGATCCTCTCCGCGCGCACCATGGGGGGCCAGCACGGCAAAGCGCCGCCTTCACTAATCGAGTTCGAAATGCGCTTCATCGAGTGCCCGGGTGAGGTAAAGCGCGTGGTTCGCGGTGACAAAGCGCTCGCGGAGTGCGCGGCAGGGCTCAAGGTGGGCGAGAAAGTGCCGGCTTCGATCGATTTCAAATACGATCGCGAGCGAGAGAATTACCGCGGTGATCTCGTGAAGCTCGGCTCCTGCGACGTGAAACTCGACCCCAAAGAGGACGCGAACTACGAGACGGTGCAGGTCTGTCGCGATCTCAAGGCGAGCGGAGTCGTGGTTGGCGTGCACTGCGACAAGAAGCGAGAGGGGGAGCTCGTCGAAAAGTGCCCTTGGTTGAAGCGTATTTGAGTGCCGCCGCGTGGCTCAGTCTCGGAGGCGAACCCTGACGCCGAAGGCTGTGACGGACCACGCCCAGATCACGTGACCATTAAAAAATCCAGCACCTACGATCGCGACCGCATTAAAAAGACAATTAGAACCCTACCGAACTCGTGCGTGAGGCGAGTGAGGAGACTAAGCTTCAAGCATGGTGGGCTTTCCGGAACGAGGGGCTTGGGTCGTCCTGGGAGCGATGTCGTCGAGCGTCGCGCTCGGCTGCGGAGGCAGCTCCGCTGAATCGAGTCGTCAGTCGGGCGGTGCCGGAGCGGTAGTCGCAGGCAGCTCTGGCGTTGTTGACGGCGCCGGGGGAACGAGCGCGAGTGGGCTTGGGGGCGCGCTCACCGGAAGGGCGGGTTTCGACAGCGGAAGCGATAGCGCTGGCGTTGGGGGTGCTGTTGGCGTTGGCGGAGTTGCGGGTAGCCCGATTGGTGGAGGCGGAGTTGCGGGTAGCGGAGGGGGCGGCCAAACCGTCGGTGGAGGCGGAGTGGGTGGCAGCGGAGTGGATGCGGGCGGAATGAGTGGCAGCCTCGCAGGCGGGAGCGCCGGAAGTGCGGGCAATCTGGGGACGTGTGCGCGCTTGCCCGGTTACGACCCCGATTGCGCAAGAGCATACACCGACAAGCCACAGGCGTTCGGCTGCAGCACCGAGACCGCCGCGGTGACGATGCGCGCATTCAGCAACTGGAAATGTGACACCGTCCAGCTCGTGGAAGCCGCTCGCTTCAACATTTGCTGCCCGCCCTGAGCGAGCTCACCTCGAATGATCGCGAACGCAATAGTTCAGTGATTTTCGGCGAGTGGCAGGTCGCCAGCATTGGTCGGCGGTCGCCAAGCTGCGCTGCCAACATTTCCGGCGTGCTGGTCGCGGCATGGACGTTGCGCTTCGCGCTCATGACCCATGCACGCTACACTCGGCCTCGTGTCACTCCCGACGATCGAGCTCCGCTACCGTATCAGTGCACCTGATGAGGATTGGGTCGTTCCGGAGGGGACGGTGCCCGAGTCGATTCCGCACAGTAGTTGCACGCAGCATATCTTGGCGTTGCTTTCATTCTGGGCAGCGAGCGCGGGGCGACCGCTGTTCGTCGCGAGAAATTTTGCGGTACGCTGGCTCGAGGCACGCCCAGCCATCGGTATCGACCCCGACATCTGTGTGCTCGATCCGCCGCCGCTCGATGTCGAGTCGCTGGCAAGCCTTTGTTTGTGGAAGGCCGGGCACGTGGCACCGCCTCTCGCGTTTGAAGTCGTGAGTGCCAGTCACCCATACAAGGACTACGTCGGGATTCAAGAGCGCTACGCTACGATTGGCACGCGCGAGTTGGTGGTGTTCGATCCCTTGCTTCAGGGCCCGAAGTCGCTGGGCGGTCCCGTGCTGTTTCAGGTGTGGCGTCGCGACACGGATGAGCTGTTTCAGCGCACCTACGCCGGACCAGGGCCCGTCTTTTGCGAAACACTCGAGGCGTGGCTCAGTGGCGATGACGGATTGTTGCGTATTTCGCGGGATCGCGCCGGTCGCGAGCGCTGGCTCACCGAGCAAGAATTCGAACGCGCCGAGAAGGAACGCGAACGCGCCGAGAAAGAACGCGAACGCGCCGAGAAGGAACGCGAACGCGCCGAGAAAGAACGCGAGCGCGCCGAGAAGGAACGCGAGCGCGCCGCGCGAATCGAGGTCGAAGAACGGCTTTCGGCGCTCGAGGCGGCGATGCGGCAGCGATCGAGTATTAGTTGATGAGTTGGTTCGACCGGCGGGACGTCTGCTAAGGTCGGCGTCGATGGCGAAGCTGATCGATCCGAGTGTCGTGGCGCGCGGGTTTCAAGCCGAACTTAGGGCTCGGATTGCCGAGCTAAAGACGCCGCTGACCCTGGTGGGCTTTCTCGCGACTGGCTCTGCTCCGTCGCGCACGTATGCAGAATATACCCGACTCGGCTGCGAAGATGTCGGGATCCGCTTCGACTTGCGGGAGGTCGACCGATTGCAGCTGGAGACCGCCATCGAAGACGCCAATGCTGACCCAGCAGTGCATGGCATCATGGTCTACTACCCAATCTTCGGCATCGATCGCGATCGCTATCTGAAGGACCTGGTCGACCCGCGCAAAGACATCGAGGGGCTCACCACCCACTGGGCCCGCAAGCTGTATCGCAATGATCGCTTCGCCGATCCCGAGAAGACCAGACGGGCGATCTTGCCGTGCACTCCTCTCGCGATCCTCAAATTGCTCGACGCGGCTGGCTGCGTGGTGGCGGGCAAGAAGGTCGTCGTATTCAACCGCAGTGAGGTCGTGGGGCGTCCGCTCGCGCGCATGCTGGCGAACGACTGCGCCGAGGTTACGTCGTTCGACCTCGACGGCGTGTTCGAGCTGGATCACGAACGCGAGCGGGAATCGAAGCTGACGCGGGCGGAAGCGCTGGCTGTGGCCGAGATCATCATCACTGGCGTACCCAGCCGTGATTTCCCTTTGGTGTCAGCGCGTGAAATCCGCGCGGGCGCGGTCTGCCTCAATTTTTCGACTCTGAAGAACTTTGCCGACGACGCGATCGACGTTGCCGGTGTCTTCGTGCCACGCGTTGGGCCGATGACCGTCGCTATGGCTTTGCGAAACACGGTTCGGCTCTTCGAGTCGTCTCACGCAGGACTCACCGCATGAGCAACGTTGCCGAGGGCGACTCGTTTCGGCGGAGCTCCGGCTACTTGTAACCCATGCGGTAGTTCGGGTCTCCCCCGAACGAACCCGCGCCGATGTCCTCGTACGTGAACTCGGCGCGATCGCCCAGCGCGGTCTTTGCCGCGCCGGTGAGCAAGATCTCGTACGGCTTCGCCGTGTCTTCGCCCAGTTTGCTCGCGTTGTTGACCTCGCGGCCCCACACGTCTTCGTCGCCGATGCGCAGTACGCGGCCGTAACCGATGCCGAGGCAGAGCAGGATTTGCTCTTCGGGTTTGCGCCGTTCGTTCACGTTGCGGCAGGCGCGCTGCATGTCGACTGCGCAGTCGACGGCGCGATCGACGCGACGAAACATGATCATGAAGCTATCGCCTTCCTCCTTGAGCAAGAGGCCGTCGTAGGATTCGACGATCGGCAACAGCAACTTGCGCTGCTCGTGGATGATTTGCAGAAAATGCACGATGCCGAACTCGGATGTGCGCCGCGAGAAGCCGGACAGATCGGTGAACATGATTGCCCAGTCTTCGCCGAACAAATCCCAGATGCGCTGATCGATGGCACCGACATCGGCGCCTGGCCGGCAGCGCTCTTCGACCAGCTTCCATAGCCTGGCTTGGCTCGCCTTCAGGCCTTCACTGCTTCCGCTCATGACCGCAGAGAGTACCTCAGAACCAAGGCGATCCCCCAGTGCCGTTGGAGCAGTTACTATCGGCGCCTCGAGTTTTTGAAAACGCGAGATACACGAACGGTACGTTGTTGCTGCCCGAGCCCTGAACATTCCTACATCGAGACACTCCAGGGAGGGGTTCCTTCGGTGGCGTCCAGGCTAGGTTGGCTCTGCCGCTGCCTGCCAGGTTACGTCAACGTCAAGCGAACATCCGAGCGCCGGAATTGGCGCGCTTCCTCCCTGGGAGGCGTCGCTCTTCGTCCAGGTTTTTGAACCCGCCGCGCGAGACCAAACCTCGATGCGAGGTTCGCGGTGGGAGACGATGACGACGGCCTCGAGGGAGGGGATTCGCTTGTACTGCTCGAGCTTCGTGTAGCGATGTAGCGGGAATGCCGAGGTTACGCCGTGAGCGTATCCTGAACGGTCGCGTGACGCTCGGCGCTCGATGCGGATGCATCTACTTGGCGTTGTTTTCCTTCTCGGCTTTGTCCGCGTCGCTGGCGGCGTCATTGGCGCGGTCTTCGGCCTTGTCCGCGCGATCTTCGGCCTTTTCGGCGGCTTCATTGGCCTTGTCGGCGCTGTCGTTCGCGCTCTTGGCGGATTCATTGCTGCCACCGCAGGCGGACAGGGCGAGGCACGTGAGGGCGGAGGTGAGGAGCAGAGGATTGCGCATGGGTGCGCAAGAAGCAGTTGGCGTGCCAAACATCGGAGGCACGGCTCGGCCGCAGTTTTCGCGTGGCCGGCTCGACAGACGACAAACCTTTGGCGAATTTGTACCGACCCAATTGCCTCGACCGTGGCCAGCGTGCGTGCCAGCACTTCAATGAGTGCCGGCATGCAGTGGCGGCGCGTCGCGCAGGATTCGACCCAAGGCGCGCTCGTGATTCGTGTCAGACAGCGCACGGGAACAGATGAACAAACGGACGTACTTGCTCGGGTGCTGGGGATTCTTGGGTTTGGCGGCGTGTTCCAGCGGGGCGCAGGGCGCTGGGGCCCGCGTTGCAACGACACCCAACGGGGTGGAGCGCACCGCTCCGCCCGCGGTTCAGCCTCGTGGAGCGGTCGCCCAGCGCGGAGACGACCTCGGCGCAACGGCGAAGGCGCCGCTCGAGTACCACGAAGAGAGCGAGGCCGACCGCGTGTTCATCGAAAACGCTGAACGCGCGATCCGAGAATACTCGGAGTTCCTAGCGCGCGCTGGAGACAGCGAAGAGTACGCGCGAGCCGTCGAGCGGAGTCGCGAGCAGATCGAAGATCTGCAGAAAGCGATCGTGTTCGTGCGCGAGGGTGCTGCGCAACGCGCTGCGCACTGAACCGCGAGCGGCGCTGGATGGGCGGCAGGCCGCAGCTCGGTGATCGCATTCGACCCCGTTCCGTCAACAGTAAAAATCAGAGTTTTGGCGGATTTTCGATGATTTCGGCGCGTCGCGCCATGCGCGCCGACGCACTCGGAAACGCGCTCGAAGCAACGCGCGGCGGTTTCGGTCGTTCCATCCTGGGAAGGCCGCTGAGAAGGGTACGGTCGAAGTGGGCGCGCGGCCTCAGTAGTGCTACGGATGCGCGTCTCGCGAGCCTCCCTGAGGGCGTCTAGAAAAGGAACGGAAGATATGATCAAGGTCGGTATCAATGGCTTCGGCCGCATCGGTCGCATGGTTTTTCGCGCTGCCATTGGCCGTGGCGATGTCGAGATCGTCGCGATCAACGATTTGCTCGAGGTCGAGTACCTCGCATACATGTTGAAGTACGACTCGGT
>Ga0164241_10001077_pt1 | contig 37385 bp, 30 predicted proteins | sample OricomyardsoilBY_FD_108780 | JGI IMG/M metagenome (GOLD analysis project Ga0164241, IMG submission 108780) | Backyard soil microbial communities from Emeryville, California, USA - Original compost - Back yard soil (BY) | ecosystem: Environmental > Terrestrial > Soil > Unclassified | place: USA... | reverse complement strand
GGGTGGTGATTTATGGCTCGATTTCGGCGGGAGCGCTGCCTTGGGTGGGCTTGGGGGCGGGGGCGTCGCCGTCGTCGCGGGGTTTGGGCGCAGGTTTGGTGACGGCAACGGGTTTGGCGGCGGGCGCGGTCGTCGGTGATGGCCGCGAGGCGGGAGCGGGACGTGACGCGGGCGCGCGCCGGCCGGGCTTGGGCGCGTCGTCGGCCGGGGGCGGTGCAACGTTCGCAGGCGTCTTGCCGAGATTCGGATCGGTGTTGGCGACGTCGGTGAGCAGCGTCAAAAGCTTCTCATCGAGGTCGACGACCTCTTGCGCGCGCGCTCGCATCAGCGTGATCAGCTTTTGGCCGTCAGCCAAATTCTTGCGCACTTCGTCGCGCTTCCAGGGGCCTTCGGTGCGGAACGACGCGTCGACTTTGCCTTCGAGGGTGATGCCCATGACGTTGAGCTTCTCGAGCTCGGTCTTGCTATCGAGCAGGCGATTGCGGGAACGAACCAGGCGCGTGGCTTCTTGCGGCAGAGACGCACGCAGCGGCGTCGCGGGGTTGGTATCGGACGCGTACAACGTGGCCGAGGCGTCGACGGTAGCGGAAGGCGCGGGCACGTCGAGACGGACGCGCAGCCCCTGCCCCGCCAGTTTTTTCAGCTCTTGATTGAGGCGCTCTTTCAAGCTGTCGTCCGACGCGTCCGGCGCTAACCCTACGATTTGAGTCAGGTTTTTGCGAGCGTCGGCGGGCTCACGGGGGGCTCCCAACAGCTGGACCTGCTTTTCGTGCAGCACGATGAAGAAGCTGTCGAACTCCGGCTTGCCCGCGGCGTAATACTCCCCGCGCGCCACGTCCGAAGGCCCGTTGGGAGCCAGAAGACCGCAAGCCGAGACGCCGCTCGAAGCCAGCGCCAGCGAAGCGAGCAGGACCCAGTGGCGGCAAATGGATCGGCGGTCTAGTGACACGATAGCGTTGCTCCCCACAGCTCATCGTGGCCGGCCGTGGTTTGGATGAAGAAAGAAACGGTGGCACGTGCGGTGGTCACGAGCGTCCCTTGGCCCGCGTTCGCGCCTTTGCCGGACACCAAGAGCGCGTTGCCGAGCGGTTGCAAGTTGCTGTCGAAGATGCGCACGTGCACTTGGTACCGACCGACGCTGCCGTCGGTCCATTGCACCAAGTAACGCTCGCCCGGCAGCGTCGCCACAGACGGAGCGATGGCGCCGCCGCCCTCGGCCGGTAGCTCGAGCGCGCGCACGGGGCCGGGGTTCTGACCCGGAGCGGCCAATGCTGCGTACACGCGATAAGGCTCGGCTTTGTCGTCGCGGGCCGAAAATAGCACCAGCCCGCGCTCGCCAGTGAGCGCGACGTTCGGGGTGCCCAGGCTTTTGGGCGCGCCCTCGACGGTGGCGGCCGGACCCGCCGCGACGCCGTTGCTGCCCAGCCACAGCGTCAGGATTTGACCTTCGGCGCCGCCCTGCCGAAAGGCCACGAAATATCCCTTGGCGGTGGCAGCTACTCGCGGTGGCGTGACCTTCGAGCCGGCGCTTAGCGGCCACACGACGCCGGTCGCGCCGTCGTCGCCGCGCCGTAGAAGGCCGCTCGGGCCGACGCCGAGCGCGAGCCCGGACGAAAGCGTCTGCGCAAAGGCGAAGTCGGGGTTGGCGTGATCGACGATCAGCGGCTCGGTCGCGCTGACATGGCTCACGTCGCCTTCACCGTTGCCGGCGGGCGACTTCAGCTTACGCTTGGGCTCGCCGACGAGCGGATCGTAGAGCCAACCGGCGGCGCTGGCCTTGGTGTCGGCGATGCCGAGCGCGATGAGACCATCGGCTCGAGGCACCGCGCTGATCGGTACGGTGCGCTCGATGGTCGAGATGCGACTAGGAGGTGCCTGCAAGACGCAGCCCGGCGGCAGCGGGGCCGCGCTCGCGGACGGCGCCATCGCGCGGGCGGCGTTGGCGTCGGCGCGGCGCACGAACATGACGACCAGCGCGCCGGCGGCCATCAACAGCAAGCCGCCCAGCACCAAGACGACGGCGCGCATGCGCGTGAGTGACTGGCGCTGGGCACTGACGAGCGACAACTGTTGTGGCCGTCGCTCGAGCGGCTCGTCGGCGATGAACAAACCCGGCGGCGGCACGGCCGTGCCCGGCGGCTGCGGCAGCGCCGGTTTCGAGCCGCCTTCGGAAAGGCGTGTTTGCTCGATCAGCGCCGCCTGCGTCGCCTTTTTTGAAACGCTGCCGCTCATGTCGAGCGTCGATTCGAGCGAAGGGTTTGCTGGTTGCGGGGCCCCGGCGCTGGCGCCGAGCATGGTCGCGTGGCCGCGCGCGGGCTCGACTCGCGGCTGGGGGGGGCGAGGCGAGCCCGGCAAGTCGCCCGCCAGCGCCATGAACGGCGGCTCGACGCCTCCCGGCACGGGTGTCGTGAGCGACGAGCCGCGGTCGAGCCCGGCCGTGTCGAGTGAAGGCGTGGGCATGGGCAGCGCGCGCGGTGGTGGTGGTACGGCGCCGGGCGGTCGCAGCGTGGCGGTGGCGGTGGCGCCCTCGAGATCACCGAGGGTGGGTAGAGGCGCACGCGCGGCGCGCAGGGGCGAGGGGGTCGGCGCGGGCGCGGGCTTGTTCGCGCTGCCCAGCACGCCGAAGCTAGAGGGAGCCAGCGTGTCACGTGCGGGCTCACGCGTGAGCGGACTGCCGCTGGCGCCGGCGCTTGGTGCGGGCGGAGGCAGCACGACGGCTGCGGGCAAGGGTGCGGTGCCGCTGGCGCTCGCGGTGCCGGTGCCTGTACCAGTGGCGGGCCGAGCATTCGCCGCGGAGGGCTGCGCGGGCACGACGGCGGGTTTGATTGGGCTGCGGACGGGGGCCGGTGGCGGCCCCACGGATTGAGGAGCGCGGGACGGCGGCTGGACTTGCGACGAAGGCGTGCCGACGGGCGCCTTGGAGGCGTCGGGGGCGCTCGCGGAGCGCGGGGCAGGGCGTGGCGGGGGTTTCGGGGACTCGGTCAAAGACGACTCCGCGCGCTCCGGCGAGTATGCCACCGCACACGCCATCGCACGTCCCGAACACTACAAGGAAATCAACGAGGTTGGCTATCGCGTGGATCGGTCGCGGGCAGACGCGCGGGGGCGGCGGCGTTCGCGCGCGCCGTCGCTCGCTAGCCCGGCCGCGCGCGCGCCAAGGCCGCGATGGCGACGAGCGTCGCCCCACCGTCGGCGAGCGCTTGCGCACACGCTCGCACCGTGGAGCCAGTCGTGACTACGTCATCTATCAACATCACGCGGGCGGGGCCGAGGCGGCGCGGCTCGAACGCGCCGCGGGCGTTCGTCAGGCGCAGCGTGCGCGACTTGCCGACCTGCTTTTCTGTCTCACGGGCCCGGCGCAACAAGCGCGGCTCGCAGGCCCAGCGGCAGCGGCGGGCCAGCTCTTGGGCGAGTAGCGCGGCCTGGTTGTAGCCGCGTGTGGCAAGCCGGCGCGGGTGCAGCGGTACGGGCACGAGCACGGCATCGACGGGCAGGGTCAGCAGCTGCACACGACCGAGCAGCAACGGCGCCAAGGTGCGCGAAAGCTCCGGCCGCCGCTCGTACTTGAAGCGCGTGATCGCCGTCGACAACGGCGCCGCATACTCGCCCGCAACGACGAGTGGCACTCCGTCGATGTCGTGCACTTCCGTATCCGCGACCATCGTCCCGCACGCTTCGCAAAACGTGGTCGCGCACGGCGCATCACACGCCGCACACCCCGGCGGCGCCAAAACATCCAACAACCTCGAAACCGCCCGCCCCAACAGCTCCATGCCCCCGTATCGGTCCCGCGCCGGAACGGTTGCGTGAGTCCCCAGATTTTTTCACAGAAGATCAGAAGGGCAGAAGATCAGATTGGGGCGCCGCGCTGCGACGTCGCTTGCGTCGCGTTTGCCGAGAGCCTGAACGAAGCGGCACGGCCGACGCGAATAACGTTTCAAGTTGGCGCCCCCGATGCTCGCCTTCTGACCTTCTGACCTTCCTGTGAAAAAATCTGGGTCCGTTGCAGGGGTGAGGCCCAGTTCCGTGTGTCGCGAGGCTGCCCAGCTGGGCAGCCAGGGAAGGCCTACCTACAAGCCGAGCAGCTTGGTCATCGAGGCTTCGTCGGCGGGCGTGAAGGGCAGGCGATCGAAGTCGTCGCTCGCGACCCAGCGAAATTGGTGGACGTTGGTGGCGCTGGGCTCGCCGAGCGTGATGCGGCAGTCGTACAGGTGAAGCTCCACCGTGTAGTGCTCGTACTCGTGCGACACCGTGCTGATCTGCGCGCCGGGGTCGACCTCGACGCCCACGCGATGCTTGACCTCGCGCTTCAACGCCTCGAGATCACTTTCGCCGGCTTCGACCTTGCCGCCCGGGAACTCCCACAGCAGCGGCAGCACCGCGGTCGGGCGGCGCTGCGTCACGAGATAGCGATCGTCTTTGGCAATGACGGCCGCTACGACGCGAATCGTCTTGGTCATGGACCGACGATCACGCGTCCGATCACGCGTCGATGCGGAATAGTTGCTGGCCCATCAGCAGGATGTCGGTACCGGCGACGGCGCGCTCGGCGCGCAAACGAATGAAGGTGCCGTTCGAGCTGCCGACGTCGGTCAAGTACACGCGACCGTCGGGCCCGCGCGCGATGCGACAATGCAGACCGGAGACGTAACCGTCTTCGGAGAACAAGATGTCGCCGCGCTCACGACCGCAGTGCACGCCGCGCTCCGGAACCGGGAACGAGTTGCCGGTGGTGTCGCGGCCGATCACCAACGCCAAGCGACCGATGTAACCCTTGGCGGGGCTGCCGAAGCGCTCGACGCCGTCGGCCGACTTGCCCTGGCCCTTGAGCTCCTCGAAGCGGATGATCTCCTGGCCGATGCGGAAGACGTCGCCGAACTCGAGCAGGCATGGCTCGTTCGGGCGCACCTTTAGATAAACGCCGTTGAGGGAGCCCTCGTCTTTGATGAAGAGCTGGCCCCCGCGCTTGCTGAACGTGGCGTGGCGCGGCGATAGGTAGCTGTCACCCGCGAAGATGGAACCGGTATCGCGGCCGACGGAGACGACCGGAGCGTCCGGCATCCGGAAGGTGCCGGCTTCGCTACCGTCAGCGCGCAGCGCCGTGAGGACGATGCCGGACCCCACCGCCGCGGGCGCAGCGGCGGCCGCCGCTGGTACCGACGGGGCCGCGCCCGAAAGGGCACCGAGGTTGTAACCGCACGAAGCGCAAAAGCGATTGCCGGCGTTGACGTGTCCGCACTGGGGACACGCGACACCACCCGGAGGCGCCGACGACTGAACCGGCGCCGGCGCAGGCTGCGACGCGGGACGCGCGGCCGCGGGTGCCGGCGCCGCGATGGGCGGAGCCGCCGTGGGCACTGAGGCCGCCATGGGCGTGGGTGCCGGCGCGGCTACGGCCGGAACGCCATGAGGCGGAGTGTTGGAACTAAAGGGCTTTGCTTGAGCTGAGCCGCGCGGAAGCTCCGCACCACAGCCCAAGCAAAACTTGTAGTGGTCCTGGTTCTCCTTGCCGCACTTTGAACAGGTGATCACTATGTTGCTCCCGGGGACCCGGCTACCATGTTTAAGGAGAGGGACTGTACCCTCAAACCCTCGTAACCGCGCGATTATCTACGCCGCCCCGTTGGGGTCAAGGCCAGAGCAAAGCTTCAAGCGGTCAAGAAGGCAAGCGCCGAACGCAGGAGATCGCTCAGCGGCTCGGCGTCGATGCGTTTTCCGAGGTGCTCGACGGCACGCTCGGCCTCAGCCGGCCGGTAGCCCATGTTGACCAAGGCCTTGAGAAGGAGCTGGCTAGTGCCGACGGCGCCGGCTTTGCCGCTCGCGCTTTTGCCCAAAGCTTCGGGAGGAACCAGCGCCGGCAGCTTGTCGACCAGTTCGACGACCAGCCGTTCGGCCGTCTTTTTGCCGATGCCAGGCACCTTACCGAGCCTCCCCAGGTCCCGCGCCGAGATCGCGCGCGAGAGGTCCGCGATCGGCAGCGCGCCCAGGACGCCGACGGCGGTCTTGGGGCCGACGTTGGGCACGGAGACCAACAGCCGAAACACCCGCCGCTCCAGCTCGCTCGCGAACCCGAATAGGTCGAGCGCGTCCTCACGCACGTGAGTGTGGACCCAGAGCTCGACCTCACCACCGGGATGGCTGATGGCACGGCCAAGGGTACCCACCGGCGTCAGCAGCTCGTAGCCCACGCCCTGGACGTCCAGGATGAGGCCGCTCGGCTCCTCCGAAATAACGCGACCTCGCAGCCAGCCGATCATGAGTGCTCAGGGGCTATACCACTGTTCTCTCTCTGGCCCTCCTGAGGCTCGTGCTATGGGCGGCGCATGCGTTTTGCTCTGGTGCTGTTCTGCCTCTCGCTGCCCGCCCTTGGCTGCGGCGGCTCTTCGAGCGAAACGCCCCCGCCACTGCAGCCCGATCCGACGAGCGCTCGTTATACCGGGCCGCGCATGCCCAGCGCTGCGGACGACGTCGCCGCCCCCGCGCCAGCGGAGCCCGAAGAAGACGACGCGGCAGACCAACCCCGACGGCCGGCGGCCGCTACGTGGGGCAGCGGTAAAGCACCGACGAACGCGCCGAAGATGACCTCGCCGACGGCTCTGCCGACGACGAGCGCGACGGCCGTGCCGACGACGAGCGCGACGGCCGTGCCGACGACGAGCGCGACGGCCGTGCCTGGCGCCTTGCCGGCCGCAAACTGACGCGGTTCAGAAAGCGCCGGAGACGCTCAGGCCCGCCAGCTGCGGGGCGACGAACGGCGATACGCGCGCTGCCGTCTTGTTCGGTCGATCGACGCTCTTCTTGTCCAGGAACCACCAGATGGCGCCGCCGACGACCGCGGCCCCGCCCACGCTCATGACGATGACCGAGCGATTGAGCGCGGTGCGCGCTGAATTGCCCTCGGCGATGCTTTCGGTATCGCTCTTGACGCACTGATGGTTCGGGCACTTGCCCTCCACGGCGTTGAGGCGCTTGTTGGCGTCGAGCGCGCCGATACCGCCGATGACGACCGCGGCGCCGCCAACACCCATCACGACCCAGGGCCACGGAGAGCGACGCGCCTTCTCGACGGGCTCCGGCGCCGTCGAACCGGTTACGGGTCCGGCCGGCGCCGTCGTGTTGGCGGTGCTGGGCACGGGAGCCGCCGCCGCCGCCGCGTCCTCTTCGGCGATCTTCTTTTTAAGCACCTCGACGCGCCGATTGATTTGATCTTTTTCGCCGCTGTTCGGCTCGCGCGCCAAAAACGTCTCGAGCGAGACGACGGCCTGCCGCTTGCGGCCCGCGAGCTCGTAGGCGCGCGCCAAGTTGAGAAGGAGCGGATTGGCGGTGCAGTCGCGCCGATAGGCGTCCTCCCAATAATCGATGGCGCGCGCGTAGTCCGCCTCGTTGAACGAGGCATTACCGGCCTGGAATGCGCCCTTGGCCGCCGCGACCTCGCCGTCGGTGGGCTCGCGTCCGCAATCTGGATAGCTCTTGGTCGGCTCCTCAGCGTGGGCGACGGCGGGTGCCATCAAGAGAGCAAGAGCAGCGAGCAGCGACTTCAAGTTTCTGAGCATGCGAGTCCCAAGCGTCGAAATGAATCAGCGACGCCGTAGCATAGGAGCAGGGCTCCCATGATCTCAACGTTTCGGTGCCAAGAGGCCCTCACTCGCCGGCCAATTGGCCGGCGAGTGAGGGCAGCTCTTGTGCCGCGGACGCGATCGTGGCGAAGTTTCGCGCGGTGAAATCGACTTCCTTCGCGCGCCGCGCACTCGCCGTGCTCTCCGTCGGCTTCGGCCTGTACGCGCTGAGCGCTCCTCCTCACACGGCTTCCGCCCAAACGCGCAACGCTTCGCAGAAGCTCGAAGCGATTCGCCAGCTGATGGAGAAGGGGCAAGGCCTGTACATCGCCGGCAATTACCAGGGCGCGGCCGACGTGTTCGAAGGTGGCTTCAAGCAGTATCCCTACTCCGCGTTCTTGTTCAACGCGGGCGTTTGCTACCAGAAGCTCGGCGACACGGACCGGGCGCTTGGAAAGTTCCGCGACTATCTGAAGATCGATCCGAGCGCTCCCGACGGCGAGAAGGTGAAGCAGCGCATCACCTTGCTGGAGATGGCCAAGGGCATCCCCGCGACGCCGGAGGTCGGCGGTAGCGGCGGCACCGGTGGCGGCGAAGCCGGGGGCACGGCCGGCAGCGCGCCAGTAGTACCGACGACACCGTCCGTCGACGACGAGAGCGCCATGCGTTCACTCGTCGTCGTCGAGACCGAGCCGCCGGATGCGCCGTTGCGTTTCTATTCGCGCACCGACGCCAACGCCGCCGCCTTCAAGCTCGGTGGGCAGAACCCCGGTTGGAAGGAGATCGCGAACGCGCGCGCCCCCGCCAACGTCACCCTGTCGGTCGGCAAGTACCACGTCGTGGTCGAGAAGTTCCGCGACTTCAACGAAAGTCACGCCGACATCGACGTGTCGCCCGGTCACGTCTACCAGTTCAAGGCGAACCTGTCGCAGGGCGAGTTCATGGCCTTTCTGCGCGTTTCGGCGAACGTGAAGGGCGGCTACATTTGGCTCGACGACAAGAAGAAAGAGCGACCTTTCTGGGGGACGACGCCGCACGGTGAGCTCGTCAGCGCCGGTCCGCACGAGGTCTTGGTCGAAGCGCCCGGCTTCGAGCCGCTGCTCGCGCCCGTGATGGTGAACCACGGCGAGCAGAAAGAGATGGAAGTGGCGATGGTGCGCGTGAACCACGGGTTTTTGCGCATCGACTCGAACGCGCCCGAAGTGAAGGTGCGCATCGACGAGCAGCCGAAGGGCGTTTGGAAGGCCGGCACCGAGCCGCTCGACGTGCAGGCGCCGTCCGGTCAACACAAGCTCACGGTGCTGTCGGATGGTCGCAAGACCTTCGAGGCGATGGTGAACGTGCCACGTGGCCAGGTGTTGCCGGTGCACGTGAAGATGATCCCGAAGTACCCGCGCGGCGCCGCCTGGACCCAGGCCGTGATTGGCGCCGCCTGCATCGGCGCGGCCGCTTACTTCGGCAACGAGTCGAACAAGCTTTACGACCAACTGAAGGCCGATGGTCAAAGCGGTCGCTTGGAAGAGAGCGACTCGCGCGTGACCAAAGGGCGCTGGTTCGCGATCGGCGCCGACGGCGGCTTCGCGATCGGCGGCGTGCTGGGCATTTTGGCAACGTACAACTTCATCAAGGACCCGCTGCCCGAGTCGTCGATTCGCACCGACAAAACGGTCGAGTTCGATGACCCGCGCAAGAGTCAGCCGGTGGCGCTCGCGCCGGCCGCGGCCGCCGCCAAGCAGCGCTTGGTGAGGCGGGAGCCGTCCGACCCGGGCCCCGCCCTGGCGCCGCCCAAGTTCAGCGTTGGCGCCGTGGGGCCCGACGCGCCCGGCTTGTTCATCGGAGGAAAGTTTTGATGCGCCCCTGTGTTTGCGTGCTCGTCGTGGCGGCTTTGAGCGCGGGTTGCTCGTGGAGCCGCTACGACGACATCGTCGAAAAATCTCCGATCGTCTTGCTCAATCGGCCCAAGGCCGTCTCCGACGGCTTTGGCAGTAGCTTGGCGACCGCCACCGTCGGCGACTCGGTGACGCTGCTCGTGGGTGGTGCGCCGCTCAGGTCGGGCGGGGCGGAGTTCGAGCTGGGGACGTCGGATTCGCCCACGCTCGAAGCGCGCGATACCGGGCACTGCTTGGGCAGCGACGCGCCCTGTTATTTCTCGAGCACGCCGGTGGCATTGTCGCGCGCGCAAGGCCCGGGCGCGAAGCCGCGCGACCTGTGCTTCGTCGACGGTGGCGGTATCGCCTCGGGTGAGGCGGGGGTCGCGGTGCGCTGCACCGACGACGTCGAATACGCGTTGCCGGTGCCGACCGTCGTCGACAAGCTGCTCGATTTTTCGATCAAGAACGCGCAGCCGACGCCGTTCCGTTTCGGCGCCGAGCACGGCTCTGATCCCGCATTTTTGGCCACCGCCGACGAAGAGAGCGCGGTCTGGTACTACCCTTCGCTGAGCAAGTCGTTCGTCGACTTGCCCAACCCCGCCGACGCCAAGGGTCGCTGGGAAAAGCCGAAGCAGCGCACGTTGGCCGTCGCACGCATGGCCGGCGAAGCGCGCTTGCTGGCGGTGGGCGTGCCGTCCGACGGCGCGGTGCGGTTGTTCTCGGCGCTCGACGGAGAGGCGCCGAGCTACATCGGCTGCTTGGGCGGCACGTCGGGCTTCGGGCGCGCGTTCGCGACCGGACCCGTCGCGAAGGGCGGGGACGACAGCCTCGTCATCTCGGACGACGCGGTCGTGTACGTCTTCGACGCGACTGCGCTCTCGACCATGCTGCCCACGGCCAGCGCGGATTGCTCGCTCGGCTCGCTTCCGGCAGGGTCGCTGGTCACGTCATTCAGCTGCGGCTCGACCAAGAACATTTCGGACTGCGAATCGTCCGAGTTCGGCGTGGCGCTCGGCGTCGGCGACCTGGACGGAGACGGCGACGGGGAAGTCGTGGTCGGTGCCCCGAGCATGACGGTGCGCCACACCAGTCGCGCGGGCGCCGTCATCATCTACGACGTCGAGCCGCCGGAGTCGGCGAAAGAGCACCTCTACGATTTCAAGGACATCGCGTTCTTGTCGTCGGCCGACGCCGATGACCAGCTGGGCCGCTCGATTGCGCTGCCCAACCTCGGTGACCGGCAAGTTTTGGCGGCGGGCGCGCCCGGTGGCGGCAAAGCCGCGGTCTTTTATTGTCCGTCGTTCTTGCCTCCCGAGCTTGCGGGCGCACGCTGTCAGTGAAGTTTTCCCCGGAGCCCGGCTCCGCCTCGTACAAAATGCTGCCCGAGCACAAGCAGATCCTGGTCGTGGACGACGAGCCGAACCTCCGGCGCGTGCTCAGCGCGCAGCTGGAGCGTGACGGCTATGACGTCCACACCGCCGAGGATGGCGAGCAGGCCCTCACCATCCTCAAGGAAAACCACATCGATTTGGTCATCACCGATCTGCGCATGCCGCGCATCGACGGGATGGAGCTCTTGCGACGGGTGCAGAAGATCGACACCGACTTGCCGGTCGTGATGATCACCGCCCACGGCACCGTCGACAATGCGGTCGAGGCGCTCAAGACCGGTGCCTTCGACTACCTGACCAAGCCCTTCGACCAGGTCGAGGTGCGCACGATCGTCGCCAAGGCGCTGCGCACCCGTGATCTGTCGGCAACGGAGGCGAGCCGGCCGTTCCACGAAATTCCCGTCGAGGGCGCGCGCTACGGCATCATCGGGGCAAGCTCGAGCATCCTCGACCTTTACGCGGTGCTCGATCGCGTGGCGGACACGCCCACGACCGTGCTCATCACGGGCGAGTCCGGGACCGGTAAAGAGCTGGTGGCGCGCGCGCTGCACGAGAGCTCGTCGCGCCACGACAAGTCGTTCATCAAGGTCAACTGCGCCGCCATCCCCCGAGATTTGATGGAGAGCGAGCTGTTCGGTTACGAGCGCGGCGCCTTCACCGGCGCGGTGGGCTCCAAGCCGGGTCGCTTCGAGCTGGCCAGCGGCGGCACGCTTTTTCTCGACGAAATCGGCTCGATTCCCGTCGAGATGCAGGTCAAGCTGCTGCGCGCCTTACAAGAGAGCGAGTTCGAGCGCGTGGGCGGCGTGCGCACCATCCGCGTCGACGTGCGCTTGATCGCGGCCACGAACAGCGATCTCAAGAAGGAGATCGCGCAAGGCAGCTTCCGAGAGGACCTGTACTACCGCCTCAACGTCGTGCCGATACGGCTGCCGTCCCTGCGCGAACGCGCGACCGACATTCCGCTATTGGCCCTGCACTTCATCCGCAAGTTCAACGCGCGGCTGAAGAAGAACATCGACGGTGTCGAGCCGGCGGCGTTGGCTCGGCTCGTTGCGTACCCCTGGCCCGGCAACATTCGCGAGCTAGAGAACGTGATCGAGCGCGCGGTGCTGTTCTGCGACGGCGACGAGCTGCACCTGGGCGACTTGCCGGCGGAGATGCGCGGCGGCTTGGTCACCGCCGACGCGCCGACGACGACTCCGTTACCGCCACCGTCCAACGAGCCTTCGTCGGCGTCGTCCGCGGGCGGCTTGGATGGCTTGAAGGAGCAAGTCAAAGCGGCGATGAGCCGGCTCGAACGCGAGCTGATCGTGCGCGCGTTGGAGCAGACGAACGGCAACGTAACGCACGCCGCGCGCCTGCTGAAAATCTCGCGCAAGGGGCTGCAGCTGAAGATGAAAGAGCTGGGCCTCCGCGAGCAGGGCGAGCGCGGCGAGGGTTGAATCGTGCGGGTTTTGTCGCGTAGACCCGCGGCGTGGGTCGGGCTTTGGCTGCTGCTGAGCGGCCTCGTCGGTTGTAAGCGCGCCGCGCCTGCACCCGATATCGCCCCGCCCGCGCCGAGCGCATCCCATCGTTCGTCGATCGCAGCGCCCACGCCGCCACCCACGCCCCGGCGCGGCATGATCTGGATCGAGCCGGGGCCGTTGGTCGCCGGCACGCCGCCGGGGCAACTGCCGCGGCTCGCCGATCAAGAAATGCCCGGTGAGCAGGTGATCTTGAAGGGTTTCTACATCGACGTGTATCCGTACCCGAACGAGGAGGGGGCGATTCCGCTCACCAACGTGGCGCGCGACGGCGCCGCCAAGCTGTGCGCCGAGCAGGACAAGCGCTTGTGCGGCGAGCTGGAGTGGGAGCGCGCTTGTAAGGGGCCCGGCAACACCACCTTCGAGTACGGCAACCAGTATCACGCCGATCGCTGCGGTACCGGCAATGAGCCGACGCTCAAGCCGAGCGGGTTGCGGGTAGCTTGCCGCAGTGAGTTTGGCGTGCGCGATCTGCATGGTGGCGCGTTCGAGTGGACCGCCAGCGCCTGGGGTCGTGGCACCGAAGCCGGGTTTTTTGCCGTGCGCGGGGGCAATAGCCCCAACGGGGAGCTGACCGGGCGTTGCGCGAACGCCGAGCCCAAGTCGGCGAGCAGCAGCGCCGCCAGCATCGGCTTTCGGTGTTGCGCGGGCCCGCCGAACGCGGTCGAGGTCGTGCTCGACGTGCGCCGCGGTCCGAAGCTGGAAGCCAAGGGCGTGGTGGACAAGGAGCTGGCGCGCACGTTCTTGAGCGCGCTGCCGAAGGAGGGGGAGGCGCACCTGCGGCGCTTTGGCGAGCCGCGCGTGGAAATGTTCTGGATCTGGCGACCGATCGCCAACGAAGACCTGCACGTCGCGCGCATTTGCGCGGGGCTGGGCAAGCAGCCCGCCTGCGGTCTGCTGTTCGTGCGGCTCGGGCTGGGCACGCCCGATGTCTTGGGCTGGGCCGAGAGCGGCATCGTGCCCGGTTCGCTGCACATCGAGCAGAGCCCGCGGCAGCTTTGGATTTTAGGCGGTGATGATCCGGGACCGTTCAAGCGTTGGGTCGGCTACGCGTGGGGGCAAATCAGCATCGGCCCCGTCGAACGCCACGTCGACCGACCCAAGAAGAAGAAGAAACGCTGAGCCCAGGGCCACCACGACGTGCGGTCAATGCTGGCAGTCGACGTCGATGCGTACGACGGCGGCGCGCTCGCGTTTGATCAGCCGCTCTAGCTCACGGCGTGGTTCGGTCACCTTGCCGTATTGGGTTTTCACGGCTTGGGCATGGTTGCGCAGCGCGACGTCGGTGGCTTGCAAGATGGCGATGTAGTCGCGTATGGCTTGGGCCAGCGAGCTTTCGCCCAGCGAGCGAGGCTGCAGGGTTTGGGCCAGCGTGGCGTAGCGTTTGGCGATGCGCGGCTCGTCGAGCGGTTTGGCGTGAGACAGCGCCTCGATCTCGTCGAGCGCGCCGTTGACGTCGCGCGCCACGCTGCGGCAAGCGCTGATCTCGCGAAACTTGCCGCAACCCGTGGCGCTCGAGGCGAGCGCGATCAGGAGGCAGGGCACGAGCTTCGGGCCGGACATGGCGCGACCCTAGCACGCGGCGCTGCTATCCTGGTCGGGCCGATGCGCTCCCGCGCCGCCGCTAGCCTGTTGACCCGCCTCGGCGGCGGGCTGCTTTTGTTCGCGGCCTGTAAGGCGGCGCCCGACGTTACCGAGCCGAGCCCGGCGCCGACGCTGGCGCCGAGCGCGCTCGACCTGCTGGCGCCTCGCCCGTCGGCGCGGCCGCTGAGCAGCGCGGTCGTGGCGATCGAAAAAGCCATCCAAGCCAGGACCCTGCCGCCGCCCGCGCGTCGCACGCACGCGCCGCCGATCGCGTTCGGTAGAGGCGTGCTGGGTCAGCTCACGCCGGACGCTTTGCGTGTTTTCGACGAAGTCGACTTTCGGTTGCTCGCTACGGAGCCGCTCGAGTCTCCGCGCGCGCTCTTGGCGTTGGCCGACGGCTCGCTGTTGGCGATCGGCGCACGCAGCATGCTGCATTGGCAGCGCGAGAAGAAGCACGCCAAGAGCTTTCCCCGCCCCGTGTTGTGGCCGGGCGTGCATTTGTACGCCGACCCGCAGCGTGGCGACCGGTTCTGGGTCGTCGACGTGGAGGGGAAGGCCGGCGATAGCCGCGGCCCCGCGCTTTTGCACGGCTACTCGTTGGAGCCCAGCGAGGCGTCACTGCTGTTGCCCGCCCAAAGCATCGAGCTGACGTCGCCGCGCGGTGGCGTGTTTGGTGTGACCCGCGAGGGCACTTGGCTGTACGCGACGACCGGCCACGGCGAACGATTGAGCCCGGGCGGCTTGCGCCTTTCCGGCCTCCGCCTGGGCGAGAGCGCGCTACCGACCTGGCTGTTGCCGGCGCGCCGCCTCGACCAAAGCCTTTGGCTACAGGATGGCGGGCAGGTGTCACGGGTGCTGGTCAGCCCCACCTACAAGCACCTCGGCGACGCACAGCTGCCAGGCCGGGTCGTGGACGCGGACGTGGGCGACGACGGCCAGCTCTTGGCGGCCGTCGTCGTCACCGGCGAGGGGCCGCGCTTCGAGCTGTTGCTTCTGGATCAAACGCTCGAGCAGTTGGCCCGGCTGAGCTTGCCGTCGGACGCGCCAACCGGTGACGACGACTGGGTGAGGGTGGTGACCGAGAACCAAAACGTCGTGGTCGCTCCGCACGAGCTCCGGGTCGCGGTCGGCGGCCCTTCACGCGTGACGATTTTCGACGGCGAGGGTAAGCTTATTTTCTCCATACCTTCCAAGTAGTTGGCCCCAAATTGGGGGGACGCCGGAAAGTTGGCCGTCGCCGCCTATCCGGGCAGAAGTGGGGCTCGAATGTCTGCCCTTGGTAGCGAGCCTGAGCTGCGTGAGCTGCGCAAATTGGCCGAGGAGCTGGCGCGGCGCTTGGGAGAGCGCGTCTCGACCGCGCACCTACTCGCGGCCCTGGTCTCGGAGCCGAGCAGCACGTCGGAGCTTTTGCGTGAGCGCCGGTTCTCGGCCGATGACGTGCTCCGCACCGCGCGGAGCCTGGCCGGAGACGAGCTGGCGGAGCCGATCGCGTCGGCGTTGACGCGCGCCAAAGAAATTGCGGCGCGCATGGGCACCAACGTGCCGGCCTCGCCGCACTTGCTGCTGGCGCTGCTGGGTGAGCCGCGGGCGGTCGCACGTCGCACGCTAGAGACCCTGGGCGTGGACGCGAGCCGGCTGCGCGCGCAGACCATGCAGGTCGGGCTCGGCTTGGTCGGGCGACGGCGGCCGACCGCGCAAAAATCCATCAGCCTACCGGCGATCGCAGCGCCTATCGAGCCGGAGCCGAGCCCGAGCCCGAACGCCGCGCCGCGCAAGCCTTCGGCGGTGAAGGTGCCGTTGTTTCCTCCGCCCAAGCGGGTTCCGACGGCCGAGCCGGTGCCGTTGATGCAGCTGCGCGAGCCCGCACCGCCGCTGCCCGCCGAGCCCAAGCCGGGGCTTCTGATCACGCGGCTTCCGGCGCAAGCCTCGCCGCCGCCGCCGCCCGCCGACTCGGGCCGCGCCTCGGCCTCGGCCTCGGCCTCGGAGTCGCGTTTTCAGCTCGATCCGCAGCGCTTTCCGCTGCTGTGCGAGCTGGGTAAGAACCTCACGCTCCAGGCTGCGCGCGGGGAGCTGGACCCAGTCGTCGGCCGCGACGCCGTCATCGAGCAGACGCTGGACGTCCTGGCCAAGCGCGAAGGCAACAACCCGTGTTTGGTCGGCGTGTCCGGCGTCGGCAAGACCAGCGTCGTGCGCGGCTTGGCCCAACGCATCGCCGACGGGCGAGACGTTCAGGCGCTCGACGATCGCGTCGTGATTCAGATTCCGATCGGGGAGCTGATCGCCGGGACGGCCGTGCGTGGCGCCTTGGCGGGGCGCATCGCGCAGCTCAGAAAAGAAGTGCTCGCCTCACGGGGCCGGGTCGTCTTGTTCTTCGACGAGATCCACCAGCTGTTCTTGGGCGAGGCCGCGGAGGAGATCGCCTCCGAGCTGAAGGTGTCGTTGGCGCGCGGCGAGCTGCCGTGCATCGGCGCCACGACCTTGGACGAGTATCAGAAGGCGATCGGGCACGACGCGGCCCTGTCGCGGCGCTTCGGGTTGGTCGAGGTCGAAGAGCCGTCACGCGAGGATGCGTTTTTGATCTTGGATGCCTTGCGTCCGAGGCTGGAGCAACACCACCGCGTCCGTTATCTGCAAGAAGCGCTGGCGCTGGGGGTAGCTTGGTCGATCCGTTATTTGCCGGGCCGGGCGCTGCCGGACAAAGCCATCTCGATCTTGGATTTGGCGGGAGCCCGCACGCGGCGCCGCGGCAAAACCGAGGTTTCGTCACAAGCGGTGGCGGAGGTCGTGGCCGAGCTGTCGGATATGCCGGTCGAGCGGCTGCTCGAGTCCGATGGCGATCGCATGCTGCGCCTCGAAGAAATTTTGGCCGATCGCGTGGTCGGCCATGGCACTCAAATTTCGCGCATCGCGCGCATCTTGCGGCGCAACGCGGCCGGGCTCGGTTCGCGGCGTCCGATCGGCAGCTTTCTTTTGCTGGGGCCGACCGGTGTGGGCAAGACCGAGACGGCCAAGGCCATCGCCGAGGTGCTGTTCCATTGTGAGAGCGCGATGACGCGGCTCGATCTGTCGGAGTTCAGCGAGCCGCACGCGGTGGCGCGCTTGATCGGTGCGCCGCCCGGCTACGTGGGTCACGAAGCCGGCGGTCAGCTGACCGAAGCGGTGCGTCGCCGGCCGTATCAAGTCATCCTGCTCGACGAGCTGGAGAAGGCTCACCCGGACGTGTTGACCACGTTCCTGGGCGTGTTCGACGAAGGCCGCTTGACGGACGGCCGCGGGCGTTTGGTCGACTTCACCAACACCGTCATTTTGATGACGTCCAACCTGGGCTCCGAGGTGCTGGGGCAAGCGGCCAAGCGCCGCGTCGGCTTCGGCGGGGGCGAGCCGCCCGCCGCCGACGACATTTCGGCCAAAATCACGCTCGCCGCGCGCGCCGCGCTGGCGCCCGAGCTTTACAATCGCATCGACGAAGTCTTGGTGTTCGCGCCGCTCGGTCGTGACGACGTGCGCGAGATCACGCGGCGTTTGCTGGACGGCATGGGCACCGCCTTGCGGGCGCAGCGCGGCGTGTCGTTCGAGTACGGTCCAGAGCTGATCGAATACCTGATGGACGCGGGCGGCTTCGAGCCAACCTTGGGCGCACGGCCGATGAAGCGCACCATCGCGCGTCTGCTGGAAGCCCCGCTGGCCGAGCGCATTTTGCGTGGCGAGCTGGCGCGCGGCTCGGTGTTGCTGGCCAGCGTCGAAGGCGGTGAGCTCGAAATGGACGTCCTCGACCGCGACGCCCGCGCGCCCGCCGCCGAGTAGCACGCTAAAGCAGGCACAGGCCGAGCAGGCAGCTCTGCTTGCCGGGGCACTTTTTGCCGCATTTACCGCAGTTCATTTCGTCGCTGCGGGTGTCGACGCAGGCACCCGCGCACTGCGAAAGGCCGGCGTTGCAGCTGAAGGTGCACTGGCCATTGCTGCAGCCGCTGACGCCGTCGGCGACCTCGGGGCACTTCTTCCCGCAACCGCCGCAGTTCTGGCGATCGGTCTTGGGGTCGATGCAAGCTTCGCCGCATTTTTGGTGACCGCCGCCGCAATCGAAGCCGCACGCGCCGTCATGGCAGCGCGCCGTCGCGAAAGCAGGGGCGGCGCACATGTTGTCGCACTCGCCACAGTTTTGCGTGTCGCTGCTCACATCGACGCACGACCCCGAGCACGAAGTCTTGGCGCCGCACTCACTGGCGCACTTGCCGGCTTGGCAGACTTCGGTCGCCGCGCACGCGTGCCCGCACGCACCGCAGTTACTTTTGCTGGACGAGGTGTCGATGCAAGCGCCGCTGCAAGCTTGCAGCCCGGAGCCGCATTGGATGCCGCATTTGCCGGCGCTGCAGGTGGCCGAGCCGCCTTGAGTGCTGGGGCATACCTTGCCGCACGCGCCGCAGTTGCTGGGGTCGCTATCCAAGCTCAAGCAAACACCGCCGCACAGCTTGTAACCAGCGTCACAAGTCAGCTCACAGCTGCCATCCGTGCACGCGGGCGCGCCATGCGCGGTGCCCGTGCACATCTTGGCGCACTGGCCGCAATTGGCAGGGTCGGTTTTGGGGTCGACGCAGGCCCCCGCGCAATTGCGGGTCGCGGTTGGGCAATTCAAAGTGCAGGTCCCGTTGCTGCATACTTCGCCGCTCTTGCAGGCGTGCCCGCACGCGCCACAATTGGCCGGGTCATTGCTCGTTTTGATGCAGGCGCCCGCACAGTCGGCAAAGCCCGCGTTGCACAGCGTCTGACATTGCCCCGAGCTGCAGCTGGCGCTGCCGTTGGCCGGTGCATCACACTGCTTACCGCACGCGCCGCAATTGAGCGGATCGCTTTGAAGGTCGGCGCAGGCGCCGTCGCAGGCGGCGCGCGGCGCTGAACAGCTGAAGCCGCAGCGGCCGCTGGTGCAGGTCGCGGTGCCGCCATTGGGCGTCGAGCAGCGCGTCTCACAATTACCGCAATTCTGGGCGGAGGTTTCGAGGTCGACGCAAGCGCCGCCGCAGTTGACCTTGCCTTCGACACAGCTGTCCGAGCACGCGCCTTCCGAACAGACCAGGCCGGGCGCGCACGCCTGGTCGCAAGCCCCGCAGTGGGCGGGGTCCAGCGCGACATCGACGCACGCGCCGCCGCAAGCTCGCAGGGGCGCGTCGCACGACGTGGTGCAGGCGCCTTTGACGCACGCGGCCGTGCCGGCGGCGGCTTCGGGGCAGGCATGACCGCACGCGCCACAATTCGCGACGTCGTTCTGGAGGTCCAGGCAGCTGCTGCCACACGGCGAGAACGGCTTGTTGCAAGCGAAGTTGCAGCTGCCTTCCAAGCAAATGCCGGCGCCGTTTGGCGGCGCGCTGCACGTCGCGCCGCAACCGCCGCAGTTCCGGGCGTGGGAGCTGGTGTCCACGCACGCCCCGCTGCAGGCGGTTTCGTCGCTCGCGCAGGCGCCGTCGCCAGACGTGCTGCTCGGGGCGGTGCCTTCGCCGACGCGCACGCATTGCCGAGTCGATGCCTCGCACACGTAACCGGCGACGCATTGTCCCTGCTCGTCGCAGGCTTTGCCGTCCAGGCTCATCGCGATGTCGGATTCGCACGCCGTGCCCAGTCCTGACAGCAGGAGCAGGGTCAATACCCGAGCCCAATGCCGCACGGTCAGAAGCTCCCGGTGGCGGAGGCGGTGCAGCCAGTAAAGGTGCAGTTGAGGCCCATGCGCGGCGCGGCCGCCGTTCGCTCGTTCAACAGAAGCATGACGGTCCCGGTCACCAACAAAGTGCCGCCCACGCCGCCTAGAACGCGCGCGGTGGTCTGGTGACGCTCCATGGCGTCGGTTTTTGCTTTGAAATCGACCTGGTTGGCCGCGTGCTCGGCGGCATCTTCGTCGGAGCGGCGCGCGAGCTCGAAGCCGAGCGCGCCGCCGAGACCGACGACGCCCGTGCCGGCGACCACCCAGGGCGCGATGCCGAAGCGCCGCGGGCCGTCGTGCTCGAGCGACGACGGAGCGGTGTTGCCCGCTATTTGGGGGGTGCTGGGCGGCGCGGCGTCCATGGCCACGTTCAGGTCCTGCGGCGCGTTGGGCGCGAGCGCGATCTCGCGCCCTGGCTCACGGTAGCCGGGAAGATCGAGCTGTAAGCGGTGTTGCCCCAACGGCAGATCGCCGGTGAACGGCGTGACCCCGACGGCGCGGCCGTCGATCACTACCGTCGCGCCGCCCGGCGTCGATATGACGGTAAGCTGCTGGAGGCCGCTGCGCGAGAGCTTGTTGGAGAGCTCGTTGATCCGGGCGTGCACCGTCGCCGCATTGGGCGCGCGCGGGCTGCGACGCAGGTAGTCACGGTACCAGCGGAGAGCGCCGCTGGTATCCGCCAGCTGCTCGTAAGCGAGGGCAATGTTGAACGAAAGCGCGGCGCTCGGGGCGAGCCTGTCCGCGGCCATGAACGCGGTGACGGCTTTCTGGTACTGGCCGGCGCTGAACAACTCCGAGCCGCGCTTGAATTCGACCTTGGCGCGCTCGCGGCGCGACTCTACTTCGGCCTCGCTGCTCGGCGTTTCGGCCCGGACGACGCGGGGGGGGACGGTGCCCAGGAGTAGGAACGAGCCGAGCAGGGGTATGTATAACGAGAACCGCATCACGCTCACCCTCAGTAGGGGTTGATCAACTCGACTTGACGTTCCCGGACCGGAAGTGCTTGGGGCAACGCGCGGGGCATGACGGCCGTGTCCGCGTGCAGCGTGGTGGGGGCGGCGGACGACGCGGATTTTGACGGCGTCCAAGCCCTGACGGGGGAGTATGGCTTCAAGGCCGTCGCGCTGGGCGCGGGCCTCGCTGCCGGTTCGATGGGCAAGGCGTCGACGGTGACGACCTCCGCGCGAGCGGGTAGGGGCGCGGCGAGCGACGCGGCCAGGGCCGGTGCCGCCGCGGCGCGCGCCGGCTCGCGCATCGACGCCACGTCGGCGGCGCGGCTCGCGCTGCGTAGGCCCTGGACGGAAACCCAGCCCAGACCACCGGCGAGGGCGCACGTCGCCACGACCGCGCTGACGACCCAGCGTCGTCGCTTGTCTCGGGACGGGGGCTCGTCGATCGAGTCGTGGCTTGGCCGTGGCGACGGATGCACCACCGAAACGAGCGTGGCATGCTCGTGCTGAGCGCGGGGCGAGCGCAGCCCCGGCGCCGAGGTCAACGACTCCGTTTCGGAGTTGCGGCCCAGCCACTTGGGCTCGAGTGACGAACCAGTAGCGTCCTCTTGGATGCCGTGCGCGAACAACCAAGCCGCCAGCTCCCGTCCCAAGTCGAACATCGAGGCGGGGCGTGCATCGCGGTCTTTGGCGAGCCCCCAGTGAACCAGCGCCGCCAGCTGCGGATCGACGCCATTGAGCCCCTCCAACGGCAGCGGGTCGTTTTGGATCACGCTCTGCAGGACCGCTTGGCAGGTGTCGCCGGTGAACGGCGGTCGACCGGCGATGGCCTCGTACAGGACGACGCAAAACGCCCACACATCGGAGCGCTCGTCGAGATCGGCGCGGCCCTGGGCCTGCTCCGGCGACATGTACTCGGGGCTCCCGAGCAGAACCCCGGTTTGGGTCACCGTGGGGCCACCCTCGACCATCCTGCTTCGCACCTTGGCGATGCCGAAATCGAGCAACTTGGGCTGCAGGCAAGAGCCTTCGTTGCCGATGAAGATGTTGTCGGGCTTCAGATCGCGGTGCACGACCCCGCGCGAATGCGCCAGCGACAACGCTTCACCGATGGGCAAGAGCAGCTGCAGCGCGTTGACCGCCGAGAGCGGCCCTCGTTCCAGCATCTCGCCCAGGGTTTGGCCATGCAGCAGCTCCATGACGATGAACGGCTCGCCGGACTCTGCCTCGCCGATGTCGAAGACACGCACGATGGCGGGGTGGACCAGCTTCGCGGCGGCGCGGGCCTCGACGCGCAGGCGCTCACCGAGCTCGGCCCCGTTCATGCCCGCTCGCAGCAGCTTGATCGCTACCGGTACCTCGAGCTGTAAATTGTAGGCACGCCAAATCGTGCCCATGCCACCTTCGCCCAGCAGTTGCTCGAGGCGATATTTCCCGGCGATGACATGGCCCTCACCTACCGGCTCGATGTCCGTGGCTAAGGCAACTGAAGTCATAGTTACTTAGACAGCAACATCCGCGCCAGCCCCAGTTCGCCTCTCGAGCGCGCTCTAGCTCGTAATTGGTGGGCGAAGCGCCCCGGTGGGGCGGTTTTGCGGGTAGCGCTTTCGGAGCGCGCGTTATCCGGGCGCGGCTTCGAGAGCGCGGCGGTAACGTTCCCGACGCAAATCATCGGCTAGGATTTCGTAGGCTTCGTCGATGACGGACAAAATGGCGTCGACGTCGTCGCGTAAATCGGCGGTCGCGGGGGTGAGGATGCGCGCGGGGTCCAGCTCTTCGCGGAGCTCGGTGTAGGCGCGTCGCACGTCGTAGCTGGTGGCGCCGCGGCCGACGCCCAAAAGTGCGAAGTAGTCGCCCTCGTCGACCAAAGCGCGCCGCGCCGCGATGCGTGACCGGAGCGCCTCGTGGTCGAGTCGATCCGGCTCGCGCCTGGTCGGTTGGGCGGGAGTCGTCGCGCGCCGTGCTTGCGCGCTCACGCCCGCCGTCTCCAAAATGCCCAGCTCCACCAGCGCGAGCAGGGCCGAGCTGAAGTCTTGGGCCTTCGAACGTTCGACGGCGCTGGTCACCGTTTCCCCATCCAAGGACCGCACCAGCTCTGCTTCTTCGGCCGGCAGCGCGCACTCGCCGAGCAAATTCTGGCTTGGGCCTTGGCGCAAGCGTACGGCCGCGCCACCAAGGCGGGCAACCGAGCTTTCCGGAGTCGACACGCGCCGCACCAGCTCGACCAGCACCTCGGCGCCGGTCGCGCCACCGAACACGGCCGGCTCCGTCGCCAAGCGGGGCGGCACTTCGGGTTCCACGCCCGTCTCGCCTCGCTCGAGCTTGGCAATGCGACCGATCAACCACTCGGCGTGCGAGCGCAACACCGGCCACAGCTCGTCTTGCTGTAGGTAGCCGTGCGCGATCAACGCCGCTCCGGCGTGACGCCCGAACAGCGGCAGCTTGCGACCGAGCTTGACGTTGGCGTCGGCCGGTAACGTACCCCGCTCGATCAGGCACGCGACCAGCGACTCGTTGTCGACGCTGGTCGCAGCGGTCACGAAATCACCGTCGCGAAACACCACGCGTCGCATGCCGTCGGGCGCCTCGAACGCGACGGCGCCGGTGTAACGGGAACGGACCGCCAAGGCCAGGCAACGAATCGCTTCGCCCGCCCGCAGCGCCGCCGGCAGATCCAGCGGCTGGTCTAGTGGGCGAGTGGAAGCGGACGCCCCGAGCGCGGGAGCGGCGGCGGGCACGGGAATGCCGTTATTCGTGTCGCTGGCGGGCGCTTTGGGCGGGGTGGTCGACGCCTGCTGCGGCGGTAACGCGCTGGGCGCGAGCAGCATGCTGGGTGGCGGCACATCGGATGGAGTGCCGGCAGCGGTGCCGCGCTGCTCGCCGTCGCTCATGGGTGGCGCGGGCTCCGACGTGCCGGGGTTGGTGACCGCCGAACGCGAGGGAATGGCCTGCGGGGTTTTGGGCGGCTCGGTCTCGCGGCTCCGCGGCGGCTCCGTCTTGCCGTGCTCGGCGGGCTGCGGCGCGTCGGTGCTCACGTCGGCGGCGCTCGTGATGTGGCCGGGCGCTTTGCTTCCGCTGCCAGTCTTGGTGCCGGTGCCGCTCGTAGCGTTCGTGGCGCTCGTGCCGCCGGTGCCGCGTGCCGTGCCGCGATCGTCGCCGCCGTGCGTGCTCGGTCCGGCGTCGCTCTCTTCGTCGTCGTCCAGATCCAACGGCTCGTCGAGCGCGGCCAAGACGTCGTTGGGCAAGATCGCCTCGAGCTCGGCTTCGGGTGACAACCGATCGGACGGGGGAGCGACCGACGCGCGGCTCTGGGTGACGCGCTGTTCGGCGCGACCCAACAGCATCTCGAGCTCGGGGCTCAGACGGCTTTGCGGCGGTTGGCCGGCGCTCGGCGCCACCGACATCGGCGCCTCGTCACGCCGTAGGCTGGACGGCATGCTGCTCGCTGGATCGGCGCTGACGGGGGAGCTCGGCGGAGCCGAAGGCGAAGAGCCCGGGGGAGCGACCCAGGTGGAGCTCTTGGGCGGCTGGCTCGGCGGCGGCGGGTCGGGCAAGAGCGACGCGCCCGGCTTTTGATCGTAGCGAAACGGACGACGCGTCGCCGCGACCAGAATTGGGGCACGTCCACCAGGCGCCAGGCGCGGCCGGGGCTCGTGGCGAGTCGGGGGTCCGATCAAGGCTTCAACCCTGCGGGTGAGCGCACGCTCGTCCACGGGGCGATCGAACGAACCGCTACCTTCGCGTTCGATGATCGACGTCAGGTCGGGGGCGCTCTGGCTGCCGCGCTCGCGGACGAACACGACGTCGACGCGGTGACCTCCGGGAACGTCGCGGTGAATGCGCTCGACGCTCTCGACCGCGCCGGGCGCGTCGGCATCACACAAGATCAACGCGGGCCGTTGCACCGAGACGCGGTTGACGAGCAAGCCGAGCGGTACGTCGACGACCTGATAGCCGCGCGTCCGCAGCGCCGAGATCAACCGCTCCGCTTCCGCGGAAGCGTCGCTCACGAAGATCAGGGCTCCAGCTTCGGAAGAGCTCCCGGAGGAGCTTCCCGTTTCGCTTCCGGCCGGAGGATCGGGCACCACTTGGGGTTTCAGTCTAAGTCGACTTCGAGTCGTTCGTCCGCTCTGACTTCGGGATGCTGCGATCTGGTTCGCCCGCGGGTCGCGAGCCCGACAGCCGCTCGGCGATCCTCGCCCCGGCGGCCGGCCAGAATCGCGCCGAAACGACCGCGAACACCAGTAAGGCGAACAGGGTGAGCTCCCCGCCGTTCAGTCCCAACATGAGGCGTCGTGTAGCTCAGTCCGCTCTGGACCGCGAGGTCCTTCTCCCCCGAGAACGGGCCCGTGCCGGTGCCCAGGTCCGAAATCTCGGCCGGAGCCGCCCGAATCCCTTGCAGCTTCGACCCGAACGAGTACTGGGGGGCGATGTCGGGTGACGTGCGTCGCAGCTACGTGGTTGGCCTGGGCGCCAACCTGGGGGAGCGGGTGGCCACCCTGAAATCAGCCGTTTTGGCCCTGCAAGCGCACGGTGACGTTCGGGCGCTCTCTTCTCTTTACGAGACTGCTGCGGTCGGCCCCCCCCAGCCGGACTACCTCAACGCGGCCGTCCTGCTCGATTCGACGCTAGCTCCCGGACAGCTCCTGCTCGCGCTGCTGACCATCGAGCGGACCCACGGACGAGAGCGCCGCGAACGTTGGGGACCCAGGACGCTGGACCTGGACCTGCTTTACAGCCCCGCTCTCTTACTGAACGAGCCCGATCTGACTTTGCCCCACCCCGAGTTGACACGGCGTGCCTTTGCGCTCGCACCGCTTTTGGACGTCGCTCCGAGCGCGCTCGATCCGCACACGGGGGCACGCTACGCGGACCTGTTGGCGGGGCTCGGCGAGCGCGGTCTGCGACGTCTCGAAACGGCTCACGGCTGGGACCCGCGGCCGAATCCGGAGCTGGCTCCAGGCAGAGCGGAATAGCGCTCACGACACCATGATGAAGAGCAGAGCGCATTCACCCGGTGCAGTAGACACATCGGTTTCGAGATGGTACGAGCGCGCGCGCCGATGACCGAGTTTGGCGCGCTTACACATTTGCTACCAAGTCCCCGCATTTTTGCGATGAGCGGTAGCCCCATCGAGCTGGATTTCAACAACATCGTTGTCTTCCAGGTCGTCATTTTCGTCTTCCTCATCTTGGTGCTCAAGCCTTTGCTGTTTGACCCGATGCTGAAGGTGTTCGCCCTGCGCGAGGAGCGCACCGAAGGCGCGCGCGAGACAGCGCGCGAGCTGGAGGAAGAAGCGGGCGAGTTGCTCACGCGTTACGAGGGCGAGCTACGGCGCGTCAGCCAGGCCGCCGCTGAGGAGCGCGATCGTTTGCGCGCCGAGGCGACCAAGCTCGAAGCGCAGATTTTGAGTGAGGCGCGCGCGGCCGCGACCAAGATCGTCGAAGAGGGCAGGAAGCGCATCGACACCGAGGTGAATTCGATTCGCTTCGAGCTCGGCAAGCAATCGGAGCGTCTCGCCGGTGACATCGCAACCCGCGTTCTGGGCCGGGAGGCAAACTGATGAAACACGTTTTCAGGACCGTGGCGCTGGCGAGCCTGGGCGCCGCCCTGCTGGCGAGCGCGCCTGCGTTGGCCCAAGAGCACGACGCCTCCGCACATGACGCGGTGGCGGAACCGCACGCCGAGCACGCCGAGCACGCCGAGCACGCCGAGCACGCCGACCACGACCACGCCCCGACCTTCGACGACATCAACTGGGGCTACGGGTTTTTGGGCGAAAAAGAAGGCGTCACCCCCAGTCTGCTCTGGCGCCCCAAGGGCATGCCGGTGCCGTTCGGCGCGCTCGCGCTCGACGCTGCCATCCTCTACTGGCTGTTGGTCAAGTTCGGCAAAAAGCCGATCAGCGACGGGCTCCGCGCACGCAAGCTGGGCATCATGAAGGGCATGGAAGAGGCCGGTCGCATGAAGGCCGAAGCCGAAGCGTCCCTGGCCAAGTACAAGAAGCAGCTCGACGAAATCGACTCCGAGGTCGAGCGCATCCGCCGCGAGATGAAGGAATCGGGCGAGGCCGAGAGCGCTCGCATCCTGAGCGAAGCCAAAGAGCGACGTGAGCGCATGGAGCGCGACGCCCGCACGCTGGTCGAGCAAGAGATGAAAGCGGCTCGCGAGACCTTGTTGCGCGAGACCGTGCGCGCTGCCGTCAAGACGGCGGAGGCAACGCTGGTCAGCAAGATCGCCGACGGTGACCGCCAGCGCCTGGCCGACGAGTTCTTGGCGTCCGTCAAAGCCTCCGGCACGGCTCTGCGAGGAAGACTATGAGCAACGCACCGATCGCCGATCGCTACGCCCGCGCCATCTTCGAGCTCGGCGTCGAGACCGGGCAGCTTGCGCCCATCACGGATCAGGTCCGGCGTTTTGCCCAAGTCTATGCGGGAAGCGCCGAGCTCCGCAGCGTGCTCGACAACCCGATCATCGAGCAAGAGAAGCGCGACGCGGTGCTGGCCGACGTGTCCGCTCGCTTGGGCTTGATGGGCAACGGCCTCAACTTGATCAAGCTGCTGGCCTCGCGCAAAAAGCTGCGCGTGATCGGCGAGATCGCGCGCCGGCTCGACAACTTCACCGACGAGCAAGCCGGCGTCGTCCGCGCCACCGTGACCAGCGCCGGCCCGATGCCGGACTCGTTCTACCAAAAGCTCGTCGCCGAGCTGGAGGCGGCCACGGCCCGCAAGATCGTGCTCGAGCGCCGCGAAGACCCGGCGTTGATCGCTGGCTTCGTGACGCGCATCGGTGACAACACCATCGACGGCTCCGTCCGGGGCCGCCTGACCGAGATCGAACGCCAGCTGGTAGGGCAGGCCTGACGCCAGCCCCAACCGCTCCCCCTTAGACTCCGACCTACTCAACCTCAGCCGATTCAGAGACCCACGCCATGCAGCTTAGCGCCGACGAAATTTCATCGATCATCAAGAAGCAGATCCAGAACTTCGACCGTGCCGCGATGGTCAGCGAGACCGGTACGGTGCTGGCCACCGGCGACGGCATCGCGCGCGTTTACGGCCTCGAAGGCGTGATGGCGGGTGAGCTCGTCGAGTTTCCGGGCAACTTGTTCGGCCTCACGCTGAACCTGGAGCAGGACAACGTCGGCGTCGCGGTGCTGGGTGAAGCCAGCGGCGTGAAAGAAGGCGATGTCGTCAAGCGCACGGGTCGCATCGCCGACGTGCCGGTCGGCGACGCCGTCATCGGCCGCATCGTCAACGCGCTGGGCCAGCCGATCGACGGCAAGGGCGCGATCGAGACGCCGCACCGCCGCCGCATCGAGGTGAAGGCGCCGGGCATCATCGGCCGCCAGCCGGTGAAAGAGGCGATGCAGACCGGCATCAAGGCCATCGACGCCATGATCCCGATCGGCCGCGGTCAGCGCGAGCTGATCATCGGCGACCGCCAGACCGGCAAGACGACGATCGCCATCGACGCGATCATCAACCAAAAGGGCCAAGGCGTTACCTGCGTTTACGTCGCCATCGGCCAAAAGGCTTCGACCGTCGCCCAGGTGGTCGAGAAGCTGAAGCAACACGGTGCGATGGACTACACGATCGTCGTCGTCGCGACCGCGACCGAGTCGGCGCCCCTGCAGTACCTGGCCCCGTACACGGGCGTCACCATCGGCGAGTACTTCCGCGACACCGGTCGTCACGCTCTGTGCATCTACGACGACTTGTCGAAGCAAGCCGTGGCCTACCGCCAGATGTCGCTCTTGCTGCGCCGCCCGCCGGGCCGCGAGGCTTACCCGGGTGACGTGTTCTACGTTCACTCGCGCCTGCTGGAGCGCGCCGCCAAGATGGGCGACCGCTACCACGTCGTGAAGAAGGGCACCGAGCTCAAGCCGGGCGACCTCAACTTCCGCGGCGTCGACGGCCAGATGCACATCGGCGAAGAAGCCAAGCATTCGGCAGAGGCGTCGCTCAAGGCGCAGCCGAACGCGGCCGAGCTCGAGGTGAAGAAGGATCCGTACTCGGGCGGCTCGCTCACGGCGCTGCCGATCATCGAGACCCAGGCCGGTGACGTATCGGCTTACATTCCGACCAACGTGATCTCGATCACGGACGGTCAGATCTTCCTCGAGTCCGACTTGTTCTTCTCGGGTGTGCGACCGGCCATCAACGTCGGTATCTCCGTCAGCCGCGTCGGCGGCAGCGCGCAGATCAAGGCCATGAAGAAGGTCTCCGGCACGCTGCGCCTGGACTTGGCGCAGTACCGCGAAATGGCGGCTTTCGCGCAGTTTGCCAGCGATCTCGATGCCGCCACCCGCGCTCAGCTCGAGCGCGGCCGTCGCTTGGTCGAGCTGCTCAAGCAGGGCCAGTACGTGCCGCTGCCGGTCGAAAAGCAGGTCGTCATCGTGTACGCCGGCACCGCTGGCTACACCGACAAGCTGCCCGTCGAGTCTCTGAAGCAGTACGAAATCGATCTGTACCGCTACATCGACGAGAAGCACCCCGAGCTGTGGACCGACATCAAGACCAAGCGCGAAATCACCGACGACATCAAGAAGCTCTTGGACAAAGCCCTCAAAGCTTTCGGCAAGAAGTTCGTGGCGTCCGAGGAAGAGTGAGCCTTGGCTAACCTCAAGCAGATTCGCCGGCGTATCTCGAGCGTCAAGAGCACGCAGAAGATCACCCGCGCCATGAAGATGGTGGCGGGTGCTCGCCTGACGCGCGCTCAGCAACGCATCGTGGCGTTGCGGCCGTACGCCGTGCAAACGGCGAAGGTGCTGGCCGAGGTGACGGCAGCGGGTGAGGCCGAGGCGGAGGAGTCGGGTACGGAATCCGAGCATCCGCTGCTGGCGCGGCGTCCGGTCAAGAGCGTGCTCTTGCTGGTGATCACCAGCGACCGCGGTCAGTGCGGCGCCTTCAACACCAACATCTTGCGCACCGCCGAGCGCGAGCGCCGCGAGCGTGAAGCGCAGGGCCAAGAGGTGAAGCTAGCCGTCATTGGCCGCAAGGGCCGCGACTTCTATCAGCGCCGTAAGATCCCGCTTTACCACGTGTTTTCTGGCATTTGGGAGAAGCTGGGGCCGGAGACGGCCAAGGTCGTCGCGCGCAAGGTTTTGACTCCGTTCTTGCGCGGCGAAGTCGACTCGATTCAGGTCGTTTACAACGAGTTCAAGAGCGCCATGACCCAGAAGGTCACGGTGGAGGCGCTGTTCCCGCTCGCTCCCGTCACGGCACCCGCCCCGGCCAAGGGCGAAGAACCCGCGGCGCTCGTCAACCCCGACGAGTTCTTGTTCGAGCCCAGCAAAGAAGCGCTGCTCGAGCGCTTGGTGCCGATGTACGTGGAGATCTCGCTCTTGCGCGCGCTCTACGAATCGATGGCTTCCGAGCTTGGCGCACGCATGACGGCGATGGACTCGGCGACCAAGAACGCGTCCGAGGTCATTGGCGCGCTCACGCTCGTGTACAACCGCGCACGCCAGGCCGCCATCACCACCGAGCTGATGGAGATCATCGGCGGCGCCGAAGCCCTCAAGGATTGAGCTGATGGCGAAAAAGTCCGGTTCGAAGAGCTCGCGGAGCGAGCGCAGGGCCGGACGCAAGCGTGCCGAGCGGGCGCTCGAGCACGGGCTGCCGACACGCAAGGTTCCGCCCCCACGCGCTCGGGCCGGGGCGCCCGAGCCCAGCAATGCTCGTGAGGGCACCGAGCGCTCCAGCGACGGCCCCCCCGTTCCGGCCGCGAAGTCGCGTGGCATCCCCACGCTCGTGAAGGTGCTGGGGGCGGCGCTGGTGATCTTGGTCGGCTTGTACCTGCTCAGTCGCCAGCGCGACGAAGCCCTGACCGAGAGCAAGCCGGCGCCGGAGTCGCCCGTCGTCGCGCCCTCCGCCACTCCTGCCGTCGAGACGCCGGACGAGCCGAGCGCGCCCGCGCCTGAGCCTGACGTCACCGCTGCTCTCGCACCGCCCGCCGCCGTCGTCTCGGTCACGCCGCCGACCAAGCCGGTCGTAGCCGCGCCGGTCGTAGCCGCGCCGAGCAAGCCAAAGGTCGAAAGGCCGCTGGTGGCCCCTTCGCCCAAGCCCGCGGCTAATCCGGCTGCGGTCGCAGTCCCCGCCGGCCCGAAGGCGCCCGCCGCTCCCCCCGTCGATAACCCCTACTAAAGGGTCTTTCTCCAGCCGCTGAACCGGTTGGCAGAGCATGGGGTACGTACTGGCCGGAAGCAGCTCCTGGCCCCGTCTCCTCATGTTCCCGCAAAGTCCCCGCTCAGCCATCTCGAGAATCGCGGCGCGGTTCCAGTCAGGCTGCGATATTCTGAGGGTTCGCCCCGGCGGTCAGAGCGCTGGCGGCGCCCATGATGGCGCTCGTGACCAAACCGCAGCCCCCCGATTCGGCGCCTCGGCCGCTGCCGACGGACGCGGCGTTGGTACTGGCAGCGCGCGCCGGCGAAGAATGGGCGCGCGAGGCCCTGTTCCGACGTTACGCACGGCTGGCGCTCGGCTTGGCTTACCGCATCTTGCCTTACGACGCCGACATCGACGACTTGGTGCAAGACAGCTTCTTGTACGCGTTCCAGCGTTTGGATGGCCTCAGCAACCCGCAGGCATTTCAAGCCTGGCTGTCGTCGATCGTGGTGAGGACGGCGGGCAAGCGCCTGCGTCGACGCAAATTGCAGATTCGCCTGGGACTGCGCAGCCATCAACCGGTCGACGTGGACGAAGTGGTCTCGCGCGCCGCGCCGCCCGACGTCGCCGCCGAGCTGCGAGCGGTGTACGCGTTGCTCGAGAATTTACCCGTCGAAGAGCGCATCGCGCTCGTGCTGCGGCGCGTCGAGCGCCTCGAGATCCCGGAGATTGCCGAGCAGATGCGGCTCAGCATCTCGACCGTCAAACGCCGCTTGCACGCGGCCGAGGCACGCCTCATGCGCGCAACTGAACCATGACGACCGAGCCCAGCCGTTACGTTCAGCCCGAGATGAGCGACGCGCGCGTCAATCGTCTGTGGGGCAACGTCTCGGCGCGGCTCGAAGCGCGGCGCGGGCGCGTTTGGCGAAGTCTGGCGCTCGGTACGGCGCTGTTGGCGGCGGCCGGCGGCGCGGTTTTCGTAGCTAAAACGCAGCTGTCGGCGCCGTCCGCAGCCGAGCGCGCGGTGTTGACGGAGGCCAAGCTCGAGACCGCCGGTGACGCTTTGGCGGTCACGCTCGTCGACGGCTCGAAGGTATCGCTCGCCTCGCGCACCGAGCTGCACGTGCGCGGCAATCAGCCGACCCGCGTCGCTTTGTCGCTCACCCGCGGCCGAGTCGAGTGCGACGTCACCCATCGCGCGGATCGTCAATTCACGGTGCTCGCGGGAGACGTCCAGGTGCGAGTCGTGGGCACCAAGTTCACGGTGCAGACGACGTCGGGCGACAACCCGCGCGTCGAGGTCAGCGTATTGCGCGGCGTGGTCGAGGTCATGAGCAAGCGCCGTCCCGGTATCGTGGCGCGCGTCGCGGCCGGCCAAAGCTGGATCCAAAACCCGGAGCCGCGGGCGCTGGCGGCGAGCGCGCCGCCGCCCCCGGAGTCGCTCGCCGCGCCCGCCGTCGACGAGGCTCCGCCGCGGCCATCCAGCGCTGAAAAGCCGGATGCGCAGGCGGTGGCGCCGACCGCGTCCGGGGCGACGTCGGCGCCCAGCGCGCGCGAGCTGTTCGAAGCCGCCGGAGAGAGCCGGCGCGCAGGCGATGCCAGCGCCGCCGCGCATGCCTACGAAGAGCTGCTACGTCTGCACCCCCGCGACGGGCGCGCCAGCCTCTCTGCCTTCGAGCTCGGGCGTTTACGCATGGATCGCCTGAATGATCCGGCAGGAGCGATTAGCGCGCTCGAGCGCGCGGTGGCGCTGAACATCGGGCCTAGCTTCCGTGAAGACGCGTTGGCGCGCCTGGTCTCGGTGTACGCGTCGCAGGGTAACTTCGCCGCCTGTGCGCGCGCTCGCGACCGTTACCTGACGAGCTATCCGTCGGGCGTGCACGCGGGCGCGGTCGGCTCACGTTGCGGCTCGCGGCCATGACCGCGCGCCAGGGCTGCGCTGGCGAACGAAACATCGTAGGGTGTCAGCTGCGTGAAGCGGTGCCTGACGCTCCTCGGTTGTTTGCCGCTGCTGCTCATGTCGTGGTCGCGCGCCGCGCACGCGCAGGCTCCGTCGGAGTGCGCGGGTGACAAACCGTGGGTGGCCGTCCTCGGCCGCGTGTCGGCCGCGTTCGCCGAAGCCGTCCGCTCCGATCTGCGCGCCGGCCTCTTGCCCAGCAACATCGACGTCTGCGCGGAGGGCCCCGCCTCGCCGCGGCCATTGGCCAGCGTCGTCATCGTCGAAGTGGAGTCGGGGCGCGCTCGCTACAGCGTCGACGTCACCGATTCGGTCACGCAAAAGCGCGTTGGGCGTGATCTCGTGCTCGACAAGCTGCCCGTCGACGGGCGCCCGCTGGCGCTCGCGGTGGCGGCCGAAGAGCTGCTACGTGCCAGTTGGGCCGAGCTGGCGCTGCGCGGCGTGCACAGCGCGCAAACCGCCGCCCCGCCGGAAGTGCGCGCCGTCGTCGAAAAGTCCTCGCCCCCCGCGCCCTCTCCGCCGCGCTACACGGCGCTCGGCGCGCGACTCGCGTTCGAACGCTTTTTGGGCGGTCAAACTCACTACGGTGCCGATTTATTCGGCGCGGTGCCGCTCGGGCGCATCGCCGGAGGTCTGTTGGCGGTGGGCGCACGGCGCGCGCTGTCCGAGCAGGCGCCGCACGGCTCGCTCGGCGCCACCGTGCTTTCAGCCGAGGCCGGCGTGTCGCTGACGTTCTTTCGTCGCCGCGGGCTCGATTGGGGCGCGTTCGTTTCCGGGCGCTTGCTGCGGATCAGCTTCGAGCCCGAAGCGGCCGACGGCGTCGTCGCTCGAGCGCAGAGTGGCTTGGCCGTGACCTCGCGGGTTGGGCTTTCGTTTGCGTTCGGCAGCCCAGGCTTGCTGCGCTCGTACTCGACGCTGGGCGCCGGCATTCCCCTCAAGTCGTTCTCCGTGTCCGACACGGGTGGCGTCGTCACCGGGGTGAGCAAGCTCGAGCTGTTCGCCTCTACCGGCTTGGCCCTGGAGCTGCCGTGAAGCAAAGGCTCCTCGGTGCGTTGATCGGCGCGCTGGCCCTAATTTCGTCGGGTGGCTGCAATGAGGTCGCCGAAGTGCTGTACGCGGCTGCGGGCAGCGGCAGCCTCAGCGCCGAGGCGGGCGTGGCCGGTCAAGGCGGCGCGGGCCCGGTCCAAGGTGGTTCTGCCGCCCAGGCCGGTGCGGGCGCGCAGGCCGGGGCCGGTGCGGGCGCCCAACCTGGCACCGGCGGCGACCAGGCCGCAAATCCCGAGCTGGGGATTTTCGTCGACTCGGGCGACGCTCACAGCTGCGCCACCCGCTTCGGCATTCTTTATTGTTGGGGCGCCAACGTCGACGGGCGGCTCGGCGTCGGTGACACGACGGATCGCAACGCCCCTGCGCGCGTCGGCTTCGACGCCGATTGGGCGACGGTGGCGACGGGCGTCGCTCACACCTGCGCGCTCAAGCAAAACGGCAGCGTGTGGTGCTTCGGCGCCAATACCGTGGGCCAGCTGGGGCAGGGCAACACCGAACCCTCGAGCGTGCCTCGCCACGTGTCGCTACCCAGCAAAGCCGTCCAGCTCAGCTCCGAAGCGAACACCGCCTGCGCCACGCTCGACAACGGACAGCTCTATTGCTGGGGTCGGAATTGGGAAGGTAACATCGGCTTGAACGACACTCATCCCGGCGTCGATCAGCTCTCGCCGGTGCGTTCGGGCGATCAAAGCGACTGGAAGCTCGTCGCTACCGGTGATGGTCACACCTGCGGCATCCGTGGCCCGGGGCTGCTCTTTGGCTGGGGCCGCAACACGGGCGCCAACTTGGGGTTGGGCCAAACCAACGACCAACAGCGCCGAACCGCGACTCGAATCGGCGCCGATGACGACTGGCTCAGCGTCGTGTCGGGGCAAGACTCCAGCTGCGGCATCCGAGCGGGCGGGGCTCTGTTCTGCTGGGGCGGGAACTCCTTCGGCAACCTCGGGCTAGGTGACACCTCCCAACGCTTGCTGCCGACTCCGGTCGCCCCCGGCCGCGCCTGGACGCAGCTCTCCATCGACACGTTTCACGGCTGCGGCATCGACATCGATCAAAACCTGTACTGCTGGGGGCGCGGCATCGAAGGCCAGCTCGGTACGGCCGACAACGACGAGCGGCTCAGCCCCGAGCTCGTGGGCCCGGGCTTCGCCCAGGTAGTCGTAGGTCGCATGTCGAGCTGCGCGCGAACCATCGACGATCGCGTCCTTTGTTGCGGAGAAAACGCGGCGGGCCAGCTGGGCCTAGCCGACAATGAGCGGCGAAACGCCTTCACCCAGGTTACGTTCCCATAACCTGATTTACGGGCTTCCCTGTGCGGCCGAGGTCAGGCAGGCTCACGGCTTTCGATGGCCAAACGTCCGCATGTCTTAGGTGTGGTGCTCGCGGGTGGAGAAGGAAAGCGCCTCTGGCCGCTGACCCGAGACCGCGCAAAGCCGGCGGTGCCGTTCGGCGCCAACTATCGATTGATCGACTTTGCGCTCAGCAATCTGGTCAACGGCCGCTACCGCCGGATCGCCGTGCTCACTCAGTACAAGAGCCACTCGCTCGACCGGCACATCGTGCAGACATGGCGCATGTCGCCCATCTTCAACAACTACGTGATGACGGTGCCGGCGCAAATGCGCCTCGGCCCGCGTTGGTTCGAAGGGTCGGCCGACGCCATCTATCAGAACCTGAACCTGATCGGCGACGAAGCACCCGACTACATTTGCGTGTTCGGTGCCGATCACATCTATCGCATGGACCCGGAACAGATGGTCGACGCGCACATGGCGTCGGGCTGCGGCGTCACCGTGGCCGCCATTCGCGTGCCCCGAGACGAAGCATCGCGCTTCGGCGTGATCGTGCCCGGCAACAACGACCGCATCGCCAAGTTCGTAGAAAAGCCGAGCAACGCCGTGGGGTTGCCCGACAACCCGAACCAGGTTTACGCGTCCATGGGCAACTACGTCTTCACCACGAAGACGCTGGTCGATGCCGTGCGCGCCGACGCCGAGAACAAGGACAGCGCCCACGACATGGGCGGCAACATCATCACCGGTCTGGTCGATGCCGGTCAGGCCGCCGTTTACGACTTCGCCAAGAACCACGTGCCGGGCGCGACCGAGCGCGACGCCGGCTACTGGCGCGACGTGGGGACGCTCGATAGCTATTATGACGCGCAAATGGACCTGGTCAGCGTCCACCCCGTGTTCAACCTGTACAACGATCAGTGGCCCATCCACACCAACTTGGGCTCGTTGCCGCCCGCCAAGTTCGTGTTCGACGAAGAGGGCCGTCGCGGCGCCGCTTTCGACTCCATGGTCAGCGCGGGCGCCATCGTCTCCGGTGGCAGCGTGCGCCGCAGCATCCTCTCTTCTGGCGTCAACGTTCACTCTTACGCCGAGGTCGAAGACTCGGTGTTGATGAACGGCGTCAACGTCGGTCGTCACGCCATCGTTCGCCGCGCCATCCTCGACAAGAACGTCGTGGTTCCGCCGGGCGCGCGCATCGGCGTCAATCTCGAGGAAGACCGAGCGCGCGGCTTCACGGTCAGCGAAAACGGCGTGGTCGTCGTGGGCAAAGGCGACGTGATTCCGCCGCCAAAGTCGAGCTGAGCCAGTGAAGGTCGCACTCCTATCGCGCGAATACCCGCCCGAGATTTACGGCGGCGCCGGCGTGCACGTCGAATACCTGGCGCGTGAGCTGGCGCGCCAGGTCGATCTGGGCGTCTATTGCTTCGGCGCCGACCGCAAGGCATCGGAGGTACAGGGCAGCTACAAGTCGTGGGCGGCCCTCGACGGGGCCGCGCCGGAGCTGGCCGCGTTGCGCACGTTGTCGATCGACTTGGCGATGGCCAAGGACGTGGCGGGCTCGGAGCTGGTTCACACCCACACTTGGTACGCCAACTTCGCCGGTCACCTCGCCAAGCTGATGTACGGCATTCCGCACGTCATGACCTCGCACAGCCTCGAGCCGCTGCGACCCTGGAAGGCCGAGCAGCTGGGTGGCGGCTACGCCATCTCCAGCTTCAGCGAGCGCACGTCGATCGAAGCCGCCGACGCCGTCATCGCCGTCTCCAGCGGCATGAAGCGCGACATCCTCAAGGCTTACCCCAGCGTCGACCCCGGGCGCGTGCACATCATCTACAACGGTATCGATCTCGACGAGTACCGGCGCGACACCGGCACCAACGTTCTCGAAAGGCTCGGCATCGATGCCGGGCAGCCGTACGTGGTGTTCGTCGGCCGCGTGACGCGCCAAAAAGGCATCACGCATTTGCTCGAGGCTGCGCGGCACATCGACAAAAACGTGCGCATCGTGCTGTGCGCGGGTGAGCCCGACACGGCCGACCTGAAGCGCGAAGTCGAAGCGCTGGTGCAAACTTTGGAAGCCGAGCGCGGCGGGCTGCTCTGGATTCAGAAGATGATGCCGCGGCCGCAGCTGATTCAAGTCCTGTCGCATGCGCGCGTGTTCGTTTGCCCCTCCATTTACGAGCCGTTCGGCATCGTGAACCTGGAAGCGATGGCGTGCGGCGCGCCCGTCGTCGCCTCCGCCGTCGGCGGCATCCCCGAGGTCGTCGAAGACGGCAAGACCGGCTACCTCGTTTCGTTCGAGCCCGACGGCACCCCCATGGGCGCCCCCAAAGATAGCGCCGCCTTCGCGCGCGCCTTCGCGACGCGCGTCAACGAGCTGTGCGCCGACGAAGCCCTTGCCCGCCAGATGGG
>Ga0164241_10001076_pt1 | contig 37425 bp, 33 predicted proteins | sample OricomyardsoilBY_FD_108780 | JGI IMG/M metagenome (GOLD analysis project Ga0164241, IMG submission 108780) | Backyard soil microbial communities from Emeryville, California, USA - Original compost - Back yard soil (BY) | ecosystem: Environmental > Terrestrial > Soil > Unclassified | place: USA... | reverse complement strand
GCCGACTGGACCTTCCTCAACGAGCGCCTGGCCATGCACTACGGCGTGAAGGGCGTGCGCGGCGGTGAGTTCCGCAGGGTGGTGCTGCCTGAATCCGCGCGGCGCGGCCTGCTGGGCAAGGGCGCGGTGCTGATGGCCACCTCCTATGCCAACCGCACTTCGCCGGTGGTGCGTGGCGCCTACATTCTCGAGCACATCATGGGCACGCCGCCCACCTCGCCGCCGCCGGGCGTGGAGCAGTTCATGGAAAGCCAGGAAGGGGGTGAGCAGCTCACCGTCCGGCACCGCCTGGAGATGCACCGCAAGGCCAAGTCCTGCGGCGCCTGCCACGGCGTGATCGACCCTGTCGGGTTGGCGATGGAGAACTACAACGCGCTGGGCCAGTGGCGGCAGAAGGACATCGACGCCGGCGCGGCCATCGACGCGGGCGGCAAGCTGGCCGATGGCACGCCGGTGAATGGTGTGGATGCGCTGCGCGACTACATCGTCTCGCGGCCTGATCTGTTCGTGCAGACCTTCACCGAGAACCTGCTCACCTACGCACTGGGACGTTCGGTGAGCTATTACGACCAGCCGCTGGTGCGCAAGCTGGTGCGTGATGCATCCGCGCAGGATTACCGTTTCTCTTCGCTGGTGCTGGGCATCGTGACCAGCCCGGCCTTCCTCACCGACAAGGTGCCGGTCGGGAAAGATGCGAAACTGACCGACGCGACTGTGGCCGCGGCCACGACGAAGTAACGAGGGTTCCATGTACATCACCCGCAAACATATTTCCCGCCGCACGGTGCTCAAGGGCACCGGCGCCGCTGTCGCGCTGCCGCTGCTCGATGCCATGATTCCCGCGGCGACCGCGCTGGCGAACACGGCCGCGGCCCCGAAGCCCCGCATGGCCTTCATCTACTTCCCGCATGGCGCGGTGATGGACAAGTGGACGCCGAAGAAGGAGGGCGCGGATTTCGATCTGCCGCCCATCATCGCCTCGCTGGCCCCATTCCAGAAGCAGCTAACCATCATCAGCGGACTGGAAAACAAGTCGGCGATCGCGGCACCCGTGCATGCGATCACGCCGGGCACCTGGCTGTCCTGTGTGCCGCCGCGCATCAGTCACGACCCCTATGGCGGCATCACCGTCGACCAGATCGCCGCCCAGCACATCGGCCAGGAGACCTCCCTGCCATCGCTGGAAGTGGGCACGGAAGAGCGTGGCGGTGAAGGGTCCTGCGACCGCAACTACGGCTGCAGCTATGGCAAGACGATCTCCTTCCGCGATCCGTCCACGCCACTGCCCATGGAGCACAATCCACGCAAGCTCTTCCAGCAACTCTTCGGTGCTGGCGACACCGCCGATGAGCGCAGCGCGCTGGCGCGCGAGAATCGCAGCCTGCTCGATCTGGTGACCAGCGATGCGCGCGACCTGAAGCGCCAGCTGGGCGCGCGCGACAAGGCCATGGTCGATGACTACCTCACCACCGTGCGCGAGATCGAACGCCGGGTGCAGCAGATCGCCAGCCGTGACCTGTCGAAGGTGAACCTGCCGGATGCGCCGTCGGGCATTCCCAGCAAGTTCGACGAGCAGATCCGGCTGATGTTCGACATGATCGCGCTGGCCTTCCAGGCCAATCTGACGCGCGTGGCCACGATGATGATGGCCGCTGAAGTGAGCAACCAGCCCTACAGCTTCATCGGTATCTCCGACGCGTTTCATCCGCTGTCGCATCACGCCAATAATCCACAGAAGCTGGACCGGCTGGCGAAAGTGCAGGCCTGGAACACCGGCGAATTCGCGCGTTTCGCCAAGAAGCTGCAGTCGCTGCCCGATGGCGAAGGCAACATGCTGGACAATTCCTTCATCCTGTTCGGCAGCAACATGAGCGACAGCAACCTGCACAACCACTATCCGCTGCCCACGGCGGTGCTGGGCGGTGGCATGGGCAAGCTCAAGGGCAACCAGCATCTGCGCTACGCGGAAAAAACGCCCATCGCCAACCTGCATCTCACGCTGCTCGATCGCGTCGGCGTGCCGATGGAGAAACTCGGCGACAGCTCGATGAAGTTCGCGGAAGTCTGAGACATGCCTCGATTGCCTGCTGGCCTGCGCCGACTGCTTGCCGTTCTGGTGCTGGGCCTGCCCGTGGCCGGGTTCGCCGGTCCGCCGCTGATCGAAGCCATCAGCGGCAACGATGTGCCCGCGGCGCTGAAGCTGCTCGATGGCGGTGCCGACGCGCGCGCCAGGCTGCCGGATGGCACCACGGCGCTGCATTACGCGGCGCACATCGGCAACCTCGATCTGGTCAACCGCCTGATCAAGGCCGGTGCGCTCGTCAATGCGCGCAACGACTATGGCTCCACGCCCATGCAGGAAGCCGCCCAGCGCGGCGATGCGGGGCTGATCCGCGCGCTGCTGAAGGCGCATGCCGATCCGGACACCCCCAACGATGAGGGCGAGACGGCGCTGATGACCGTGGCGCGCACCGGTTCGGTCGACGCGGCAAAGCTGCTGATCAAGGCGCACGCGAACGTCAATGCGGTGGAAAGCTGGCGCGGCCAGACGGCATTGATGTGGGCCGCGGGGCAGGGCAATCCCGAAATGGTGAAGCTGCTGCTGAAGGCCGGTGCCAGGCCCGACATCATTTCCACGGTGCGCGACTGGGAACGCAAGGTGACGGCGGAGCCGCGGCCGCAGAACCGGCCACCGGGTGGATTCACCGCCTTGCTGTTGGCGGCACGTGAAGGCTGCGCGCCCTGTGCGCAGGCGCTCATCGACGGTCATGCCGACATCAACCTGAGCAATCCCGAGAACATCACGCCGCTGCTCGAGGCCATCCTCAACGCGCGCTTCGACACGGCCAAGGTGCTGATCGAAGCCGGGGCCGATGTGAACCGCTGGGATGTGTGGGGACGCGCGCCGCTGTACTCGGCCATCGACTACAACACCACGCCACGCGGCGGTCGGCCGGATCGGCCTTCCGCCGACACCGCGCTGCCGCTGGATGTCGCGAAGTTGCTGCTGGACCGGGGCGCGAATCCCAACATGCAGCTGAAGCTGTTTCCGCCGTACCGCTCGCTGGGACAGGACCGCGGCGGCGATTCGCTGCTGACCACCGGCACCACGCCGCTGCTGCGTGCCGCCAAGGCCGGCGACGTCGAGGCGACCAAACTGCTGCTGCAGTACAAGGCGCTGCCGGATCTGCAGAACAATCTGGGCGCCACGCCATTGCTGGCGGCGGCCGGTGCGAACTGGAGCATCACCGATATCCGCGGCCGCTTTCGCAACGAGCAGCAATGCATCGAGACCGCGAAGCTGCTGATCGCCGCGGGTGCCAACGTCAACGCCGTGACCGAGCGTGGCCAGTCCTCGCTGCATGCGGCGACTCACCTGGGCTGGACGCAGTTCGTGCGCTTCCTGGCGGCCAATGGCGCGAAGCTCGACATCAAGGATCGGGGCGGTGCCACGCCTCTGGACATCGCCACCGGTCGGGCAGGCGGTGCCAGCCGGCCCGGCGCATCCGGCCCCGAGGCGCATCCGGAAACCGCTGCCGCCTTGCGCGAGCTGATGGCCGCCAACGGCGCTGCCGCGGGGCGCTAGCCGTCCGCCACGGGGCGGCTACGGGCCGCCATTCTCCAGCGCCAGCAGATCCTCGGGCCGGTCGATGTCGATGGCGGCATTGGGCATGGGAATGCGCAGACAGCGGTCGGCATGGCGCGCCAGAATGGAGCGCGCGCCGGCATCGCCACGCAGCTGCGCAAAGTCGGTGAAGCACCAGTGCGGAAACAGGGCCGGTACGCCGGTATGGCCGTCGTAGCTGGCGGCAATCAGCCACTCCGGCTGGCGCCGCCAGGCCGTGGCCAGGCGCTTCAGGTCGAAGGCTCTCACGGCCACCTGGTCGGCCAGCGTGACCAGCACGCCTTCACAGCTGGCCGGCAGACGGCTGATTCCCAGCCGCAGCGAGCTGGCCAGACCTTCCTGCCACTGGCGGTTGATCTCGACCGTGGCGGGGCTGTGGCGCAGCGCTGGCGTGATCCGCTCGGCATGGGCACCCAGCACCACGGTGACGGCATGACCGGCCACTTCCGTGGCCTGGGTCACTGCCTTCTGCAGCAGCATCTGGCCATGGATGCGGGCCAGCTGTTTGGGCGAGCCGAAGCGGCTGGCCGAGCCTGCCGCCAGCACCAGAACGTGCAGGTTGCTGTCCGACATCATACCCTTGTCCCGTTACGGCAGAGGTTGCTTGCGTGGGTGCCCGGCGACCTTTAGAGTTCGCGGGTTTTTTCCTATTAAACAGCAACTTCGGCTGCAACATCGATGAAATCCACGGGCTCTACGGCCAGCGCTTCCGATTGGGTCGTACACAAGTTCGGGGGCACCAGCGTCTACGACGCCGACTGCTTCCGCAAAGTTGCCGACATCATCGAATCGCAGCCCGGCAAGCGCCTGGCTGTGGTGCTGTCGGCCGCCAAGGGCACTACCGATGTGCTGCTGAATCTGGTGGCCATGGCCGAACGGCAGGATCCGGCCGTGAGCAGCCAGCTGCAGGCCGTGCGCGACCGGCACCGCATCATCGCCGAGGGCCTGCTGGAGCCCGCCGCCGCCGGCCACTGGCTGGCGGGATTCGATCGCGACCGCGCCGATCTGGAAGGTGTGCTGCATACCACCAGCCTGATGCGTTCGGCCGCGCAGAACGTCCGCGATCTGGTCGCCGGCTATGGCGAGCTGTGGTCCACCAGCCTGTTCACCGCCTACCTGACCGCGCGGCGCAAGAATGCGGCCGCGCCGGTGCGCTGGCTGGATGCGCGCCAGGTGGTGGTGGTGGAGTGGGGTCCGCTGGGCCCCGGCGTGCAATGGGAGGCCTCGCAGGCCCGGCTCAGCGAGACCGGCGCGGCCGATTTCGCCGGCACGCTGATCATCCCGGGTTTCGTGGCCCGTTCGCCGCAGGGTGTGCAGACCACGCTGGGCCGCAATGGCAGCGATTTCTCCGCGTCGATCTTCGGCGCGCTGCTCGACGCCCGCGAGATCCACATCTGGACCGACGTGGATGGCGTGCTGTCGGCCGATCCGCGCCGCGTGCCCAATGCCCAGGTCATCGATCAGCTCTCGTACAACGAAGCGATGGAGCTGGCGTACTTCGGCGCCAAGGTCATTCATCCGCAGACCATGGCGCCGGCCATCGGGCGCGCCATCCCGATCCACATCCGCAACACCTTTGCGCCCACGCATCCGAGCACGCTGATCTGCGCCGAGCCGAAATCGCAGCTGATGGTCAAGGGCATCACCACCATCGAGAACATCGCGCTGATCAACATCGAGGGTGCCGGCATGATCGGCGTGCCCGGCACCGCGCACCGGCTGTTCGGCGCGCTGCGCGAAGAGAGCATCTCGGTCATCCTGATCTCGCAGGGCAGTTCCGAGCATTCGATCTGCTGCGCCATTCCCGAGGCCGAGGCCGATCGCGCCGAGCAGGTGGTGCGCGCCGCGTTCACGCGCGAGCTGGCCGAAGGGCAGATCCAGAGCGTGGAAGCCGCCAAGGATCTGGCCATCCTCGCCGTGGTGGGCGATGGCATGGCGGGCACGCCCGGTGTATCCGCCAAGGTATTCAACGCGCTGGGCGCCGCGGCGGTGAACGTGCGCGCGATCGCGCAGGGCGCTTCCGAGCGCAACATCTCGGTGGTGGTCGACGGCAAGCAGGCCACGCGCGCCCTGCGTGCCACGCATGCCAGCTTCTACCTCTCGCCCAATACGCTGTCGATCGGCGTGATCGGCCCGGGCACCGTGGGCCGCGTGCTGCTGGATCAGCTCGCCGGCGAACAGGCGCGGCTGTCGCGCGAATTCAAGCTCGATCTGCGCGTGCGCGCCATCATGTCGAGCAAGCGCATGCTGCTGTCGGATCGCGGCGTCGAACTGGGCCGCTGGCGCGAGGAATACGAGGCGGCCAGGGCACCGGCCGATATCGGCCGCCTCATCGAGCATGTGCAGGTGGATTACCTGCCGCATACGGTGATCATCGACTGCTCGGCGGATGAATCGGTGGCGAAGCACTATCGCGACTGGTTGGCCGCCGGCATCCACGTGGTCACGCCGAACAAGAAGGCCAACAGCGCCAGCATGGCCTACTACGAATCGCTGCGCGAGGCGCGCCGCTCCGGGGCTTCGCATTACCTGTATGAGGGCACGGTCGGCGCCGGCCTGCCGGTGATCCAGACGCTGCGTGACCTGCGCGAGACGGGCGATGTCATCGACAGCATCGAAGGCATCTTTTCCGGAACGCTGGCCTATCTGTTCAATGTCTACGACGGCTCTGTGCCGTTCTCGGCCATTGTGCGCGACGCGAAACAGCGCGGTTACACCGAGCCCGATCCGCGCGATGATCTCTCCGGCACCGATGTGGCGCGCAAGCTCATCATCCTGGCGCGCGAAATGGGCCTGAAGCTGGAAATGAGCGACGTGAAGGTCGAAAGCCTGGTGCCGAAGGATCTGGCCGGCGGCTCCATCGACGCCTTTCTGGATGGCCTCGCGCAATATGACGCGGCCTGGGAGAAGCGTTACGCGGCGGCGAAACAGGCGGGCAAGGTGCTGCGCTTCGTCGGCCGCATCACCGCCAAGGGTGAGGCCACGGTCGGCGTGGTGGAACTCGACCGCAAGCACGCCTTCGCCAACATCGCACTCACCGACAATGTGGTGCGCTTCGCCACCGCGCGCTACTGCAACAACCCGCTGATCGTGCAGGGCCCTGGCGCAGGTCCCGAAGTGACGGCCGGCGGCGTGTTCGCCGACCTGTTGCGGCTCTCGGCTTATCTGGGAGCACGGATGTGAGTCCCCTGATCGATACGCCCACATCCGTGACGGCATTTGCCCCGGGCTCGGTGGCGAATGTGGCCATCGGCTTCGACATTCTCGGCTTCTCGGTGGATGCGGTGGGCGACCGTGTGTCGCTGCTGCGCCGGCCCGAGCGCGGCGTGGTGATCAAATCCATCACTGGTGTGGTCGAGGATCTGCCGCTGGAGGCCGAGAAGAACACGGCCGGCCAGGCGCTGCTGGCGCTGGCTGCGATGCGCAACCTCGATCATGGCTTCGAGATGCGGATCCAGAAGGGCATTCCGCTGGCCTCGGGTCTGGGCGGTTCCGCCGCCTCGGCGGTTGCCGCCGTCGTGGCGGCCAATGCCATGCTGGCCGAGCCGCTGACGCGCATCGAGCTGCTGAAGGTGGCGATGGAAGGCGAGGCCGTGGCCAGCGGCTCGCGTCACGCCGACAACATCTCCCCGTCGCTGTTCGGTGGCCTGGTGCTCACCGTGGGCATCGACAATCCGCGCGTGAAGCAGATTCCCGTGCCTGAGGTCATCCACGCGGTGATCGTGCATCCGCATCTGCAGGTGTCGACCAAGCAGGCGCGCGCCATCCTCAGCCGCACCGTGAACATGTCGGACTTCGTCTGGCAGACGGCGAATCTGGCGGGCTTCATTTCCGGCTGCTATACCAACGATCTGGATCTGATCAAGGCCTCGCTCGAAGACGTGATCATCGAGAAACAGCGCCAGGTGCTGATTCCCGGCTTTGCCGAAGTGCGCGCCGGCGCGCTGGAGAAAGGCGCGCTGGGCTGCTCGATTTCCGGCGCCGGCCCGACGCTGTTCGCGCTGTGCCTGGAGCGCGACGCGCGCGCGGTGCGCGATGCCATGGTCGGGGCGTTCGCGCGCGAGTCCATCGCCGCCGACAAGTGGATCGTGCCCGTGCAGTCGGGCGGCGCGCATGTGGTGAGCAGCGAATGAAATTCGCCAGTACGCGCGGCCAGTCACCGCAGATCGGATTCAGCGCGGCGCTGCTGCAGGGCCTGGCGCCCGACGGCGGCCTGTATGTTCCGCGGCAATGGCCGGCGCTCTCGGCTGTGACCGCCGCCGAGTTGCCGCAGATCGGCGCGACGCTCATCGGCCCCTTCGCCGAGGGCGATGCGCTGGCCGGAGCGGTGCCGGAAATCGTCCGTGACGCCTTCAACTTTCCCGCGCCGCTCAAGAAGCTCGCGGATGGCGCGCGCGTGCTCGAGCTGTTCCACGGCCCTACGGCGGCCTTCAAGGATTTCGGCGCGCGCTTCCTCGCTGCCAGCCTGGCGCGCATTCCGCGCCCCGGCGGCCGCGCGTTGCGCATTCTGGTGGCCACCTCAGGCGATACCGGTGGCGCGGTGGCCGCCGCCTTCCATCGAAGGCCGGGAATCGAAGTGGTGGTGCTGTTCCCCAAGGGCCTGGTGTCGCCCACGCAGCAGCAGCAGCTCACCTGCTGGGGCGAGAATGTCCGCAGCTTCGCGGTGCGCGGCACTTTCGACGACTGTCAGCGCCTGGTGAAGGAAGCCTTCGCCGACGCCGAGCTGCGTGCCCGCGTCGAGATGTCCTCGGCAAACAGCATCAACCTGGGGCGCCTGCTGCCGCAGGCCGTGTACTACGCCGCCAGCAGCCTGGCCATCCGGCGCGAGAGCGGCCGAGGCGCCTCGTACATCATCCCCAGCGGCAACCTGGGCAATTCCGTCGCCTGCATCTGGGCGAAGCAGATGGGCTTTCCCATCGATCGCATCGTGCTGGCGCACAATGCCAATCGCACAGTGCCCGACTTTCTCGCTACCGGAAAATACACGCCACGGTCCAGCGTGCCGACGCTGGCCAATGCCATGGACGTGGGCAATCCCAGCAACATGGAGCGCCTGCTGGCGCTGTATCCCGATGCGGCCGCGCTGGGCGCACAGGTGCAGGCCTTCTCCGTGGACGACGAGGCCATCCGCGCGCGCATCCGCACCGATCGGCAGCGCCTGGGCGAGGTGTGGTGTCCGCACACGGCTACCGCCGCTGAAGTGCATGCGCGGCTGCCCGCGGCGCAACGCACCGCACACGAGTGGGTGCTGGTCGCCACGGCGCATCCGGCCAAATTCCGCGAAACCGTCGAACCCCTGGTGGGCCCGGTCGCGGTGCCGGAGAATCTGCGGCGGCTGTACGAGTTGCCCTCGTCGTTCGATGAGATCGAGCCGACGCTGGCCGCACTGAGGAGTGCCACTTGACCGACACCGCGCTGTCACGGTTCGACACGCCGCAGAACCGCCTGATCCTCGTCGTCGTGGCCGTGGTGATGGTGGCGGCGCTGTTCTATTACCTGGTTCGTGCCTGGCGGATTCGCGCCCAGCTCAAGCGGCTGGATCAATCCATCATCGGCGTGGGAAGCCAGTATGTGCGCAATATCCTGGTGCCCGATGGCATGGGCGCCTCCATGCATGTGGACTATCTGCTGCTGACCTCGCGCGGCGTGCTGGTCATCGACCTGCGCGATGTGCGCGGCAATATCTTCGGTGGCGACCAGATGACGGAGTGGACGGTGATGAACGGCGCCAGCCGCAGCACCTTTGTCAATCCGCAGCATGCGCTGTACGACCGCGTGGCCGCCGTGCGGCAGCTCTCCAGCGACATGCCGGTGGAAGGCCGCATCCTGTTCACGCGCCGCGGCCGCTTCCCCAAGGGCCTGCCGCGCTGGACGCTGATGGTCGACTCGCTGCGCCAGGAATTTCCGCCGGCGGATTCCGAGGCCGCGCAAAACTGGATGGCTCGCTATCGCGAAGCCTGGGACGCGCTGTGCGCCGCTGTTTCCCCCAGCCCGTTGCGCCGCCGCCGCGGCTTCCTGGCGCAGGTGTTCGTCGAGTAGCGTAAAGCAGAACTTTCACTTGTCCCCGTGTTCGGTCAAGGGGGACCACGCTCACTCATTTCTGCTGCGTGGGAGTGATGCTCAGGTGGATGGATTTGCCGTTCTGCTCATTGAGCGCAACAGCCGCGTCTTTTCCGTTGTCCACCAGCAGGGTCGGTGAGGCTATGAGCTTGTAGCCGTCCCCTTCGTGTCTGTGGAGCTCGATCATGAGCAATATCTGATCGTTTTTCAGGATTCTGGGGGTCACCACCACTCGCAACTCGTTATCCAGTCGTATCTCGGCCGTCTTCCCATCCTGTGCAGAGACCTTTACGCGCGTGCCAGCATCAGCGGAGTCTCCCAGGACTACGTTCATGGCCACTTCCGTGGCATGCGCTCTGGTCATGAACAAGCCGGCCGAGAGGAGCGCCACCACCGCCGCACCCGCGTACGCAAGGGGACGAGGCACAACGCCCCATCGGCGAGTTGTCCGCGGTGACAACATCAACCGTTCGAGCGGCACTTCGAGCACCGCCGCCAGGGATTTCGCACTCTCAATGGACGCCACACTGGATGACTCAATCCTTTGAATGGTTCTCACGCCCAGCCCTGTCGCTGCGGCCAGGTGCTCCTGACTCCAGCCGCGCCTCTGCCGCTCGGACTTGATAAGACTGCTGTCGATATTCATATCCATTTCCGGTTGCCTCCTTGGTCACTTCCGTCATGGAAAGTGACTCAGGATGGCTGTTATCGCTACGCCATCAACACGCCACAGGCCCGCCACATGTACGCCAGTGCCGGCTGATGCGCTATAGCCGGAAGAAAGTCAGCGCCGCGGCGGTGCTGCTGCCTGCCAGCTGCTCGATGCTCTCACCACGTGCCTTCGCGACCGTTGCCGCCACTTCGACCAGAAAGGCTGGTTCATTGCGACGTGTGGCGGGCCTGGGCCGCAGCGTGCGTGGCATCAGATAGGGCGCGTCGGTTTCGATCATCAGGCGCGCGGCGGGAATCCGGGCCATCAACGGCAGCAGGTGCGCGCCGCGTCGCTCATCGCAGATCCAGCCGGTGATGCCGATGGCCAGGTTCAGCTCCAGGCAATCGTCGAGCTCGCCGGCCTGCCCCGTGAAGCAATGCGCCACGCCATCCACCAGCGAACCACGGAATTCGCGCAGGATGGCCATGAAGTCGGTGTGCGCATCGCGCTGATGCAGGAACACGGGCTTCTTCATCTCCACCGCCAATTCCAGCAAGGCGCGAAAAGCCGCGATCTGCGCTTCACGCGGTGAAAAATTGCGGTAGTAGTCCAGGCCGCATTCGCCGATGGCGACCACACCAGGCTGCGCCGCCAGGTCCCGCAGTTCGCTCAAGCCCTCGGCCGACAGATCGCTGGCGTGATGCGGATGCAGTCCCGCCGTGGCGAACAGCCGGTGCGGATCGCGCCGGTGCAGCTGCAGCGCCGCGCGCGTGGCCGCCACGCTGGTGCCGGTGACGATCATGCGTTCGACGCCTGCCTGATGCGCCCGCCGCTGCACATCGGCCAGGTCGTGGGCAAAGCTTTCGTGGGTGAGATTCGCCCCGATGTCGATCAAGGCCGGCGGCGGCGCTGCTATCATCATGGCGATGAGGATAGCCGACAACGATGTGGGCGCTGGCGGCATCGCGCAGTTGCCACTCTGGCATGGCGCATCCGAAATGCCCGCTGCCGAATTGCGGCACAGTCGCCGCGCAAGGCGCGTGGCGGTGCGCATCGATGCCATGGGCCGTGTCGAGCTGGTGGTGCCGCGCGGCGTCTCTGAAACCCGCGCGCGGGCATTTCTTGCCAGCCGCGCCGAGTGGATCACGCGGCATCTGCAGCGTCGCCGGCAGTTGGCAAAACCCATGCAGCCGTTCCCGCCCGCGGGCATCGAACTTGCGGCGCTGGGCGAACACTGGCGGCTGTTTCTGGCCGGCGGCAGCGGCCGCTTCAGGTTGAGCGAGCGTTGTCCGGGCATGCTCGAATTGCGCGGTTGCGGCGCCGACGCGCAGCTGCAGCGGCAGCTCATCCGCTGGCTCACGCAGCGCGCGCACGCCGTACTGGCGCCGCAATTGCAGGAGCTCGCGCGGCGGCACGGCTTTTCCTACTCCACACTCAAACTGCGTCGCCAGCGCACGCGCTGGGGCAGCTGCTCGGCGCGAGGGGTCATCACGCTGAACCTGGCATCGCTGTTCCAGCCGCCAGAAGTGCTGCGCTACCTGATGTGTCACGAACTCGCGCACACTCGCCACATGAACCACTCCGCGCGCTTCTGGCGCTGTGTCGAACAATGCGAACCAGGCTTTCGCGGCCTGGACGCGCAGCTGTCCACCGGCTGGACGCGCGTGCCCACCTGGTTGCTGGAGAGCCCGTGAGCGAAAACAAGGATTCGTCCAGCGGTCGCATCGATCTGACCGGCGAGGGTGTGCACTGGGATCTGGGCAGCTCGCAGTCCTATGGGGATTATCTGCAACTCGCGCAGCTACTGAATGCGCAGAAGCCCATCTCCGCCGAGCACGACGAGCTGATGTTCATCGTCGTGCATCAGGTATCCGAGCTGTGGATCCGCTTGTTCCTGCACGAACTCCAATTCGTTCAGAACTGTGTTATCCGGGACAATTTAGATCCGTCTTTCAAGGCCTTACAAAGAATATCTAAAGTCCAGGCGCAGCTATTCGGCGCCTGGGAAGTGCTGGCCACCATGACGCCGGCCGACTACACCGCGTTCCGCAATTCGCTCGGCCGATCTTCGGGTTTTCAATCGCTGCAATACCGTCTGCTGGAGTTCGGTCTGGGCAACAAGAATGCCGACATGATCCGCGTGCACCGGCGCAACCCCGCGGACTACGAACTGCTCGAGCGCGCGCTGCATGCGCCCAGCCTGTACGACGAAGTGCTGCGGCTGCTGAGCCGCCGCGGCTACGGCGTGCCGGCCGAACTGCTGGATCGCGATTTCTCCCAGCCCTATGCAGCCAGCAAAGCCGTGACCGGTGCGTGGCTGGGCGTGTACCACAATGCGGAAAAGGACTGGGATCTGTACGAACTGGCCGAAGGCCTGGTGGATCTGGATCATCGCTTCCAGCTCTGGCGCTTCCAGCACATGAAAACCGTGGAGCGCATCATCGGCCACAAGCCGGGCACCGGCGGCACCGGTGGCGTGTCTTATCTGGCCAAGGCGCTGGATCTCAGGTTCTTCCCGGAGCTGTGGCAGGCGCGGACTTCGCTTTGATCCGCTGGCGCCACCACAGGCGCCAACCCATCAGCACCAGGAACATGCCGAAGTAGAGCAGTGGCTCGCGCACGTCTTTCTTCACCTGCCAGTAGAAATGCCACACGCCCAGCAGCGCGATGACATAGATCAGCCGGTGCAGTTTCTGCCAGCGCCGCCCCAGCCGCCGCATCATGCCATTGGTCGAAGTGACCGCCAGCGGTATCAGCAGCAGCAGCGCCAGCATGCCGATGGTGATGTAGGGCCGCTTGACGATGTCGGCGCCGATGGCGCGCAGGTTCAGTCCCTGATCCAGCCATGCGTAGACGGTGAAGTGCGCCACGGCGTAGAAAAAGGCAAACACCCCCAGCATGCGTCGCACGCGCACCAGGTGATTCATGCCAGTGATGTGCCGCAGCGGCGTGACCAGCAGCGTGATCAGCAGCAGGTTCAGCGTCGTGATGCCGCAGGCATGGATCAGGCGCTTCACCGGATCCGCGCCTAGTGACATCGGGCTGTGCGCGATGACGCCGGTGGCTTCGAGCAGCCCCAGCGTCATCAGCACGGCGGGCGTGGCGCAGGCCGCGAAGGTCAGCGGTTTGACGACGTAGCGGTACGTCGTGGTGACGTTCAGCGCCACGTCAGAAATTGCGTCGCAGATCCATGCCCTTGTACAGCGAGGCGACCTCTTCCGCATAACCATTGAACGGCAGCGTGGCCACCCGCTTGGCCAGCAGCGAACCACCGATGCGCCGCTCCGTCGCCTGGCTCCAGCGTGGATGATCGACCGCCGGGTTTACATTGGCGTAGAAGCCGTACTCGTTCGGCGCCGCGATCTGCCAGCTGTTCTGCGGTTCGCGCTCGGTGAAGCGGATGCGCACGATCGACTTGATGCCCTTGAAGCCATACTTCCACGGCACCACCAGTCGCAGCGGCGCGCCGTTCTGGGCGGGCAGCGCCTGGCCGTAGACACCCACGGCGATGAAGGCCAGCGGATGCATGGCCTCGTCGATGCGCAGGCCTTCGACATAGGGCCATTCCAGCACGGGATAGCGCTGGCCGGGCATCCGCTTCGGATCGAGCAGCGTGGTGAACTCCACGTACTTGGCCTTCGACGTGGGCTTGAAGCGCTTCAACAGTCCTGCCAGCGGAACACCGGTCCAGGGGATGACCATGGACCAGGCTTCGACACAGCGCAGGCGGTACACGCGCTCCTCGAGCGTTTCGGCCTTGAGGAGGTCTTCGAAGTCGAACCGCCCCTTCACCTCGGCCTCGCCATCCACCGTCACCGTCCAGGGCAGCGGTTTGAAGTTGCGTGCATTCTGTGCCGGATCGGATTTGTCCGTTCCGAACTCGTAGTAGTTGTTGTAGGTGGTGACGTCTTCGAAGCTGTTGGGTGCATCGGCGATGGACATCGCGGCGTTGCGTTTGACATCGAACTTTCCACCGGCCGGCGGCAGGTTGGCGGCCATGCCGCGGGGCAGCGTCAGCGCGCCACTGAGTGCGACACCGGTGAGGCCCAGGCCGCGCAAAACGCGGCGGCGATCGAGAAATAATGCCTGCGAAGTGATCTGCGAAGGCAGGATGCGCGGCGTGCGGTATGTCATGTCTTGCTCCTCAACACGAGCCTCCCAGGGATTGGAGGGCCGGGGATGCTGGTTAGTTCGTACCAACCCGGTCCGATGTTACGCGCAATCGCTGCCCGATCGCATCAATGCCAGTGCACACAGGTGAAGCCCTTGTCAGCGAGCTCGCGGGCGAGGGCGGGACCGGCGTTCACGTACACCGCCTTCTCACAGCGAAACATGTGCGGCAGGTCGGCGCCGCTGTTGCCGTAGGCGATGACTGACAAGCCCGGGTGCCGCTGCCTCAAGCCCTCCAGCACGCGCAGCTTCTCCTGATCGCGGCGATTCGGCCCGGCCAGTCGCCCGTCGAGACGCTCGTTCTGCCAGCGCACTGTCGTACACAGGGTTTCATCGACACCCAGCGCCGCGCCGATGCGCGGCACGTACAGATCGGGGCTGGCCGAGAGCAGCACCACGCGATCGCCCCGCGCCAGGTGATTTCGCAATGCGGCGAGCGCCTCGTCAAACAGCCGCCGCGGCACGACCAGCGAAGCATAGTGCGCGGCCCATTCGTCCACGGCCTTGCGTGACAGGCCGTTGAACAGCCGATGCAGCACCGAGCCCTTCAGCGCGCCGCGGTCTGTCAGGCGCAGCACGAAGCCGATGACCGGAAACAACAACAGCGGCAGGCGCAGCGCGCGCGCCGGATGGCGCCGCAACAGTCCGAGCACGAACGGGCCGAAAGTGTCGGCTCGCGACAGCGTGCCGTCCAGATCGAACACCGCCAGCCAACGCGGCGCGGCCTGGACGGTGTTCTCTTCCATTCGCCGTGCGTCAGGCTGCCTTGCCGGCCGCGGCGAGCTGCCGCAGCACGTAGTGCAGGATGCCGCCGTGCTCGTAGTACTCGCGCTCCTTCGGAGTATCGATGCGCACCCGCGCTTCGAACTGCAGGGTCTTGCCATCGTCGGCCGTGGCCGTGACAGCCACCGTGCGACGCGCGGCATCGCTGCCACCCACGATGTCGAAGCGTTCCTTGCCCGTGAGCCCCAGCGACTGCGCGCTCTGGCCGGGCATGAATTGCAGCGGCAGCACGCCCATGCCGATCAGGTTGGAGCGATGGATGCGCTCGAAGCTTTCGGCAATCACCGCCTTCACGCCCAGCAGCATGGTGCCTTTGGCGGCCCAGTCGCGCGAGGAGCCCGAGCCATATTCCTTGCCCGCGAGGATGATCAGCGGTGTACCCGCGGACTTGTACTTCATCGCCGCGTCATAGATCGACAAGGTCTCGCCCGAGGGGATGTGCAGCGTGACGCCGCCTTCCGTGCCGGGCAGCAGCAGGTTGCGCAGCCGGATGTTGGCGAAGGTGCCGCGCATCATCACTTCGTGATTGCCGCGCCGCGCGCCGTATTGATTGAAGTCGGCCGGCTGCACGCCCTGGTCCATCAGGTATTTCGCGGCCGGGCTGCTTTTGGCGATGTTGCCAGCCGGCGAGATGTGATCGGTGGTGATGGAATCGCCGAACAGGCCCAGCACGCGCGCGGCCTGGATGTCGCCGGACACGGCCGGCTGCATGGTCATGCCGTCGAAGTAGGGCGGGTTCTTCACATACGTGGACTTGCTGTCCCAGGAGTAGATCTGCCCCGCCGGCACCTTGATGGCGCGCCAGCGCTCGTCGCCCTCGAACACGCCCGCGTAGCTGCGCTTGAACATTTCCGAGGTGATGTAACGGTGCACGAAGTCGGCCACCTCGCGCGGATTGGGCCAGATGTCTTTCAGATATACCGGCTGGCCGTTGCTGCCGGTGCCCAGCGGCTCGGTGTTCAGATCCATATTCAGCGAACCGGCCAGTGCATAGGCCACCACCAGCGGCGGTGAGGCCAGGTAGTTCTGTTTCACTTCCGGATGCACGCGGCCATCGAAATTGCGATTGCCCGACAGCACCGAGCAGCCGATGACATCGCCGGCGCGCACGGCGGCGGAGATCTCCGGCTTCAACGGGCCGGAGTTGCCGATGCAGGTGGTGCAGCCATAGCCCACCAGGTTGAAGCCGATGCCCGCCAGTTCATCGAGCAGGCCGGCGGCGGTGAGATAGTCGGTCACCACGCGCGAGCCGGGAGCCAGCGAGGTCTTCACCCAGGGCTTGCTGGTCAATCCCACACGGCGCGCATTGCGCGCCACCAGGCCCGCGGCGATGAGTACATAGGGATTGGAGGTATTGGTGCAGCTGGTGATGGCGGCGATCAGCACCGCGCCATCCTTCACCTCGAAGCTGCGCGTGTCCATGACCGCCGTGGAGGCGCCGGTGGCGGCGGGATTCTTCTTTGCCCGCTCGTCGGCCTGCTTCCTGAACGCCGCCTGATACGCCACCTTCGCGCTCTTCAGCGGCACGCGATCCTGCGGACGGCTGGGGCCGGCGAGGCTGGGCTCCACGGTCGACAGATCCAGTTCGAGCACATCGGTGTAATCGGCGGCCTTCTGGCCGTTCACCCGCCACATGCCCTGCGCCTTCGCGTAGGCCTCGACCAGCGCGATCTGATCCGCCGGCCGACCCGACAGCGTGAGATAGCGGATGGTTTCCTCGTCGATGGGGAAGATGGCGCAGGTGCTGCCGAACTCCGGCGACATGTTGCCGATGGTGGCGCGGTCGGCCAGCGGCAGGTTCGCCAGGCCATCGCCGAAGAACTCGACGAATTTGTCGACCACGCCTTTCTTGCGCAGCATCTCGGTGACCGTGAGCACCAGATCGGTGGCGGTGGCGCCCGCCGGCAACTGGCCCGCAAGCTTGAAGCCGATGACCTGCGGAATCAGCATGGTGACCGGCTGACCCAGCATGGCGGCTTCGGCCTCGATGCCGCCCACGCCCCAGCCCAGCACGCCCAGGCCGTTGATCATCGTGGTGTGCGAATCGGTGCCCACTACTGTGTCGGGATACGCCTCGGGCGCGGCGCCTTCTTTCGCGAAGATCACCCGACCCAGGAACTCCAGGTTCACCTGGTGCACGATGCCGGTGTTCGGCGGCACCACCTTGAAGTTGCGGAAGGCGCTCTGTCCCCAGCGCAGGAAGGAATAGCGCTCGCCATTGCGCTCGAACTCGATGCGGTTGTTGTCGGCCAGTGCCTGCGCCGTGCCGTATTCATCCACCTGCACCGAGTGGTCGATCACCAGTTCGGCGGGCGCCAGCGGATTCACGCGCTCCGGATTGCCGCCCAGCCGCTTGATGGCATCGCGCATGGCGGCCAGATCGACCACGCAGGGCACGCCGGTGAAGTCCTGCATGATCACACGCGCCGGGGTGAAGGAGATTTCGTGCGCGGGCGCGGCCTTGGCGTCCCAGTCGAGCAGTGCGTCGATGTCGGTGCGCGTGACGTTCACGCCATCCTCGAAGCGCAGCAGGTTCTCCAGCAGGATCTTCAGCGAATAAGGCAGGCGCGCCACTTTTTCCGCCGGCAGTGCCGCGAAGCTCCAGATCGTATGCGCGCGGCCGTTCACGGACAGGGCGGTGCGTGCCTTATAGCTGTCGGTCATAGATCTTCCTCCACGAAATCCTGCAATTATATATCGGTTCGGCGGATCACTCCTCCGCCCAGGCAGCGCGAGCCGGAATAGATCACCGCCGACTGCCCGGGTGTGACCGCGCGCTGCGGTTGCCGGGGCGTGATCAGCGCGCCATCCGCGGCTGGTTCGAACCGCGCAGGCTGGTCCGTCTGCCGGTAACGCAGCCGAACGGCCAGCTCGCCGCCCGGGGGCGCTGCACCCAGCCAGTTGATCGGGCCGGTCTCGACGCGGTGGCAGAACAATGCGGGGTGATCCTCTCCCTGCGCCACGATGAGCGCATTGCGCGCCATGTCCTTGGCCACCACGTACCAGGGCGCGCCGCTGGATCCTTTCAGGCCGCCAATGCCGATGCCGCCCCGCTGGCCCAGTGTGTAGAAGGGCAGGCCGATATGCGTGCCGACTTCATCGCCGGTGTCGGTGCGCACCGGCCCGGGCGAATGACCGATGTACTGTTCGAGGAACTCACGGAACGGCCGTTCGCCAATGAAGCAGATGCCGGTGCTGTCACGTTTGTCCGCGACGGGCAGGCCGGCCTCGCGCGCCAGCGCGCGCACTTGCTGCTTGTGCATCTCGCCCAGCGGCATGAGCGCCTGCGACAGCCGGGCATGTGGCACGGCGTGCAGAAAATACGACTGGTCCTTATCCGCATCGAGGCCCTTGTGCAGTTCCACACCCTCGATGCCCGCGACCAGGCGCGCGTAGTGACCGGTGGCGAGCTGCGTGGCTCCCAGCCGCTGCGCGTGACGCAGGCAGTCGCCGAACTTGATCTCGCGATTGCACAGCACATCCGGATTGGGCGTGAGCCCCGCGCGGTAGTCGGCCAGAAAGCCGGCGAACACCCGCTCGCGGTATTCACGCGCGAAGTCCACCTTGTGCAGCACGATGCCCAGTTCACTGGCCACGCGTCGCGCGTCCTGGAAATCCTCGGCGGCAGTGCAGTAACTGGCGTCCTCGTCCCAGTTGTGCATGAACAGCGCCTGCACCTCCAGGCCCCGGCGCTTGAGCAACAGTGCGGTAACGGCGGAGTCGACGCCGCCGGACAGCGCGACCATGACGCACCCGGCCATGTCCGTCAGGCGCTTTGCGCGACGGCGGTGACGTCGATGTGGGTCAGCGCATCCAGGTCGTATTGATGGCCGGCCAGCTGATCGTCGATGCAGCGCAGGACCAGCGGACTGCGCAGCCGCGCCGACTGCGCCAGCAGCTGTTCGCGGCTCAGCCAGTGGGCGGCCACGATGCCACGGTCCAGCCGTCGTTGCGGCTCGTGGCCGTCGGCATCACCGCTCAGGGCCACGCGCAGGAAGCTGCGGCCGGTATCCGGATTGCGCCACAGATAGATGCCCAGCAGATGGCGCGGGACGAAATGCCAGGCCGTCTCTTCGAGGGTTTCGCGGATGGTCGCCGCGATGATGGATTCGCCGTCCTCGACATGGCCCGCGGGCTGATTGAACACCAGCCGTTCGCTGATGCGTTCCTCGACGATCAGGAAACGATCGTTGCGCTGCACGATCGCGGCGACAGTGAGGTCCGGGCGCCAGGTCATGAAGCGCAGTATATGCGCGTTCAGTACTTCGGAACGCTGGCGATCCACATCTCGTCGAATTCCTGCAGGTACAGCCGCGCGATGGGCGGCTGATTGAAACCCGCGACGCCATCCCAGCTTCCCACCTGGGCGCGGTAGACGATGGCCTTGGCATCGGCGATGAGCATGCCGCTGGTGCGGCCGGCGTACTGCGCATTCAGCGTGCGGATTTCGATGTGACCTGAAAGCCGCCGGCGCATCGCGGCCAGCTTGTGTGGCGAGGTGTAGGGCACGGCACGCTGCGTGAGCAGTCGCACCTTGGCAAAACTGTGGCTGAGCAGGAAGCGCTTGATCAGATCGAGGAAGCCCGTCTGCTCGTAGAGCTGCGGTTCCAGGTCCAGCGTGAAGATCGACAGCAGTCGCTGCGCGCTGGAGACCGCGCGCCGCGTGGCCGAGCGCACATCATCAAGCGTGGTCAGCACCTGCAGGGGTTCGGGCGCGTCGGAAAAGCCCGCGCCGCCGCGCCCCAGTACCGTGACTGGAGCCGTGGCACCCGATGCCGTCCCGGCAAAAAAGTACTGCGGTCCTCCCATGCGCCGGATGATGGAAGGCCAGCGGCCGGGGAATTGTGGGCAAGTTCACGCTTCATCCTGCCCCGAACCCGGGCTTGGCGGGAACTGGGCCGCGCGTCTCAAAAAACGCCAGCTTATGTCCCATCGCCGCGGGCGCGAGCGTCAGGAAACGGTTCGCGCCAGGCGGGCAGCCAGCCCCACGTAACCCGCCGGGGTCAGTTGCAGCAGCCTGGCCCGCTGCGCATCGGGCAGCGGCAGGCCGCGAATCAGCTCGGCCAGCGAGTCGCGCGTCAGCGGTTTGCCGCGGGAGTGGGCTTTGAGCAGTTCATAGCCATCGGGCACGCCGGCGGCGCGCAGCACGGTCTGCACGGGCTCTGCCAATACTTCCCAGGCGTCGGCCAGGTCGGCCGCCAGGCGCGACTCGTCAGGTGCGATCTTGCCCAGGCCACGCAGTGCGGCGCGCCAGGCGATGAGGCAATGGCCCAGCGCCACGCCGAGATTGCGCAGCACGGTGGAGTCGGTGAGATCGCGTTGCCAGCGCGACACCGGCAGCTTCTCGGAAAAATGCCGCAGCAGCGCATTGGCCACGCCCAGATTGCCTTCGGCATTCTCGAAGTCGATGGGATTGATCTTGTGCGGCATGGTCGATGAGCCCACTTCACCCTCGACGGGACGCTGCCGCAGATAGCCCAGCGATACATAGCCCCAGATGTCGCGGCACAGATCGATGCCAATGACGTTGATGGCCGCCAGCGCATCACAGTATTCGCCGATCCAGTCGTGTGGCTCGATCTGCGTGGTCAGCGGATTCCATGAGAGCCCGCACTGGGCGACGAATTTTTCGGAGATCTTGAGCCAGTCCAGATCGGCGAAGGCCGCCATGTGCGCGTTGAAATTGCCCACGGCGCCATTCCACTTGCCGAGAATCTCGATGCGATCGAGGCGCTGCCGGGCGCGCGACAGCCGGGCATGCACATTGGCGAATTCCTTGCCCAGCGTGGTCGGTGAAGCCGTCTGGCCGTGGGTGCGCGACAACATCGGCAATTCGGCATGGGTGTGAGCGAATTGCGCCAGGGCCTGCAGCAATGCGCCGATCGCGGGCAGCAGTTGCTCGCTGCGCGCCCGTTGCAGCAGCCGCGCGTAGCTGATGTTGTTGATGTCTTCGGAGGTGCAGCCGAAATGCACCAGCTCGAGCTGCGCCGGTGTGGCGCCGGCGGCTTTCAGCTCATCGCGCACGAAGTATTCGACGGCTTTCACATCGTGGTTGATGCGGCGCTCGATGTGCTTGACCGTGACCGCGCAGCTGGTGCCCGGATCGTCGACCAGTGACTGCAGCCGCTGGCGCACGGCCGGGGCCAGTTCCCGCGCGGCCGGCGTGGGCAGCGCGTCGGCCAGGCACAGCATCCACAGCGCTTCGACGCGCACGCGCTCGGTGGTCAATCCGGCTTCGGAGAATAACTGGGCCAGTCCTTCGGTGGCCGCGCGATAGCGACCGTCAACGGGAGAAAGGGCGGTCAGGCTGGCATCCATGAAGAGGCTGGGGCGTCGGCTGAGTTACGATTGACCCATCATAACTGAAGCGCCTTGCGGCGGGACGAAGCATGAGCACAGGATTCCGGACTGAACGCGACAGCATGGGTGAACTGCAGGTGCCCGCCGACGCATTGTGGGGCGCGCAGACACAGCGCGCGGTGCAGAATTTTCCCGTCAGTGGCCGGCCCATGCCGCGTGCCTTCATTCGTGCCGTGGCCCTGATCAAGGCGGCGGCGGCGCGCGCCAATGCAGCGCTGGGGCTGCTCGATGCGCAGGTGGCCGGCAGCATCGTCGCCGCGTCCGACGAAGTGGCCGAAGGGCGTCACGACGCGCAGTTTCCCATCGATGTGTTCCAGACCGGCTCTGGCACCAGCACCAACATGAATGCCAATGAGGTGATCGCGCGACTGGCATCGCAGCGTCTGGGCAAGCCGGTGCATGCCAATGACGACGTGAACATGAGCCAGAGCAGCAATGATGTGATCCCCACGGCGATCCACGTCAGCGCCGCGCTGCTGTGGCGCGAATCCCTGCAGCCGGCGCTGCAGCACCTGGCGGCGACGCTGCGCGCCAAAGAGACGCAGATCGGTTCCATCGTGAAAACCGGCCGCACGCATCTGATGGATGCCATGCCCGTCACCTTCGGCCAGGAGCTGGGCGCGTGGCGCACGCAGGTGGAAAAGGGCAACGAGCGCATCGCGGCGGTCGAGGCGCGGCTGCTGCAGCTCGCGCAGGGCGGCACGGCGGTGGGCACGGGAATCAACGCGCATCCGGATTTCAGCGCGCGTTTCTGCACCGAGCTGGCCACTGCCACCGGGCTTTCCTTCCGGCCGAACACCAGCTTGTTCGAAGGCATCGCCACGCAGGACACGGCCGTGGAGCTGTCCGGCCAGCTGCGCACGCTGGCAGTGGGTTTGATGAAGATCGCCAACGATCTGCGCTGGATGAACAGCGGTCCGCTGGCGGGTCTGGGCGAGATCGCGCTGCCGGCCTTGCAGCCCGGCAGCAGCATCATGCCGGGCAAGGTCAATCCGGTGATTCCGGAAGCCACCGCCATGGTGGCGGCCGAGGTGATGGGCAATGACGTGACCATCGCCGTGGCGGGGCAGTCCGGAAATTTCCAGCTCAATGTGATGCTGCCGCTGATCGGCTACAAGCTCATCGAGAGCCTGCGGCTGCTGGCCAATGTGACGCGCGTGCTGGCCGACAAGGCCGTTGCCGGCTTCACGGTGAACGAATCGCGCCTGAAGGATGCGCTCGACCGCAATCCCATCCTGGTCACGGCGCTGAATCCCGTCATCGGCTATGAAAAGGGCGCGGCCATTGCCAAGAAGGCCTATGCCGAAGGCAAGCCCATTCTCGAGGTCGCCGCGAAGAACACCGACCTGCCCCTGGAGCAGCTCAAGAACCTGCTCGACCCGGCCGAGCTGACGCGCGGTGGCATCAAGGGGAGCACTAGCGGGGGCGGTTGATGAGTGCGCGCGCCCGCGATGCGTTCGATCGGCTGCTGCAGCGACTCGCGGGCAGCGAACCGGATCATCGGCCCGAGAGTCTGCGCTTCGGCGCAACGCTGCTGCAGCCCGGTGATGCACGCCTGGTGCGCCTCATTCCGCCCGTGTCGCGACCTGCCGCCGTATTGATCGGCCTGCAGGACGGCGATGATCCCGGCATCCTGCTCACCGTGCGCGCCGCGCATCTGCGCCAGCATGCGGGGCAGATCGCATTTCCCGGCGGCACCATCGAAGCCGATGACGAGGGACCCGCGCAAGCCGCACTGCGCGAAGCGGCCGAGGAAGTAGGACTGCAGAGGCATCAGGCCAGCGTGGTCGGCTTTCTTCCCGATCAGATGGTGCTCACGGGGTTTCGCATCACGCCGGTGATTGCGCGCGTGGCCAGCGACTTCGTGCCACGGCCCGATCACACGGAAGTGCAGCAGGCCTTCACGCTGCCGCTGACGGCGCTGCTCGATCCGGCCAATCATCATCCGGTCCGGCGCAGCATCGGTGGCGTGGAGTTCGACGTGCGCGACCTGCACTACGACATGCATCGCGTCTGGGGCGCCACGGCGGGCATGCTGTTCGCGCTGTACGAGCTGGCCCGCGCATGAGCCAGGCATTGCCGGGACTGCGCCGACTGCTCGAAGTGATGCGCCGCCTGCGCGATCCGCAGTCCGGCTGTCCCTGGGATCTGCAGCAGGATGGTCAGACGCTGGCGCGTTACACGCTCGAGGAAGCCCATGAACTGGTGGCCGCGCTCGAAACGGGAAACGCCGCGGCCGTTCGCGACGAACTGGGCGATCTGCTGTTCCAGATCGTCTTTCATGCGCAGCTGGGCAGCGAGCGCGGCGAGTACGATTTCGACGCCATCGCGGCCGCCGCGGCGGACAAACTCACGCGCCGGCACCCGCATGTGTTCGACAGTGATGCCGAGGGCGGGGCCGGGCGCTGGGAGCAGATCAAGGCCGGCGAGCGCGCCGCGCGCGGTTCCGGCGGTGTGCTCGATGAAGTGCCGCTGGCGCTGCCCGCGCTGGTGCGCGCGACCCAACTGGGCAAGCGCGCCGCCGCGGTGGGATTCGACTGGCCGGATGCGAGCGGCGCGCGTGCCAAGGTGCTCGAAGAGCTGGCCGAGATCGATGCCGCGCAGTCCGAGGCGCCCGGGCGCATGGCTGAAGAGGTGGGCGATCTGCTGCTGGCTGCCACCAGTCTCGCGCGGCATCTGCGCGTGGATGCCGAGACCGCCCTGCGCCGCGCCAACCAGCGTTTCGAGGCGCGTTTTCGCATGCTCGAACGGCTCGCCCGCGAACGCGGCCTGATACTGGCGACGCTCAGCCCGGCGCAATGGGACGAACTGTGGGAAGAGGGCAAGAGGCGCGTTCAGTCCTGATTCATGCGCCCCGGCGCAACATGCGCGAAGGTCCGACGCCTTCTGGACCAATATGGAGGTCGTATGCACAGCAGGATTCCGGCAGCTGGCCCGGGGCGTGATAGCCACGTGTCGGTCGATGTTCATCCGCTGCGCTGATCACGTACGATACGGGCCATGCGCCACGGTGCATCCAGAAAAACAATGAAGGGCGGGGCCGGAAAGTGGCGTCCGGCCTTGTTGCTTTGTGTGCTGGCGGCTGGCATGGCCTCGCCGGCCTGGGCCAAGAAACACAAGAAGCATCCTCCTGACATCCGCGGCGAACAGCAGCGCGAGGTGGCTGGTCACTGCCCGGGTTTTTCACTGGACCAGGTCATTGCGCAGGTCGAGCGCAAGTACAAGGCCCGTGTGGTGCGCACCGATGTGCAGGACAGTGGCGGACAATGCGTGTACGTGCTGCGCCTGCTGTCCGAGGAAGGACGCGTCTGGAACGTGCGCGTGAATTCCCGCTCGGGCGGACTCTGATCGCATGCGCGCGCTCATCATCGAAGACGAGCAGACGCTGCGTGAAACCCTGCAAGGCGAACTGACCAGGGCGGGCTTCACCGTCGATGTGGCCGCCGATGGTGAAGAGGGGCTGTTCGCGGGGCTCGAATATCCCATCGATGTGGCGCTGGTCGATCTGGGCCTGCCGAAGCTTTCCGGCCTGGAAGTGATCCGGCGCCTGCGCGCCAAGGACCGGCGCTTCCCCATCCTCATTCTCACCGCGCGCGATCGCTGGCAGGACAAGGTCGAGGGCCTCGACGCCGGCGCCGACGACTATGTCGCCAAGCCCTTTCATTTCGAGGAAGTGCTGGCAAGGCTGCAGGCGCTGCTGCGCCGGAGTGGGGGCTGGGCGTCGTCCAGCCTTTCCTGTGGTCCCATCGTGCTCGATACGCGCGCGCAGACCGTCAGTGTCGATGGCAAGCCCGTGGAACTCACCACCTTCGAATACCGCATTCTCGAACACCTGATGCTCAAGGCCGGCGAGGTCATCTCCAAGACCGATCTCACCGAGCAGCTCTACGAGCAGGATTTCGAGCGCGACAGCAACGTGATCGAAGTGTTCATCGGCAGACTGCGCCGCAAGCTCGATCCCGACGATCGCATCAAGCCGATCGAAACGCTGCGCGGGCGCGGCTATCGCTTCGTGCTGTCGCGCAACGCTACCTGATAATCCCGCATGGCGTCGGTCAGCCAGCGCCTGCTGATTTCCGTGACGGTGCTGCTGCTGCTGTTCTTCGGCGTGATGGCCTTCGTGCTGGATGCGCGGTTCCGGCACGTGGCGCAGAACTCACTGCACGAGCTGCTGGATGCGCAGATGGTGGCGCTGATCGCCTCGGCCGATCAGGATTCCTCCGGCCACATCGTGCCCAGCGTGGCGGATGACGCCGAATCGCGCCTCACCACGCCGGGTTCGGGCCTGTACGCGGCAGTGAGCGAGGGGGGCAACGATCCTTTCTGGCGATCGCCCTCGGCCGCCGGCAGCCTGGAACAGTTCGGACCGCCGCAGGAACCCGGCGCGCGGGATTTCCGCTATCTCGAGGATTCACGCGGCGCGCAACTGGCCGCGGTCAGTCGTGGCGTGCAGTGGGATGACGACGGCGGGGTCACGCACGATCTGACCTTCACGGTGGCCACCGACCTGGAACCCTATGACGCGCAGGTCAGCGACTTCCGGCGCGGGCTGCTGAAGGGTTTCACGGCGCTGGCCGTGTCGCTGCTGCTGGCGCTGGCGCTGCTGTTGCGCTGGGCACTGGCGCCGCTGCGGCGCCTGGCCGCGCAGATCCGTGCGATGGAACGCGGCGAGCGCGAGTCGCTGGATGATCGCTGGCCCAGCGAACTGGACGGCGTGGTGGCCAACCTGAATACCCTGCTGGCTTCCGAGCGCACGCGCATTGCGCGCTATCGCGACACATTGGGCAATCTGGCGCACAGTCTCAAAACGCCTCTGGCCGTGCTGCGCGCCAGTTTCGGGGCCGGCACCGCCGGCGCGGAACAGGTCAATGCCCAGGTCGATCGCATGAACGCCATCGTCGAGCACCAGCTGCGGCGCGCCGCCACCAGTGGCGGTGCCAGCGTGGGACGGCATTCGGTGGAGGTGCTGCCCATCGCCACCGATCTGCGCGGTGCCATGCTCAAGGCCCATGCCAAGAAGGATTTCTCGCTCGAGCTGGCGGTGCCGGCCGATGTGCTGTTCGTCGGCGACCGCGATGATCTGATGGAGGCGCTGGGCAACCTGATGGACAACGCCGCGAAGTGGTGCCGCGGTCGCGTGCGTGTCGACGCGCAGCTGCAGGCCGGCATCGGCGCCGGCCAGAAACTGTGGATCGTGGTGGAAGACGATGGCCCCGGGGTACCCGCGGCCGACCGCGAAAGAGTGCAGGAGCGGGGCATCCGCGCCGACGAGGCCATTCCCGGCTACGGCCTGGGCCTGGCCATGGTGCGCGATATGGCCGAGATGTACGGCGGACAGCTCAATATCGGTGAATCGCGCTTTGGCGGCGCCCGCGTGGAGCTTCGGCTGCCCGGCCGCTTGAGGTAGCATGGGGCGATGAGATCCCCCGATGGAATGACCTGGAATCCCACCAGCTGGCAGACCCGCAAGGCGCAGCAACAGCCCAGTTATCCGGATGCTGCCGCGCTCGAGCGCGCGGTGGCGGCGTTGTCGAAGTTGCCGCCCATCGTTGTGTCATGGGAGATCGAGGCCCTGCGCGAACGCCTGGCGGCCGCGCAGCGCGGCGAGGCCTTCCTGCTGCAGGGCGGCGATTGCGCCGAGAGCTTCGCCGAGTGCGAGTCCGACCGCATCGCCAAGCAGCTCAAGGTCATCCTGCAGGTCAGCCTGGTGCTGCTGCATGGCCTGAAACGCCCCATCGTGCGTGTGGGCCGCATGGCGGGGCAGTACGCCAAGCCGCGTTCGGCCGATACCGAAACCAAGGATGGCGTCACGTTGCCCAGCTATCGCGGCGACACCATCAACGGTCCCGAATTCACCGCCGCGGCGCGCACACCGAATCCGGATCTGCTGCTGCGTGGCTATGAACGCGCGGCGCTGACGCTGAATTTTGTGCGCGCGCTGATCGACGGCGGCTTTGCCGACCTGCACCATCCCGAATACTGGGATCTGGGCTTCCTGCGCCATTCGCCGGCGCGCGAGGCCTACGAAAAGGTCGTGCATTCCATTGCCGATTCGCTGGATTTCTTCGAGTCCCTCACCGGCGCTCCGGTGCACGAGGCAGGGCGGGTCGATTTCTACGCCAGCCATGAAGGCCTGCACCTGCACTATGAGCAGGCGCAGACGCGGTTCATTCCGCGCGCGCAGCGCTGGTACAACCTCTCCACGCACATGCCGTGGATCGGCATGCGCACCGCGCAGCTCGAGGGCGCGCATGTGGAATATTTCCGCGGCATCAGCAATCCCATCGGCGTGAAGGTGGGTGCCGCCATGGACAGCGGCTGGCTGCAGGGCCTGGTCACCACGCTCAATCCCAACAACCAGCCCGGCCGCCTGACGCTGATTCACCGCTTCGGTGCCAAAGACATCGAGAAGTCGCTGCCACGGTTGATCCAGGCCGTGCGCGAAACCGGCCAGACCGTGCTGTGGGTGTGCGATCCCATGCACGGCAACACCGAAAGCACGGTGGGCGGCTACAAGACCCGCCGCCTCGAGAACATCATGGCGGAGCTGGAGCTGGCCTTCGATGTGCACGAGGCCAATGGCTCGCGGCTGGGTGGCGTGCACCTGGAGATGACCGGCGAGGATGTCACCGAATGCACTGGCGGCGCGCGTGGGCTTTCCGACGCGGACCTGGCCCGCGCCTACAAGACGCAGGTCGATCCGCGGCTGAACTACGAGCAGGCGCTCGAGCTGGCAATGATGATCGCCGGCCGCAGCAAGAAATCCTGATGGTTGCCGGCGCGGAGTGTCTGCGACGCTGAGTTTCGACGGGCGGCAGTTCACGGCCACCCTGCCGCGCCGCCCCGGCGTCTATCGCATGTACGGCACGCCGGATGCCGATCCCGCGGGGCTGCTGTATGTGGGCAAGGCCGCCTCGCTGCGCGATCGGGTGGGCAGCTACTTCCAGCAGTCCCGGCTCGCGCCCAAGGTCGAGGCGCTGGTCAAGCTCATCCGCCACGTCGAGGTCACGGTCACCGAATCCGAGACCGAGGCGCTGCTGCTCGAATACAACCTGATCAAGGAGCACCGGCCGCGCTTCAACATCATCCTGCGCGACGACAAGAGCTTTCCCTACATCCAGCTGCACGCGCACCGCTTTCCGCGCCTGGCGGTGTATCGCGGTCCGCGCACCGGCGCCGGCCGGTATTTCGGTCCCTATCCGGATGTGGGCGCGGTGCGCGGCTCGCTGCAGCAGCTGCAGAAGCTGTTCAAGCTGCGCAATTGTCGCGACAGTTTCTTCGCGCATCGCACGCGGCCCTGCCTGCAGTACCAGATCGGACGCTGCTCGGCGCCCTGCGTGGGGCTGATCGATGAGGCCACCTACGCGCATGATGTCGATGCGGCCATCATGGTGCTGGAAGGGCGCGACAGCGAAGCCACGCGCGGCCTGGAGCAGCAGATGCAGCAGGCGGCGTCGCAAATGCAGTTCGAGCGCGCCGCGCAGCTGCGCGATCAGCTGGTGGATCTGCGCAAGCTGCAGGCCGAGCAGTCCATCGATGCGGGATCGGAGCGCGATGTGGATGCCTTCGCCATCCGCGGTGAACCCGGTGACTACGCCGTGAGCTGCCTGCTGGTGCGGGGCGGCCGCAGCCTGGGCACCACCAGCTATTTTCCGCGCTCGCCCGGCGAGCCGCAGGAAGTGCTTGCCTCATTCCTGCTGCAGCACTATGCACGCGAGGAGGCGCCGCCGGAAATCCGCGTGAATCTGGCGCTGCCCGATCAGGAGGCCATCGCCGAGGTACTGTCGGGCCAGCAGGGCCGGCAGGTGCGCTTGTCACGGCCGGCCCGGGGCATGGCGGCGCGGTGGGTGGAGTCCGCCCTGCAGAATGCCGAGCAGGCACTGCGCATGCGCCGCGCGCGCAGTGCCGACGCGGTGGCGCTGCTCGATGCGCTGCGCGAGGCGCTCGATCTGGCGCGCGTGCCCACGCGTATCGAATGCTTCGATATCAGCCACACCGGCGGCGAGGGCACCGTGGCCTCCTGCGTGGTGTTCACCACCGATGGCGTGGCGCGCAAGGAATACCGGCGCTTCAATATCGAAACCGTCAGCGGCGGCGATGACTACGGCGCGCTGCGCGAGGCGGTGGGGCGGCGCTTCGCGCGCATCCGGGCTGGTGAATCACCGCTGCCCGATCTGCTGCTCATCGATGGCGGCGTGGGGCAGGTGGGGGCCGTGCTGCCGGTGCTGCACGAACTGGGCTTCCAGGACCTGCTGGTCATTGGCGTATCCAAGGGGCCCGACCGGCGCGCCGGACAGGAAAAGCTGTATCGCGCCGATTCCGGCCGGACGCTGACCCTGCCGGCTGAATCACCGGCGCTGCATGTCATCCAGCGCGTGCGCGACGAGGCGCATCGTTTCGCCATCCAGGGGCATCGCCGCAAACGCGCGCGCCGGCACCAGGAATCGGTGCTGGAAACCGTGCCAGGGCTGGGCCCCGGCAAGCGCCGCGCGCTGCTACAGCACTTCGGCGGCCTGCAGGGCGTGCTGCGCGCGGGGATAACCGACCTGGCGCAGGTGAAAGGAATCGGCGCGCCACTCGCGCGTGTCATTTATGATCATCTGCATCCGGGCGCCTGACATTCCGGAAATGAAGCGATGGCCTGGAACCTGCCAAACATACTGACCTGGCTGCGGATTCTCGCGGTGCCGCTGGTCGTGGTGCTGTTCTATTCACCCTATCGCTGGGCCGATCCGGCTGCCGGCCTGCTGTTCGCGGCTGCTTCCATCACCGATTCACTGGATGGCTACCTGGCCAGGCGCATGGGCCTCACCAGCCGCCTTGGCGCCTTCCTCGATCCCGTGGCCGACAAGCTCATCGTGGCGGTGGCGCTGGTGCTGCTGGTCAGCAAGGCGCCGCCTCTGCACAGCGATCCGCGTGCCATCACCGTGCTGACGGCCTGCGTCATCATCGGCCGGGAAATCGCCATCTCGGCACTGCGCGAGTGGATGGCCGAGCTGGGTCAGCGTACCCGCGTGGCGGTATCGCGGCTGGGCAAGTACAAGACCATCCTGCAGATGGTGGGTCTGTCCATGATGCTCTATCGTTGGGACATCCTCGGCCTGCCGATCTACCGGATCGGGCTGATCCTGACCGTGGTGGCGGCCGTACTGACGCTGTGGTCCATGATCAGCTACCTGAAGGCCGCCTGGCCGGTACTGACCGCCGCCGAATGAGCTATACAAGGCCGGGGCGGGCCGGCTTGACTTGTCTTCCCGGCCACCTACAATCTCGCCCCTCTTCGACGCGGGAATAGCTCAGTTGGTAGAGCGCAACCTTGCCAAGGTTGAGGTCGCGAGTTCGAGCCTCGTTTCCCGCTCCAGACTTTCCCCGGCACGGCTAGGTGGCAGAGTGGTCATGCAGCGGCCTGCAAAGCCGTGTACGCCGGTTCGATTCCGACCCTAGCCTCCAACTCACGGAACTGGTCCCGCCCCGAATCCGATCCCGCCCGGCATTTCCATGATTGTCGGCCAGATGTGACGGCGTCGTCTGAACGTGACGGTGTCGGCTATGCACACCATGTCGTCCAGACACCACCATGTCGGCTAAATGTGACCGCCGACACGCGGCATGCGAGACCCGAATCACACATCGGACAACAACTTCACTTCGTTCTTCAGCAAAGCGAGGCACAGCCGATAGGTCGTCCAGGAGATTCGACATAGGCTGTTTCAAACTCATTTGCAGAGGGCGACATGAATATCTGGATCAAAAGAGCGGCTACAGCCGCTGGCGTTGCGGCAGTCATGGGCCTGCCCATGTCGAGTCTGGCGTCTGACGGCACGATCACCTTCACCGGTGCGGTGACCGGAAGCAGCTGCACGATCGACGTCAATGGCAGCGGCAGCACCACCACGACCGTGGCACTGCCCACCGTGGATACGGCGGCACTGACCGATGTGGCGCCAAGAAGCACGGCCGGCGGAACCTTCTTCAACATGGTTCTGAGCGGCTGCGCGGCGGTGGACGATTACGGCGCCGGCGCCGCTCCGACCAATGTGCAGATCTACTTCGAAGCCGGTCCGAACGTCGACGAGAGCACCGGCGGTCTGATCAACGGGGCGGCCAGCGGCAGCAACGTGGAAGTGAAGCTGTACAACGCTTCAGAAGCCACGGTGGTGGGCACGCAGATCACCCCGGGCAAGTCCACGGTGCAGCCGCCTGTGCAGACCGTTGCCGGCGCGGGCACGCAGTGGTTCTACGCGGGCTACTCGACGGAAGCCAATGGCGCCGCGACGGCTGGCGCGGTGAGCACCTCGATCACGTATTCGCTGATCTACAGCTGATCGAGCAAATCGGTCTTTGCCGAACGACAGGGCGCAGCGCAAGCCGCGCCCTGTTGCTATTATGGTTCGCCATGTCCGACCTGCGTGCTTCAAGCGTGTTTCTGGTGGCGTTCGCCGCCAGCGCGGCCTTCTTCACAGCCACGGATGTCTCGGCCGGCATCGTCATCAACACCACGCGCGTGGTCTATCCGGCGGCCAGGCGCGAAGTCACCATCAATGTCCGCAACGACAGCGCGACGCCGTCGCTGGTGCAATCCTGGCTCGACGCCGGGGACGCGAACTCGAAGCCTGGTGAATCCGCGGTGCCGTTTGTCCTGACGCCGCCACTGTTCCGGCTCGATCCCACCAAGAGCCAGAGCCTGCGCCTGGTCTATACGCAGGAGCCCCTGCCTTCGGACCGCGAGTCCCTGTTCTGGCTGAATGTGCTGGATGTTCCGCCGCGTGCCGCGGCCAATCCGGAAAGGCCCAATCAACTGGAGATGGCGTTCAAGCACCGCATGAAGGTGTTCTTCCGGCCGCCGGGCCTGAAAGGCTCCGCCGCGGATGCGCCGGCGCAGCTCCGCTGGAAGCAGGTCATCAGCGAGGGCAAGTTCGTGGCGATCCAGGCGAGCAATCCCACGGCGTATCACGTCTCTCTGGTCCGCATCACCGTGACGGTGGCGGGCCGGCCGGTCATTGCCAAGGCCGACATGGTGGGTCCGCTCGCCGGTGCCCGGTTCACGCTGGAAGCCCCGGCCAGCGCGCCGGGTGCGCCCGTTGCCGTCGAATACATCTTCGTCAATGACTACGGTGGCAATGTGAAGGCCACGGCTATTGCTTCGGTGCCCTGATCACCGAACGCCGGTGCGCACTCTCTGTCCGCTCGTGCTGTGCGCGGCGGTTCTGCTTCCGCCGCCTGCCCGGGCCGCGGAACCGGATGCTCAGCCGCTGGATTTCAATCCGGCCTTCCTGCAGGGCGGATCCCGGGTCGATGTTTCCCGCTTTTCGCGCGGCAATCCCGTGCTGCCCGGAGACTACCTGGTCGACCTGCAGATCAATGGCAAGTGGGTGAATCGTGTAACGGTGCGCTTCATCGGCCAGTCTGGCAGCGACGTCGCCCAGCCCTGCATCGACCGTTCGATCTTCAACCGCATCGGAATCGATCTGCAGAAACTGCCGGAGGCGGCGCGCGCGCAGCTACAGGCGGCCGGGCCCGAGACCTGCCTGACAGTGAGCAGCATGATTCAGGACGCGGCCGTGACATTTGAAATGTCGAGCCTGCGACTGGACATCAGCGTGCCGCAGGCATCGATGGTTCATGAGCCGCGCGACTACGTCAGCCCGGAGTACTGGGACAGTGGCGTGCCTTCGGCCACGCTGGGCTACAACCTCAATACCTACCGCGCGTCGGGCGCCGGCCGGTCGGCGACCCGCAGCCATGCGGATTTCCTGACCGGCGCGAACTATGGCAGCTGGCATCTGCGCCAGCGATCTGCCATCGAACTGGTCTCGGGTGGCGCCGCGACATTTCAGAGCGTAGCCACCTACCTTGCGCATGACATCCCCGCGATCCGCAGCAACCTGACCATTGGCGACAGCTTCACGGATGGGGCGGTGTTCGACAGTTTCGGGTTTCGCGGCGTGTCGCTGGCCAGCAGTGACCAGATGCTGCCGGATTCCCGGCGCGAGTTCGCACCGGTGGTGCGCGGCATTGCCCGCACCAACGCGCGCCTGGTCGTGACCCAGAACGGCGTCACCATCCTGCAGACCACGGTGTCTCCGGGGGCATTCGAGATCAATGACCTGTATGCCACCGGCTATGGCGGCGACCTGAACGTCACCATTCACGAAGCCGATGGCACGCAGCACAGCTTCATGGTGGCGTATTCGCCCATGGCCCAGTTGCTGCGTCCGGGAGTGTGGCGCTACAACCTCACCGCAGGACGCGTGCAGCAGCCATCGACTCCCGGTTCGGATCTGTTTTCCCAGGCCACGTTGCAGCATGGCATCAGCAGCCTGCTGACCGGCTATGGGGGCGCGGTCGGCGCGCAGCACTATGAGGCGGTGCTGCTCGGAGTGGCCCTCAACACGCGGGTCGGCGCCGTGTCGGTGGACGTGAGTCATGCGCGCGCCGCGATTGCCGATGCCTCGTCGGTTGCCGGGCAGAGTGTGCGACTGAGCTACAGCAAGCTGCTGCGATCCACGCAGACCAGCCTCACGCTGGCGGCCTATCCGTTCGTGTCGGGAAACTACTATTCGCTGACCGATGCCAACTCCACGCGACAGGCCGTGCTGGCCGGTATCGATATCGATGGTGCCCGCCGCACGCACCGGCAGTGGCAGGTGGGCATCAACCAGAACCTGCCAGGCCGGTGGGGCAGCTTCTTTCTGTCTGCATCGATACGCGACTTCTGGCGCGCGACCCGCACCGGCACCCAGCTTCAGGCCGGCTACACCAATCAGTTGCGGATCGCCGGCACACGCCTGAGCTATGGCGTGGCGCTCGCGCAGCAGGACAACATGCTCAAGGGCGAGCATGACAAGCAGGTGCAGATGAATTTCTCGCTGCCGCTGGGTCGTTCCTCGCACTCGCCCATGCTCTCGACCAGCTTCATGCAGCACTCCACCGGTGACGTGCGCAGCCGCGCGGGCCAGGAGGTCATCATCGGCAGCGGTGGAGAGAATCACCAGTTGAACTACAGTCTCTCGGCCAGCCAGGCTGACGCGGATTCCGCCTACACGGCCAATGGCCAGTACCGCGGCGCGTACTCCAGTGTCTCGGCCAGTGCCAGCAAGGGCAGCGGCTATTCGCAGCAGTCGCTGGGCGCAACGGGTGGCCTGGTGGTTCATCCCGGCGGCGTGACGCTGTCCAATCAGCTCACCGATACATTCGGCATCGTCGAGGCGCTGGGCGCCGAGGGGGCTCGCGTGACCAACAGCATCGGCACGGTGGTCAACCGCGCCGGTTATGCGGTTCTGCCGTTCCTGCTGCCCTATCGCATGAACAGCATCAATATCGATCCGGAGGGTGCTGCGTCGCCAGACGTGGAGTTCAAGAGCACCAGCGTGCTGGTCGCGCCGCGTTTGAACTCGGTGGTGATGGTGCGGTTCCAGACCGTGGCCGGACGCGCCATCCTGATCAGCGCCCGCACGCCTGATGGATCGGAGCTTCCCTTTGGCGCCAGTGTCTTCGACGCCCGCGGCAGCGAGGTCGGCCTGGCCGGTCAGGCAGGCCGCATCTATCTGCGCGGCATCGCGCAGTCGGCCACCTTGACGGCGCGCTGGGGCGACGCGCCCGACCAGCGCTGCGCATTTGCCTATGAATTGCCCGCGAAGCAGCCAGGAAATGATCCGTTCGTAAGGCTGGATGTTACTTGCCGGGCCGACGCGGCATCACCGGCAGGGCAGCCGTAGATGGCGCGCGCGCCCGCATGGTTTCGGCGAGGGATGGCGCGCGGCGCCGCCGGATGGCTGCTGTTCCAGAGTGTCGCCCCGGCTTTCGCGCAGACCGTGAGCTTCTCGCCGCCCACATTGTCGTTCTCGCCTGCCGGCCCGTATTCGGTGCCGAGGGATGCGGGTGTGGGCAGCCAGCTGGCCACCGCCGTGTCCGATGCCACTGCCGGGGAAGTCACCTGCGACCTGATCGAAACCGCCACGGTCAATGGCACGGAGGTGTCGGCCGGAAGCGGTGTCTACCAGACCAGCGTCAGCGGCATCGGCGTCAAGTTCCACGTCGTGGAGGGCGCTGCCGAAACCCTCATCACCTCCACCGGCGGGGGCTACACCTCCGGCGTCATCGCGGCACCCGGTGACGGCGCGCTGCCGGGAATCCTGGCCAAACTGGTGGTGACCGGGCAGGTGGTCTCCGGCTATTCACTCACCAGCCTGCCGAGCGTGACAGTGACCTTCACGCCGACCGGCTCCTGCGGCTGGAGCACGGGAATCGCCAACACGCTTCCCACCAGCGCCGCCAACAGCGCCGTGGTGCCGATTACCTGCATGGTCACCACTCCCAGCGTGAGCGTGAATCTGCCGGTGGTGTCGCTGGACGCGTTGAGTGCCGTGGGCAAGACCGCTGGCGACACGCGCTTTCCGATCGGCCTGAGTTGCGCGCCGGGCAGCAACGTGTTCATCACGCTGACCGACGCCACGACACCGGCCAACACTTCATCGCTGCTGACGCTGGCGCCTGCCTCCAGCGCCCAGGGCATCAAGCTGAGAATCCTGAACAGCGTGGGCGCGGTGAATTTCGGGCCCGACTCCGCCGAGGCGGGAACCGCCCATCAATGGCTGCTCGGAACCTCGGAAAGCGTCGACGGCGTTGCACTTACGGTGCAGTACTACCGCGACGACATGGATGCGTCGGGCAGCAATCCCGCTACGGTGGCCGCCGGCAGCATCTCGGCGCAGGCCACCTTCACGCTGAGCTACCAGTAGCGGCGTTCGCGCCTAGCGGGCAGCGCGCACCGTAGCGATGGCGGTGCCGCCGGCCACGCGCCGTTCCATCCACTGGCGAATGCGCCGCGCATCGGCAACGCGCGTGTACTTGCCGAAGGAATTCAGCAGCACGATGACCACGTCGCGGCCGAGGATGCGCGCCTGCAGGACCAGGCACTTGCCCGCCTCGTTGAGGTAACCGGTTTTCTGCACCGCCACCTCCCAGGCCGAGTCGCGCACCAGCGAGTCGGTATTCACGAATTCCAGTGACTGGCGGCCGAAGGTCACGGTATGGCGTTCGGTGGTGGAGTAGCGGCGGATGATGTCGTTCTGTCCGGCGGCAATCACCAGCCTGGCCAGATCCCGGGGGCTGGAAACATTCTCGCCCGACAGTCCGGCGGCATCGACGAAATGCGAGCGGGTCATGCCCAATGCCGCCGCCCTGGCGTTCATGGCGCGTACCAGCGCCGCCTCGCCGCCGGGGTAGCTGCGACCCAGCAGGTGCGCGGCGCGATTCTCCGAAGCCATCAGCGCCAGTCGCAGCAGCTCGCCGCGTGTCAGTTCGGCGCCGATGGGTATGCGCGACACCGCGCCGCGTCCGTGAATGCGGTCGCTGGCGCTGACCTTGATGCGCTCGTCCAGCGGCAGTTTCGCATCCAGCACCACCAGCGCCGTCATCAGCTTGGTGATGGAGGCGATCGGCACCGCACTATCGGCGTCGCGCGCATACAGCACGCTGCCATCGGCGCGATCCAGTACCAGCGCGGCGCGCGAACGCACGTCGGGTTGATCGGCGCAGACCTGTTGAACCGCAAGGAACAGCAGGGGCAGGAGCACAGCCAGGCGTCGCATGGAGCGGCATTGTAGAGGTGAAGCGTCGCGGCGCGAACCGGTCAAACCCTTAAGTGCGCGAAAATCGGGTAAGGTTCCGCACTGTGCGGAGCAGCTCTCCGGCGCGGATGTGGCGGAACTGGTAGACGCAGCAGACTTAAAATCTGCTTCCCGTAAGGGAGTGTGGGTTCGATTCCCGCCGT
>Ga0164241_10001075_pt1 | contig 37474 bp, 34 predicted proteins | sample OricomyardsoilBY_FD_108780 | JGI IMG/M metagenome (GOLD analysis project Ga0164241, IMG submission 108780) | Backyard soil microbial communities from Emeryville, California, USA - Original compost - Back yard soil (BY) | ecosystem: Environmental > Terrestrial > Soil > Unclassified | place: USA... | reverse complement strand
TGGAACTCCGACAGATGCGGTCGCAGCACCTGGTACCGCCGGGCGACAGAGTCCGCCAGTTCCGCCATAGCACAACCGTAGCGTCCAGAACCCCGAAAACGATGTTATTTCATCACGAGCCCTAACCGTGACCGAGCAGCCGCAACACCTCGACCTCCCGGGTGCTCAGGCGGTCCGCGGGGCGCGAGAGGTCGGGTGCCGGCTGCGTCCGGTCCAGGAGCAGTTCGACCCGGACCAGGCCGTGCCGGCGACTCAGCGTGCGTGCCCTGGCCGCCGGTTCGGCGGCTTCGGCGGCGCGGCCCCGATGGCACAGGTGGCTGACCCGGGCGGCCAGCGTGGTGGCGAGGTGCACGGGCGAGCCCATCCGGCCGTCCATCCGTTCCGCGGTGTCGAACCGCCGGTCCGCCGTGGCCATGTCGAGCAATGATTCGACGGCGCCGAGGTACCGGTCGGCACTGCCGATCATGGCCAGGAATTCACCGCCCATCAGGTTGAGCTCGCTGTACTCCACCAACATCGGATGCAGCACGGCGGCGGCGGCGGTGTCACCCAGCCAGGTCGCCCCGTCGCAGAGGAAGGACAGGACGGCCGGCCAACTGGCCGATGCTTGATATCGGGCCAGACCGTCCTGAAGCATGAGGTCCAGCGCTCGGCGGGTGGGCTCGCGCAGGCCGAGCTCGTGGTAGAGGGCGAGCAGGCCGGGCAACCAGTGGGCCCGGGGATCCTCGTCGCCCCGGATCAGCGAGTGCGCGATCCCCAGTTGCCCGGATTCGCGGCGGACCATGAACGACTGCAGGCCCATCGGTCCTTCCGGGGCCTGGCCGGGCTCGAACCGCTGGGCGAGTTCGCCACCACGTTGGATCGACGCCATGGCTGCGGCGAAGTCCGCGTGCAGGAATTGCATCGCGAAAGTGATGCAGTTGGCCTGCCATTCCCAGAACGGCTGGCCGGTCACCCTGGCCGTGCGGGAAATGTCGTCCCGCGCGGCGGCCAACTCGGCCCGGTCGCCGCGGGTGTAGCTGATCGCCGCTCGGTGGTAGGCCGCCGGACCGAGGTGCCGCAGGTCCGGTATCCGTTCGCTGAGCGCGGTCAGTTCCGTTGCCCGGGAGAGCTTGTCGACCAGCCGCGCGGGCGGGACCGTGGTCTGCAGGCCGATCTGCAGGGTGATCGCCAGCATCCTCGGGTCGCCGATCGCACGAGCCAGCTCGACCGCCCGGTTTCCGAGTTCCATCGATGTCGTCGGGTCGCCGGCAAAACCACGTGCCCGGCCCAGCGCGGCGAGCGCCCAGAGGCAAAGGGGATCCGCGTCGTCGAACTGGACATCGGCCAACGCGGCGGTGAGCAGCTCCACCGAACGCTCCCCCGGCTCCCCGCTGCGCCACGAGGCCGCCTCGAACCCGATCGCCGCCCGCAACCGGGTCACGCCACTCGCGCTGGCGCAGACCTGTTCGTTGAGCCGCCGCGCGGTCCGGAACTGTGAGGCCCGAAGGTGACTCCGCGCCGCCAGCAACCGCAGGGCGTCCCGATCCTCCGGCAGCCGCGCCAGGGACGCGGCGCGCTCGAAGAGCAGACCAGCATCCTGGTGCGCGAGCCCGGCTTCCGCGACCTGGGCCGCCGCGGACAGGTACTGCACCGCCTTGTCGGCGAAGCCGAGGGCCTGCGCGCACGAGTAGTGATGCGCCAGGCGCTGGGCCCACCGATCGGCCGCGGGGAACCGCGTCTCCAGAACGCTTGCGACGGCTGCGTTGTCGGCCGCGCGCTGGTACTCCGACATCAGATCGAGCACGGCCAGCCGGGCCAGCCCGTGCGGGAACCGGAATACTCCGTCGGTCCCGACCAGAGGTTCCACCAGGCCGATCGCCGACCCGGCTTCGATGCCGGCGTAGGTCCGCATTCCCGGTTCGGCGCCGGCGTGATCCCGCTCCACGACGCCGGTCACCAACGCCAGTGCGAACTCCTCACCGATCACCGCGGCGATCTCGATCGTGCGCCGATGCGCCGGTGGGAGTCCGTCGAGCCGGTGGGCGACGCTGTCCAACAGTGATTCCGGCGTCCGCGGGGTTCGCTCGTCGAGCATGCGCAGGCCGCCGTGCTGCACCAGGTCCCGCCAGACTTCCCGGAGCAGGAAGGGGTTGCCACCGGTGAGGTCCCGAAGGACGGCGGCCGGGCCCCGGGTTCGGCGCTCCGCCACCCCGGCCTGCCGCATCAGGTACTCGGCGATCGCCTCGGTGGTCAGGCCGTCCAGATCGAGCCGATGAACGCCGTCCACGCGGTAGAGCCGGGCCATGGTGGCGACCAGCTCGGCCGACTGCGCCCGCCGGGTGTTGTGCGTCGTGGCCAGGATCAGCAGCCGGGCGTCGGGTGTGTGCTCCACCAGGTACAGCAGCAGTTGCAGCGCCGTGTCCCCCGCCCAGTGCAGATCCTCGAGGATGAGGAGCACCGTCCGGCCGAGGGTGGCTGCCTGCACCGCGTCCAGGCAGGCGCGGAACAGGGCGCGGGTGAACTGCAGTTCCGGATCGCGGTGCCGGCCGAACGGCTCGGCGCCGCTGATGACCCGAAGCAGTTCCGGCACGTCCGCGCCGAGGTCCCCGTCCCGGGCGGACAGCTGACCCGACTCGATGGCGGCGGCCAGCGACGCCACCGGCTGGACGAACGGCTGGTAGAGCGCGCCCATGGCGGACACGCAGCCGCCGTGCAGGACGACTGCCCCCTCGCGCTCGGACAGCATGATCGCCGTCTCCGCCACGACCCGTGACTTGCCGATCCCGGCCTCACCCGCGATGACCACCAGCTGTCGGGCACCGCGGGAGGCCAGCGACCAGGCATCCCGCAACGACGCCATCTCGCGGGCACGGCCGACGAAGGCGGGCTGTGCACCGACAGCCCACATCGCCGGCAGTGGTGGTCCGTTCCACCCCGCCATCGCACGGACACTACTCGCCGCCCAACGGGCGGTCGATGGTCAGAAGTGACTATCCGGGCTTCCCGCCTAAAAGGGTTATATCTGATCATTTCCGGCGAACAACCCTCGGATCATGCTCAGTGGGTCCGCCACGCGCGCGCAGGACGGTCGTTCCCGACGAAGGAGGCAGTGGCATGAACGCTCGATGTCGTGCGGTGCTCGCACTCTCCCTGATGGTTACCCTGCTCGTGCCGACCACGGGGCCCGCATGGGCCGGAGGTGAGCGGCAGCCGGTCACCGGATCGGGGGGCAACGCGGTGGTGACCTGGAACGTCACCGCCACCAGCGCCGCGGTCGCCTGCGGACTGACGCCGAACGGCAACCCGCTGGCCGAGTCCAGGCTGTACGCGATGGTGCACATCGCGATCCACGACGCACTGAACGCCATCGCACCGCGGTTCCGGTCGTACACCGGTCAACCCGCCCCGACCAGGGACAACCGGTCCGCCTCGCCGGAGGCCGCCGTCGCCGCCGCCGCGTTCGGGGTACTGGGTCCGGCGCTGCCCTGCGCCGCTGCGCAGCTGCAGGATGCGTACGACCAGGCACTGGCGGCCGTGCCGAACGGCCCGGCCGAGGCTGCCGGCGTCCGCGTCGGTCAGGCGGCCGCCGAAGCGATCCAGACCGACCGAAGCACGGACGGTTCCGCCGAGCTGCCGCTGGTCGTCACCGACTTCCCGCAGGGCAGCCAGCCCGGGCAGTACCGATTCACGCCGGGACAGACGTTCGCGTTCCAGCCGCTGTGGGGCACCGTCCGTCCGTTCGCCCTGTCCAGCGCCGGCCAGTTCACCCCCTCCGGGCCCTATGCCGTGACGTCGCCGGCGTATGCCCGCGACCTCAACGAGGTGAAGAGCCTCGGCGGCGACGACGCGACCGGTAGCCGGCGCACCGCCGACCAGACGGAGATCGCGCTGTACTGGGTGAACAGCTCGCCGCTGCAGTGGAACTCCATCGCGCGCACGGTGCTCGCCGGCCACGGCAAGCGGATGGACATGTGGGACACCGCCCGGATGTTCGGACTGCTGAACATGGCGATGGCCGATGGCTACATCGCCAGCTTCTACACCAAGTACCTCGACCCGGACACCCGCCTGTTCTGGCGACCGGTTACGGCGATCCAAGAGGCGGACACCGATGGCAATCGGGCCACCTCCGCGGATCCGGACTGGGCACCGCTGCGCGGCACCCCGCCGATCCCGGACTACGAATCGGCGCACGCGGTGGAGGGTGGGGCGGGCGCCTCGGTGCTGACCGCCTTCTTCGGGGACCGTGTCCGGTTCTCTGCCTGCAGCGTGTCGTATCCCGAGAGCTCCAATGCCTGCGCCGGGACCGGGAGCACCGCCGGCGTCGTCCGTTCCTTCGGGAGCCTCTCGCAGGCGGCGGCCGAGAACGCGGTGTCCCGGATCTACGTCGGTTTCCACTTCCGGAAGGCCGCCCAGGACGGGAACCGGCACGGTGACCGGATCGGCAACTGGGCGGTGTGCACCGTGCTGACGCCGGTCAAGTAGCACGGATCTGCCGCTCTGATGCGTTCCCGGCCGGGCAACCGGCCGGGAACGCGTCATGCTCGGCCGGACTGATGTCCGAATTGTCGTTACCGCGGGAACGTCTCCGCCTCCCGGGGTGCTCGGCGCCACTCATGCCGGCGCCGCTCACGCCGGCGTCGCTCCGGGGATCCGAGGCCCGGTGCGGTGAATTGGTGAGGCGGTCAATGCAATCGGATGTCCGTTTTGACGCTTCCGCGGAAACGTCCGGCGGCTCCCGGGTGGATTGTGGCCGAACCCCGCGGCGATGACCGCCGGAGTCGTATCGTGGCGGCCGTGGATGTCCGGGTCGGCGCATACGCGGTCATCGTGCGGGACGGCGACTTGCTGCTGACCCACTGGAACGAGAACGGGCACACCGGATGGACCCTGCCCGGCGGCGGGCTGGAGGATTACGAGACCACCGAGCAGGCTACGGTCCGCGAGGTCCGCGAGGAGACCGGGTACGACGTGGAACTGCGAACCCTGCTCGGCGTTGACTCGCTGTTCATCGAGCCCGAGCAGCGGATGGTGCCCGGCGCGGGGCCGCTGCACGCGCTGCGGGTGGTGTACCTGGGCCGGATCGTCGGTGGGGAACTGCGGCACGAGGTCGGCGGTTCGTCCGACGAGGCACGCTGGGTGCCGCTGGACGACGTCGGCGAATTGCCCACCCTGTCACTGGTGCCGACCGCGATCGACATGCTGCTGAGCCGGCTGGCCGGTGGGCGGGACGCCGACGGCTGACTCCCGGTCAGAGCCGCGCGCGTCGGGTGGCCACCGCCGTCCGCAGCCAGTTCACGATGTCCGCGGTCGGCGCGCCCGGGGTGAAGATGCCGGTGACGCCGAGCGCCGAGAGTTCGTCCAGGTCGTCGGCCGGAATGATGCCGCCGCCGAACACGATGATGTCGGCGGCGTCCGACTCCTGCAGCAGTTCGACCACCCGGCGGAACTGCGTCATGTGCGCCCCGGACAGCACCGAGAGCCCGACCGCGTCCGCGTCCTCGGCCAGCGCCGCCGCGACGATCTGCTCCGGCGTCTGGTGCAGGCCGGTGTAGATGACCTCCATCCCGGCGTCCCGCAGGGCCCGGGCGACGATCTTGATGCCACGGTCGTGGCCGTCCAGGCCGGGCTTGGCCACCACGACCCGGATCTGGGTGTCCATTAGGCCGTCGTCGAAGTCGCCGGTACTGCCGTCCGATGCTGGCTCGGTCATTGGCTGCCACCCTTCGATTCCATGCCGACCTGCTCCGGCCGATCGGAGCCGCCCGGCCACGGCGCCCTGGTTCCGATCGCCGCCGCGGACCGACAGAACACCGCGCCGGCCGCCGCGGTGACGACGGCAACAACCAGAATGACCCAGAATCCCGCGGTGAGGCTGAATCCGGGCAGCTGACGGACGACGTCGGGCACGAACAGCGGCTGGGCGAGCACGGACGCCGCGGCGACCGGGCCACCGGCCGCCACCTGCGCCGAGCTGCTCGACGCGCCCAGCCACACCCCAAGCCAGGCGCCGACGGCAAGCGCCCAGAACGCCCAGGTGTCCAGGTCGAGGCCGTGGAACAGGCTCGGCGCCGACGACACGCCCAACCCCGCGTACACGGGTAGCGCGAGGGCCACCGGGACCGCCACCGACAGTGCGATGGCGATCCAGCGGCGGTGCTCGCGCGAGCGGGCCAGACCGTCGTCGTCCAGCACCTGCGACGATGCCTGTGCCGCGCGGCGCTGACCGATCGCGGCCAGGACCGCGGCGGCGACCGCCAGCGCGGCGCCGAGCGACATCAGCGCCCCACCCGGGCCGATCGTCCAGGTGTGCGTCACGCCGCTCGTCGAGCCGGTCGAGGTGGCTGTGACCAGCGATGTCGCCCAGAACGCGCGGCCCAAGGCATAGCCCGCGCCTGCCCAGACCACCATCAGCGCGGCTCGCCCGGCGGTCGCGGTGCCCGCGATCAGCGTCAGCGCCCCGGCCACCCCGAACGGGATCGAGGCGATCAGCAGGGGCAGGGCCGCCGGCGCCAGCAGGACGCCGGCGATCTCGTCGGGCGGCGCGCCGTCCAGGTACAGCAGGGAGGTCCGCGAGGCGCCGGCCAGCGCGGCCGCCGCGACCAACCCGCTGATCGCCGCCGCCAGCGTCGGCCTCGCCGGTGATGCGACCTCGTCCGTCGATCCCGCTCGAGACAGGTCACGGCGGGCCAGCAGCCCGGACGCGGCCAGGATCGCCCCTCCGGCCAGGCCCCACCAGACCACGGGCGCCAGCCCGGTCGGCGCGCCGGCGGCGACCGCCACCACCGCGATGAGCGAGGGCACCGCGGCGGCCAGGGCAGTCCCGCCGAGCAGTGCCAGCGCCAGGTCCCGCGTCAACGCCGACGCGACCAGCACCGCACCGGCGGCGGTGCAGGCGAGCACGACCGCGGCGACCAGACCGCCGACGCTGGTCCCGAAGGGGAGCACCCGCAGCGCCAGATAGCCTCCGGTATAGGGGATGTCGAGGTTCCCCACGAGCAGCAGAACGGCGCCCAGGAACCCCATGCCGAGCATCGGCACGTTCAATCGGCGCCGCCCGGAGTCGGTGCCGGTGAACGCGGCCGCGGGCGCCGGCCTCACCCCATCGGCGGCCGCATCGGCACCGTCGTCGGTTCCGTCGGATGCGGGCGGTCGCCCGACCGTCGCCGGGCCGAACAGGGCGTCCTCGCGCGGCCCGTCCCGGACCAGCACCTCCGGGGCGAGTCGCCGGGCCGCGAGCACGCCGACGACGACCATCAACAGGTCGGCCGCCAGCAGCACCCAGCCCCCGGCGCCAACCTCGAACGGTCGGGCACGGTCCGTCGTCTCGACGAACAGTTCCGGCCGGGACACCCGATCGGCCTCGGTGAGGACCGCGAGGTCCGCCAGGAATCGGGCGACACCGACCAGCCCGGCCCCCGCCGTCGCGGCCAGGCCGAGCGCCGGGCGCACCAGGGCCAAGGTGAGCGCCAGGGCGCCGGGGAGTACAGCCACCCATCCGGCCACGGCGAAGGAAGAGACCGCGGCGCCGTCGGCCGGGCGGACCACGCCCGGCGCCGGGCTGGCCGCGGCCACCACCCCGGCGGCCAGCAGCAGCGACGCGAGCAGAATCGCCCGGCTGCGCGACGCGTCCGCTCGCGTTTCCGTGCTGGTCACGGCCTTCCTCCCGACCGCCGGCAAGATTCGCCGGACGCAGCCGCGCCGACGGGGAGAGGGAAGAAGAGCACGGCTCGACGGTAGCAACTGCATACGACACCGGGCCCGTCCGACGAGTGCCGCGCGGGCCGCGGGGTGTGGTGGGCGATGATCGACCGGTGATTCCGGTGTTCGGCTACGTGATCCTCGCCGCGGGGCTGCTGCTCGCCGTGTGGACGGGGATCCAGGCCGCGCGCCGCCGACCGACCACCGATGCGCAGATGGTCGGCGCGATCGTGGTCGAGGTGGCCCTGCTGGTGCAGGTGGTCATCGCCCTGGTCCAGATCGTCGGCGGCCACCAGCTGAGCGAGCCGGTCACCTTCGTCGCCTACTCGATCGGGGTGCCGCTGGCCCTGCCGTTGGGCTTCTACCTGGCCCGGGAGGAGCGGACGCGTTGGGGGTCGCTGTGTCTGTGCTTCACTGCTGTGGTGGTCGCGGTGATGGTTCTCCGGCTCCTGCAGCTCTGGCAGGCTCCCGTTGGCTGAGCACCCGACGATCAATCAGCAGTCGGACGCACCTGACGAGGCGCCCCCGACCGGCCCGCGCCGCATCCTCATCGCGTTCTACCTGGTTTTCGCGGTCGCGGCGACCGCCCGTGGTGTGGTGCAGATTGCGACCAAGTTCGACCAGGCGCCGCTGGCGTACACGCTCTCCCTCATCTCCGGGATCGTCTACATCGCGGCCGCCGTCGGGCTGATCACCGAGCGGCGCTGGTCGCGCCCGTTGGCCTGGGCCGCGGTGGGCACCGAGATGGTCGGCGTGATCGTCATCGGGCTGCTGTCGATCCTGGACTCGACCGCGTTCCCGCACGACACCGTCTGGTCCCGGTTCGGCGCCGGGTACGGCTACGTGCCGATCATCCTGCCGGTTCTCGGGTCGATGTGGCTCTGGCACACCCGGCCGGGAGCGCGCCGCGACGACTGACCAGCTCCTGACCAGGGCGTTGTGGACAACTCAGAGGGCGTCCCCGGTGATCTGTCATCGTCGTGGGCGTGACGGCGACGGGCCCGGGAGGGGACCATGACAGCCATGACGGTGATGCCGCGTGAGGAGTACGAGTGGACGGTCGAGGATCTCGACCGACTCCCGGACGACGGCCTGCAGTACGAACTGCTCGACGGGATCCTGCTGGTGAGCCCGGCACCGATCCTGCGACATCAGCTGGTGAGCGCGAACCTGTACCTGCTCCTTCACCACGGGTGCCCGGCCGATCTGGTGGTGCTCTACGCACCGGTCGACTGGCGTCCCGACCTCCGTACGTCGCTGCAGCCGGACCTGCTTGTCGCGCGCAGGTCCGACCTCGAGGTGCGCAATCTGACCAGGCCGTTGGTCCTGGCCGTCGAGATCCTTTCGCCCTCGAGCGTTCGTAAGGACGCTGTGCTCAAGCGGTCCAAGTACCAGGACTCCGGTGTCGCCCACTACTGGATCGTCGACCCGGGCGAGCCGTCGATCCTGGCCCTGGAACTCGCGGGCGGCGCTTACCGAACCGTCGGCGAAGCCTCAGGTGGTCAGACCATCACGCTGCATCAACCGTTCCCGGTGTCCATCACACCCGCCGACCTGATCGTCTGACCGAAAGATCCGCCGCAGCAGATCGTCCACGTTCCGCCGGATCCGCTGGACCCGCGCTCCGGTCGGCGTGATCGCCGCGAACGCCCGGCCGGCGTCGGCCAGGTCGTAGTGCTCAGTGCTGGACCAGCACATTGTGGACAACTGCGAGGCGTCCGGCGGAATCTGGGATCCTTGCCGGCGTGACATCGGGCGACCCGGGAGGGGACCATGACGGCTATGACCGTGATGCCTCGTGAGTACGCGGACTGGACGATCGGCGATCTCGAACGGCTGCCCGACGACGGCCTGCGGTACGAACTGCTCGACGGGACCCTGCTGGTGAGCCCGGCACCGACCCGGATCCATCAACGCGCGGCATTCGAGCTGGGACACATCCTGCGTCGCTTCTGCCCGGAGGGCCTGGAGGTCGTGGCGGCGCCCCTGGACTGGCAGCCGGACGACCGGACCTCCCTGCAGCCGGACGTCATGGTGCTCGCCGACCGTGATCTGGCTACCGCGCCCGCCGACTCGACGATGCTGGTCGTCGAGGTGCTCTCCCCGTCCAGCCGCCGCAAGGACGCCGTCTACAAACTGTCGAAATACCAGGACGAGGGCGTACCCAGCTACTGGATCGTCGACCCCGACGAATCGTCCATCACCGCCCACGAACTGCGCGACGGCCGCTACCTCACCGTCGGCCGGGCGATCGGCGACACCGCTCTCTCCCTGGACCAACCCTTCCCGGTGACCATCGTTCCGGCCGACCTGATCCGCTGACTCAGAGTTTGGTCATCGGCACGCCGCCGATGAGCATCAGCCGGATCTTGCCGGATGCGCCGAAGTCGACCGTCGCGGTTGCCCTTTGCCCGACCCCGTCGACGGCGAGAACCTTGCCCAGTCCGTACTTGTCGTGTGACACCCGGTCACCTACGGCCAGCTCCAGGACCGGCCTGGCGCCCAGCGTCGGCCCCCGACGGGCCCCCGCCCGGGACGGGGAGTTCGCGCCGAACCGGCTGGCCGTCACCGGCGCCGACCGGCCCCCGCCGTATCCGGAGCCGGAATCGCCGAACCGTGGGCGACGGCCGTAGCGCAGGTCGCCCTCGAAGTCGCTGTCGCCGATGAACCCACCGGCGCGCGCGTCGGCGTCGGTGCGCCGCCACTCGATCAATTCGGTCGGGATGTCGCCGAGGAACCGGGACGCCGGGTTGGCGTTGGGCTGCCCCCAGGCGGAGCGCATCATTGCCCGCGTCACGTACAACCGCTTCATCGCCCGGGTGATCCCGACGTAGGCCAGGCGCCGTTCCTCGGCCAGTTCGGTGTCGTCACCCAGCGCCCGCTGGTGCGGGAAGATGCCGTCCTCCCAGCCGGTCAGGAATACCACCGGGAACTCCAGACCCTTGGCGGTGTGCAGGGTCATCAGGGTGACCATGCCGTCGGCGGAGTCGGGTACCGAATCCGCATCCGCGACTAGCGACAGCTGCTCCAGAACGGCCAGCAGCAGCTCGCCGGCGTCCGGGGGCACATCCTCGTCGGGATCGGCACTCTCGCCGTCGCCGCCGCCGAGCGCGGCCAGACCGCCACCGGCCAGCAGCGTTTCGGCGGTCTCCCGGAGCACGCTGACCAGCTGGTCCAGGTTCTCCAGACGGGACCCGTCCTGCGGATCCTCCGAGTTCTCCAGTTCGGCGCGGTAGCCGGTGCGTTCCAGGACCGCGGTGAGCAGGTCGGCTGGCTCCATGCCGAACCCGACCTCGGATCGCAACCCGGACAGCAACTCGCCGAACGAGGACAGCGAGTTGGCCGACCGGGCGGCCAGTCCCGGGACCTCGCCGATGCGCTGCAGCGCCTCACCGAACCCGATCCGTTCCCGCTCGGCGAACACCGACACGCAGGCCTGCGCCCGGTCCCCGATCCCGCGCCGCGGCGTGTTCAGGATGCGGCGCAGGTTGATCTCGTCGTCGGGATTGGCGATGGCCCGCAGGTAGGCCAGCGCGTCCTTGACCTCTTTGCGCTCGTAGAAGCGCACCCCACCGACGATCCGGTACGGCATCCCGTTCCGGATGAACACGTCCTCCAGCGCGCGGGACGCCGAGTTGGTCCGGTAGAACACCGCGACGTCGCCGAAGACCGCGTCGCCGGCGTCGACCAGCGCGTCGATTTCCTTGCCGACGAACTGCGCCTCGTCATGTTCGTTGTCGCCGACGTAACCGGTGATGCGGGTACCGCCACCCTGCGCGGTCCACAGGTTCTTCGCCCGCCGCTGCGGGTTGCGGGCGATGACGGAGTTCGCCGCGGACAGGATCGTTTGGGTGGACCGGTAGTTCTGCTCCAGCATGATCGTCCGGGCGTCCGGGTAGTCCCGCTCGAACTCGACGATGTTGCGGATGGTCGCGCCGCGGAACGCGTAGATGGACTGATCCGCGTCGCCGACCACCACCAGTTCGGCCGGCGGCACAACACCGGCCGCGGCGCGGACGAGCTCACCGTCGGCGGTGCGCACCTCGCGCTCCTCGTGCGAACCCCCGACCAGCGCCTTGACCAGCAGGTACTGGGCGTGGTTGGTGTCCTGGTACTCGTCCACCAGCACGTGCCGGAAGCGTCGCCGGTAGTGCTCGGCCACCGCCGGATACTGCTGCAGCAGATGCACGGTCTGCATGATCAGGTCGTCGAAGTCGAGCGCGGATGCCGACCGCAGCCGCTCCTGGTAGCCCTGGTAGACCCGCGCGACGATGGTCGCCTGGTCCGATTCCGCCCGTTCCAGCGCGGTGTCGGCGTCGATCAGCTCGTTCTTCAGGTTCGAGATCGACGCGGCCAGCGACCGCGCCGGATACTTCTTGGTGTCGATGTTCAGGCCGCCCGCCACCAGCTGGGCCAGCCGCTGCGAGTCGGCCTGGTCGTAGATGGTGAAGGTGGTCTTCAGGCCGAGCTGATGCGCCTCGGCGCGCAGAATCCGGACGCACATCGAGTGGAAGGTGGAGACCCACATCGACCGGGCCCGCCCACCGATCAGGTCGGTGACCCGTTCCTTCATCTCCCGGGCGGCCTTGTTGGTGAAGGTGATGGCCAGGATCTGCCCGGGGTGCGCTCCGCCGACCGCGAGCAGATAGGCGATGCGGCGGGTGAGTACGCGCGTCTTGCCGGAGCCGGCGCCGGCCACCACCAGCAGGGGTGCGCCGCGGTGTTCCACGGCTTGCTGTTGTGGCGGATTCAGGCCGTCCAGCAGCTCCGCCGCCCGTCGGCGCGCACGCTCCTCCCGTTGCCGGGCGACCTCGGCGGGTGACGGCTCGGGCTCGGCCAGGCCGAAGGTGGCGGGAAGATCGAACAGGCTCGTCATGACGCTGCTCACGCTACCCGCCGGTGCCGACAGTCCCGGTGCACCGCGCGGTGGCCCGCCCTCGATCACCTGTTCGGACCCCTTCCCTCGCTGTTGATCATGAAGGACACGCCCCTATCGGGCCGGAATATGGGCGTGTCATTCATGATCAACACTGGGAGATGGGGCCGATACCGATGACGCGCGGTGATTCGGTGTGTTTTACTGGAATCATGTCCAGCCTCGCCGACTCCCGCCGCGCACCCGCACGGCCCGAGTTTTTTTATGGGTACCGGATCCCGGTGCCCGTTGGAGGCTGAACACCCCGCCACGGCGACGCCCCGAGGTCAGCAGAGACCCGGGGCGTTTTTCGTGCCTGGCGGATCGCGGGCCGGGGCAAGGAGGATCATCATGACCAGTGCCCTGACCGCCCCGCAGCCGACCGCGAGCACGCTCCCGGTGCACCTGCGGACCAGATCGACCATCACGGAGCCGGCCATCGACGCCAGTGAAACGCCCGAGGAAGTTCCCGTCCCCGACAGTCAGGAGGGGATCGACGAGCTGCGTGTGGAGATCGACGAGATCGACGCCAAGCTCGTCGAGCTCATCCTGCGTCGCACGGCTGTCTCACACGCCATCGGAACGGCCCGCAAGAGCCTGGGCGGACCCAAGATCGTGTACAGCCGGGAGATGGCCGTGCTGGAACGCTTCCGCGCGTTGGGGCCGTCCGGCACCGACCTTGGGATGATGCTGCTGGCCATGGGCCGGGGCAAGCTCGGCCGCAAGTAGGCGTTCAGACGAGGCGGCGGTCGGAGGCCCAACGGGACAGCTCGTAGCGGTTGGACTTCTGGGTCTTGCGCAGCACGCTCGACACGTGGGTCTCCACGGTCTTGATCGAGATGAACAGCTGGGCCGCGATCTCCTTGTAGGCGTACCCGCGGGCCAGCAGCTTGAGCACCTCCCGCTCCCTCGGCGAGAGCAGGTCCAGTTCCGGGTCGGTGACCGGCGCGGGACCGCCGCGGTCGGAGAACGCGTCGAGCACGAACCCGGCCAACCGCGGCGAGAACACGGCGTCCCCGGCCGACACCCGCACGATCGCGTCCGCCAGCTCCCGGCCGGAGATCGTCTTGGTGACGTAGCCGCGGGCGCCCGCTCTGATGACGGCAATCACATCTTCGGCGGCGTCGGACACGGACAGTGCCAGGAAGACCACATCCGGCAGCTTCGCGTGGATCTGATCGAGCACCGCACGCCCGCCCCCGTCGGGCATGTGCACGTCCAGCAGCACCACGTCAGGCTGGTCGGACGTGATCCGGACCACCGCCTCCCCCACCGAGCCGGCCTCGCCGACCACGGCGATCCGGTCATCGTCCAGACCCGCCAATTCGGCCTTGACTCCCGTCCGGAACAGGGCGTGATCGTCCACGACGAACACGGTCACCGGGTGGCTCATTTTGTGACGTCCCCTTGCTGGCTGTTCATGACCGGCGTCGGCCGTTCCGACTCGTCCGGGCGCACCGGCACGGTCAACTCGATCTCGGTGCCGTTGCCGGGCGACGACCGCACCGTCGCGGTGCCGCCGTGCCGCTCCATCCGGCCACGGATCGATTCGGCCAGACCCCGCCGGTCCGATCCCACCACGGCCGGGTCGAACCCGATACCCCGGTCCCGGACGAACACGCTCGCCGTGCCGTCCTCGATCTCGGCATACACGCTGATCTCCTCGACCTGAGCGTGCTTGGCCGCATTGACCATGGCCTCCCGGGACGCCGCGACCAGCGCGTTCAGGTGCTGGTCCATGCCCGTGTCGCCGACGATCACCGGGGTGACCGACTTGTTGTAGGTGTCCTCGACGTCGCCGGCCGCCTCGGCCAGGCTCGCGGCGAAGGTCTGGTCGACCGCCGCGGGCGAGTCGGCGGCGCCGTGGCCCGCGGCGTATCCGGCCGGCCCGTACAGCCAGGTGCGCAACTGCCGCTCCTGGCTGCGGGCCAGCCGTTGCACCTCCTTGCTGTCCCCGGCCTGCCGTTGGATCAGGGCCAGTGTCTGCAGCACCGAGTCGTGCAGGTGGGCGGCGATCTCGGCGCGCTCCTTCTCCCGGATGCGACCCTGCCGCTCGTCACCGAGGTCCCGGACCAGGCGAACCCACCAGGGGATGGTGATGACGGCGACGCCGACCAGGGTGAGCACCACGGCCAGCAACGCCGACTGCACCGCGGTGAAGTCCACCTGGCCGAGGGCGAACACCGACAGCCCGCCGACAACCAGCACGCACCCGCCGATGAGCCGCCACCACGACGCCCGGCTCGGCCCGACGATGCCGGCCGCGCTGCGGCGCCAGCGGGCCCGCCGGGCGTCGTCGGCCTCCCGCCAGATGAACGCGGCACCGATCGCCGCCAGCCCCAACGGGCCGAGCACCACGCCGAGCGAATCCCCGAGTCCCAGCGCGGCGACCACGATGAGGATGGCCAGCCCGACCGCAGCGATGCCCAGAGCCTGCCGCCGTTCGACCGGGCTGGCCGGCTGCGCGGCGGGCGCGTCCGGGGCGGCCTGCGGTACGAAGATCCACAACAGGCCGTAGGCGAGCACCCCGGCCCCGCTCAGCAGCGCGAGCAGGACGAAGGCGACCCGGACCCAGAGCACCTTCACCCGCAGGTGGTCGGCGATGCCGCCGGCCACCCCGCCCAGGACGCGGTAGTCCCGCCGGCGGGTGAGCTTGGGGACGCCGTCGGCGGTGAAGCCGGGGGCGGTCGGCGTGTTCGCCGGTTCGATCGGGGACGCGACGACCGGAATGGGGTTGGTCGGCCGGCTGTCTGTGTCGGCGGGGACCGGACCGCCGAAGCCGGGGGCGGTCGGGCTCGGACCGGCCGGCGGGCGCGGCTGCGTCGGTGCCACCGGAGCCGTCGGCGCCTGGGCGGCAGCGTCCGCGAGCGGGCTCCGGCCCGTCCGGCACGCGCGTCGCAACACAGGCATCGATTTCACCCTTCCAGAGTCACACGCTTGGACGCTCAGTGGTATACGGGTTCACCCTGGATCCGGGAACCAGGGTCATCCCGGATGGTGCCAAACGGGTCCGACAGCGCACTCTCGATGGCATGAGCACATCAGCTGAACGCCCCACCGGGCCCGGCGCCCCCGGCGGAGACTGGTGGTCCCGGCGCCCCCGCCGCTCCGGCACGGACCGCAAGGTCGCCGGCGTGGCCGGTGGCATCGGCCGCGCCTTCGGTGTCGATCCCGTCCTGGTCCGGGTCGCCTTCGTCGTCCTGACCATCCTCGGCGGCTTCGGTTTCACCCTCTACGTGCTGGGCTGGCTCCTGCTGCCGGCCGACGGCGACGAGGTGTCGCCGGCCGAGGCACTGCTCGGTCGGGGCCGGTCGGCCACTCCGCCGGTCCTGGCGGTCGGCTTGTCCATCGTCGCGCTCGTCTCCATCCTGTCGATGTTCTCCTGGGGTCTGCCGTTCTGGCCGCTGGTGATCGCCGGCATCGTGGTGATCGTGATCGCCCGCAAGAGGAGCCAGGGCAGCATCGGCCAGGGCCGGACCGCGCCGTGGGTCGACCAGTGGGCGAACAAGGCCACCGAGACCGGCCGGTCCTGGGGTGAGCAGGCCGAGCAGTGGATCGCCCGTCAGCCGTGGTCCGGCTCCGGCGAAGCCGACCCGCGGCCGGGCACGCAGCAGCAACAGTCGCAGTCGCCCTTCGACAAGCCTGCCTTCTGGGACGAGTCGCCCGCCGGTGAGTCGGACCGGGTGAACCTGCGCAAGTCCGACGGGCCGCAGCCGCCGGTCCCGGTCACCCCGCAGCCGCCCGCCTGGGATCCGCTGGGTGTCGCCCCGTTCGCCTGGGATCTGCCCGAACCGGCTGCCGCCGCACCGCCGCCGCCGGCCCGCCGGCAGCGGGGGGTGATCGGCCGGATCACCCTGGGCATGGTGCTGCTGGTCGGTGGGCTGGCCACCGTCGGTGTCCTGCAGGGCTGGTGGGCCCTGACCTGGGCAGGAGTGTCTGCCCTCGCACTGACCATCGTCGCCGTCGGCCTGCTCATCGGGTCGCTGCGCGGCCAGGGCAGCTCCCTGATCGGGCCGGGCATCTTCCTGTCGCTGGTCACCCTGGCGCTGACCATCACGGGCATCAACGGCACCACCGGCTACGGCCAGCAGACCTGGGTGCCGACCACGGTCGCGGCCGCCGCGCAGGACTTTGAACTCAACGGCGGTCAGGGCACCCTGGACCTGCGGCAGCTGACGGTGCCGGCCGGGCGGACGGTCGACACCGAGGTCACCGTCCGGGCCGGGCAGGCCACCGTGATCGTGCCGAAGACTGCGAACGTGAACCTGACCTGTACGGCCAACGCGGGTGAGATCGACTGCCTCGGCGTCACCGAGAACGGCCTGCAGCAGAAGATCACCAAGACCCAGCAAGGGTCGACGGACGAGGGCACGATCAACCTCACGGTGCACGTCGGCGCCGGACAAGGGACGGTGCGCAATGGCTGACCAGACGGCAACGACCGGCCGGCGGCGCGGGATCAACTGGATCGGCCTGCTGTTCTCCCTGATCTTCCTGTCGATTGCCTCCGTCGGGTTCTCCGGGAACCCCTGGTGGCTGATCACCGAGTCGACCAAGTGGGTGATCGCCGGGGTCGTCGCGGCCGTCGGCATCGGACTGCTGCTCACCGCGCTGCCCCGCGGGGGCCGAAAGAGCACCTGAGCACGTTTCGAAGCCGCCCCGCCTCCAAGCCGGAGGTGGGGCGGTTGGCGTTTCGACGCCGGAATCCCGGCAGCCTGCCGGAGGTCGCATGGCGGTGACGACGGTGGCCGGCCGATCTCACCCCGCGGCGTGGCCGTCGGCGCAGGCCGCGGCGCGTGCCTGCATGGTCGAGCGTTCCCGGCCGTTCCTGGTCAGGGCCGCGGCCTTCAGGAACTGGTGCCGGGCCTCGTCGTGGCGACCGGCCCGGCAGAGAAGGTCGCCGGCAACCGCGGGCAACAGGTGGTAGCCGCGCATCGCGGGCAGCTCGAGGAGGGGTTGCACGATGGTCAGGCCGGCCTCGGGCCCGAACGCCTGCCCGGTGGCCACGGCCCGGTTGAGTTCCACCACCGGCGACGGGCTGATCTGGGCGAGTCCGTCGTACAGCGCGGCGATGCGCTGCCAGTCGGTGTCCGCCGCGGTCCGGGCCCGGGCGTGGCAGGCGGCGATGGCCGCCTGCAGGGCGTAGGGCCCGGCCGCCCCACCGAGCTCCTGGGTGCGCCGCAGCAGCTCCAGACCCCGGCGGATGAGCAGCCGGTCCCAGCGCGTCCGGTCCTGGTCCAACAGCAGGACCGGCTCGCCGGCGGGTCCGGTGCGCGCGTCCAGCCGGGACGCCTGGAGCTCGATCAGCGCGAGCAGCCCGAGCGTCTCGGGCTCGCGCGGCGTCAGGGTGGCCAGCATGCGTCCCAGCCGGAGGGCCTCGGCGCACAGGTCACGACGGATCCATTCGTCGCCGCTGGTGGCCGTGTGGCCCTCGTTGAACACCAGGTAGATCACCTCGCGGACCGCGTCCAGCCGCGCCGGACGCTCCTTCTCGTCCGGTAGTTCGAAGCGGATGTTCGCTGCGGTCAGGGTGCGTTTGGCCCGCACGATGCGCTGCGCGATCGTGGGTCCGGGCACCAGGAACGCCCGGGCGACCTCCTCGGTGCGCAGGCCGCAGATCAGCTTGAGGGTCAGCGCCGAGCGGGCGTCGGGGGACAGAATCGGGTGGCAGACCATGAAGATCAGCCCGAGCAGGTCGTCGGCGAGGTCGCCGTCGACGACCTCGCCATCGACGATGTGCGGCGTGGTGACGGCTATCTGCCGGTACTTGCCGCGTTGGGTGTCGTGGCGGCGGATCCGGTCGACGGCCAGGAACCGCGCGGTCTTGTGCAGCCAGGCCGCCGGGTTGCTCGGCACACCCTCGGCCCGCCATTTCTCGATCGCGATCACGAACGCGTCCTGCGCGATCTCCTCGGCGGTGTCGACGTCGCCGAGCAGGCGGACCAGGCGCGCGATCAGCCGCGGCGACTCGACCCGCCACAGCGCCGCCACGGTACGGTCGAGAGAACCGATGTCCGTGACGGCGCGGTGGGAGGCGTCGTCGCGCAAGGTCTTACAGGTCGGAGTACTCGAGAACACGTCGGATGTCGACCCGTTCGGCGCCGACCAGCAGCGCGAACTTCCGGGCATGCTCGACCGCCTCGGCCAGCGAGTCGACCTCCAGGATGGCGAACCCGGCGATCAGTTCCTTCGCCTCGGCGTATGGCCCGTCGATGACCCGTACGGTGCCGTCCTCGACCTCGACCCGGGCGCCGGCGGAGCTCGGCGCGACTCCCTCACCGGACAGCAGCACGCCGGCCATCGCCGCCTCCTGCATGTATTCGCCGATCGCGGTCTGCTGCTCCGGAGAGGGCTTGACGCCGTCCTCCATCGCCTGGGTCTGGTAATGCATCACCATGTAGCGCATCTGCCTGATTCCTCCCGGTTGCCTGCGGCCATTCTGGGGTCAGCCGGCGACCGGCGCGTAGACCAGGTGCACGACGCCCGTGGTGAAGGTGGTGGCGGAGCGCAGCGTCAGCGGCACCTTCGCGCCGTCGGTGAACAGCTTGCGGCCCTTGCCGACGACCACCGGGTGCACCAGCAGGTGCAGCTCGTCGACCAGCCCCTCCTCGAGCAGCCAGCGGACCAGGGTGGCGCTGCCGGTGGTGCCCAGCCTGGTGGTCCGCTTCAGCGCGGTGAGCTCGGCCCGCACGTCACCGTTGATCACGGTCGAGTTCTGCCAGGTCGGATCGGACAGCGTGGTCGACACGACGTACTTGCGGGCGCCGTTCATCTGCGCCGTGATCGGGTCAGTGGGGTCGGCGCCCGGCCAGTACGCGGCGAACTCGTCGTAGGTCTGCCGCCCGAGCAGGGTGGCCTCGGCCTGGCTCATCATGGCGCCGACCACCGCGCCCATCTCGTCGTTGAAGTAGTCGAAGTGCCAGTTCTCGGGCGACTCGATGACGCCGTCGAGCGAGATGAACAGGCCGCACGTGATGGATCCCATGGCGCTCTCCCTACCGGTAGGGCACCGCCGCTCGGTGCCTCCACCCTGTGTGCCGAACACGGCTCGCGGAAATCGACACCCTGATGGCGGCTACTCGGTCTCAGGAAGGCGCGCCTCGACGAGATCATCGATGATCGCCAGATCCGACAGGTTGAAGGTGAGCAACGGCACCTTTCGACCACCGCCGTGGCCGGGATCGCCAGGTCGAGCTGTCGGCGACGAGGCTTCCCGCCTCGTCGGGCAACCGCCGCATGCTGGTCTCGCCCGCCTCGACGCGCCTCACGACGTCGCTGACCTGGTTATGGAGTTCCTTCTGCGGAATGATGCAGCCGGTCAACCGAGCGCGACGGTGATCTCCGGCCGCCGACGCAGCGTGTTCGTGACGTAGCAGACCCGCTGGGCGTGTGGGATCAGCCGCTCGACGACGTCCGGCGCGGTGTCCGCGACGACCGTCAGCACGATGTCGGAGAAGCTCGGGCCGTCATAGGTGCCGGTGGCGGTCACGGTGAGCCCGGGCAGTTCGATGCCCCGCTTGCGGGCGGTGAACGCCAGCGCGAGGGCGAAGCACGACGAGAGGGATGCCAGCAGCAGATCGGTGGGCTGCGGCCCGCTGCTCGTTCCGCCGGAAGTCTCCGGCTCGTCGACGACGATGTCGAAGTCGCCGGCCCGGGTCATCGCCCGCATGCCACCGGTCCACCGGGTGCTGACGGTGCGGTCGGTCAAGGTGTCCACCCAGACGACGCCGGCGGATCGGGCGGCCGCCGGGCGGCGAGCGCACGGAGCGCCTCCCGGAAGCACTCGATCGGCGCGGTGGCCACCCCGGCGCCGATCTGGCCGACACCCGAACTCGCGTGCAGGATCCCGGTGGTGACCCGGGGCGGGCTGTTCAGTTCCACCACCCGACGCACGTCGACGCCGACCGGGGTGCCGCGATAACCCGCGAACGGCAACTTGAACCGGCTGCTACGACCCGCGCAGATCGACGTCATGGCGTCCGTCATGGCGGCGGCGTCGGCCAGTCCGCCGCCGAGAAACGCGGCGACCGCGGGAGATCCGGCCGCGGCTGCGCCGCCCAGGCCGACGAGTTCCAGGATCGCGCTGTCCCCGATGTCGGCGGCGGCGTCGGCCGGGCCGTGGTCGGGGTAGTACATCGCGTCGGACACCGGCGGCGCCGGAGCGACGTGGACAACGCCGGAGCCGGCCAGGCGGACTCCGTATGTCGTGCCGTTGCGGCACATCATCGTCACGATGCTGGATCCGGCGACCTGCTCGGCCCACAGCGCGACCGCCTTCGCACCCGCCATGGCCAGGTTGAGGAAGAACAGGTGATCGGCCGACAGAAACCGGGCGAGCGGCACCAGGTCCGGGCCGTCCAGGCCGGCCAGGTGCGGCAGCAGGTGGCGGATCAACAGGGCGGATGCGCCCTGGGTGCGCATGTGCACGTCGTCCCCGATCTGCACCGCCTGCGCGGCGAGACCGAAAACGTCCACCGGACCGGCGGATTCGACGATGCGCCGCAGCAGCGGTCCGGCGACATCCCGCAGGAACTCGAGCCGGGCGATCGCCCCGGGGGTGTCCCGCCCGAACCATGCGGTGTCCCCCGGACCCTGGTTGATCGGTGAAAAGGCCTGCGTTCCACCCTCGGTGTCCTGCACGACGAACACCGGCGCCGACGGACCGATGGCGCTGGCCATCGGCAGCACCACGTCGTGCCGGTATGCGGGTTCCATCGTCACCTCGCCCATGGACAGCAGGTCGTCGGCCGCCTCGACCGACGACGCCCACCCCTCGGCGACGGTGGCCGCGCGCAGCGAGCGTCGCAGCGGATCACAGGTCTCCGCCCAGTCGATCCCCGGTCCGCAGTGCAGCAGCACTCGTCCGGACAACGCGGGGACGACGGACGCGGCCGGGGTCACGTCCACCAGCTGCGGTTTCCCCCGGTCGAGCCGGCGGACCACCTCTTCGTTGGCCGTGTCGATGGCCTGCGCCGCCGGACCGTAGAGCCGCTCCAGCGCGGCGATCAGGTCCGGCCGCCCGTCCGCGGGGATCCGCCAATCGAGGTGCTGCACCGGTCTGCCCTGGTCCCGGACGGCGTCGGCGAACAGCGACAACCCGATGTTGATCACCGAGACCTCGTGCGGCAGAACCACCTTCGGCGAGTCGGCGGTCATGGTGGCTCCTTTCCGGCGACGTGTTCGGCCCGGTGGAGCAGGTCGTCCCGCGCGCTGTCGAGCCGATGCCGCCGCCGGGCCAGGTCCGCGTGCAGGTCGTCGGCGAGTTGCCGGCACTGGCCGGTCATGGCCCGCACCGACTCCGCCGCGGCCCCACCGGTGCCCACCCGGGAGTCGACGATCGCCCGCGGGTCAAGGGCGGCGGACAGATCCCGTCCGGCCAGCTGAAAGGACCGACCGGTCTCGGCCAGCGCGGCGGCGTCGAGCATCGCCCCGGTGATGCGCCGGCCCGGCACCCCGCTCCGACTGGCCTCGCGCACCGCCCGGCCGACGACGACATAGGCCGTCCGGTAGTCGATCCCGCATTCGGTGACGATGTACTCGCACAGGTCGGTGGCCTGGGTGTACCCGGCGTCGAGTTCCTGTGCCATCCGCGCGGCGTTCACGCTCAACGTCCGGGCCACCCCGGTCATCAGCCGGGTGACCCGGATGGTCAGGTCCAGCGCCCTGGGCACCTCGCCGTAGGCGAAGATCAGGTTGTCGCTGCGCGCCGACGGGCTCTTGGCGACGGCCAGAAACCCGGTCAGCCGCCCGATCAGCACGCCGGACGCGCCGCGGACGATGGCCAGCGAGTAGGGGTTGCGCTTCTGCGGCATCAGGATGCTCGAGCGGGTGTAGGCATCGGCGAGGTCGACGAAGTCGAACTCGCTGCTGGACCAGATCTCCAGGTCCTCGGCCAGCTTGCTCTGGGTGGACAGCAGGCTGGCCGCGGTGGCCAGCACATGGATCAGCCCGTCGATCTGCCACATGGCGTCCCGGGTGTGCTCGATCACCTCGTCGAAACCCAATGCACGGGCGACGAACCCGCGGTCGTCCAGCAGCCGGGTGCCGTTGACGCAGCCGGCGCCGCCGGGACTGCGGTTGACGTCGTCGAATTCGGCCAGCAGCCGCCGGCCGTCCCGCAGCGCCGGGTAGGCGAAGGACAGCACGTAGTGCCCGAAGGTGGACGGTTGCGCCTGCTGCAGGTAGGTCTGGTCGGGCATCAGCGTGTCGACGTGCCGGCCGGCCAGCGCGGTGATCTCCCGGGCGAACTCGACGACCTCGCCGATCAGGCTGAGCAGCTGGTCCCGGACGTGAATGCGCAGCGCGATCCGGGCCGCCTCCCGCCGCGGCCGTCCGGCGTGCAACCAGCCGGCGACGTCGCCGAGCCGCTCGACGAAGAACCGTTCCCGGGAGTTGTAGGGCTCGCCGAACTCGGGGTCGTACGGGAAGTCCTGCGCCGGCATCTGCTGCACGGCCAGCAGCAGACTCACCAGGTCCCGCGCGGCCGGCGCGGGAATGATGGCGCGCCGCAACAGGTCCAGCACGTGCGCGAGGTCGGCCAGGTTCAGCCCATCGTGCAGGAACGGCGCGTCCGCGTTCTCCAGGGCAAATCCGCTGTCCACCAGTTCTGGTGCGGCCGACCCCTGCGGCGGCCCGCTGCGCCTGGTCTGCGTCGTCATGCCGGGGTCCCCCACTCGCGCAGCGCGGCCAGGGCCGCGGGGATGCCCCCGGTGTGCCAGTACACCGCGGGCGTCGACGCTCCGCCGGCCAGCAGGTTCCGCAGCAGGGTCATCGCCTTCGCCCCGTAGTAGTCATCGAGCAGCAGCCCCTCCGTCCGGAGCGCCATCGCGGCGGTGGCCCGGTCGGCCGCCCCGGCGACGCCGAACCCGGCGCCGCGGCAGTCCCGGACGTCGACATCCGCCTCGGTGGGTTGGTCCGGTCCGATCATCGCCGCACAGTCCTTGGCCAGCACCAGGATTCGGTCCTTGACCGAGCTTGCTGGCCGGCTCACCGAGGCACCGACGACCCGCCACGGCAGGCCGAAAGCTGCCTGGCCGGCGACGATCCCGGCCTGGGTGCCGCCGGAGCCGGTCGGCACCACCACGGTTCGGGGCGTGAACCCGGCCGCGCGGCACTGCTCGTCGAGTTCCGCCGCGGCGTGCGCGTAGCCCAGGGCGCCGACCGCCGTCGCCCCACCCCTGGGTAAGGGGTAGGGCCGGCGACCCGCGTCCCGGAGCACGTCGGCATGCCGGAGCACGGCGTCGTCCAGTCCCTCGCGGGTGGGCACCGCGTCGAACCACAGCCGGGCGCCCGCGGCACGCGCCAGTTCGACGTTGACCGACGGTGCGGTCGGCGGTGGTCCGGGGAACAGCAGCTCGCAGTCCAGGCCGGCCACCCGCGCCGCGACCGCCGCGGCAGCGCAGAAGTTCGAGCTCGGACTGCCCGCCGCGACGAGCACGTCGCAGTCCTGCGTGAGCGCCGCACCCAGCAGGAACTCCAGCGGCCGGGCCTTGTTGCCGGCCACCGCGAATCCGGTGAGGTCGTCCCGCTTGACGTACAGCGGCCCGGCCCCGAGCGCCTGCTCCAGGCGAGCCGCGCGGTGCAACGGCGTGGGTAGCGTCGCCAGCCGGACCCGCGCGATCGACTCGATCGTGGTGTCGCTCCGGGACGCGATCACGGCCAACGCTCCTGTTCGGATTCACGCGCGAGGCGGGCCCGGTGAACCACCTGGTCGACCATCGTCGGCGCGTCCCCGACCTGCCACGACGTCCACGCCCGGGCGTCCTGCTCGGTGGCCACCCCGGCGGCGACCAGCGCTTCGACGACGTCGTGACGATCACCGCTGCCCGGCTGCAACACCTGGTGCATCAGCCGCTGCGCGGCGTGCTTGCCCAGGCTCCGGGACAGGCCGGCCAGGATCTGCTCCGACGCCGGCTGGTCGCCGTGCCGCCGCAGGTTCCGGCGCATCGCGTCGGCGTCGACGACCAGGCCGGACAGGAGCCGCCCGGCCAGCTGCAGCGCGACCCCGCTGAGCAGGCAGACTTCCGGCAGCTCAACCCATTCCGCCTTCCAGCCGCGCCCGTCGCGTTCGTGGCCGACCACCATCCCCTCGGCCAGCACCCCGGCCTGGGCCCGGACCAGCCGGGCCAGGGTGTCCAGGTGCTCGCTTCCCTCAGGGTTGCGCTTGTGCGGCATGGTGATGCTGCCGACGGTGTCCGGTGTAGTGGGCTCGCGCAGTTCACCGATCTCCGGCCGCTGCAGCTCGTACACCTCGTTGCCGATCCTGGCCAGGGTGCCGCAGATCATCGACAGCAGCCCACCGAACTCCGCGATGCGGTCCCGAGCGGTCAGCCAGGATATCCCCGGATCGGCCAACCCCAGTTCGGCGCAGAACGCCGCCCGCAGCGCCGCGCCGTGCGGCGCCCAGAAGCCCAGCACCCCGACGGCGCCGGCCAGTTGCCCGACCAGCCACCGGGGTGCGCCCTGCCGCAGCCGCTCCAGGTGCCGCCGGACCTCGTCCGCCCAGGAGGCGACCTTGAACCCGAAGGTGATCGGCGCCCCCGGTTGGCCATGGGTACGGCCGACCATCACGGTGTCCCGGTGTTCGCCGGCCAGCTCCAGCAGCCGGTCCTCGATCGCCCGCAGGTCCCGCCACACAACACCGCCGACGTCCCGCATCACCAGCGCGAACCAGGTGTCGGTGACGTCCTGGACAGTTGCCCCGACGTAGACGTGCTCGCGCGCCTGCTCGGGCAGGATCCGCTGCAGCGCCGCGATCACCCCGATCATGGAGTGCGAGGTCAGCCGGGTCTGCTGCGCGATCAGGTCGAGATCCAGTAGACCGGCAACGGAGTGGGCCGCGATCGCCTCCGCCGCCTCGACCGGGACGACGCCCAGCCGGGCCTGCGCGGTGGCCAACGCCGCGATGATGTCCAGCCACGACTGCAGCCGGGCGCGTTCGTCGAACAGTTGCTCCAGTTCCGCGGTGCCCCACAGGTGGGCGTACTGGACGGAATCGCTCAGGCGGGTGCCCATGTCGGCTCCCACTGCCGGGCGAGTTCGGTCAGCGCGTCGGTGACCTGGCGCAGCGAGGCGCCCCACGGCACGATCACCCGCTCGCCGTCGACCTCGATCTGCGCCTCCAGCAGGCAGCACTTGGTGAGCACCGGACCGGCGCCCCCTTGACGGGCCCGCGGGCAGATGTCCAGCTGCGGCGCCCGCTGCGCGTAGAACCACTCGTGGATCTGCTGGGATCGTTCGCATCCGATCAACGTCCAGGGTTGCCGCTCCGGTCGCTCGTCCAGGTAGGCCGTGCCGGCCCCCGCCACCGCCACCCCGCCGCCCCGGCACGGCAGCAGGTAGTGCTCGGACGGCCGTTGTGCCGCCAGCTCCGTCAGATCGATCGTGTCGGGTACCAGTTCGATCGGCGGCAGGTCCTCGGCGACCTCCAGCACCCGCCGGGCCTGGTCGAGCAGCTTGGCCGGGTTCGGCGGCACCACCTCGCGGACCGTCACCCGCAGCGGCGCCGGGTCGATGATGAAGCTGATGTGGCCGTACCGGCCCTGCACCACCACCCCCCGCACACCCGGGGCATGCCGCGCGGCCGCCCGGGCCAACGCGGAAGGCACCGCGGTGTCGACCTCCGGGTCGTGCACGAACGCGCAGTCCGCCGCGCCGACCAGCAGGTCGACCCCGGTGATCGGTGCGAACAGCGGCTGCTCCGACGCCTTGCGCACCGCCACGACCGCGACCCGGGACCCGCTGCGCACCACGATGAACCGGGTTCTGCGGTAGGCCTCGCGACCGATCAGGAGCGACCGCAGCGCCGGCTCATCGAGGACGCCGTCGACCGAGGTCACCGCCACCCCGCGATACGCCCCCGGCACCAGGTTGCGCCGGATCGACCCGGCCGGCGCGGTCACACCGGCAGCCTGTCCCGGGTCCGGGCACAGGTGTCGGCGCGCAGGCCCAGCCGGAGTGTCTCCACCGCGAGCGCCTCGTCGCTCGGGACGTTCGCCAGGTTCACCTCCGGCCCGAACCTGCGGATCAACCATGCCTGCTGGTCCTTGCGCGGCGCCTCGAAGAGCACCCGGGCCACGTCTGCCCCGCGCACCACGGCCGCCACGATGTCCTCGCGCAGCGAGCCGTCACCGCGGTAGATCCCGACGGTGCCGCTCTCCCGCCCCTCGGCGATCACCCACCGCGCGCCCGCCGCCAGGTCCCCGGCCACCTCGTCGGTCCACTGGCCGGGCGTCAGGGCCCGGTCCGGATCCTTGCAGCCGACCTCCGACAGCACCAGGAACCGGCCGGCGGCGGCGCGGAGCAGCTCGTGCTTGTCGGACACGGACATCGGCGCGACCCCGCGGGACACCTCGACACAGCCGAAACCGACCCGCTCCGCCCAGTCCAGGCATTCCCGGCCGCGCCCCTGCATCCAGGCGATCTCCAGCAGCGTGCCGCCCAGGCACCCACGGACCCCGGCCGCGGTCAGCAGCGCCAGCTTCTCGCGCAGCCGGGTGTCCAAGTAGGAAGTCCCCCAACCGAACTTCCAGATGTCGATGTGGGCGGCATGCTCGGTCAGGATCGAGCGCATCGACTCCAGCGCCCGGCCCTTGTCCAGCACGTGGGTGATGCCGTGCGTCCGGGGCTTGCCGCCACGTTCGGGCAGGCTCAGGAACGATGGCAACTCCACGTTACCGATACTATATGGATCATCCACTTTCCGACAGGACTGCAGCCGATTCGATCGTGAGGACACGCCATGGTCGCCATGCCCACCGCCGCCGAGGTGGACGAGCTGGCCCACCACCTGCGGACGCATCCCGCGCTGCTGGCCAAGCGTGAGATCGGCCTGGTCTCCGAGGTTCTGGGTGCCGCGAGCTGGGTGCACGGCCCGGGTGACGACGGCGCGGTGGTCGATGTGTCGGACGGCGGCTCACCGGCCGACGCCACGGGGGCCAGCCGGGTGGTCGCCTGCGGCGAGGCGTTGCTGCCGGCCTTCGTCGCCGCCGACCCGTACGGTGCCGGTGTCGCCGCCGTGTTGACCAACGTGAACGATCTGGCCGCCATGGGGGCCACCCCGATCGCCGTGCTGGACACCATCGTCGGCAGCACCGCGCTGGCCCGAGAGGCCCTGCGCGGCATGCGGGATGCCTGCGGCTGGTACGACGTGCGGCTGATCGGCGGGCACCTGACGGTGCACCAGGGGACGCCCGCACTGTCGGCGTTCGGCGTGGGGCGGGCCGGCCCGGTGCTGTCGCTGACCAACGTGGCGGCCGGGCAGTCGCTGGTCGTCGCCGTCTGCACCGCGGGCCGGATGCGGTCCGACTTCCCGTTCTTCCGCTCGTTCGACGAGCGCGGCCGCGACCTGGCCGGCGACGTCCGGGTGCTCGCCGACCTCGCCGCGTCCGGCGCCTGCGTGGCCGCCAAGGACATCAGCATGGCCGGGCTGGTCGGATCGTTGGCCATGCTGCTGGAATGGAGCGGGCTGGGCGTCACCGTGGATCTGGATACCGTTCCGCGGCCGGTGTCGGTGCCGATGCGGGACTGGCTCACCTGCTTCCCCGCGTTCGGCTTCCTGCTGTGCTGCCCGCCGGGTCGGGCGACGGAGACCGTGGACACCTTTCACCAGCGCGGGCTCGACGCCGCGGTGGTCGGCGAGATCGACGCGTCGGGGGTGCTTGCGATCCACTGGGGTGGGTCGCGTGCGGACGTCCTCGACCTGGCCACCACGGGCATCACCGGCCTGCGTCGTTGACGCCGAGCGCGAGCGCGCGAACGGCGGCGGCACCCTCGGTGGGCGGGGGCAGCGCGATCGACATGGGCTGGTGCGGCAAACCGGCGTAGAGCTCCGGGTCACCGGAGGACACCCAGCCGAGCCGGCGGAAGAAGCCCACGTTGGCGAGCTGGATGTGGGCATCCATCCGGTACCCGCCACGCGACGCGGCGGTGGCCACCGCGCAGCGGACCAGCGGTCCGCCGACGCCGCGCACCCGGAACGGCGCGAGCACGGCCAACCGGTCGCCCTGCCACACCCGGGACGCCGGGTCCAACTCGAAGAGCCGGACGGTGCCGGCAAACGCGCCGTCGCACAGTCCGAGCAACCGGATGACCGATCCGTCCCGGCCGGCCTCGTCCCGAGCGTCGAGGTCCGACCCGGCGAACACCCCCTGCTCCCGGACGAACACGCGGTGCCGGATGGCGAAGTGCTGCGCCCGGTCCGCCTGCGAGATCGTCTGCCGGCAGACGATTCCGGGCACCGGCCGGTCCGCTGTGGGCGGCCGGGTGAGGTCGACGTCAGCACGCATGAGACACGGCCGCCGGGCGGACCGTCAGCGGCAGTGGGACCCGGGCGACGGTCTGCAATGCGCCCTGCACGCCCTTGAGCCCGGAGCAGGCCTGGCAGCGCGCGCAGCCGGCCTTCGGCACGCCGGTGTGCATGCCCCGCTCGGCCATGTACGCGGCGACCCGGCGGTAGATCCCCTCGGTGTACTCCCGACCCGGCGGCAGCACGTCCTGCATCAGGCTGCCCGCCACCGGCCGGATCGGGACGACGAACGGGAAGACCCCCATGTCGACCGCCCGCCGGCAGCCCCGCACCGTGAGTTCCGGGTCCTCCCCCATGCCGAGGATCACGTAGGTCGACACCTGGCCCCAGCCGAACCTCTCGACCGCCCGTTCCCAGGCCCGGAAGTAGTACTCGATGCCGGTCCGCGCCTTCGCCGGCGCGACTTTGGCGAGCACGGCGGGGTCGAAGGACTCGACGTGGATGCCGACCGAGTCGATGCCCATGGCCGCGACCTCGTCGATCACGTCCAGGTCGCGCGGCGGCTCGAACTGCACCTCGACCGGCAGGCCGGTGGCGTCCTTGACCGCGCGGCCGCACCGGGCGACGTACCGCGCCCCCCGGTCCACCCCGTTCGAGCTGCCGGTGGTCAGCGTGACGTCCACCGCGCCGTCGAGATCCCTTGCCGCCAGGGCGACCTCGGCGAGCTGCTGCGGGCTCTTCTTGACGATCGTGCGCCCGGCGGCCAGGGAGAGCCCGATGCCGCAGAACTTGCACTGGTTCTCGTTGCCCCAGTACGCGCAGGTCTGCACCACGGTGCTGGCGAAGGAGTCCAGGTGCAGCAGGCCGATCTGCCAGTAGGGGATGCCGTCGGCAGTGGACAGGTCGTAGAAGCGCGGCCGCCGCTGGGTCGATGCGCCGGCCAGCCGCTCGTCACCGTGGAACACGGCGTATCCCTCGTCCTCGGCCCGCAGCACGTACGGCGAGTCGGCCGCGGCCGCATTGTCGGTGGGCACTGTGACCGGTAGGCCGCCGACCCACAGCATCCCCGAGTCGGTCGGACCGGCCCCACCCACCCGCCGTTCCAGCGGGACCTCCACCCGCAGGCCGCGGGCCTGCAGATCCACGACGAGGCCGGCGAGCCCGGCGGCGGTGGAACCGGAGTCCATCCCACTCTCCCACTCGTTTACTTCGCGACACAACTTGTGTCCTTTAGCAAACGTCTCCCTCGGGCACCCTCCTGTCAAGGGCTGTTGTCAATGCGTCAACTCCCCGTGTTGACCCGGCCCCGGTCGACCCACGTGTTTCGCTGATCAATTCCGCCGGTACGCGCCCGGTTCGCCCGATTCGTTGCGGACTTGATCAGCCAATGCGGGCACGGCGGGTAGCTCCGCTGTTCAGTCGAACCACCGTGCCTGATCTGTCGGAAACCTCCGCTCGGCCGCCGCTGACCCCGGCCAGGCTGATCAACTCAGCGAAAGTGCGCCCGATATGCCGGTTTTGGTGCCGAGTTGATCAGCCTCGCCCGTGCAAGCCGATTCGACATCCGCACCTGCAGTCGAAGAAGGCTGCGCACGTGGATCTCGGAGCGTTGCGTTCGGCTGCCACGCGCCGAGCCGCAGGTTCACCCTGATGGGACGGCCCTGCGGGCCGATCTCGCCGTCCGCCTCCGCCTCCGCCTCTCCTCCGCGTTGCGCGCCCGATTCATCCGGATTGGTACGGCCTTGATCAGCCTGCCCGGCGCGGCAGTCGGCTTCGCTGGTCAGTCGAAACCAACGGTCAGTCGAAACCAACGGTGACCCATACGCCCGAAATGCGCGTTTCCGGAGGACGTCGTTGCCGACGACTTCCACCTCAGCAGCCCAAGAAGGCTGCCCGTGTGGATCTCACCGGCACCGACGGTGCGGCCCGGCGCGGCACAGGGTTTCAACCTGAGGGGACGGCCCCTGCGGGGCCGGTCCGCCGTTCAAAGCAGGGTGGAACCCGGTGGAACCGGCGCGACCCCCGGAGATGATCAGCGAAGCCGGTGGTCTCCCCGGGGTTCGCTGATCATTCCCGCGCTTGCGCGCCCGGTTTGCCCGGTTCAGTCGCGGAATTGATCAGCGAAGTCCGATGCCTCGCCCGGCAGCGTCACCGTGTCGGTCCTGGCCGGACAGCCTGGCCCGGTACTGCGCCGCCGCGGATTCCCAGGCGTCGCGATCGGTGAAGGTCCGGGTGTCCGCGTCCGACGGCGACCCGCCGGCCGGGATCAGCTCGATCGAATACACCGCACCGAACCGCGGGTCGGCTTCCATCGCGGTGACCAGCGTGCTGCCCGACGGCAGGTGCAACTCGACCCGGCGATAGCTGCCGCCGAACACGGCCGGCGGATCGGGCTCGTCGACGAACCATTGCGATCCCGCCGCGCGGGCGGCCTCGATCCGCGCCTGCCGGACGCCCAGCCGCCGCTCGGCAACCAGCTCGCGACAGCGGATCGCGGACGCGGCGTCGACCACGGTCTCGGCGGACAGACCACCAGGCTCAGCGAGGCCGCGTCGGCGATCTCGGGCACTCGCGCGGCCAGCTCGTCCCTACGCCGGAGCAGCGTGTCGATGTCGGCACAATCCGTCCGCAGTTCGTCGGTGACGAGCCCGACCAGGGTGGTGACCTGCTGGTAACCCTCCGGGTCCACCACCACCATGGGGTACAGCCGCGCCTCGGCCGCGGTGAACTGGGCCTGCGTCTGCGCCGGAATCGCGTCGTCGCCAGCCATCATCTGCACCACCTCGACCCGAAGCCGGTGTCTTGTGCGCCTTGCGGCCCGTTCACTATCGTTTATGGCTGGACAGCATGTTAAACGATGCCGTCCGTCCAGCACATGTCGCACCGGGCCGCCCGCGCCCGGCGGAGCGAGGGAATCGTGACCAGAACCGCGATCGTCGCCCTGGGCGGAAATGCGCTCACCGCGGCCGGCCAGGCCGGGACCTACGCGGAGCAGCGGGACAACGCCGAGCAGATGGCTGTGTCCATCAGCGCGCTGGTCGACGCCGGCTGGCGGGTCGCCGTCGTCCACGGGAACGGCCCGCAGGTCGGCAATCTCGCGATCCAGCAGGAGTTGGGCCGGGCCGAGGTGCCCGAGATGCCGCTGTTCAGCCTGGGCGCGATGACCGAGGGGCAGTTGGGCTCGCTCATCGCGATCGCGCTATACCGGGCATGCGGCGGGCGGCATCGCATCGTCGCGATGCTCAGCCACGTGATCGTCGACGTCGCCGATCCCGCGTTCGACCACCCGTCCAAGCCCATCGGCCCGTTCTTCAGCCGGGCACGGGCGGCGAGCCTGGCCCGCCGCCGCGGGTGGCAGGTCGCCGAGGACGCCGGGCGTGGCTTTCGCCGGGTGGTGGCCTCCCCGCAACCGAGAGGGTTCGTCGAGATCGACGCCATTCGCTGCCTGCTGGACGCCGGCCAGGTCGTGGTCACCGGGGGCGGCGGCGGGATCCCCGTCGGCCGGCACGGTGACGTGTGGGACGGTGTCGACGCGGTCATCGACAAGGACTACGCCGCCTCCGAACTGGCCCATCAACTGGACGCGGACGCCCTGGTGCTGATCACCGGCGTCGACGCCGTCCAGCTGGATTTCAACCAGCCCACCCAGCGCCGGTTGACCGAGGTGGATGTCGAACAGGCGGATCGGTACCTGGCCGCCGGCCAGTTCCCGGAAGGGAGCATGGGCCCCAAGGTGCGCGCAGCGATCCGCTTCGTCCGCAGCGGCGGCCGGATCGCGGTGATCACCACCGCGCAGTTGGCCCTGGCCACGCTGCGCGGCGCCGATCCCGGTGCCGGCCCGCTGGGCACCAGGATCATCCCGACGCCGGACGGTGCAGGGGTCAAGAGGCGGCGGCAGTGAGTGAGGCTTGCCGAGCGAATCATGAGTGAGGCCTGCCGAGCGAATCATGAGCACAGCGCAGGCACCTTTCGCGGGGCGACCGAGCCTGTGAGGTGCCACGGAAAGGTGACCGCATGAGCATCGCGATCAGGTTTCTCCGTGAGTCCTACGTCGACTCGGTGCTGCAACTCGGCGCGACCCGGGCCATGCGCGAGCTGCCGGGCGTGCAGTGGGCCAGCGCGGCGATGGCCACTCCGGCGAACCTGGACACGCTGCGCGCCGAAGGCGTCGACGAGAATGCGCTGACCGGCGCCGGATCCAACGACTTCTTCCTGGTGGTGCGCGCCGATGACGAGTCCGCCACGAGCCGGGCGCTGCTCGCCGGCGAGTCCGCCGCGGTCTCACCATCTTCCGGGAGCAGGCCCGGAGTCGGCGATGCCGTAAGCGCTCGCCCGCGTTCCCTGCGCGACGCGCTGGACGCCCAGCCCGACTCCGACGTGGCGGTCGTCTCGGTGCCCGGCGAGTACGCCACGCTGGCCGCCTTCCAGGCGCTGTCCGCGGGTCTGCACGTGCTGTTGTTCAGCGACAACGTCGACGTCGCCGACGAAATCGCACTGAAGGACTACGCCGCCCGCCGGGGCCTGTTCGTGATGGGTCCGGGCGCGGGCACCGCAATGCTCGGCGGTACCGGCCTGGGCTTCGCCAACGCCGTCCCGGCCGGCCGGGTCGGCCCAGTCGGTCCAGTCGGCTCGGTCGGCCCAGTCGGCTCGGTCGGCCCAGTCGGCTCGGTCGGTATCGTGGCCGCCGCCGGAACCGGGGCGCAGGAGGCGATGGCCCTGCTGGCCCACTGGGGCGTCGGGATCAGCCAGGTCATCGGCCTCGGCGGCCGCGACCTGTCCGCGGCGGTCGGCGGGCGGATGGCCGCCACCGCGATCACCGCCCTGCGCGAGGATCCAGGCACCGACGTGATCCTGCTGATCTCCAAGCCACCGGCGCCGGACGTGGCCGCCGCCGTGCTGTCCCTCGCCGGCCGGACTCCGCTGGTGGCGGGGCTTGTCGGCCTCGACCCGGCGACGCCGGCGCCGCCGGGGGTGGTGCTCGCCGACACCCTGGAGGGCGCCGCGCTGGCCACCCTGCGCGCGCTCGGCCGAGACGCACCCGAGCACACCAGGACCCACGGCCCGTCGGTGGCGGAGGTCCGGCATCGGCTGTCGCCCGGACGTCACCTGATCCGCGGGCTCTTCTCCGGCGGCACCCTGTGCTACGAATCGCTGGTGATCCTGGGCCGGACGATCGGTGAGGTGCGCTCGAACACCCCGATCATCCCGGCCTGGGGCCTGCCCGCGCCCGCCGGTTCCCATCAGTGCCTGGACCTGGGCGAGGAGGAGTACACCCGCGGCCGCCCGCATCCGATGATCGACCCGCAGGCCAGGATCGAGTTGCTGCAGCAGCATTCCGCGGACCCGGCGGTCGCGGCGATCATCCTCGACGTCGTTCTCGGGTACGGCGGCCATCCGGACCCGGCGTCGATCCTGGCGCCCGCGTGCGCGTCGGCGATGGCCGGCGGCGGGCCGCAGGTGGTCGCCTACGTGCTCGGCACCGACGAAGACCCGCAGGGCTACACCCGGCAGCGGGATCGGATGGTGCGGGCCGGCTGCATCGTCACCGAGACCGCCGCCCGCGCGTCCCTGGTGGCCGCCGCGATCGCCGTCGGCGACCCGGACCTCGTGGGTTCGCCGCTGTGACCACGCCCGTCGACGGCCCACGGGTGGCCCTGGTCAGCTACTCCACCAAGCCCCGCGGCGGCGTCGTGCACACCCTGTCGCTTGCCGAGGCCCTTGCCGACGCGGGCCTTCCGGTCCGGGTGGTCTCGCTGGGAGACCCCGAGCAGGGCTTCTTCCGGCCGGTGCGCGCGCCGTTCACACTGATCGCCCCGCCGGCGCCCGCGGACACCCTCGATGAGCGGGTCTTCGCAAACATCGACACCCTCGAGCGCGGCCTGCGGCCGATCGCGGCCGAGGTCGACATCCTGCACACCCAGGACTGCATCTCCGCCCGCGCCGCGGCCCGGGTCCGCGACGCCGGCGCGTCGGTTCGGGTGGTCCGCACCGTCCACCACGTCGACGACTTCACCACCCAGGCCCTGATCGATTGCCAGCGCAAGGCGATCGAGGAGCCGGACCGTCTGGTGGTGGTCAGCAAGGACTGGCAGGCCCGGCTGCGCGCCGAGTACGACGCGGACGCCGTCGTCATCCACAACGGCGTCGACGGAGCCCGATTCCCGCCGATCACCCCCGCGCGGCGGGCGGCCGTCCGGGCCGGGGTGGGGCTGGCCGAGCGGTTCGTGTTCCTGGCGGTCGGCGGGGTCGAACCCCGCAAGGGCAGCGTGTTCCTGTTCCGGGCCATGGCGGAGCTGATTCGGGGAGCGCAACCACCGCCGGCGCTCGTGGTGATCGGCGGGCACTCGTTCCAGGACTACACCGCCTATCGCGAGGACGCCCTGGCCCTGTTGCCGCAGCTCGGTCTGCGCCTGGGCGAGGACGTGGTGCTGGCCGGCACGGTCAGCGAGACCGAATTGGCGCAGTGGTACCGCAGCGCCGACGCGCTGGCGTTCCCGTCCGTCAAGGAGGGTTGGGGTCTTGCCGTGCTCGAGGCCATGTCTGCCGACCTGCCGGTCGTCTGCAGCGACATCGCCGTGCTGCGGGAATATCTCACCCACGAGCGGACCGCGGTGCTGACCCGGGTGGGCGACCCGGGGTCGCTGGCCGCCGGGATGCGCCGGCTGATGGACGACGCCGCGCTGCGGACGAGGCTGATCAGCGGCGGCCGCGCCCTGGTCCCGGCCTTCGGCTGGGACCGGACCGCGGTCGAGCACGCCCGCCTGTACGCCTCGCTGTGACGGGCGTGCGGGGGCGAACTCTTCGGAGCGTCCGCTCGCCCAGGCAGGCCGATGCTCCGCATCATCTCGGTGGTCGGATCAGACGGTCCAGGTCTGCATCACCAGCGCGCCGGCACGCCGGGCGGTGAGCACCGCGTCCAGGACATCGAGCGGGTTGATCGGCCGCACGCCCTCCATCATGTCGATCTCCCGCATGCCGTACAGCGCGGCCGCGGAGAACCGGCAGGCGTAGACGTGCCCGCCCTCGTTCATGAAGGTTTGCAGTTGCCGGTTGTAGCTCATCGCGCCCGGGAACGGCTCGTCACCCACTTTCGGGTACCCGCGGGTGGCCGAGGCCATCAGCGACCCCGGCCCGTACAGCACGAGGTGGGTGTCGAACCCCTTCCGGTTGATCCGGGTCACGGTGAGCATGTTCACCAGGCCGACGGACCCCTCGAAGGGCACCGTGTGCATCAGGATCCACGCCTGCTCACCAGGCTCCGCCTGGATGTCCTCGAAGACCTTGTCCTCGTAATCGACGATCGCGTCACCCTTGCTCACCCGCTCGCCGACGATCTGCACCATGTCAAGCTCCCTTCCCTGATGGGTTGACCTTGCCGAGAATCTGTTGCGGCACAGCCGGTCCGGGCGCCGTGGGCGGCGGCGCCCAGGGCCGTCGGTGGCTGCCCGGCATCGCCAGCAGGACCTTGCGACGCACCGGCCACGGCAGCACCCGGTAGACCGGGGCGAACCCCCGGAGCCAGAGGAACTCCTTGATGCCGTGGGGTTTTCGCGGCGGGGTGACGCCGAGGCGGCGGGCCACCCGACGCTGCGCGTCGATCAGCAGGTAGTGCTCGGAGTTGCTGCGCAACCAACGGAAGAAGGCCATGTCAGCCCGTCCGGGCCCGGTCGAGACCGTTCTGCGCGGCCACCACGATCGGCTCGTTCAACGCACCGATGGCCGGCGAGTAGACGTTCTCCATCCGCGCCAGGTCGTGCAGCGTGAAGCCGAACTTGACGGCCATCGCCAGGAAGTCGGCACGTTCCTTGATGCCCTCGCCGCCGACCAGCTGCGCGCCGATGAGCCGCAGGCTGCCCGGCTCGGCGAGCAGTTTCACCCGGACCGGCTTGACGCCCGGGTAGTAACGGGCACGGGAAATGCCCTCCGCCCTGCCCAGCACGTAGGGAATGCCCAGCGCGGTGGCCGTGGTCTCGCCGAACGACGCCCCGCCGATGATCCACTTCCCGGCCGCGGTGCCCCACGGCACGTACACCGCGCTGTAGGTGCGCACGCCGCCGCCGGCGTTGACCCCGGCGGTCTTGCCCTGCGCGTACGCATGGCTGCCGGTGAGCCCCTGCAACGGGATTCCGGTGAGCCCGTGCGGGATCTCGGCACAGTCGCCCGCAGCGTAGACGCCCGGCGTGGAGGTGGCCATCCGCTCGTCGACGACGAAGCCGCCGGTGGAGCCGATCTTCAACCCGGCGGCGACACCCAGCGCGTTGTTCGGCTCCTTGTGCGTGCAGACCACGGCGAGGTCGGCGGCGATCTCGCCGTCGGTGGTGGCCACGGCCCGCAACTGCCCGTCGCCGAGGAACGCCTTGAGGGTGGTGTTGTAGTGCACGGTGACCCCGAGCTCACGCCAGGACTCCTCGACCGGGGCCATGGTGTCCGGGTCGGCCATCTGGGCCAGCGGCCAGGGCCCGGGATCGATGAGGTGGGTCTCGATCCCGCGATGGGCGAGAGCGGTGACCATCTCCACGCCCAGCGGCGAGGCCTCGACCACCACGGCCGCCCGCACGGTGTCCAGGACCTTGTCCCACTCCATGGCCTCGCGGATGTTCTTGACGTAGTAGAGGCCGCCGAGATCACCG
>Ga0164241_10001074_pt1 | contig 37483 bp, 23 predicted proteins | sample OricomyardsoilBY_FD_108780 | JGI IMG/M metagenome (GOLD analysis project Ga0164241, IMG submission 108780) | Backyard soil microbial communities from Emeryville, California, USA - Original compost - Back yard soil (BY) | ecosystem: Environmental > Terrestrial > Soil > Unclassified | place: USA... | reverse complement strand
ATTTTGGGCGCCGTCGTCTTGATGGTGATCTTGGGACGAAGGCGCTGAAAGCGCGAGCGGGCGCGCGCGGTTACCTCCGACGCTCGGCGAGATCTTACGCTGCTTGCCGCGATCTCAGCCACCGCGGCCGCGTCGCCTTCTGAAAACAAAAAATCACTTCGGAACCGAAGTCACTTTTCGAACGCCAAAGGTGAGTCGCGGTCTCCTCCCAATGCTGCTCGCTGCTCGCTGCTCGCTGCTCGCTGCTCGCTGCTCGCTGCTCGCTGCCCGCCTTCCTCTGAGCATGGTCTGATCTCACAGCTGCCCGCTCGCCAAGGCTGGGTTCTGGCGAGGCGCGCCGAGGCGCAGTGAAGCCAGAACCCAGGATCGGCGGGCGTGGTCATCAGTTGAAATGAGACCACTGACAAGCCGCCTCCCTGTTTTCTCGCCGCTCGATCGCACGAGGTGGCCTGGGGCGCCACGGAAGATTCTGCGGGTCAGGCTGCGGGTCGGCAGCCCAAGATGTTGCGTGACGGCAGAGGCGCGCCGCGTGCCTAGCCGAGGGAGGCGCCGTTGGTGCGGATGACTTCGGCGTACCAATGACCGGAGTCTTTGATGGTACGGGTGCCGCCGTTTTCGTAGTCGCAGAAGACCATGCCGAAGCGGTGCTTGTAGCCGTGAGCCCACTCGAAGTTGTCGATGAACGACCAGTGGAAATAGGTTTGGATGGGGATGCCGTCGGCGATGGCGCGGGCGGCTTCGAGCAGGTGGCGCTGGGTGAAGTCGATGCGCTCGGGGTCGTGCACTTTGCCGTCGAGGGCGACCCAGTCACGGTTGGAGATGCCGTTTTCGGTGATGACGATGGGCTTGCCGTAGCGCTCGTGGAGGAACTTGGGGCCCCAGTACATGGCGTCGGGCGTGACGTACCACTCGAACGCGGTGAGCCGGGCTCCGACCGGCATCGGCATTTCTTCGGGCTTGCCGTCGGCTCCCGCGCGCACGTATTGGCCCTGGTAAATGTTGACGCCGCAGAAGTCGAGCGGCTGCGCGATCGTCTCGAGATCGTCGGCGTGCGGCGTGGGCGCGTCTTTACCGAAGAATTCGAGGCCGTCTTCCGGGTAGTGGCCGAGAAAAACCGGGTCCATCCACCAGGTGTTGGTCCACGCCGTTTCGGCCGCGACCGTGAACATGTGCTGGCGCGCGGCCGCGATGTCGGCGGCGGACTTGGGGTCGTGCGGCATTTTCGAGAGCGCGACGGGGGCGTAGCCGACGAGGGCTGGCTGTTTGCTGGCGGCGCGGATGGCCTGCACGCCTTTGCCGTGCGCCAAGAGCGTGTGGTGGCCGGCGAGCAGCGCTTCTTTGAAGGCGAGCTTGTCGCCCGGCGCATGCCGGCCCTCCATGTGGCCGGCGCCGATGTACACCTGCGGCTCGTTCAGGGTCATCCAATGTTTGACGCGGTCGGATAGACGCTCGACCACGTGGGTCGTGTAGTCGGCGAACCAGTCCGCGCTGTCGCGGTTGAGCCAGCCGCCGCGGTGGTACAAAGCGAGCGGGAAATCCCAGTGAAAGAGCGTCACCCACGGGGTGATGCCGGCCGCCAACAAGGCGTCGACCAAGCGGTCGTAAAAGTCCAAACCAGCCGCGTTCGGCTTGCCAACCCCGTTGGGTTGGATGCGCGGCCAGGCGATGCTCAGCCGATAGGCCTGCAACCCCATTTGCTTCATCAGCCCCACGTCTTCCGCATAGCGGTCGTAGTGGTCGCACGACACGTCGCCGGTGTGGCCGTTCCAGACCATGCCCGGCTTTCGGCAGAACATGTCCCACACGCTCTGGCCCCGCCCGTCGGCTTCGACCGCGCCTTCAATCTGGTACGAAGCGGCCGCCGCTCCCCAGACGAACGTTTTCGGAAAGTCAGCCATCGTTACCGCATCTTAGCATGCTGGAACGGAGCTGGAAGCGGTTCCAGTGCGAGGGTTGGCAGTTGGCAGCGCCCGAGAGCGAGCACGCGAAAGCTCCTGAAACAAAAGACGGAGAGGCCGACACCCGTGCGGGAATCGACCTCTCAACACGTCTGAACCCAACTGCTAGCTGCCAACTGCCAACTAAAAAGCCTTACGGCTTTCAGCCCATGGCGGGCAGCTCCGCTCGGCTCAGCGCCAATTCTTACCCGCGCCGAACTGTAGCTTCGTGCGGTCAAAACTGTCCGAGTTCTTGTGCATCATGATCTGATACGTGAACGCCGAGCCTTGCTCGCCGATCAGCGCGGACCAGTGCAGGAAGAAGTACCAGAGGCGGTACCAGCGCTCACCGTAGGCTTTGACCACGTTCTCCTTGTTGGAGACCCAGTGGTCGCGCCAAGCGCGCAGGGTGATGACGTAGTGCGGGCTCATGTTCTCGACGTCGGTGACCTCGAAGCCGCCGTCTTCCGCCGCGCGGATCATGCCCGAGAGCGTGAGGCTCGCGTCGGCACCGGGGAAGATATAGCGGTTCATGAACAAGCCCCAGATCAGGTCTTCGGGGCGTAGCGTGAGCGCCGAGAGCGGGTTCTGCGGGTTGTACAGGTTGCGGATTCCGGTCCACTGCATGACGAACAGGCCTTCGTCGGCCAAGAGCTCGTGCACCTTTTGGAAGTAGCCGACCAGGTTCTTGATGCCGACGTGCTCGACCATTTCCAAGCTGACGATCTTGTCGAACTTGCCGCTGATGTTGCGGTAGTCGCAAACCTCGACCTTGGCGCGATCGCTGACGCCGTACTTGGCGATGCGGTCGGTGCCGAAGTTCACCTGCTCTTGGGCGAGGGTGACGCCGTACGTTTTGGCGCCGAACTCTTTGGCGGCGCGCGCCACGAAGGTGCCCCAGCCGCAGCCGATGTCGAGCAAGGTCTCACCCTGCTTCAACTGCAGCTTCGTGCAGGCGCGATCGATCTTGCGGTACTGCGCTTGCTCGAGCGGCATGTCCGGCGTCTCGAACGAGGCGGCGGTGTAAACCATGGCTTCGCCCAAGCACCACTCGAAAAAATCGTTACCGCGGTTGTAGTGCTCGCTCACGATGCGGCTGTCCTGCGCCTTGGAGTGGATGGTCACCTCCGGCAGGAAGTTCGTGAACGCCCAGCGAATGTGCGAGTCCGTCAGCCGAAACGACATCGTTTCGTGACGAGTCGCGAAAAAGTCGTTCCACTTGTCGGCGGGAATATCGAGCTTGCCGTCGATGTAGGCCTCGTAGACATCGGAGATCGGCACTTTCTTGCCAGACCATTTCCGTCCGAGGGCGGCGTCGTCGAAGACCACAAAATCACTAACGGTATTTCTGCTCATTGGCGGCCGGGCGGCTTAGTAGAGGAGTTTGGCCCTCGCAACAAGCCGGTGGATGGCTTTCTGGGGGCAGGTGGCGTCCGTACCCGCCCGGACGGAAAGTGTTCAGTGGTGCCAAGCCGCCCTGGAAGGTGGGCCGGTCGGGCTAGGCATCCGATATCGCGGCAGAAACCTGCCAACGCCCCCGAAACCGGCTAGGCTCACGCCATGGAAGTACGCGGAGGCTCCTCCTCGGCAGCCCTGTTCGAAATGTGCGGGCGCTTCAAGAAGGCGTGGATCAAGGGGGGCTTTAGCTGGGACAGCCGGTTCTCATGCGTGGCGTCGTCGTTCAGCAGTGAGCTGGACGCCGAGGCGCGCGCGGTCGTAACCCAGTATTTCCCGAGTGAGTGGACGATGAAGACGGTCGTCAACGCTCCGCCACAAGTGCGCGAGGTCGCCGAGAACACCGGCGGCGTGCGCACCGATCAGCGGCTGTTCACCGGCGATACCAGCGGGCGCCTCGTGGTGTACGGCTTGTGGTGGCCGTGGGGTGACGAGACGACCATCTCTTTCCGCGTCGGCATCGGTGGCTACGTGCTCGAGCCGGATTTGATGCGGCTGCGTGAAGCCTTCGGCGCGCTCGACTGAGCCGTTTACGGAAACTGCTTCAATCGAGGCGTCGGCTAGCGCCTGAAGGCGTGTCCGAGCAGATCCTGCTACACCGCGCAGACAAGCCGATGAGTCTCGTTCAGCTGCGCATTCCCGGTAAGGCGGCGCCCCCCACGGCCCGCCGCGGCTTCTTGCCCACCACGCGCGCCGAAATGAAGGAGCGCGGCTACTCCGAGCTCGACATCTTGATCGTGACCGGTGACGCCTACGTCGATCACGCGGCGTTCGGGCCGATCCTGATCGCTCGTTTCTTGGAGGCGCGCGGCTACAAGGTTGGCGTCGTGGCGCAACCGGATTGGCGCACGCCCGATGACATCGCGCGTATGGGGCGGCCGCGGCTGTTCGTCGGGGTCAGCGCCGGCAACCTCGATTCGATGCTGAACAAGCTCACGGCGCAGAAGAAGGTGCGCTCGGAGGATCAGTATTCGCCGGGGGGCCGCACCGAAATGCGGCCGAACCGCGCCACCATCGTTTATTCGAACCTGTGTCGCCAGGCGTTTCCGGGCACGCCGATCGTGCTGGGCGGCATCGAAGCGTCGCTGCGCCGCATCGCCCACTACGACTACTGGTCGGATTCGATTCGGCGCTCCATCTTGCTCGACGCCAAGGCGGATTTATTGGTGTTCGGTATGGGCGAGCGCGCCGCCTGGGAGATCGCACGGCGGCTGGATGAGGGGGAGAAAGTCGCGGACTTGAAGGATGTACGGGGAACCGCGTACGTGATCGACGATGCCGAGGAGTGGGGCCGCATCGCGGCGTCGCCGAGTAAGTTCATTCCCGACGGCTTGCCGGTGGTGTTGCCCTCGTACGAAGAAGTGTTGGCCGACAAAGCTGCGTTTTCGCGGATGTCGCAGCGCTTTCAGGTGGAGACCAACGCCCAGAATGCGCGTCCGATTTTGCAGGTGCACGGCAAGCAGGGCGTGTACTTCAACCGCCCCGCCTTGCCGCTGAACGAGCAAGAGATGGACGCGTTGTACGATCTGCCGTTCGAGCGCGCGTCCCACCCGAGCTATCGCGGTGAAAAGGTGCCGGCGTTCGAAACGGTGAAAGAGTCGATTGTCACGATGCGCGGCTGCTTCGGCGGCTGCACGTTCTGCAGCATCACCGAGCACGAGGGCCGCGTGATCCAGAGCCGCTCTTCGGACAGCGTGGTGCGCGAGGTGCGGGCCCTGACGCGCATGGCCGGCTTTTCGGGGATGATCAGCGACGTGGGCGGGCCCACCGCCAACATGTACAAGATGAGCTGCAAGGACGAGCGCACCGAGAGCGCTTGTCGCCGGTTGTCGTGCGTGCACCCCGGCATCTGTAAAAACCTGGTGACCGATCACCAGCCGGTGATCGACTTGTTGAAGAAGGTGCGCGAGGTTCCGGGCGTGAACCGCGTGTTCGTGGCTTCGGGCGTGCGCTACGACTTGGCCGAGCGCAGCCCCGAGTTCGTGGCCGAGCTGGCGCGTCACCACACCGGCGGCCAGCTTTCGGTGGCGCCCGAGCACACCAACCCGCGCGTGCTCGAAAAGATGAAGAAACCGGGCATCGAGAGCTACGAGCGCTTCGCCGATTCGTTCTGTAAGGCCAGCGAGAAAGCCGGCAAAGAACAGTACCTGGTGCCGTACTTCATCACCGGCCACCCTGGCTCGACCTTGACCGACACGGTCGAGCTTGCCCTGTACCTGAAGAAGAAGGGCATGCGACCGCGCCAGGTGCAGGACTTCATTCCGACCCCGATGTCGATGGCGACGTCCATGTACTACACGGGCTTGGACCCGTTCACGCAAGAGCCGGTCCACACCGCGCACGAGCTGCGTGAGAAGCGCCAGATGAAGGCGCTGCTCTTTTACTGGGATCCGAAGCAGCAGCCGTTGGCGCGCGAGGCGCTCAAACGCGCCGGGCGTGGTGACCTGATCGGGCGCGGTCCGAGCTGCCTGGTGCCGCCCGAGGGTGGCTCGTCGTTTCCGACCTTCACCCAAAACCGACCCGCGAGCCCCTATGGGCCGCGCCGCACCGACGACAGCCGGCGCCTGCGCGCCAACAAGGGAAAGAGGCGCCCCTCGTAGAAGCGACGCAGGTTCTTGCGACTCATGGCCGGCAGCACCTGATCGCCGATCAGTTTCTGACAATCGGAGGCGAGGCAGAACAGAGTGAACACTTCGGCGGCCGAGAAGATGCGGGCCAAGAGCGAGCCGACGATACCGGCAGGGCGCCCCGGATCGCCGCGTTTGACGACGAGGCCCCGAAATTCGCGATAGGTCAGGCGATCGCGCGGTTGGCGGGCGTGGGGGGCTTGGAACAATTCTTCGAAGGCGGCTTCGTCGAGCTGTCCGCCCTCACCGAAGACGCCCGACTCGAAGCCGTGCTTGCCGCGGGCGATGTCCGGAACCGAAATGCTGAGAGACGGTTGCTTGCGCGTCAGCAAGCCGAGAAAGCCATTGATGATGAGGGCGAGCGGGGCCGCGAGCAGCCAGGGCAGCCCGAGGTCCGTCATGCCTTTCAGCGTTTGTTTCGGCGTGACGGCTTCGTCGTGATCTGGATCAAAATAACGCGCGTGAAGCTCGAGCGCGCTCCGTGCCCTGCCAGCCTGCTTTGCGGGTGCCACAGTGTGGGACACTAGGAGATTTTTCGAGGCCGGGGAGGCTCAGCCCAATTCACTTCGGCTGAGGGGGCTCGAGCTCCACCAGGAAGGCAATTTGCATGGCCGTGTGGCCGGTGTTGATTGGTCATGCCGCGAGGACTAGCTTGGGAGCCAGTTTTGGCCACGAAACTTGCTCTGAGCGAGTTCAAAGGCAACGACCGCTTCATCATCGAGGGCATCCTGGGTGAGGGCGGTATGGGTGTCGTTTATCGCGCACGCGACTTGCGTCGCTCGTCCGCGGTTGCGCTGAAGACCATGACGCGCCTGGACCCTTCGGCGCTGTTGCGCTTCAAAAAGGAGTTCCGCGCGCTGGCCGACATCGCGCACCCGTCGGTGGTGCAGCTGTACGAGCTATTCGCGGAGGGTGACCAGTGGTTCTTCACGATGGAGCTGCTGGAGGGCACCGACTTCGTGAGCTTCGTGCGCGGAATTCGCCGCATCTCCGGCGCCCAGATCACGATGACCGACTCGGGCTCGCTTTTACGACCGCTGGTGTCGAGCGCGCCGACGATCGAGGCGTCGCTCGTGATCAGCGAAATCGACGCGAGCCCGCTGCTGGCGATCGCCAACAGTGGCGAGCAGGTCGGTGACGAAACGCGGTTGCGTGAAGCCTCACTGGGCCTGTTGGACGGCGTCATCGCCATTCACGCCTCCGGGCGCCTGCACCGCGATATCAAGCCGTCCAACGTGATGATTACGCCCGAAGGGCGCGTGGTCTTGCTCGATTTTGGCGTGGTGGGTGAGCTGGGCAAAGGCGAGCGCGTCGAGGATTTGGTGCTGGGTACGCCCGCTTACATGGCGCCGGAGCAGGCGCGCGCGTCGCTGGTCGGGCCGCCCGCGGATTTCTATGCGATCGGAGTGATGCTGTACGAGGCCTTGACCGGCCAATTACCGTTCGACGGCGCGCCGGAAGAGGTGCTGTACGCCAAGCAACAGGGTCGGCCGCGCCCACCGAGCGAAATCGTCGAGGGGGTCCCGGAGGACTTGGGCGCGTTGTGCCTGGATTTGTTGGCGCCCGCGCCGCAGGATCGCCCGGACGGCCCGGAGATTTTGGACCGGCTGCGCACCGTGCGGCCGGGCACGGGCGTTCGCACGAGTCGTTCGCTGAGGCCTTCGACCACGACCGGCTCGTTGCGCGCGTTCGTGGGGCGCGACGCCGAGCTGTCGGTGTTGCGGCAGGGGCTACGACGTGCGGCGCGCGGCGAAGGCGTGCTCACCTTGGTATCGGGCGCCTCCGGCATCGGCAAGACGACGCTCATCCAGCGCTTTCTGAAAGAGGTCGCGCAGACGCCGAGGACCTTGGTGCTGTCGGGGCGTTGCTACGAGCGCGAAGCGGTGCCGTTCAAGGGGCTCGACAGCGTGGTCGACGAGCTGAGCCGTTGGCTCTCGCTGATGCCACAGCAAGAGCTGGGCAGCTTGTTGCCGACGCACGCCGCCGAGCTCTTGCGGGTATTTCCGGTGTTGCGCAGCGTGCCGGCGCTGGAACGGCGAAGCGCGGGCCGCCCCGAAGCCGGCGAACCGCAAGAAGTGCGGCGGCGTGCGTTCATGGCCCTGCGCGGGTTGCTCGGCGCCATCGCCGATGATCGGCCGCTGGTCGTGCACATCGACGACCTGCAGTGGGCCGACGTCGACAGCGTGGCCTTGCTCGAGCAAGTGCTGCACACGCCGGGCGCGCCCGCGATGATGCTGATCGGCAGCTTCCGCTCCGAAGCGCTGGGCAAGAGCGCGGCGCTCACGGCCCTGCTGACGTTGGTCGAGCGCTTCAGCCTCGCCGACAAGGTGGAGCGAATAGAGCTTTCGCGCCTGCCTTACGATGACTGCGCGCGGCTTGCGGCGCTGTCGCTGGGCGATCGCGCGGAGTCGTCGCCGGACGTGGTGCGGCGAATCGCCGAAGAGTCGCAAGGTTTGCCGCTGTTCGTCTCGGAGCTGTCGGCCTGGCAACGCACGGCCGCCGCCGACGAAACGAGCGGCTTGATCTCGCTGGACGCCGTCATTCAGGGCCGCGTGGACGAGCTGCCTCCGGAAGGGCGCGCGCTCTTGGAGGTGCTGTGCGTGGCGGGTGGCCCGCTGCCGATCCGCGTCGTCGAAGCGGTCGTGGGCTTGCCCGAGACCGACGCCTTACGCGCGCGATTGCGCGTGGCCAAGCTGACACGCAGCGTGGACAGCGGCGAGCGCGAGCTGCTCGACATCTATCATGGGCGGATCCGCGACAGCCTCCTCGGCAGCCTCGAAAGCTCTCGGCAGCGCGGCCTGCACGCGCGGCTCGCGACCGAATTGGAGCGTGGCGCTGAGACCGACCCCGGCGTGCTGGTGGAGCACTTTCTGGCGGCGGGTGACGAAGCCGGCGCGCGTCGACACGTGCTGGCCGCGGCCGCCGCGGCCGAGCGCGGCTTGGCGTTTTTGCACGCCGCGAGCCTCTTTCGCCGCGCGATCGAGCTGGGCGTCGGCGAGTCGCGTTGGCAGCTGGAGCGCAGCGTGGGCGACATGCTGCTGGCGGCCGGTCACGCCGCTGAAGCTGCGGCCGCGTTCGCCAGCGCGGTGCATCATGCGCCGCCGGAGGAGCGCACGGCCTTGCGCAGCCTGGCGGCCGTGCATTTCTTGAAGAGCGGTGGCGAGACCGAGGGCCTACGGCTGCTACGCGAATCGCTCGGCGACGTGAAGCTCGGTTATCCCGAGACGACGGCTTCGGCGGTCGTGTCGCTGTTGGGCAATCGCGCGCGCCTGCTGCTGCGGGGCATGAAGTTCCAGCCCCGCGCCGATGTTTCGGCGAGCGAGCTGGCGCGCATCGACGTGGCGTTCGTGGCCGCCACGGGCCTGGCCATGTTCGACGTGGTCCGAGCCGCCGACTTCGGGGCGCGGCATCTGTTGTTGGCGTTGGACGGTGGCGAGCCGATCCGCATTTGTCGCGCGCTGTTGATCGAAGCCTCGGGGCGCGCCGCCGTCGAGGTGCGGGGCCGCGACAGCATCGAAGGGCTGGTCAGAACCGCGGAGAGCCTGGCCACGCGCAGCAACGACCCCCACGCCATCGCGCTGGCCCGCCTGGCGGCGGGGATGGTGCGCGTGTTTTCTGGTGAATGGCGCGCCGCCCAAGCCCTATTGGACGCCGCCGAGCTCATCATTCGCGAGCGTTGCCGCGGCGTTCACTGGGAGCTGGCCAACGCCGTCGCCTGGTCGATGAACGCGCTCATCTTGTGCGGCGAGCTGAAGGAAGCGGCGGTGCGGGTCCCGGAAGTGCTGCGCGAGGCGCAGGAACGGGCAGACCGCTTTGCGTTGATGCACATGGTCTATCCGGCGGCCATCACCGCCATCGTGGCCGATGACCCCGACACCGCGGATCGCATTGCTCGCGATTTTCCGCGGTTTGGCGGTGATTTTTCGGAGCGCTTCACGGGCGGGCACTGGGGCAGCCTGGTTTCGCGCGTCTCGGCCAACCGTTACCGCGGGCGCGGTCGCCTGGCCCACGAAGAAATGGAGGTCGACTTTGCCCGCATCAAAGCCGCGCATTTCTTGCGCGTGAACATGATGCGCGTGTGCACGACGTTCGAGCGCGGGCTGTGTGCGCTGTCGGCGGCCGAAGACGGCGGTGACAAGGCCGCGCTCTGGCGGTTGGCCGAGCGCTGCGCCCGGGACTTGCTTGCCGACCGTCCGGACTACGCGGCGCCGATGGGTCACCACGTCATGGGCTGCTTGTTGGCCGGCAAAGGGCAAGCCGAGCAGGCAAAGCAGCAGCTAGACCTCGCGATTTCAGGCCTGACCCGCGTGGACATGGGCTATTTAGCCAGTTGTGCCAAGGCCAGGCGTGGTGCCCTTGTCGGCGGCGAGACAGGACGAGAGCTGTTGGAAGCGAGCCGGGAGCAGCTAGGCAAGCAAGGGATCGTCAACGTCGAGCGCTGCCTGGAGATGAGCGCCCCCGGGTTCCGCGGAGTGCTGCGTTGAGCGTCGTGCGTCAGCAGGCGCTCACCGTCGTGGCGCCGGTCGCGCTAGGCCAAGAGGTGGCGCTGGACGCGTGGTTGCGTGAGAGCAAGCGCGAGCTGCAACGGGCGTTGGCGCGCTCCAGCACCACGCACTTTGCCCGCTGGGTGCTGTTGCCGCCGACCCCCGACGAAGAAGGTCGCACGATTGGCGAGCGACACCTGATGGCGTTCGAGACGAACTTCGACGGCGAGCTGCAAGAGCACGTCGCCGACCTGCGCGCGGCGCTGGGTTCTTTGTTGGACGAGGCCTTCCGTGGCGTGGAGGGCTACCCAGGGTGCGACACCCTCGCTGATTTGTCGGATTTTTTTCGCAAAAACTCGCTGCGCGCGGCCGCCTTTTACATCGCGCACGGCGGGCTTTCGGTGCCGGTCGTCCACGGTGATGCGGCGCTGCGCGTGGCCGTAGAAGCGCGGCTGCGTGAGCTGTCACGGGGCGCCCGGGTCGAAGCCGGCAACGCGCTCGCGCTGGCTCAGGATCTGCAACGCGTCGCCCTCGGCGTCGCCACGACGGGCGGGCTCTCGCTCGGCCCCGTCGAGCGCGGGCTGAATCCGAACCCGCCCGGCATCATCGCCCGCGTGCTGCTGTACCCGTTTGGGGTGCTGCTGGCGTTTTTTCTGGCGCCGTTTTTCGAATGGCTCGACGAGCAGAAGCGCAAACGCCAACCCAGCTTCGAAACGCCCGAGCTGCGCGCCAAGCGCGACGGCATCGGCGTCGAAGAGGATCGCGTCGATCAAAACGGCCTGACGCACTTGGTTGCGCTGAAGCCGGGCTGGTATCGGCGGTTCGCCCTCAAAATGACGGTGAACATCGTAACCGCGCTGGCCGACGCGGGGGCGCTCACCGGTCGGCTCGGCGGTATCCAGACCATCCATTTCGCGCGCTGGGTGGCCCTGCCTGATCGCCGGCTGTTGTTCTTCAGCAACTACGACGGCAGCTGGGAAGCGTACCTGGGCGAGTTCGTCGACAAGGCCGCGATGGGCCTGACGATGATTTGGAGCAACACCATTTGGTACCCCAAGACCCGCCTCCTCTTGTTCAGAGGCGCGAGGGACGAAGAGTCGTTCAAAACCTGGACGCGCGCCCATCAGGTGCCGACCCAGGTTTGGTACAGCGCGTACCCGTTCTTGTCGGTGGGTGACGTGCTGAAAAACGCGAAAATTCGCGAGCTGCTCGGGAGCAAGCTCGACGCGCCGGCCGCGGAGCGGCTACTGGCGCTATTGTGAGGAGGAGCCGTGGAACGAGCTGACGTCCAGGGTCTGATGCTGTTTGCGTACAAGCAGCATCCACGCTCGCGCTTCTATTTGCTCGACTTCAAGGACGGCCAGCCGCGAGAGTGGCTGCGCCGCGTGTTGACCGACGTCACGTCGGGCGAAGAAGACCGCGACGGACGCTATCGCTTCAACCTGGCGTTTTCCGCGCGCGGACTCGCGGCGCTGGGGCTGGACGAGGAAGATCTGGACACGTTTCAGCGTGAGTTCGTGCAGGGCATGGCCCACCCCGAGCGCTCGAACGTGCTCGGCGATCGCTATTCCGATGATCCCGCGCGCTGGCAATGGGGCAACGACCGCACGCCGGTCGACGCCGTGGCCATGCTGTACGCGCGCACGGACGAAGAGCTGTTGGAGCGCGCCTCCGACATGGAAAGGTCGTTCGAAAAGTTCGGCATCGCGCGCCGCATCGAAGACGTCGCGTTGCCGGAAGACGGCCGTGAGCATTTCGGGTTCGCCGACGGCTTGGCTCAGCCGTACATCCGCGGCAGCGGCCGACGGCGCCAGCCCGGCGACGTGAAGCTTGCCACGGGCGAGCTCGTACTTGGCTATCCCAACGCCTACGGCTTGGTCACGACGGTGCCGAGCGCCAAGCGCCGGCGCGGCACGCGCGAGCACCCGGAGCTCTTGCCCGGCATGGAGCGCGTGAGCTTTGGCCACAACGGCACCTACCTGGTGCTGCGCAAGCTGGCGCAAGACGTGGCTGGTTTCTGGGGCTACTGCTGGGACGCGGCCATCGCCGAAGGAGCATCGGACGTGGCCGCGCGCGCCAAGCTGATCGCGGCGCGCATGATCGGTCGCTGGCCAAACGGCGTACCGCTGGTCGAGGCGCCCGACGCCGAGCGCGCGCCGGTGGCCGGTCTCAACGACTTTGGCTTTCGCGAGCGCGATCCCGACGGCTTGAAGTGCCCGTTCGGGGCGCACATTCGCCGCGCCAACCCACGCGACATGTTCGGTGAGGACGCCAAGGAAGGCGTGCACGACGCCAACTTGCACCGCGTCGTGCGGCGCGGGCGCGCCTACGGCCCGAAGTTGCGGGGCGATACGCCGCAGGTCGACGATGGCGTCGAGCGCGGGCTATACTTCGTGGCGCTCAACGCCAATTTGCGTCGTCAATTCGAGTTCGTGCAGCAAACCTGGATCAACAGCTGTAAATTCGCGGGCCTATCGGCTGAGCGCGACCCCTTGGTCGGGAAGGAAGCGTTCGACTTCGACGATCAACCGGTGCCGCGGTTGTTCTCGGTGCAGGCGCGTCCAGTCCGACAGCGTTACGAGGGCCTGCCGAAAGTGGTGCAGGTGAAGGGCGGCCAGTACTTCTTTCTGCCGGGCCTGCGCGCCTTGAATTTTTTGTGCGACGGGAGTGACTGACCTGGCCCGCGTCGGCCTGCGCGGGCGTGTGGCGGTCGTGACAGGGGCGGCGAAGGGCATCGGTCGCGCCACGGCGCTCCAGTTGGCGCGCTCGGGCGCGGACGTGGCCGGTTGTGATACCGACGAGGCGGCGCTGAGCGCCACCTTGGACGACTGTCGCGCGTTGGGTGCGCGGACGCTCGGCGTCGCGGTCGACGTGGGCGACGCCGAGCAGATGCAGAGCTTCGCGGAGCGCGTCGAGCGCGAGCTGGGGCCGGCGTTTTGCCTCGTGAACAACGCCGGGGTCGGTGTTTCAGGGGGATTTTTCGCCACTGAGCTCGCGGACTGGGCGTGGCTGCTGCAAGTGAACCTGTGGGGCACGATCCACGGCGTCCGGGCTTTTGCGCCCTTCATGCGCGGGCGGCGGGCAGGGCGCATCGTCAACGTGGCGTCCGCGTCCGGCTACTGCAACCTCCCCAGCTTGTCCGCCTACGGGACCACGAAGTACGCGGTGGTGGGTCTATCGGAGGCATTGCGCGCCGAGCTCTTACCCACGGGAGTGATGGTGAGCGTGGTCTGCCCCGGCCTGGTGGCGAGCTCGATCTTGGAAACGGCACGGATCCGCGGCGCCGCTGACGCCGAGGGGGAGCGCCAGGCCTTGCAAGAGCTGTATCGTCGGCGCGGCCACAGCCCGGAAAGTGTCGCGAAGGCCATCGTCGCCGCCGCTGAAAGTGGTAAAGCCTTGGTTCCCGTGTCGTCCGAGGCCTGGCTACTCTATGTGCTGAAGCGCGTCGCGCCCTCGGCCTTGCCTTGGCTCTTGCGGGCTTCGGAGCGGCTGTACCGACAATGATCGACTCTCAGATGGTGAGCACGCCGGGCGGAATGCTCCACGTGCGGGTCATCGGCGCCGGCAAACCGGTGCTTCTATTGCACGGCTTTCCCGACTCTTCGGCGGGTTTTCGCGAGCTGTGCGAGGCGCTGGCCGCGCAAGGCTTTCGCGCCATCGCGCCCGACCTACGCGGGTATGGTCTTTCCGACAAGCCCGAGGGCTTGGAGCCGTACCGGTCGTCGGCGGCGTTGGCCGATCTGGCCGCGCTGGCGCGTTGGAGCGGTGACGGCCCGGTGGCGGTGTTGGGTCACGATTGGGGGGGAACGTTGGCGTACTGTTTCGCCAGTGAGCACCCCGAGCTGGTCAGCAAGCTGGTGGTGCTGAACGCCGCCCATCCCGAGAGCTATGCGCGCGCGTTGACGCGCAGCCTGCAGCTGCTGCGCAGCTGGTACATCTTGTTCTTCCAGCTGCGTGGCATCGCGGAGTGGGTGGTGACCCGGCGCTGGATCTTTCGCTGGCTGATGAAGAAGCTGGTCGCGAAAAAAGAGCTCATGACCGAGGCGCGCATCGACGCGGCGCGGCGCGAGCTGTTGCGACCGGGCGCGGTGCGGGCCGCGCTCAGCTACTACCGGGCCGCGTTTCGATGGCCGATCAAGTGCTCCCGGACCATCGTCGCCCCGACGCTCATTCTCTGGGGTGATGCCGATCCGGCGCTTGATCCGCGGTTGCTCGACGATTTGCCGACGCGCATCACTTCCGTAACTGTTCATCACATCGAGGGCGCGGGGCACTTCGTGCAATGGGACGAGCCCGAGCGCGTCGTCAGCGAGCTGGTCGGGTTCCTGCGTCAGACGCCCGCAATCTGAACGTGGACGAGCTCCCGCCGCGGCTATCCCACCTGTGCGGATGAGCACGGTCGGTGTAGGCGCCGACCGATGAGGCAGCGGACGAATTTTTCAACGTTGTCGGGGCTTCACAAGCGGTGGGTTAGGTCTGTTACGCTTCGGCGCTTCAAGCGGACGTTCGAATGACAACCGTACCCCCGAAGTCCGAAGTCCCTGCACCCAAGGCCGAGGGCAAGCGCCGCGCGAGCGTTCTGGCGCTCAAGCTCTCCGAAGTCGCCGAAGCGCTCGAAGAGCGGCTGGACGACCCCAGCATGGTGCTGGAGATGCTGGTGAACGCCGTCGCCAAAGGCGAGCTACCAACCGATGCCTGGGAGCGCTTGCATCGCGCAGCCGTGCGTCACGACAAGGTCTCCGACCTTGCCATGGCCTACGAGCAGGTCGCGACCGACAAACGCATCAAGCTGTTGACGGGGGAGCAGCAGGTTTTCATTTACCTGCATGCGGCCGCTTTCTTTCAGATCGAAGGCGGCGATACCGAGGGCGCGATCGCGTACGCGGAGCGTGCGGCCGCCGCCGTTCCCGGGCACGCCGAAGCGTTCGGCCTCTTGGAGCGGCTGTACGGCATGGCCAACAAGCCCGTGCGGTTGGCCGAGCTCTACGTGGACGCCAGCTCGCGCGCGCAAGACGGCGAGATGAAATTGCAGCTGCTGCGCCGCGCTGGCGAGCTCGTGCGCGACTTGCCGCAGAGTGACGAGCTTTCAATCGACGTGGCGCAACGCATCTTGAAGTTGGCGCCCGGCGAGGAGGGCGCGCGTGAAGGGCTCGTGCGTCGCCTGCTGGCGCGCGGTCGCCACAAAGAGGTCGCGGACGTCTTCGAGCAGGCGTTGAAGCGTGAGCCTGCGCCCGCGCCCGACGAGGCGCTGCTGCTGCGTGAGCAGCTGGTCGACTTGTGCTTGGGCTCGCTGAAGGACGTCTCGCGCGCGCTCGCGCACATCGAAGGCGTGCTGCAGCTTTCGCCGAATCACCCGACGGCGCTGGCCGCGGCCGAGGCTCTGCTCGAAAATCGCGCCCATGCGCCGCGCGCGGCCGCCGCGTTGTCGGACGCCTACGAGCGCTCGGGGCGCACGGATCGAGCGGTCGCCATGCTGAGCTTCGAGCTCAAGCAGGTGCGCGGCCCGCGTCGCGTCGACGTGCAGCGTCGACTCGGAATTTTACGCCAGGACGTGCTGGGTGATCCGTCCGGGGCGCTGGAGCTCTTGGGGCCGGTCGTGGCCGGAAACCCGGGCGACGACGACTTGCGGGCGCGCTTCGTGGCGCTGAGCCTGGGCCTGAGCCAGCCGGAGCAGGCCGCGCGCTTGCTGTCGCGCGCGCTCGCGACCAGCAAAGACAACGCGGTCCGAGCGCGGGTCGGCTCCGACGTCGGCCTCGTGTACTTGAAGACCGGTGACGTAAAGCGCGCCAAGGCCGCGTTTCAGCAGGTGCTCGACTTGGGTGAGCGCGGCCCAGCCACTTTGGCGGCGGCCCGTGAGCTCTGTGAGCTGTGCACCGAGTCGGCGGAGCCGAAGCCGCTGCTCATGGCCCTCACGCTCGTCGTCGAGCTGGAGCCCGAGCGCGAGCCACGGCAGGCGGCGGCGCGGCGGCTCGCGCGCCTCAGCGACGGCGACGCCAAAGACGTCGAACGCTCGGTGATAGCGTGGCGAGCGCTGATCGGCTCACCTTGGACGGACGAGGCGCTAAAACGGCTCGAAACGTTGTACCGCGAGGCCAAAGACGAAGACGGCTTGGCGGAGGTGCTGTTTCATCGGGCCGAGCGCACGAAGGATCCCGAAGAGGCGCGCGCGCTGGCGATGAGCGCGGCCGAGCTCGCGACCGAAAAGGGGCGCAACCCCGAAGGCGCGATCGAGCTGTGGGAGAAGCTGATCGAGCGCTACGGGGCGAGCCTCGAGGTCCATCGCCGGTTGATGCCGCTCTTGATCGCCGCCAAGCGCTTCTTCGAAGTGTGCGACCTGGTCGAGCAAGAGATCGCGTGGGCGGAGCCGCCGGAGCGCCCGCAGTTGTGGATGGATCTGGCCGAGCTGCGCATGACGCGTCTCGGTGATCCGGACGGCGCTTTGCGCGCTTATCAAGAAGCGCTCGCGCTGGACCCCGGACACAAGGGCGCGCGCAGTGCCGTCGAAAAATTGCTGAATTTGCCGGATACGCGCGAGCTGGCGGCGGAAATCTTGGAGCCGGTGTTGCGGCTGGAGCCGCCGTCCGTCGGCCTGCTACGAGTGCTGGAGGTGCGGGCCGAGCTGGCCCAAGACACCGAGCTGAAGCTGCAGCTGTTGACCGAAGCCAGCCAGCTGTCGGCCTCCGCGTTGGATGATCCGGAGCGCGCGTTGGAGCTCGCCGGTACCGGGCTCGGCATCGCCTTGCGCGAGCGCCGCGAAGAGCTGGACATGTGGCTGGCGGTCACGCTGGGCGTCGCCGATCAAGGAAGCGCCGCGCATCGGGCCGCGGTGCTGAACGCCGCGCTGGGCAACACCGTCGTCGATTCGGCGGCCGTCTTCGAGCTGGCCAAAGCGACCGGCGAAGCCTACGCGGCAGCTGGTGATCTCGAGCGCGCGGTCGAGCTGTTTCGGCGGGCGTTGGTGTTCGATCCGGGCTCGCGCGAGCTGATGACCCGCGTCGATCGGCTGCTGGCCGAGCAGGGCGCGCCCGAAGAGCGGCTGGCGCTGTATCAGAGCGCGCTCGAGCAGGAACAGGATCCGACGCGCCGTCGGGAGCTATTTCACGCTCTGGCGTCGTTGCAAGGGCGCGAGCTGAACGCGCCCGAGGTCGCGGTCAAGACGCTGCACCGTGCGCTCGGCGAAGATCCGAAGGATCGCACCGCTCACGAGGCGCTGGTCGCGCTGCTGCGACAGTTGGGCGACTTCGATGCGCTGGCCGCCGAGCTCACGCGCGCCGTCGGCCTCGAAGGCGGCGATCGCAAGACGTTGACGCTGCTACGCCTGGCGGAGCTGAGCGAGCAGCGCGGCAATCCCAGCGAAGCTTTGACCCGCTACCGCGAGCTGTGCGAAGCGACCGACCTGGCCGATGACGTGCTCGAAGCCATCGAGCGCCTCGCGCGCGACCAGAACGACGGCGCGACCGTTCGGCTCACGCTGGAGCGGCGCCTCAGTCGCACCGCAGATCCGGCGGTGCGCGCCGGCCTGCTCGAGCGCCTGGGTAATGCTTTTGCGTGGCAGCTCGCCGATCCGGTGGGCGCAGCCCAAGCGTGGCTGGAAGGCGCGGAGATCTCCGAGCGGCTGCCGGCAGAGTTGGAGCGCGCGCGGCGGCTGTACGAGCGCGTGCTGAGCGTGGACGCGGGCTCGGCCCGGGCCGCCGGGCGCTTGGTCGAGCTTTCGGCCCAAGCCGGCGACTGGGAGCAGGTGCGCGAGGCTTTCGAGGTCGTGCTGCCGACGTTGGAAGAGCGGCACCTCGTGACGTTGCTGCTTGGGCTCGAAGAGCGCGCCGAGTCGACGGGGGCGGCGCCAGCGTACGTGGAGCTGGTCGATTTGGGGCTGGCGCGCGGGCTACGTGCCGGCCGCGCCCGACACCTGGGCCTGGCCAAGGCGCGCGCGCTTTCGAGCATCGCGGGCGGCGCGGACGCCGCCGCCAAGCTGTTCCGCTCGCTGGTGCAGACCGCCGGTGACGACGCGGCCCACGAGCTCGATTCGTTCGCTGATTTTCTGCAGCGCGCCGAGGACAGCCAGCAGCGCGTCGACGATTACCGCTGGATGATGGCGGAGAGCGTGAAGCGCGCCAGCAGTCCGATCGAGCTGTGGCTCAAATGGGCCGAGGTCGAGGAGCACCGCTTCAAGGAGCCCGAGCGCGCCTGTGCCTTGCTGGAGCAGGTCGTGGCCGCCGATCCCGAGCGCACCGATGCCCTGTTCGAGCTGTCGCGGCTGCGTGCGGCCGCGGGTGACGCCAAGGGCGCCGCCGCCGCGCTGCGCGAGCTGTTGCCGCGCGCCGACGCCGAGAGTCGCCCGGCAATTCAGCTGAAATTAGCCGGTATTCTCATCGGCGCGTTGGCCCAGCCGGAGGAGGCGCTGCAGCTGGCCGAAAGCGTGCTGGCGACTCACGTCAGCGACGCCGACGCTTTGCGCGTCGTGCATCAGGCGCTGGGCGCCCCCGAAACCCGCGCCCGCGCCGCGATGCTGCTCGAGCGCATGGCGGAGGGCTCGGAGGATCCGGACGCGCGCGCGGACGTGATCGAAGCCTTGCTGGCGGTCGCGGCCGCCGATCCGGAGCTGGCCGAGGCGCGCTCGCGCTGGATGCGCCAACTGCTGGACACCAAGCTCGACCAGCCGGAAGAAGCGCTGAAATTGGCGCTGCGCGGCGCCGAGGCGGCCCCCGCCGAAGAAGAGCTGTGGGGCGTGGCCGAAGAGATGGCGCGCAAGCTGAACCGCCCGGAGCAAGTCTCCGAGGCCTACTCGCGCACCATCGAGCGTGAGCTGCCAGCCGCCGTCGCCGAGACGGTGGGGCGGCGCGTGGTCGAGTTCCAAGAAGAGTGGTTCGACGACGGCGAGCGGGTGATCGCGCTGTTGGCGCGCGTGCTGTCGCTGTGCCCGACCGCGGACTGGGCCTTCGATCGTTTGAAGTTGGCGTTCAACGCCCAGGGGCGTTACGCCGAGCTGTTCGAGCTGTACGACGCGCGGCTGGCGCGTGAGCTCACGCCCAGCGAGCGCCTGGACTTGTTGCGCGAGGCGGCGATGGCGGCCCGCGATTTCGCCGGTGATGCCGAGCGAGCGATTGGCTACTTCGAACGACTGAATCGTGACAACCCGGGCGATCAGCGCGTGGAAGCGTCGTTGGAACGCTTGTACGAGCGCAACGGCAAGAAGCGACCGTTGATTGACCTGCTCAGCTTGCGGCTGCGCGGGGCCGGCAGCCGACCCGCGGAGCAGAACGAGCTTTTGGGGCGCGTGGCGGCTTTGTGGCTCGATTTGAACGAGCCCACCGAGGCGTTGTCGCTGGCCGCGAAGCTGTTGCTGTCGGCGGGCGGCGAGACCGACGGCGTGGCGCTGCTCGAACGCATCGTGGCGTTGCCGGGCTCGGACGCGGCGCTGGTCGCCGACGCACCCAGCGTGCGTGTGGCTGCGGCGCGGCTTTTGTACAAGCACTACCGAGCCCACGAGAGCACGGTCGACGTCGTGCGCATGTTGGAGGTCGAAGCCAATGGCTCACCGCCCGAAGCGCGCGTACCGCTCTTGGACGAAGCGGTCGAGCTGCGGCTCGGCACGCTGGCCGATCCCGCCGGCGCGTTCGAGACGCTCTCCAACATCGTAGGGCTCGTTCCCGACGATCGAACGCACCGCGAGCGGCTGGCCAAGCTGGCGGCCGAGCTTGGTGCGCTGGAGCGGCAAGCGGAAGTGTTGCGCTCGGTGGCGCTCGGATCGGTGAGCCAGGCGACGCGCGGCAGCCTGCTGTTGGAAGCGGGGGCCACCTTCGAGGAAGGCCTGGCCAACGCCGAAGCCGCGGCCGAGCTGTACCGCGGCGTGCTGGCCCTGAGCGACGCTGATCGCACCGACGCGCTGGCGGCGGCCCGGGCTCTGTCCGGCATTTTGCGGGCTCAGGGCACGCCCGAAGAGCTGGCGACGGTGCTCGAGCGCTTGGCCGAGCTGGCGCCGGCCGCCCCCGAACGTCGCTTGGCGCTCGGCGAAGCCGCGGACGTCGCGCTGTCCAAGCTGAATGACCCGACGCGCGCGATCGTGAACCTGGAGGCGCGGCTCAAGCTCGGTGGCGACGATGTCGAAGCCATCGACGCGTTGTGCAAGGCGCTCGAGCGCGCCCGGCGCTTCGAAGAGCTGGTGGTCGCGCTCGAGCATCGCGCCGAGCTGAGCGAAGACGAGCACGCCGCGCGCAACGATCGGACGCGCGCCGCCCAGCTGTTGTCGCGCGCGCTCGAAGATCGCCCGCGCGCCATCGCGGCTTTCCGGCGGGTGCGCGGCCTGCATGGTCGTTCGCCGCAGCTGTTCGAGTCGCTGAAAGAGCTGCTCACCGAGGAGCAAGACTGGAAGGCGCTGGCCGAGCTGTACGACGACGAGGTTGCGCACGAAGCCGAGCCCGAGCGTCGCACCAGCCTGTACCTGGAGCTGGGCGCGGTGCACCGGCACCACACCGGTGACCTGCTGCGCGCCCTCGAAGCGTTCGTCGTCGCGCGCGACTGGGAGCGGGCGATCGAGGTCGCAGGGCTGCATCCGACCGACGCGGGGTTGGGCTTGTCGGTGGTGGAGCGGCTACGCGAGCTGGCGGTGAAGGCGTTCGAGGCGGACGCGCGACCGGAGGCGCTCGCGGCGGCCAATTGGGCCGTGCAGGAGCTGTGCGACCGACGTCTGGAGCGCGGTGAGTACGAGACGGTGGTCTCCGAGCTGCTGGACGCGGCCAAGCTGCCGTTCTCCGCGACCCGCCAGCGCGAGCTGCGTCGCGACGCGGCGTGTCTGTGCTCGGATAGGCTGGACGACAATCAGAGCGCCATTCAGCTCTTCAACGAGCTGTTGGCGGAAGAGCCGGGCGACGAAGTGGCGCGGGCTTCGGTCACGCGGCTGTCGCTGTTGTTGGAAGAGCAGGGGCTGCACGCCGAGATCGTCGCGTTGTGGGAGGCTCAAGCCAAGGCGCGCCACGAGCGCGGGGACAGCGCGGGCGCCGCCCTGTTGTTCGCGCGCGCGGGCGAGAACGCCGAGCAGCGCTTGTCCGATCGCAAGCGGGCCATCGCCAACCACGAAGCCGGCGCCAAGCTGGGCGGTGAGGCTTCGCTGACCGCGCTCGCTCGGATTTTCCGCGAGCAGGGTGAGCTGCCGAAAGCGGCAGACGCGCTCGAACGCCTGTTGCTCATCGAGAGCTCGGAGCTGATCGCCGAGCGCGCTCTGGAGCTGTTGTCCGTGTACCGCGAGCTGGGCATGCCCGAGCGCGCCCGCCCCGCGCTCGAGCGGGCCGCGCGCCTGGCCATCGACGCTCAGGCCGTGCGCGCGTCGCTGGCCACGTTGTACCGCGAGCTCTCCGACCACGCCGCGTTGGCTTCGCTGTTGGCCGACGAAGCCAGCCGGACCTCGGATCGCCGGCAGCGCATCCAACTGCTGCGTGATGCCGCCGAAATTCAGCTCACGCACCGCGACGAGCCCGGCTTGGCCGCGCCGCTGCTCGAGCAAGCCATCGAGCTCGATCCCGACGACCAGAAGCTGCGCCTGCGCCTGGCCCAGGCTTTGTTCTTGGCCGCTCGCTATCCCGACGCCCAGGGCGTCTTGCGCGAGCAGATTCAGCGGTACGGCGCGCGCAAACCCAAAGACCGCGCGCTGGCTCACTTTCAGCTGGCGCGCGTGCTTTTGGCCAGCGCCGAACAGGGTGAGGCGCTGCGCGAGCTCGACGCGGCCTCCAAGATCGATCCGGCCCACCCGGGCATCATGCAGATGCTGGGCCGCGTGGCGATGGAGCAAGGCGAGTTCGACCGCGCCGAGCGCATGTTCCGCTCGCTGATGCTGGTGGTGGGCCGCGACGAAGACCCCGAAGCACCGAGCAAGGCCGAGGCGCTCTTGTCGCTCAGTGAGCTGTCGGTGCGGCGCGGCGACGAGGCGCGCGCGCAGGAGCTGATCGAGTCGGCGTTCGAAGCCTCGTCCGAGAGCGGACGCGAGGCCTTGGCCCTCGAAGCCGCGTTGCGCCACCGCGGTCGTCACGATCTGTTGGCGCGTGCGCTGTACAGCCGCTTGGAGCAGGTGCTCTCGCCGGCCGAAGCGGCCACGGCCCTGGCCGATCTGGTCGTGTTGCACGCCGAGCATTTGGGTGGCCTGGGCATGAACGGCGCCAGCTTCCGCGAGCGCGCCCAGGCCATCGAGAGCGCGCTCGGCGACTCGGAGGCGGGCGGCGACCAAGCTTGGTCCGCGCTCGGCCGAATTTACGACCATCTGGGGGAGACCGCCGCAGAAGCGCGCATCTTGGAGCAACGGCTGTCGCGCGCCTCGACCGCGCCGCCCTCCGATCCGGATTTGTACTTCCGTCTGGCGAAGACCAAGCTCACGGCGCCGGCGACGGTCGCGGAAGGTCTCGCGCTGCTCGACAAAGCGCTCGATCTTCGGCTCGACCCGGCGCAGGCCCAGCGCGCCTTGAACGGTCTCACCGTGACCGACGAGAACTTGGTCGAGGTGTCGGCGGTGCGTGAGCGCCTCGCGCGTGCCTTGGGCGATGCGCGCGGCTTGGCCGAGGTCCTGGTCGTCAAGCTCGGGCAGCCGGGCGCGTCGGGCGACGCGCTGCGCGAGCTGTTGAACGCGACCAGCGAGCTGGGCGAGCCGGAGTTGGCGCAACGCGGCTTGGAGGCGGTTTTGTACAACGAAGCGGCCGAGCTGTCGGCGCGCGATCTGGCCGATGCGCGCCTCACGTTGGCCGGCATTTACGCCGGGCAGGGCGAGATCGGCAAGAGTCTCGATCTGCGCGAGCAGTCGCTGAGCGCGCTACCGCCGGAAGAAATCCGCGAGGTGACGCTGGCGCTGGCCCAAGAGGCGGCCGGCGTCGCGGGTGAGCTGCCGCGGGCGGTGCGCCTGTACCAAAGCCTCCGTCAAGCCGAGCCGCAAGCGCGTGAGCTGTGGCAGCCGCTGGTGTTCTTGCTGCGGAGCACGGGGCAGCTCGCCGAGCTCGCGCAGCTGTTGGGGGAGATTGGCAGCGACTCGCTGGACCCTGCCGAGCGCAGCCAGTTGCGCTTGGAACGCGCCGACTTGCTGCTGCAGACCCCGGGCAACGAAAAGCCGGCCATCACGGCTCTGTTCGAGGTCATCGCCGACGACCCGTCGTGCATTTCCGCGGTGGCGCGGCTGCGCGAGCTGCTGGTCGCCACCGGCCGTGACGCGGAGCTGGCGACGCTGCTCTCTACCGAGCTCGACCGCGCCAAAGACACGAACGACGTCGGGCGCGTCGTCGCGCTGTCGCTCGAGCTGGCCCGACTGTTGGCCGACAAACGCCAGCTCGACGGCGCGCTCGACGTGTGTCGCGCTGCCCTGCAATGGTCGCCGAGCGATCCGGAGCTTTTGCAGGCCACGCTGGCTTTGGCGGAAAAGCTGGGCGACCCGGAGCTGATCGCCGACGCGATCGAAGGCCTGCTCAAGGTGCAGAGCGGGGGCGACGCGGCCGTGCTCGGGCGCCGCTTGGCGACGCTGCGCGAGGAGCTGGGCGACAAAGAAGGCGCCGAACGCGCGCTCGAAGCCAGCTTTTCCGCCAATCCGCGCGACTCGTCGCTGCGAGACTTGTTGATTGTCCGCTACACCGAGCGCGAGGACTACACCAAGGTCGCCGGGCTCTTGAACGTCTCGCTGCGCGAGCGCACGGACGACGCGCGGCTTCTGGATCGTTTGGTCGAGGCTCATCGCGCCGCCGATCAGCCCGAAGCCGCGCTGAAGGCGCTCGAGAGCTTCATGGGCACCGCCAGCCAGGACGCCACGTTGCTGCGCAAGCGCGCCCAGCTGTTGAGCGAGCTGTCGCGTGAAGAAGAAGCGGTCGGCGCGCTCGAAGAAGCGTACGCCGTCGATCCGTCGCTGGCCTCCGACCTAATCGACGCTCTGGAGCGCGCCATCGCGCGCGCCGAGCCACCCGAAGATCGTCGGCTCACGCTGCGGCTGGTCGAGCTCTTGGAAGCGGCCGGTGACGCGCTGGGGGCGCGGGCGCGCTTGTCCGAGTTCGTGCGCGAAATGCCGGACGACATCGAGGCTCTGCGCCGTTTGGCGGAGCTTTCGACGCGGACCGGCAACGCCGAGCACGCGGTAACGACGCTGACGCGCTTGGTGGAAGCCGAAACCGGTGACGAGCTGGTGCGCGACGCGCTGCGGCTGGCCGACGCTTGTGAGCAGCTGGGCCGGCCCGAAGACGCCCGCGCCGGACTCGAGCGCGCGCTGGCCGTCGACCGGCGCCGCCCCGACGTACGGCTGCGGTTGCAGAACGTGTACGGCGCCATGGGGGCCGTGCTCGAGCTGTCGGAGCTGTTGCTGGAGGACGCCCAAAACGCCAAGGACCCGAGCGAGCAGAAGCGGCTCTGGCTGCGCGCCGGTGAGCTGTTGCTGGCCACCGAAGGTCAGGCCGCCGCCGCCGTCAGCATTTTGGAGCGCGTGCGCGAGCAAGATCCGGACAATATCGACGCGGTCGTACAGCTGTCGCGCGCCTACGGGCAAAGCCAACGCAGCGACGACGCCCTGGCCCTGCTGACTTCCGTCGCCGAAGCCTACAAGGGCCGGCGCGTGAAGGCGCTGGGTCAGGTATTCCAAGAGATCGCCAACCTGCACCTGCAAGACGGCTTCTTGTCGGATGCGCTGGCCGCGCTCACGCGGGCGTTCGAGCTGGACCCCAAGAACGGCAAGCTGGCGATGCAGCTGGGCACGCAAGCGCTCGAGATCGACGAAGACGAAACCGCCCAGCGCGCCTTTCGCGGCATCGCGATCATGAAGGCGCCCGAGCCCGGCTCGAACGACGGCGCCACCACCGAAATGAAGGCCGACGCCAACTACTACTTGGCCGCGCTCGCCAGAAAAGCCGGTGATCCGCGGAAGGCCAAGGTGCTGGCTACCAAAGCCCTCTCCGAGAACCCCGATCACGAAGCGGCCCGAGCGCTCCTCTCGGAGCTGTGATAGACGCGAGCCGCCATGAAGCGAGAGAAACGTCTGACCAAGCGTGAAAAGAAGGAACTAGCGGGGGGAGGGCACAAGCACGAGCAAGGCCACATCCACTGCATCGCGTGCGGTCGCCACATCGACCCGAGCGAGTTCCAGCAGGTGCCGCCGACCGGCGTCGTGATCACGTGCGAGCACAAATCGCAGTTCCCCGCCTGCGCCAACTGCGAAGTCACGGCCCGCTACCTCGTGGCCGAGCACGACCGCACCGGCAAGCCCGTCAACTCCGCCGCCGCGTACCACTGACTCGCGCAGGGGCTGCCACCGCGCAGCCCCTGACGATTCCACTCCACCACGGCGGCTGCGGCGCCTTCTGAAGACGAAACGTGACTTCGGAACCGAAGTCACGTTTCCAACGTCGAAGGTGGCAGATTCGGCGTCTCGTTACGGGAGACTGACCGCGACTTAGGGAGCCCTTAGCCGGCGTCGAGCCAGCTCAAGGCGTTGCGGTACATCGCGGTCTTTTTTTCGAGTGGTGTTTCGTGGCCCATGTTGCTGGGCGTGAGCACTTTGGTCGGGACGCCCGCCTTTTGCAGCCACGCCTCGACCTGGTGGGTGCCTTCGATGACGCCGTCGTGCTCGCCGGTGATCAGAAAGACGCGGCGCACGGTGTTCTTGGCCGAGCCCAATGCTTCCAAGCCGGGGCCGCCCCAATACTTGGAGTTGGCGGCTAGGATCAGCCAGCGGTTGAAGGTGCGCGGCTCGCGCACGCCGACGTTCATGGCCGCGTAGGCGCCTTCGGAGAAGCCGATCAGCGTGTTGCCCCAGAGCTGCACGCGGCGGCCGTACTTGTCGCGCAGGGCGCTGATGGCGGCCATGGTGGCGTGGTGCGCGCTCGGCCAGTTGTTGTCCCAGGCGCGGCCGTCGCCGTACGGCACGGGGCCGCTCGGGCACACCAGCCAGCCATAGCGACGGGCCAACCCGGCCCAACGCCGGCAGTCGGCCTCCGGGTGGCCGCCACGACCGTGCAAGTAGACCAGCACCGGCCGCAGCCCGCGGCGACCCTTGCCTTGCGGCTCGAAGTAGTAAGCGGGGGCCGCGCCCGGCAGATCGATTTGGCGCAACCCACCGCCGACCGAGCGATCATCCGGATCTTCGCGCTCTTTGTCTTTGCGCGCTTGGTCTTTGTGCGCCGCTTCTTTGGGCGTGGCTACGGGCTCGTCGGCCTCGCCTTGCTCTTTGAGCGATACGAGCGACGTCTCGGCGTTGTCTTCGTCATCGGTCGGCGAAGGAATGGTCAGGCGCTGGCCGGCTTTGATCTTGTCGCGCCGGGTCATGCCGTTGGCCTTGCACAGCGCGGCGATGCTGATCTGATAGCGCTTGGCGATCTTGCCCCAGGTTTGGCCGTCGGCGACGACGTGCTCTTTACCGGCGGCCGCGCCGGTGGCTAGCAGCAGGGACAAGCAAAGCGCGATTCGGGGCCAAAAGCGCATCGGACCGTGCGTAGCATATCCCCGCCGCGGAGGGCCAATTTGGGGGTGAGGAGCGAGGGGTTAGGGGTGAGCCGGCGGAGGGGGTCAGGGGTTAGGGGGGGCGGAGGGGGCGAACGGCGAATGGGCGAGATTTAGCGCCAAAGCTCGACGCCGGTGGCGACCAGCCGCACTTCGCGGGCGGAGCCGTCCGCGTCTTTGTCGGGAAATTTGGCGCCTTCTTCTTCCATGTGGGCGACCAGGCTCGGTTTGAGAACCTTGCTTTCCACCTTGGCTTCGACTCGCGCTTTCGAGCCCGCCGAGTCGGTCGGGACGAAGAAGCCGTAGTCCTTGAACGTGACGCGACAGCCGGGCGCGGCCGGATCCTGCCCCTCGCTCAGCTCCATCCAACAACCCTTGCGGGTGCAGGCGCGGCGCACCTCGCCTTCGACCAGCACGCTCTGCTCGGCGAACTTGTCGGGCGCTTTCAGCACGTCGCCGAGGGCCACTGCCGGGGCGGCCGCCAACGGCGCCCCGAACACCTTGCGCGCGGCCGTCGGCGACGCCGACGAGGGCCCGGGCGGAGCCGCTTCCGCGGCCGGAGCAGGCTCAGCCGCCGTTTTACAGGCGAGCACCGAGAACAACGCACACAGAGCTATACCGCGAGCCAACATCGACTCGCAGTATAGCCTGCCGGCGCCGTGGCGCCGCACGGCTTACTCCGGCGCTTTTTCGCCCTTGCCGGGCACGTGGAAGCGGAACGCGATGTAACCGGAGAGGTACTCGTCGACGGCGCCACCCGCGACGTACGCGGTGCGATTTTTGGGAACCGGGTTGAAGTCGAAGCCGTAGCGCAGCCAGTCGAAGCCCGCGACGAGATCCAACATGCTGACCAAGCGGTAGCCAACCGTGACGCCGGCCTCGAGCGATTGCGTCTTTACCTCCGGGAACCACAGCGGCTTGATCGTGCCGGGACGGAGCACGATGCGCTTGCCGATACGAGCCCCGGCCATGAAGTCCCCGAACTGGAACATGCCGTCCAAGCCAATTTTGACGTACGAGTAGTTGACGTCGGGGATTTTCGGGCACGCGTTCGGGGAGGGCGGTGAGGTGCAGGGGCCGTCGTCCCCCGCCAGGCTGAACTTGTGCTGGCCGTAGGTGGCGCTCAGGGCGGCCATGTGCTCGCCGAGCGGCAAGCGAAAACGCCCGCCGACGTAGAACTGCTGTTGGTTGGTCTTGAGCGTGACCTCCGATGGCTTGCCTTCGTTGGCGATCGACTGCGTCGCGAAGCCCTTCTCGAACCCGGCCGTAATGCCGAGCCACTCGCCGGCACCCTCGGTAAAATGCGAACCGGGGAACCAGTTGACGTCGATGAACAGCAAAGGGCCGAGCGGTAGCTCGTACCTGAGCATGGGATACGGCGTGTCGTGAAACTCGAACGTGCGGTGCATCGGCCGCAGGCCCGCCGTGATGTCGAGGGGCGAGAGGCCCTTGGCGTCACCGGCGTTGCTGCTGTCGGCTGACACCGTCTCGCTCGGCGTGTCTTCGTCTTCTTCAGCCTTTTCCTCGTCCGGCTTGGCTTCTTCTTCTTTCGGCTTTTTCTCTTCCGGTTTGGTTTGGCCGACGGCGGCCGCGACGCTGGAGGCGCCCGACTTTTGGATGTTGCCCTTGAGCTTGCCGCCGGCACCCTTGACCTCGACCTCGTCGATGACCTTGCCGTCGGCGCCGTTCAACACCTTGAGCTTCAAGCCGCCTTTGCCGACCTTGCCCGTGATGACGGCGTTGACGCCCAGGCCGGCGGCGGCCTCGGCCACGGCCTTGCCTTTGGCCGACGGCTTGATGTCCTCGGCGTCGGTGACCTCGTAGCCGCCGTCTTTCTTCAGGGCTTCGATGAACGCGCTGCGAGCGTCACCGCTCTTGGCGCCGTCGAAGCCGCCAACGGCGACCTTCGCCTTTTCGGACGAGTCTGCCTTCGCGTCGGTGACCAGGAGTGCCTGGGACGACGCCACTGCGGTAACTAAGGTACTGAGGAAAAGACCGACCCGACACGAGCGCCCGAAGGCAGGAAACACCTTCATGCGCCCCCCGTGCCGCCGCTGCCGCCCGAGGTGCCGCCCGAGGCCGTGCCCGCGGTGGCGCTACCGGCCGTCGTGCCGCCGCTCGCGGTGCCGCCACCGGAGGTGCCGCCGCTCGCGGTGCCGCCACCGGAGGTGCCGCCGCTCGAGCTACCACCACCGCCCGTGATCGAACCACCAGCGACGCACGCGATGTACGTTTCCATACAGGTCTTTTGGGATGCGGAGAGCGTGCCTGTAGAGGGCATGGGCGTGCCGCAAGAGCCTTGCGTTCCTTGAATTTTCTTCAACAACCAGCTGGCGGATGGGTTGGCCGTGTCGATCAACTTGTCTCCCGTCGGACAGTCGGCGGCCGACATGCCCGCCGCCAAATCAGTGTGCTTGGAGGGGACATTCTTTAGCCGATCGGTGAAGCCATCGGACTCGAGATTCAGCCCGGCAGATTGAAGGCCCATCTCGCTCGCAGGCTTCGCTTGATGGCACAGCTTGCAGAGGACGGTTTGCTTTTGAAAAATGTCCTTGATGCAATCGGTTTCGCAGCTGGACCCTGACGAGGTGCCAGCGGTCCCACTGCCGGCGGTCCCGCTACCACCAGTGCCGGTGCCAGTGCCGGCCGCGGTCGGGTAGTCCTGCGGGTTCGCGAGATCTGCAGGCTGAGGACAACCGACGGCGAACAACGCCAACACGCTGGCGCCCACGCCAAGCACGAGCCCTTGCGCGCGTCGCGTGCGCGAACGCCGCAGGACGCGGCGTTCTGTAGGAGTCAGGTTTTCAGAATCGAACGGGGAAGACTGTCGCTCTTGCACTCGGTATCCTCGACCTTACTTTGGCTCTAATTCTGGCGAGCCAGGGGACCCACGCGCGGCCGGCGACCGAACCGGCCTAGTAGGACGGGGCGGCGGCTAACCGTAACAACAAAGCAGCTGGTCTCGTAAAGTATGAAATGCGCTCGACTATGCCTTTTCTTCCAAGGATCTACGCCGCAAATAGGGTGTGGCGTGCGCAAGCCAAAATGGGTCAGATTTCGGCCGGACACGGATATGCTGAAGCGATCCGATGCACCGCTTCGATCGAGACGAGCTCAAGCTTTCACGTCCTCACGCGTTCGCCGACAGTCGGATGATTCGCTTCCAAGACGTAGACGCTGCCGGCATAATTTTTTACCCGCGAGTGTTGGAGATGTTCCACGACGTTTACGTGGCTTTCCTCGCATTTGCGGGCGCTCCACTTCCTGAAGTACTTCGCACGGGCACGTGGATTGCGCCCGTGCGCCACGCCGAGGCCGACTATTTCAAGCCGCTGCGCTTCGGGGATCCGGTGACGGTCGAGATCTGCCGCGCGCACCTGTCCGAAACCGAGACGACACTGGGTTATCGCATCGCGCGCTCGAACCATGACGAGGTATGCGTGGTCGGGCAGGTCGTTCATACGTTCGTGGATCGAGCGAGTTTCAAGCGCACGCCGATTCCGGAGCCCGTACGGCTCGCTTTGGAGCACCTGGAATCAGGCAGCTAGCTGGTCGCAGTGCAATGGGCTGCGACGCCGAGGAGCTTCACGAGCGCGACCCGCTAACGAGCGCGGCGCCGAATTGTTCCCGGACGACACGCCGGTCGACTTTGCCAGATGAAGTGAGCGGCAAACTCTCCGCGATGAGTAGAAGGCGCGGCAGCTTGTGGCGGGCGAGGCGGTCAGCTAGCAACTCCGCAAGGTGAGAAGGCTCGCCCAGCCGCTCATCGCTGGTGACCAGTACTGCCGTCACTACCTGACCAAAGCGCGGCGACGCCGTGCCGAAGACGCAGGCTGCCTTCACGTTGGGTAGGGAGCAAAGGGCGGCCTCGACCTCGAGCGGGTCGATATTTTCCCCGCCACTCACGATCACGTCGTCGAGCCGGCCGCGCACGTACAGCTCGCCGCCCGCGCCGAGCTCGGCTTGGTCGTTGGTGAGCAGAAAGCCGTCGGCGCCGAGGGCGGCCTCGGTTTCGCCCAGATAGCCGGAAAACAGCGACGGGGCGCGTATCGCCAACCCGCCGGCGGTGAGCCGTAACTCCACCCTAGGGAGTGGGTGACCCGAGCTGACCACGCCCTGTCGGACCGCGAGCGGCTCGAAACGTTCGGCGTAGCGGCGCGTGACGACCTGCGATGCGGTTTCGGTCAAGCCGTAGCTGGTCAACAGCGGGACGCGCGCGGTGTAGGCGCGCTCGGCCAAGGCGGGCGAGCAACCCGCGCCGCCGACCAGCACCGCGCGCAAGCCAGGTGCGGGGGTGAAGCCAGCTTCGAGCAGGGCCGCGAGCACGCTCGGCACGAGCGAGATCAACGTGGCGCTTTCAGCCACGCTCGCGAGCTCGTCGATACGCGACAACACGCCGCTCGGGCCCGGCTCGAACAGCAGCACGCTTTGGCGAGCGAGCAGGCAGCGGGTCACGATCGACAAGCCCCCGGTGTGGGCGAGTGGCAGGCACAACAACCAGCGGTCGGTCGCGTCCCAACCCAGGTTTTCGGCCGAGGCGCGGGCGGAAGCGACCACGGCGCGGCGGCTCAGCTCGACCAAGCGCGGGGCGCCGGTGGAGCCGGAGGTCGGAATGAACGCCAGCGCGGCCGAGTCGGCGATCGCGGGCAGCGCCGCTTCTGTGAATGATTCGGCGACCGGTGGCGGCACCTCGCTGGCGCCTGCACGCGCCATGGCGTCACGGCGCTCGTTCGCGGCGGCGCGCGCGTGCAGGGTCAGCACGGGCGTGCCGGTGGCGAACGCTGCGTACAGCCAGAGCAGGCTCGCGGCGTCGGCGCGCGGCGTGAGCGCCAAGGCGGCGGGACGCGCGGCGAGTACGGCCGCGGCCAGGGGCGCGGTGCGCTCGGCCGCTTCGCGGAACGAGCATGCATTGCCCTCGTCGATGAACGCGATGCGCTCGGGCGCGTCGCGGGCGCCGTCGAAGATCGACAGCGTGCTCACGGAAAACCGGGCTCCGCGGGTGCTCCCAGTCCCGGTTCAGGCCACAGCTGGAGCGCCCCGTGCACGACGGGCAGCGGCCGCAAAGCCCACGCCGCGAGGCCGGCGTGGGGAGCCAGGCCATGCGCGGGGCCCGACGGCAGCGCGAGCGCCAGAGCCGCGGTGGCGCGCCAGGCAAATGGTCCGTCGAAGCAGTGCGACAGCAGCGGTTGCGCGCCCAGCGCGAGAGCCCGTTCGGCCAAGCACCAGCAGACCGCGAGGCCGCCGAGCGCCATCGGTTTGAGGACGACGTAGCGCGCTCGGCGTTGGCCGATGAGCGCGCTGGCTGCGGCTTCATCCAAGCCCTGCAGCGATTCGTCGAGCCCGAGCGGCAGCGTGCCGAGCAGCGAGCCTGGCACCGGCCCCGGCTCTTCGAACAGCTCGATCTCGAGCTTTGACAGGCGTTGCCAGGCCTGCATGATTTCCGACGCCGAGAGCGCGCCATTGGCGTCGAGCCGCAGGGCGATGGAGGCGCCGTAGCGCTCGCGCAGCGACTGCACGCCGTCAAGCTCGCGCTCGAGCTCGGCGGGCGCTCCCAGCTTGAGCTTGAAGTGGGTGTAGCCACCTTGCAGCGCGCGCTCGGCGTCGGGCCGCAACGTGGGCGAGCTGGCGGGGCCGAGCAGCTGGGCGAGCGGGCGCTGCGCTCCTGCTGCCGCGCCCAGCAGCGCCGGCGCTGGTAGCTGCTGGCGTTGACCGAGGAGATCGAGCGCGGCCGTCTCCAGCGCCATCCGGGCCGACGGCAAATGCGCGGGCAGCAGGCTGGCGAGCGCGCTCAACGCCGCACGAGTCGGCAGCGCGAGCGCAGCTTCGATGTCCGCCAGCGCCACCGCGGCGAGCGCGGGCTCGACGTCTTCGAGCCGGTCCGGTGAGTATCCGGGGAGGGGCGAGGCCTCACCGATGCCGTGGTGGCCGGCGGCGTCGGTCAGGCGCAAAAGCAAGCTGTCGCGCGCGGGCCAACTGCGGCGCGCGTCTTGGGCACGCGGCGTGCGGACCGAAACGCGGCGCCGTTCGAGCTTCATGAGGTCGTACCGAGCGCGTGGGCCGTGCGCAGGTGATCGAGCACGATGCCCAACGCGAACAGGAGCCCGAACAGCATCAGCAGCTTGGCCGTGCCCGCCAGTCGCGCGTTCAAGTCGCGGCCCTTTTCGTTGGCCACGGCGCGCATCAGCCGACGACCGAGCGGCAGCGTGAGCAGGGGCAGCAGCACGAAGCGGCCCTCGGCCGAGCTCGTGGCCAGAAAAAGCGGCACCGCGTAGGACAGCGCGAGCAGAAAACCGTATTCGTAAATGACCGCTTTGGGCCCCCAGCGCACCGCCAACGTGCGCTTACCGACGCGCGCGTCTTGCTCGTGATCGCGCAGATTATTCACGACCAAGATCGCCGTCGCCAGTGCCCCGACCGGCAGCGAGCACCACAGCGCCAGCTCCGGCACTCGGCCGAGCTGTATGAACACGGTGCCGCACACGGCCACGAGACCGAAGAACACGAACACGAACATGTCCCCCAAGCCGTTGTAACCGAGCGGATACGGCCCGCCCGTGTACGCAATGGCCGACAAAATGGAGGCGATACCGATGCCGAGAATGACCGGTCCGGCCACGCTCATCAGGTAAATGCCGAGCAAAAACGCCAAACCGAACACCACGAACATGCCGCGCTTCATGGCCGCGGGGCGGATCAAGCCGGCTTGCACGGCACGGGTCGGGCCCAGCCGTTCGGCGGTGTCGGCGCCTTTCTCGTAGTCGTACACGTCGTTGGCGAAATTGGCGCCAATCTGCAGCAACAGCGCGCCGCCCAACGCCGCCAGCGCCGGACCCGGCCGCAGGCCGTCGAGCTCGAAGGCACACGCGCTGCCGACCACCACCGGCACGCTCGCGGCGCTCAGCGTCTTGGGCCGAGCCGCCAGCACCCAACTGCCGACAACGGAGGGGCGTGACGTCGAGGAAATGCTGGCGCTGGTCATCGAAGGCTTTCTTTGCGCAACGAGCCGGCGACGAGCTCCGGACGTTCGAGCAACAAGTTGTGTCCGGCCGCGGCGGCAAGCGTCATGTGCGCGCCGGGGATGATGCCAGCAAGCTCTTGGCCGAGCGCCGCGAATTTAGGGTCGCGCTCACCCACCAAGAGCTCGACAGGGGTGCGAACGTGCGCCAATCGTGGACGCAAATCGGGCATTTCTCCTAGCCCATGGCGAAGGAGGCTCTCGGCCAGCCCGCGAGCGTCGTGACGCAGACGCAGCTCGCGTTGCCCGCGCTTGACCGCGTCCGACAAGCCGCCCTGCGAAGCCCACAGCGGCAGCGCTTGCCAGGCGTCCACGAAGGCGGTGAGACCGCGCTCACGCAAGAGCTCGACGAAGCGGCGATCACCCTCGCGGCGCGTGGCGCGCTCGGCGTCGGTCTGCAAGCCTGGATGCGCGGAGACGATCACGCCGTGGGCAAAGCGCTCGGGGTAGCGAGCCAAGATGCCGAGGGCAAATCGTCCGCCCAGCGAGTAACCGAGCAGGCCCTGACAATCGCGGCCGAGCGCGGCTAGCCGCTCGACTTCGTCCCAGAAACCGCCGACCACGTCGGTGCCTAGGTGTCCACCCAGAGTCGGCGCTACTGAGCCTTCGGGAGCCGCGAGCCCGTCCCAGCTTTGCGGGCTGCCGGTGAAGCCGTGCAAGAGTAGGTAGCGCACGTCAGCCTCGGGCTTCGTCTGGCGCGGCCAGCGCGGCGAGCACGTGCTGGCGGAGCTGTGCCGCGCTGCGCGGCCCGACGCGCAGGTGCAGCAGCGTGGCCGCGTTTTGGCTCAAGGCGCGAGCGGTTGCGTTGGCGATGGCTTCGATGGTGGGAGGCGCTTCGTACTGGAGACCGAACAACGTCGCCAGGTGGGTGAGCTCGCGGCCGGGCGGCGTGAGCCACAAATGCGCGGCTTCGGGCTCGTCGCGATACAGCCTTTCGACCGGCAATTGGTCGAAAATGCGGCCGCCGGCGTTATCGACCACGGCGACGACGAACGGAGCTTTGACGAGCGCGACGGAGGCGAGGCTGCCCACGTCATGGAGCAGGCTGACGTCGCCCAAGAGCAGCAGCGTGGGCGCCCCGCTGGCGATGGCGCTGCCGATGGCGCCCGCGATCAAGCCGTCGATGCCGTTGGCACCCCGCTGCGCCGTCACGCGAACGCGCGCGGCGCGCGTCACGTACGCGTCGACGTCGCGGATGCATAGGCTATTGCCAAGTGAAAGCACGCTGCCTTCGGGCAAGGCTTCGACGACGCTTTTGACGGCGGCCCCCTCGCTCAGCTGCTCGCCGGGCTCGCGTAGAGCGCTGGCAACCAGCGCCGCGCAGCGCTGATGGTGGAGCCGGACCGCAGTGACGAATGCCGGCTTCGCCGCGGCACCTTGACGCGTGAGCTCGGCCACCAGCGCGCTCAAGCCTTGCTCCAAATCACCGCTGGCGACCAGGTCCGCGGTGCCGAGCGCGTCGGGGTAGCCGTGCTCGGCCAGCACGATGCGACGCGGCGCGTGCGCGGCCCAGCGCTCGAAGGCGGACGACGTGGGCGTTTGGCCGATGCACAACAAAAGCTCCGGACGGAGCTCGGTCGCGACGCTGGGCGCGCTCAACAGCCAGTCGAACAGCGGAAACGCGTGCTCGTGGGTCGCGGAGCCGAAGCGGACCTGGCTCGAGGCCTCCGCGAAAAGGGCCGCGCCGGTGAGCCGTGCAAGCTCACCGATGACCTCGCTGAGGTTCTTTTGGTAGGCCGGCAAGGGGCCGACCACGATCGCCACCGAAGCGGCTTCTTTCAGCGTTCGTGCCGCGGCGAGAACGGCGTCGTTGGCCAGGACCGCGCGCGGGGCGTGACGGGCGAGCGAACGGGTGAGCAGCTGCGCGACGCGAGCTTCGAGCGCGCGCTCGGCGTCGCTGTGCGCGGGGGCGGGCTCGAGCGGCTTTCGGGCGCGCAGGTTGAGGTGCACGGGGCCGGGCACGGGCCCCCGCGCCTGCGCGACCGCTTGCGTGACGGCGCGCCGCAAGCCCGTGAGCGCCGAGGGCGCCGCGTCGGGCAAGCCGAGATCGAAGAAGCTGCGCACGTGGTCGCCGTACAGCTTCACCTGATCGATGGTTTGGGCGGCGGCGGCTTGTTGTACGTCGAGGGGGCGATCGGCGGTGAGCACGATCAGCGGCAAATGCGAGAGCGACGCCTCGACGATGGCGGGAAAGTAGTTGGCCGCAGCGGTGCCGGACGTGCACAAAAGCGCGCTCGGACGGCCGCTGATGCGGGCGTGGCCGAGGGCCAGGAAGGCGGCCGAGCGCTCGTCGATGACCGGGCGCACGGTGATGCCCGGCGTGTGTTGCGCGGCCCACGTGAACGGTGTGGAGCGCGAGCCGGGGCTCACCCAAACGTCGGCCACGCCCGCTTCGAGCAGGCTGGCGAACAGCAGGCGCGCCCACTGGCCGATCAGGTGTGCGTCGCTGGGCGCGCTCGAATCAGACGATGGGCTCGCCGACATACAGGTGGCAAACTCCGAACGTGAGCGCGGTGGAAGAGACGATGCGCAAGCCCGCTTCGGTCATCAGGGCTTCGAACTGGGCCGCGGGCGGGAACGCCGCGATCGACTTTTGCAGGTACTGATACTCTTTGGCGCCCGACAGCAGCGCACCAACGGCCGGCACGACGCTGTGCACGTGAAAGCGCGCCAAAGGGCCGAGCACGCCGCCGCGCGGCTCGGATAGCTCCAAGATGGCGACGCGACCGCCGGCTTTGGTGACGCGCGCCATCTCGCGCAGGCCTTGCAGGCGATCGGGCACGTTGCGGATGCCGAAGGCGATGCACAAGCCGTCGAAGGTGCGATCCGGAAACTGCAACGCCTGCGCGTCGCCGACCAACAGCTCGATGCGCTGAGTCAGCTCGCCCTCGACCAGCTTCTTTTGCCCGACTTCGAGCATCTTCGACGAGGGGTCGACGCCCACGACGGTGACGTCCGGATGCGTGCGCGCGACCATGATCGCCAAGTCACCGGTGCCGGTGGCCAAGTCGAGCACGTGCGCCCCCGCTTTCAGCTCCAGCGATGCGACCGTTTTACGGCGCCAGCTTTGGTCGATGCCGAGCGAGATGACGCGATTGACGAGGTCGTAGCGGTGCGCGATGCCGTCGAACATCGCGCCGGAGCCCTCGCGAGTCTTCGCGGCTTTGGTTTCGGTGCTGGTCATGAGTCTTTCGGAGGCTAGGGAGTCGCGGGGCGTTAGGAGGCTTTGTCGCGCATGGTGCGGAGCAGCGGCGTCGGATCGATCGACTGCCCGGAAACGAGCGCGCGCAGCAGGCCTTCGCCCAATTGAGACAAGCCGCGCAGGTGTTGCAGGCGTTCGCGCTTGAAAGCCAGGGCTTCGGGCTCGGCGGGGGCGGTTTCGGGTAGCTCGGCCTCGGCGCGGCCGAGCGCTTCGGCAAACTCGCGGACGAGGGTGAGCTCGCGTTCACGCAACACGCGCTGCACCAATTTCCCGACGCTGGTTTCGGCCTCGTAGAAATCGCGGCGTTCGCCGGGGCGCCAGCT
>Ga0164241_10001073_pt1 | contig 37484 bp, 30 predicted proteins | sample OricomyardsoilBY_FD_108780 | JGI IMG/M metagenome (GOLD analysis project Ga0164241, IMG submission 108780) | Backyard soil microbial communities from Emeryville, California, USA - Original compost - Back yard soil (BY) | ecosystem: Environmental > Terrestrial > Soil > Unclassified | place: USA... | reverse complement strand
CTCGGCACCAAGGCGACCCGCGCCGACATCATCAAGAAGCTCTTCGATCGCGGCTACGTCTACGGCAACCCGCCGATCCCCTCGGAGACCGGGATCGCGATGTACGCGGCCTTCAAAAAGTTCGTGCCGCGGATGGCGACGCCGGAGATGACCGCCCAGCTCGAGGGGGAGATGGATCAGATCGCCGCCGGCGAGATGACCAAGGACGGCGTCGTCGGCGACAGCCGCGCCCTGCTCCACAACACCTGGACCGAAATCGACGGCAACCGCGAGGACCTCGCCAAAGTCGTCTGGAAAGGGATGGACGAAGACCGCATCCTCGGTCCCTGCAAGGTCTGCGAGGAAGCCGGCCGCAAGAAGGAGGACGGCTCGCCGCACATGCTGCGCGTCATCCGGGCGAAAAAATCGGGCAAGCGCTTCGTCGGCTGCAGCGGCTGGACCCTCGACGACCCCGAGTCCTGCGACCAGACCTTCCCGCTGCCCCAGCGCGGCGACGTCTTCAAACTCGAAGAACGTTGCTCGGTCTGCGGTCAGACGCCGCGCCTGAAAGTGCAGCCCTTCCGCGGCCGTCCCTGGAACCTCTGCCTCAACGACGACTGCGAGTCGATGCAGGAGATGAAGAAACGCCGCGCCGAGCGCGAAGCGGCCAAAGCCGCCAAAGAAGCGATGGCGAAGAAGCCTCTGCCCGAGGGCGACGAGGACAAGGCGCCGGCGAAAAAGACAAAAACGAAAGTCGCGAGCAAAGCCGACACCGCCACCCGCGGGCGCAAACGCGCCAAGGCCGCGGCCAAAGGCTGAGGTCCCACCACGTTGTTCATCTCGCTGGAGGGCATCGATGGCTCCGGCAAGAGCACGCAGGTAAAGCTGCTCGCAGAGGCACTCGGCCCCGAGACGCTGCTGATTCGTGAGCCGGGGGGGACGGACGCGGCGGAGCGGATTCGCGAGCTGCTCGCCGACCCCTCGCTCGAGCTCGATTCCTTCGCCGAGCTGCTGCTCTTCTCGGCCGCGCGGGCCGATCTCGTCAGCCGCGTGATCCGCCCGGCTCTCGAGGCCGGCAAGGACGTCGTCGCCGACCGCTTCGCCGATTCCAGCGTCGCCTACCAGGGGGGAGCCCGCGGGCTGGGCACCAGCCACGTCCTCTCGCTGACCGACACGGTGATCGACGGCCTCTGGCCCGACCTGACCGTGCTGTTGCGCGTCGACCCCGAGGTCGGCCTCGGCCGCGCCGATGGGGAGGACCGCCTCGAGTCCGAGGGTCTCGACCTGCAGCGCGCCGTCGCCGCGGCCTACGAGGAGATCGCCCAGATCGCCTCCGACCGAGTCGTAGTCGTCGAGGCCGAAGGCAGCATCGACGAAGTCCACGCCCGCGTAATGGCCGCCGTCCAAAATCACCGCTGACTTTGTCTTTATCCGCGCTATACACCGATAAAGGCGAAGTCAGCAGATGAGTGGCGCGATTGAGAGGGCGACCGAGCATCAGGCGCGGGCTCGGGTGGCGCTCACGGCAGCGCTGGCTAGCGGGCCGTCGCACGCCTATCTCTTTCGTGGGCCGCGCGGGGCGGGTAAGAGCGCCGTCGCGCGTGCCTTCGCGGCCGAGATCCTCGCCGCGGACTCGGCCGATCCGGACGACGCGCGCCGTCGCGTCCTGATCGACCCGTCGCCGCATCCCGACCTGGTCTGGCTGACGCCACGTGGCGCCCAGCACATGGTCGAGGAGGTGCGCGAGCGGGTCATCCGCGGCGCCTCCTACCGCCCCTTCGAGAGCGAGAAGCGCGTCTTCGTCGTCGAGGCCGCCGAGGCGATGCGCGACGAGAGCCAGAACGCGCTGCTGAAGACGCTCGAGGAGCCGCCTGCCTTCGTCCACCTGATCCTGCTCAGCTCCGAACCGGCCCTGCTGCTGGAGACCATTTCTTCGCGCTGCCAGCCGGTCGACTTCGCTCCGCTGCCAGCGGAGGCAATTGAAGCCTCCCTTCCCTCGGAGGCCGCCTCTGAGGAGCGTGCGGCCGCCGCTCGCCTCTCAGCTGGCGACTCGTCCCGTGCCCACTTCCTTCTCTCCGACTCCGGCCGCGCCCTCCGCGCAGCCGCGCCTGAGCTCAGCGAGAGCTGGCAGCAGGTGCTGAAGGCTGCCGAAGCGGTTGGGGAGGAGGCCGAGGCCGCCACCCGCAAGATCCTCGAGGACGAAGCCGAGGCCGGCGTCAAGCGATCGGCCCGCGACATAACCGACGAAGCCAAGCGCGCCGGCCGCCGTCGCCGCACCGAGACGCTCGACCTGGGGCTGGAGCTGGGCGCCGCCTGGTTCCGCGACCTCGCCGCAACGGCCTCGGGGGCCGAGGACGTCGTCTTCAACCGCGACCGCCTCGCCGACCTCGAGTCACGTGCCGTCGGCCTCGACCCGATGCGACCTCGCCGCGCCGCCGAGCTGGTTCAGGACACACGCCGCCGCCTCGACCTCAACGTCTCCGAGGAGCTAGCTCTCGAGGCGCTGTCTTTCCGACTCGCTGCCGTTTTCGCCTGAGCGGGCCTGCTCGCGCGCCTTCTCCAGCGCCCGCTCCTGGGCGAGGCGGGTGATCTGGGCGGCCTGGCGCGACATGATCACGCTGAAGTTGAGCGCCAGTCCGAGCAGCAGCAGCAGCACGATCGAGAAGAGGGCGACGTTGGTGTCGCGCACGCCCATCGCGTCGGCGACCAGCTCGAGCAGTCCCGGGAAGGCGGCGCCGATCAGCATGCCCAGCCCGGCGACGAACCAGACGACGCTATAGCGCTCCTGCAGGCGGTCGCGGCGGATCAGGTCGAGGATCAGGACCATGAAGGCGATCGCCAGGACCGCAGCGATGATCCGGGTCTGCGAGGTGAGGTGGACCTGCGGGGCCTGCGCGGCAGCCAACGAGGTCAGGCTCATCGCTCCGCCTTCGCCTCGCGTGGCCGGAACTGGCCGACGAGTAGCACGATCATTCCCTTGAAGATGAAGAAGGCCGAGCGCACCGGGGTCAGGAACGAGGTCCCGCCGGCCCGCTCCAGCATCCGCACCGGCACCTCCTCGACCCGCAGGCCCTCGCGCACGGCCAGCTGCAGCGACTCGATCTCGGCGAAGTCGGGCGAGTAGCGCTCGCTGAACAGGGCCATCACGCGCCGGTTCGCCGCCCGCATGCCGCTGGTCGTGTCGGTGAAGCGCTGCCGCGTCGCCAGGGTTAGGAAGAAGCGGAAGACGCCGGTGCCGATCCGCCGCGAGAGCGTCGGCTTGTAGTCGTCGCTCTCGACCGGGCCCGGATCGCGGTAGCGCGAGCCGATCACGAGGTCGGCGCGGTCCTCGTAGACCTCCTCCAGCAGGCGCGCCACCTCGGCCGGGGGGTGCTGGCCGTCGGCGTCGAGGTGGGCGCAGAAGTCGTAGCCCTCGCGCAGGGCGTGCAGGTAGCCGGTCTGCAGGGCGGCGCCGAGCCCCTGGTTGAAGGGCAACGAGGCGACCAGGGCCCCGGCCTCGCGTGCCTGCGCAGCGGTCGCGTCGGTCGAGCCGTCGTCGATGACGAGCAGGTTGGCCTCGGGCAGGGACTCGCGCACTCCCGCGATCACCGCGGGCAGCGAGCCTTCCTCGTTCCAGGCTGGAATGAAGACGAGCGTCCTCATAGGCCGATTCTGTCAGGCAAGGCGGTCCCGCCCGCGCCCTGTCGGAGAGGGCTATGTGTTAGTAACTGCTCATGAGACGGATAGGCATGCGACTCTGGCTCTCCGGCGCGTTCGCGGCCGTCTCGCTGATCACCGCCTTCGCCGTCTACCTCTTCGGCGACAACCAGCGCGCCCTGGTCGTCGCCGTGCTGATCGGCGTCCTCGCCGGATTCCTGATCGCGGTGGCGATCTCCCACCGCGTCTCGCGCCTCGCCCAGGCCGCCGCCGAGATGGCCTCGGGCTCCTTCGACGCGCCGCTGGCGGTCTCGGGGCCTGACGAGATCGGCGACCTCGCCCGCGCCCTGGAGTCGATGCGCGCCTCGCTGAAGGAGAGCTTCGGCGTGCTCACCGCCGACCGCAACAAGCTCGAGGCGATCTTCGACGGGCTGACCGACGCGGTGATGGTCGTCGACGACGAAGGGCCGGTGCGCTTCTCCAACCAGGCGGCGGCGAAGCTGCTCGAAGACGGGCGCCCCGCCGCGGTGCTGCTGCCGCAGCTCCGTCGTGCCGGCGAGGTCGGCTTCGCCGCCCACCCGGCGCTGCGGATCGGCGACCGCGCCTACGCGATGCAGGCTCGCTCGCTGCCCGACGAGCGCGCCGTGCTGGCGGTGGTCCGCGATCGCACCGACGAGATGCGCCGCGAGTTCGCCGAAGCCGACTTCGTCTCCAACGCCGCCCACGAGCTGCGCAACCCACTGGCCGGGATCTCGGGCGCGATCGAGGTCCTGCAGAGCGGCGCCAAGGACGATCCCAAAGCCCGCGACCACTTCCTCATCCGCCTCGGCGAGGACGCCGAGCGCATGAACCGCCTCACCCAGGCGCTGCTGACCCTGGCCAGGGTCGAGTCGGTCGGGGCGGGGGAGACCGAGGTGGTCGACGTGCAGGTGGCGATTCGCGACGTCGTCGCAGCGGTGGAGCAGCCCAAGCACGTCGATCTGAACGTCGACTGCGACCCCGATCTGACCGCCAAGGGCGACCCGACGCTGCTGCGCCAGGTGGTGATTGGCTTGCTGACCAACGCCTTCAAGAACACGCCACCCCCCGGCGCCGTTACCGTACGCGGCCGCCGCGACGGCGAGAGGGACGTGATCTTGGAAGTCATCGATACAGGCACAGGCATTCCCGCGGCGGAGATCGAGCGCGTATTCGAGCGCTTCTACCGGCGCAGCGAGTCGCGCAAGCAGGAGGGCTTCGGCCTCGGCCTGGCGATCGCCCGCCGCATGGTCGACGTGATGGGCGGCGAGATCGGCGCCAAATCGGTCCAGGGAGAGGGCAGCACCTTCTGGGTCCGCCTCCCGGTCGCTCAGCCAAGCCCCACCCCGGTGGCCTGAGATGAGCAGCGGACGCATCCTGGTCGCGGACGACGAGCCCTCGGTCCGCGAGTCGGTCGGCTACGCGCTCGCCCAGGACGGCTTCGACGTCGACGTCGCCACCGACGGCAACGAGGCGACCGAGAAGGTCGGCGGCGACGGAATCCCCTTCGACCTGCTGATCCTCGACATCATGATGCCGGGACCCAGCGGCCTCGACATCTGCCGCGACGTGCGCTCGCGCAGTGCCGTGCCGATCATCCTGCTCACCGCCAAGGACGCCGAGGTCGACAAGGTGGTCGGCCTCGAGGTCGGCGCCGACGACTACGTCACCAAGCCCTTCTCGGTGCGTGAGCTGCTCGGCCGCGTGCGCGCCCAGCTGCGCCGCCGCGAGCTCGATCGCGGCCCGCTCAACCAGGCGGTCAAGATCGAAGCCGGCCCGGTCGCGATCGACCTCGTCCGCCACGTCGCCACCGTGCACAACGTTCCGGTCAACCTGACCCGCTCCGAGTTCCAGCTGCTGCGCCTGCTCGTCGGCCGCCCCGGCGAGGTCTTCCCGCGCCGCCAGATCATGGAGGAGCTCTGGCAGACAGAGTTCGACGGCGACGAGCGCGCCTGTGACGTCCACATCTCCAACCTCCGCCAGAAGGTCGAGCGCGACCCCCAGCGCCCCGAGCTGGTCCTCACCGTGCGCGGTGTCGGCTACAAGTTCGACGGCCAGAGCGCTTGAGGCGCCCGCCGTCCTACTTCACCGTCGCCGGCATTGCCCTCCACGAGGAGATGAGCAGGCTGCGGCAGCTGCCGGCCTTCGCCGACGGGCCGCTGGCCGAGCGCGAGCCCGAGCTCAAGGTGCGCCGCGCGCGCCGCAAGCCGAACCGCCTCGGCTTCGCTGTGCCGACCGAGTTCCGACTCTCCGTCACCGCCTACCCGGGGATCCGCCCTGGCGACGTCCTCGAGACCCTTCTCCACGAGCTGGTTCACCTGCACGTGGGCCGCGCCGCCGAGTCGCATGCCTGGCACGGCAGGACCTTCAAGCGGACTCTGGCACGGGCGATGGAGGAGGGCTACGGGGTGACCGGGCAAAGCCCTCGCAGCACCATCCACGGCTTCTACGCTGAGGCGATCGAGCGAGTGAGGCTCGAGAGCGCTGCAGAGCCGACGCCCGGATTCGAACCGGGGACCCCTTCATTACGAGTGAAGTGCTCTACCAACTGAGCTACGTCGGCGGGTTGGCTGCATTGTAGGAGCGGGACGGGTACGGGGTTCCGTCGCCTGCGGGGTCGATGATGGCGGCGTGTCCAGGGCGCGGGCAGCGAAGCACCGCTCGGAGAACGAGATCGAGTTCTCGCGGATCGTCGCTTTCAGCGACGGCGTCTTCGCGATCGCGATCACGCTGCTGGTGCTCAACCTCGGAGTCCCCGAGCACGTTCGCAGCGACGACCTCTGGCCGGTGCTCTGGGACCAGCGCCAGGACCTCTTCGCCTACGCGATCAGCTTTGCCGTGATCGGACGCTTCTGGATCATCCACCACCGCTTCTTCGGCGAGGTCACCGGCTTCGACAGCAGGCTGATCGGGCTCAACCTCTTCTATCTCGCCTGGATCGTGCTGATCCCCTTCAGCAGCCAGGTGCTCGGCGACCATGCCGGCGACGAGGAGGCGGTCATCCTCTACGCGGGCAATCTGGTCGGCGTCGTCCTCTCGGGCGTCCTGCTCTTCGTCGACGCGCAGCGGGCCGGCCTCACCCGCACCACCACGGAGGACGCCCGCCAGGCACACCGCCGGGCCGTGCAGATCGCCGCCGTCTTCCTCGTTTCGATCCCGGTCGCGTTCATCGATCCCCACCTCGCGACCTGGTGCTGGATCGCCCTCTTCTTCATACCCGTGGCCGGCCGTCTCGGCCGCAACAGGCGGGCGTAGCGGCTCGGCGACGCATTTGTTGCAGAAACGTTATGTCTGAGGTGCTTGCGTCGGCTTGCGCCTCCTAGGGTGGAATGATGGAGGCGATGAGGGAAGCATGGACGGACCGGCGACTCGACGGGCTCGACCACAAGGTCGACGACTTGGAGCAGCGCATGGACGCACGTTTCGATCAGGTGGATGAACGCTTCGACCAGGTCGACAAGCGCTTCGATCGGCTCGAAGATCGCTTCGATCGATTTGAAGCACGATTCGATGCCTACCAGCGCGCGACCCTTCAGTTGAGCGGTGTGGTCATCGCAGCCTTGATCGGGTTCATCGCCACCCAGGTCTGACGGCGCCCGTCCTGCGATGCGCGCTGTGGGAGTTACCCGCGTCGGCGCTGGGCGACGAAGGAGATCGAGCGGCCGGGCCGGGCGCAGCTGACGGCAAGGCCGCGGTCGGTGCTGGCGCCGAGGCAGCGGTAGTTGCCCACCGAGCAGGAGACGCGCGACGCGCCCGACGGCGTGCGGCAACTGCGCTGGGCGGTCCAGAGGGCGGCGACGTCGCGACCCTCTTCGCAGTCGACACCGGTCACGCTCAGGTCCGCTACTTCGTCGACGGTTGCCGAGCAGTTCTGTGCCGATGCGCCCGCCGGCGCCCTCGAGGTCGTCCCGCCTCCGCCCGTCGTCGTGCCCTCGCTGCCGTCGTCCGAGGAGCCGCAACCGCCGGTCGTCAGAGCGACCGCCGCGACCGCCAGAACCAGCAGGAGCGACAGTGGGTGGCGGGCCTGCCCCATGCCCGCCACCCTATCTATCGCGGCGCCGTTTCTTGGAGGCTTGCCCCGGCTGAGACCGGGATCTCGCCGCAGACCGGGCAGTCCGGCTCCGGAACGACCGGCTCGCGCTCCAGCGCCATCGTGCGCAGGTCGTAGATGTGGCCGACGCCGAGCGTCGAGGGCTGGGCGAGGCCGGTCAGGAAATGGAGGACGTCGAGGCCGATCTGGCCGCCGATCAGCCCGCAGGCCGGGCCCAGCGTCGCCGCCGGCGACTCCTTGCCGCGCTGCTGCTCCATCGCCACGTCGAAGAGCGGGTAGGTGCGTCGGTAGCCGATCTCCTGGCAGGAGAAGCAACCCGTCACCCCCGGCACGTAGAGCGGCCCGACCCGGGCGACCGGCGGGAAGTGGCTCATCGCGATGAAGGGGATCCGTGCCGCGAAGCAGGCCGAGTTGATCCAGTGCTCGATGTCGTGGGCGGGCCAGTCGCAGGCGTCGATGACCATGTCGTAGCCGTCGATCGCCTCGGCGACGGCGGCTTCGCTGTCGAGCTTCTGCACCCGCGGCTCGACCCGGATCGAGGAGTTGAAGCCCTTGATCCTCTCCGCCGCCGCGACGGCCTTGTAGCGGCCGATGTCCGACTCGCTGAAGAGCACCTGGCGGTTGAGGTTGCTCAGCTCGACCCGGTCGAAGTCGAGCAGGAGCATCTCGCCGACCCCGACACAGGCCAGGTTGAGCGCCGACCAGCCGCCGAGGCCGCCGACTCCGAGCACCGCGATCCGCGACTTTTCAAGCCGGTCCTGACACTGCGACGCGGTCGGCCCGGTCGTGATGTCGCCGAAATAGCGCAGCTGGCGGTCGAAGCGCGCGAAGACGTGGTCGGCAACCAGGTCGTCGTCGGAGGCGTCCTCGACGACGCCGAGCTCCTCGAGTTGGGCGAGCAGGTCGCAGACCTCTTCCTCGCCGAACTCCTCGATCAGCTCCGCGCGGCTGCTCGCTCCGTCGAGCGCCGCGAGCAGCCGCCGCCCCTCCTCGTCCGGCTTCTCGATGTGGATGTCGGCGCCGGCGCTGGGCCGGAGCAGGTAGAGGTCGCCGTTCGGCGCCTCCAGATGCTGCGTCGTTCGCTTCAGTCTCGGTCGTTCCATGCGATGTGCCCCTCCTCGTCGGGTATCGAAAAAGACCGAGCCATTGCTCAAATTAGTTTCATTTAAAGATCGTTATTCAAGAGCGCGCAACGTTTTCGGTACGTATTCCGATCTATCGTGGTACCGAGGCGCAAAGCAATCGGAGGAGGGGCAGCATGGCCGGTAAGTCGATGAAAGAAGTGATCGAGAGCGGCAAGTTGAAGAGATTTCTCGACCCCCGTTTGAGCAAGGCCTTCGGTCACAGGTTCCGAGAGCACCTTCTCGCGGTGTTCAACGAACGGATCGTCAGTCCAACCGAGGTGGGCCGCGACGTCGGAATGGAGGTGCCGGACTTCTACAAACACATAACCGTGCTGGAGGAGCTCGGCTGCATCGAGGAGGTCAACCTCACGCGGGCCTACAAGAAGCCGCATCCGGGGAAGCACGAGCGCTTCTTTCGCGCGAAGGCGACCATCATGCTCGATGCGCTTGACTGGCAGCGAGTGCCGGCATCGGTGAGATCGGACACGACCGCCAGCTATCTCCAGTCGATCTGGGGTGAAGTCACCAAAGCGCTTCGGGTTGGAGGCTTCGCGAAAGATGGAACGCATTTGACTTGGCTGCCAGGAACGTTCGACAAACGCGGCTGGACCGAAGCTATGGCGCTTTTGGACGAGGCGCTCGCGCGCCTGATGGAGATACAGAAGCGGTCCGCGGAGCGAGTAGCGACTACGGGCGAGGCTGGTATTCCCGCGACGATCGCAATGCTGGGATTTGGGACTGCCCCTTGAGATTGAAGCTTTAGGCAAGCTCGCTAGGCGCCTGTCAACTTGGCAGCCCGCGCAAACACCGCGTCGAGCATCGGCTCGGTTAGGCGCCCGGTGAAGGTGTTCTGCTGGCTCGGGTGGTAGCAGCCGAGCAGCGTCCAGCGCCCGGCCTCGGCCTCGGCGCCATGGCCGAAGCGCGGCCGCGGCCGCGGCAGCTCGCCGCCGAGGGCGCGGATCGCCCGCAGGGCGCCGTCCCAGGCAAAGCCGCCGAGGGCGACGATCGTCCGGCAGCGCTCGAGCAGGGCCAGCTCCCGCTCGAGGTAGGGCAGGCAGTTGTCGCGCTCGGCCGGCGTCGGGCGGTTGGCCGGCGGAGCGCAGCGCACCACCGCGGTCAGGTAGGCGTCGTCGAGCCGTAGCCCGTCGTCGCGATGCTCGGATGTGGGCTGGTTGGCGTAGCCGGTGCGGTGCAGGGCGGCGAAGAGCCAGTCGCCGGAGCGGTCGCCGGTGAAGATGCGACCGGTGCGGTTGGCGCCGTGCGCCGCCGGCGCCAGACCGACGATCGCCAGCCGTGCGGCGGGGTCGCCGAAGCCGCTCAGCGGTCGCGTCCAGTAATCCTCGCCCTGGAAGCGGCGAGGCGGGTCGGCGGCCCGCTCCTCGCGCCATTGGACCAGGCGGGGACAGCGCCGGCAGACATGGATTTCGGCCGCTAGAGCTGGGAAATCACCCAACTCACCAGGCCGCGGTGCTTTGCCCATAGGGGAACTGAATCATGAGCTCTGCTTGCGTGGCTCACGCAGGGCGGATCGATCCTTAGGCCTGGATCGATCCGCCGCGCGCGGCACCTAACGCATCTTCGTAGTCGAAAGCAACGGCACGACAACATCCGTTTTGACGATCTTCACCCTGCCTCACCCCCTTCGCAAACGTCAGCTTTTGCGGTTGGGGGTCGCGACCCACCCGGTACAGCGCTTTAGACCAATCCATTACTGGAAAAAGTTCCAGTAATAAAAAGAACGCTGCAAAACGCGCATTCCCGGTTTGGCAATCTGCCTTTGTCTCTAATAGGATGGAGTGGTACGAGACTGCGCAAACGAACCCGAGGAGTCGCTTTGGCCGCAAAGACCAAGACCAAGACGAAAAGCAAAAAGAAGGGCAAGAGCAACGGCGTCGACCAGCGTCTGGTCAAGGCGCTGGCGCACCCACTGCGCGTTGAGATCCTTGTGATTCTCAATGAAAGAATGGCGAGTCCCAACGAGCTCTCGAAGGAGCTCGAGGAGGGCCTCAGCCAGGTCAGCTACCACGTCAAAGTCCTCAAGGACTTCGAATGCATCGAGATGGTCAAAACCGAGCCCCGGCGTGGTGCCGTCGAGCACTACTACCGAGCCACTTCGAGGGCATACCTCACTGATCGAGATTGGCGCACGCTCCCTGACTCAATGAAGCCGGGTGTCAGTTCGTCGGCCGTTCAGATGATCCTGGACGATGTGGTTGGGGCGATGAATGGTGGGACGTTCGACTCCCGCGACGACCGACACGTCAGCTGGACTCCAGGGGTCGTTGATGAGCAGGGATGGAATGAATCCGTTGATCTCGTCAACGAAACCCTCGAGCGGGTCATCAAGATCCACGCTGCGAGTGCCAAACGCCTTGCTAAGTCCAAGGAGGAGGGGATCCCCACTACCGCGGTCTTCATGAACTACGAAGGCCTCCCCCCTGAGTCGAAGTCCTCAAAGGGCAAAGCAAAGGCCAAAGCAAAAGGCGCAAAAAAGGCTAAAGCGAAGAAAACCGCAAAAAAGGCCTAGCGCTCCAAGTAAAAAACCTGTAGAACTACATATGCTTCGTGCCCTGCCGTGGGCTCGAAGTTGAGAATTGCCGTTAGCTGGCGGCGGCGTGGCTTCTGTCACGCCGCCGTCTTTTTCGTTGCCGCTCTTGCGGTCGTCACCTCTGGCTGCGGGCGCAGCGGCCAGGGCGCGAAGACCGACAGCGAGAAGGCCGCCGACGTCGAGATCCTCAACGTCGCCCTGGCCCAGGAGCTGACCACGATCGAGGCCTACGAGCGTGCCCTGCCGCTGTTGCGGGGCCAGATGCTCACCGTCGGGCGTCAGTTCCGCGGTCAGGACCTGGCCCACGTCGACGCGCTGACCAAGGTGATCCGCAATCTCGGCGGCGAAACCGACGCCGAAGCGAGTGAGCTCGAATCGCCGCCGCCGAAGAGCCAGGCGGAAGCGCTCGTCCTCGCCTACGAAGAGGAGAACGCGGCGCTGGCCGAGGCCATGGACGCGGCGCCCGGCCTGCAGAACGCGGCTCCCCGTACCTTGGCCGCCGCTCTCGCCGCCAGCCACGCCCAGCACCTCGTCGTGCTCCGCCAGGCCCTAGGCGCAAACTTCACCGAAGCGGTCCCCGACCCCTTCGAGTCCGGCGAAGCCCCACCCCCGCCCTCCGCCGCCGACGGGCCGCAAACGTGACATATGGACACGTTTCAGGCCCATCGGCCGCCGGAACGGGGATGATGCGGGCGTGACCGGGCCTCTCTACGCGATCGGGCGCTTCTGCTCGCGGCACCACTGGCTGACGATCGGCGCCTGGCTCGTCCTCGCCGTCGGCCTGGTTCTCGCCGGCCAGGCCGGCGAAAGCAAGACCAACGACAACCTCACCCTGCCCGGCACCGACTCGACCGCGGCCACCGAACTGCTCGAAGACGACCTGCCCGAACAGGCCTACGGCAGCAACCCGCTGGTCTTCCAGGCAAAGGGCGGCGGCAACGTGACCGAAGCCAAGTACGCCGAAGGGATCGAACGGTCGGTGAAGCGGCTGAACGCGATGCACGACGTCAACTCGGCGATCAGCCCGCTCAGCCCCGAGGGCGCCGCCTTCCTCAGTAAAGACCGCTCGGTCGCCTACGTGCCGGTCGTGCTCGGCGTCGGCCCTGGCGAACTCACCGAGGACCAGGCCCAGGCCGTTCTCAACGCCGGCGAGCCGGCCGAAGCCGCCGGGCTCAAGGTCGCGATCGGCGCCTACGTCGGTTCGCAGCTCTCCAAGCCCGACACCGGCGCCAGCGACGCGATCGGCATCGCCGCGGCGATCGTCATCCTGCTCTTCGCTTTCGGCACCGCGACGGCGATGGTCCTGCCGATCTTCTCCGCCATCATCGGGCTCGCCTGTGCGCTCTCGATCATCCGCCTGCTCGAGGGCGCGGTCCAGGTGCCCAGCGTCGCCTCGACCCTGGCGACGATGATCGGCCTCGGCGTCGGCATCGACTACGCCCTCTTCATCGTCACCCGTCACAAACTGCAGCTCGGCGACGGAATGGAGCTGCGTGAGTCGATCGCTCGCGCCACCGCGACCGCGGGCGGCGCCGTCGTCTTTGCCGGCTTCACCGTCGTGATCGCGCTCTGCTCGCTTGCCTTCGCCGGCATCCCGCTGGTCAGCACGCTTGGCTTCACCGCGGCGATTGCGGTGGTGATTGCCGTTGGCGCGGCGACCACGCTGCTGCCGGCGATGCTGGGGGCGCTCGGCCCGCGGATCAACTCGCTACGCGTGCAGATCGGCAAGGACCACCCCGACGACAAGCAGCCGCACGGCTGGACGAAATGGGCGCGTGGGGTATCCAACCGGCCCTGGCGCTCGGCGATCGCCGCCCTGGCGGTCCTGATCGTGCTCGCCCTGCCGATCTTCCAGCTCGAGCTGGGCCAGAACGACGTCAGCGCCCTGCCCAAATCGACGACCGCGCGCCAGGCCTACGACAGCCTCACCCAGGGCTTTGGGCCGGGCGTCAACGGGCCGCTGCTGGTCGCCTCCGAATTCGACAGCGCCGCAGAAGCGAAAGAGGTCCTGTCGCGCCTCGAGAAAGCGGTTGGCGGGGCTACCGACGTCGCCCAGGTCTCCGAACCGACGCTTGACAAAGCGGGCACGGCAGCCGTCTTCACGGTGATCTCCAAGTCGGCGCCCTGGGCCGATGAGACGGTCGAACTGGTCGAAGACCTGCGTGACACGACGATCCCGGGCGCGCTGAAGGGGACCTCCGCCTCCTCCTACGTCGGCGGGCAGACCGCCGGCTACATCGACCTCGCCACCCAGATCAGCGACAAGCTGCCGCTGATGATCGCGATCGTCGTCGGGCTCAGCTTCATCGTCCTGCTGCTCGCCTTCCGCTCGCTGCTGGTGCCCCTCAAGGCGGCGGCGATGAACCTGCTTTCGGTTGCCGCCGCCTACGGCATCCTCACCGCCGTCATCCAGCTCGGCTGGGGCTCCTCGCTGATCGGCCTCGACCACGCGATCCCGATCGTCAGCTTCGTGCCGCTGCTGATGTTCGCGATCCTCTTCGGCCTCTCGATGGACTACGAGGTCTTCCTGCTCACGCAGATGCGCGAGCACTACAAACAGCACGGCGACCCGAAGCGGGCGGTGATCGAAGGCCTGGCCAACACGGGGCGCGTGATCACCTCGGCCGCGGCGATCATGGTCTGCGTCTTCACCAGCTTCGTCCTCAACGGCAACCCGCTGGTCAAGGAGTTCGGCGTCGGCCTGGCGGTGGCGATCGCGATCGACGCCACCTTGGTCCGCTGCCTGCTGGTGCCGGCGATCATGGTCCTGCTCGGCAAGCGCGCCTGGTGGCTACCGCGCTGGCTCGACCGCCTCGTCCCGCATGTCAGCATCGAGGGCGAGGAATACTTCGCCAAGCGCGACGCCCAACTAGCCGCCGACGGGCCGAAAAGTGGAACCACAGTCGGCATTTCGGCCCGTCGACCCCCGGAGGAGGGGAACTGAGCGGATGTTTCCGCTCAATCTGCCCAACGCCCTGACCCTGCTGCGCATTGTCGCGGTGCCGGTCGTCGTCGTTGCGCTGCTGGGGGAGACACCGAACGGCGATGAGCTCGCCGCCGCGGTCTTCGCCCTGGCGGCGCTGACCGACGGCCTCGACGGCTACTTCGCCCGCTCCCGCGGTTCAATCACCACCTTCGGCAAGCTGATGGACCCCATCGCCGACAAGCTGCTGATCGTCGCCGCGCTCGTCTCCCTGGTCTCACTCGACCGGCTGGCGCCCTGGGTGGCGATGGTGATCATCGCCCGCGAGTTCGCGGTCACGGTGATGCGCGTGATCGCCGCCGAGCGCGGCATCGTCATCGCCGCCAGCTGGCTCGGCAAGCTGAAGACCGTGCTGCAGATCGCCGCCGTCTTCGCCCTGATCGCCGCCAACCCGGCACCGGTCTGGGTCGACGCCCTCGTCTACCTGGCGGTCGCCGTCACCGTGGTCAGCGGCGCCGACTACTTCTTCGGCCTACGCCGCCGCATCGAGGCCGAGCGCGAAGCGCGCGCGGTGGCGAAAACCAAGCCGAGCTAGGTCGCCGGCGACTCGAGCCACTCGCGCATCGTCGTGTGGTGCTCCTGGTGCTCGCCCGAGGCCAGCTCCTGGCGCAGGTCGCCGAGGGTGCCGTAGCGCTCGGCGACGACGTTGTGGCGGTGGATCGTCTCGAGGTTCTCCTGACGGGCCATCACGAAGGCCTCGGCCGGTAGGTCGGGATAGCCCTCGACCACGGCGCGGATCATCTCCCGCACGCAGTCCTCGACGAAGCGCGGTTGCGAGTGGGCCTTGGCGACGACGGCGAGCTCGTCGGGACGCTTCATCAGCTCGTAGATCTCCGAGCTCATCGAGCTCTCGACGATGCGCAGCAGCTCGGGCGCGTCGATCCAGGTAGCGCCGCCCTCGGGGCAGCCGATGTAGAGGGTGCCGATGCCGCGCTGGTTGTGGGTGGCGACCGGCACCGCCTCGATCGCGGCCTCGACCTGCTCGGCGTCGAAGCCGGCCTCGGCGAGACGTTCGCGGCCCAGCTCGGCGACCATCTCCTGCGCGCAGGGGCAGGCGGTCATGCCCTGGGCCTGCACGCCGGTCAGTGTGCGGGTACCGCGCTCCGAGGCGACGGCGGTGCCGAAGAGGCCGTAGATCTCTTGGGTGGAGTGGCCGCTCGCCGGCGTCTTCACCGTCTCCGGGTAGCGCGCCTCGACCGAGACCTCGGCGCGACGGCCGTGCTGGGTCTCGCGCACGCGCTCGGCGATGTGAGCGGCGAGGACCTCGGCGCGGAAGGCCTCGCCGAGCACGACCTCGTCGATCGCCTCGCCGACGTTCTCCTCGAAGCGGGACATGTGGACCCCGGCCTGCTGCGGCTCGAGATCGACGAAGCACTCGAAGTTGGCGTGGTAGAGGTTCTCCGTCCCGTCGGCCTTGACCCGGATCACCTTCTCGACGCCGGTGACGCCGACGCGAGAGAGGCTGACCTGCGTCGCCGGGACCGACGCCTGCACGTCGGGCGCGGAGAGGGAGGGGGTGAGCGTCGAACGGGTCGCCACGGCTTATGAAGAGTAAGCAACCCGGGCCGTCGACCGACGGGCGCCTGGGTCGAGTGAACCGATTCTTCTGCCTATACTTCGCCGCGGTCGGAGCGTTGGGGCCGGCCCCCCGGGAATGGGAGAGGGTTGCACCGGAGGCGTGAGATCGAACCGCTGGAGACGGTCCCGCAGGGACTCGATCAGGATTCGGATGACCAGCCGTTTGCGGAGCCGGAGGAGCTGCGCGGGCTGATCGCGCTGGGCCGCGAGCGCGGCTACCTGACCTTCGAGCAGATCGCGACCACGCTGGAGGAGGTCGAGGTCACCAAGGAGCAGATCGCCGGCCTGCACGCGCACCTCGTCGAGCAGGGGGTCGAAGTGCTCGCCGAGGAAGGCGTCGTCGCCTACAAGGAACAGCGCGAGGAAGCTTTAAACGAGGCGGCGAAGAAATCCGGCCTGGACCTGACCGTCGAGCCCAGCCTCGACTCGCTGCGGCTCTACCTGCGCTCGATCGGGCAGGTCGAGCTGCTGACCGCGGCGCAGGAGGTCGAACTGGCGAAGCGGATCGAGCGCGGCGACATGCTGGCCAAGCGGCAGATGGTCGAGGCCAACCTGCGCCTCGTCGTCTCGATCGCGAAAGGCTATCTGGGGCGCGGGCTCAGCTTCCTCGACCTGATCCAAGAGGGCTCACTGGGCCTGATCCGGGCGGTCGAGAAGTTCGACTACCGCCGCGGCTACAAGTTCTCCACCTACGCGACCTGGTGGATCCGCCAGGCGGTGACGCGGGCGATCGCCGACAAGGCGCGGACGATCCGCATCCCCGTCCACATGGTCGAGAAGCTGAACCGGGTCGCCCACGTCGAGCGCGCGCTGGTCCAGTCGCTGGGCCGTGAGCCGGAGCCCTTCGAGATCGCCGAGGAGCTGCGCTGGCCGCTCGACGAAGTGCGCGACATCCTCCGCGTCGCCCAGCTGCCGGTCTCGCTGGAGAAGCCGATCGGCGACGAGGACGAATCGGAGCTCGGCGACTTCGTCGCCGACGAAGAAGTGGCCGAGCCCTTCGAGGAGGCGAGCGAGCACCTGCAGCGCGAGGGAGTGCGGCGGGCGCTCGACATCCTGCCCGAGCGTGAGCGCCAGGTGATCGAGCTGCGCTACGGGCTCTCCGGGCTGGAGCCGCTGACCCTCGAGGAAGTGGGGAAAACCTTCGGCGTCACCCGCGAGCGGATCCGCCAGATCGAGACCAACACGCTGAAGAAGCTGCGCGCCCTGCCCGAGGCGCAGATGCTGCGCGAAGCCAGCTAGCGCTCAGCGCGGCTCGAGCACGACGACCGAGGCCTCTCGGTCGAGCTTGTCCTGGGAGTCGTCGAAGCCGGCGTACTGCTCGTTGTGCTTGCGCCAGAGGTCGGCCCGCTCCTCGCCCTCGGCGGTGCGGGCCCGGACCGTGTAGCGATTGCGCCCGACCTCGACTTCGCCCTCCGGGTTCGCCTCCAGGTTGAGCGACCAGGCCGGGACCTTGGCGTTGCCGGCGTTGGTGTTGATCACGACGACGTTCTCGCCGTCGGCCAGGTAGACGACCGGCGCGGTGCGCTGCTGGCCCGACTTGCGCCCGGTGGTGGTGAGGAGAAGGACCGGCGCGCGGCCGACCTTGCCGCCGATCCGCCCGCCGCTCAGCCGGTAGAGCGGCACGTTGAGCTTGCCGGTCCAGCGCAGGCCCCTCGCTCCGAGCGAGTTCGAGATCCGCGCAAGTGTGTGGTCGCTGGGCACGGCGCTGAGTATCCCAGAGACTGACTTGGCCTTTATCCGCGAATATCGCGGATAAAGGCGAAGTCAGCGTAGAGTGGTGGCGGTGGTTGAGCCGCATCCATTTCGTCGCGCCGCTGAAGCCAAGGACGTCGAGTTGATGACCGAGACGCTGCGCGAGGACGTCGAGCTGCACAGCCCGATCCTCTTCCGCGGCTTCGAGGGGCGCGAGATCGTCGGCCAGGTACTCACCCACGTCGCCGCAACGCTCGAGGACCTCACCTACGTCGACGAGCTGCAGGAAGGCGACACCGTCGCGCTGCGCTTCAAGGCCCGCGTCGGCGACCGCGAGCTGGAGGGCATCGACTTCCTCGAGCTTGACGAGGAGGGCCGCGTTGCCGTCCTCACCGTCTTCATGCGGCCGATGTCGGCGTTGACCGCCTTCAACGAGCAGATGAAGGAACGGCTCGGGGTCGCGTAGTCGCTGGAGTTCGCCCCCCTTTAGAATCGTCATCGATTGTCTGGGGGAGTGTCCGAGTGGTTAAAGGAGATGCGCTGTAAACGCATTGGCTCTGCCTACACAGGTTCGAATCCTGTCTCCCCCATATGAGTGATCTCGACGGCCGTGTGATCGCGATCGCCGGGGTTGCCGGTGGGCTGGGGCCGGTGGTGGCTGAGCGGCTCGGCGAGGCGGGGGCGATCGTTGCCGGGGCCGACGTCTCGCCGGAGCGGGTCGGCGAGATCGGTGCCGGGCTGGGCTTGCCCGACGAGCGCTGGGACGGGCGTGCCGTGGACCTGCTCGACGAGGAGGCGACGCGCGGTTGGTGCGCGGCCCTGGTCGAGCGCTTCGGCCGGGTCGATGCGCTGCTGCACCTGGTCGGCGGCTGGCGTGGGGGGGAACCGCTGCACGAGGAGCCGCTGGCCGACTGGGAACTGCTCCACGACCTCCTGATCCGCACCGTCCAGCACACGACCCGCGCCTTCCACGACGCCCTGCTCGCCAGCGAGCAGGGGCGCTTCGTGCTCGTTTCCGCCAAGCAGGCGCAGGCGCCCTCCAACTCCAATGCCGCCTACGCGGCGGCCAAGGCCGCCGCCGAGGCCTGGACCCTCGCCCTCGCCGACGGCTTCGAAGGGACCAGCGCCACCGCCAACATCATCGTCGTCGACGCGATCCTGACGCCGCGGATGCGCGAGGAGAGCCCTGACGGTGATTTCGCCACCTTCACCTCCGCCGAGCAGATCGCCGAGGCGATCGCATTCCTCTGTTCAGACGCCGCCGAGAAGATGAACGGCCAGCGCCTGCCGCTTACGATGCGGGGATGAGCCCCGCATCATGAGTAAACCGGCCAAGGGCGAGATGACGATCCGCGAGCTGGCGGAGCGCACCGGGATGACGGTGCGCAACATCCGCGCCCACCAGACCCGCGGGCTGTTGCCGCCGCCGGTGGTGCGCGGCCGCACCGGCTACTACAACGACGAGCACGTGGCGCGGATCGCGCTGACCCGGGAGATGCAGGCCGACGGGCTCAACCTCGAGGCGATCCGGCGGGTGGTCGAGAGCAGCGAGGGCTCGGCAACCGAGATCGTCGACTTCACCCGCGCCCTGCGAGCCCCGTTCGAAGACGAGGCGCCGGAAATCGTCGAGGCCGAGGAGCTGCAGAACGTCTGGGGGAACGGGGGAGTGCCGAACCCCGAGCTGATGAAACGAGCCGAAAAGCTCGGTGTGCTGCGCGCCCTGCCCGACGGCCGAGTCGAGGTGATCAGCCCGCGCCTGCAGCGCGCCGCGATGGCCCTCTCCGAGCTGGGCGTCGGCCCCGAGGGCGCTCTGGAAACGGCGGAGAAGCTGCGCCGCCACGCCGACGGCGTCGCGCGCACCTTCGTCGACCTCTTCGTCAAGGAGATCTGGGAGCCCTTCGACCGCGCCGGCCGCCCCGAGGGCGACTGGCCCAAGGTCCGCGAGGCGCTCGACCGCATGCGCCCACTCGCCTCCGACGCCCTGCTCGCCGTCTTCCAGATCGCGATGGGCGAGGCGGTCGAGAAAGCCAGCGAGCGCACTCTCCGAGTCGCCGCCCGCCGCAAGCCGGCGCGAAGCGACGGCGCCAAGCCGCGCCGCAAGAGCTCGCGGCGACGCTGAGGCGCTAGGTCCGCGCGTTAGAGAAAACGGACGCTTCGGTCTCGGCCGCGTTCGTAGGGCGGCCGGATTACGCCTGGGTACCCAAGCTTTGCCCTTTGCAGAGCCGTTTCCGGCTGCCCCATCCTGACCCTCCCGTTCCAGGAACAAAACCTTTTTCTTGACCTCCTGAACCACGTCTGTTTCAATCACGCCTACTTCATGTACGAAGTAGTTCAGTTCGCTAAGGGATGCGAACTGAACGCACCACAGGGACAGATAACCGAGCCTCGAGGAAGCCGCTAAGGGAAGCGGCGGGCAGAGGGGCTCACGGGACAAGGAGAGAGATCTAGATGTTCTCGCCGCTTCGGAACCGCTTCGGCATCCCGGGAGTCATCTCGGTCATCGCATTGGTCTTCGCGATGCTCGGCGGCGCCTACGCCGCCAACAACTCTTCAGACAACGGCAAGGCCACCGCCTCCGCGAAGGCCAAGAAGGGGCCGAGGGGACCCAAAGGTGCGACCGGGCCTGCAGGTCCCGCCGGACTCAGCGGCCCCGCTGGCGCCAAGGGAGATAGGGGCGAGGTTGGCGCCAACGGCGCCAACGGGGCACCTGGCGAAAGCGTGAAATTGAGCGCCGCCACTGCATGCTCTGAAGGCGGGACCAAACTCACCGTCGGTGCCAGCTCCACAAATGTCTGCAACGGCGAGGAAGGCCTGCAGGGCGAGCCGGGCGAGCCCTGGACGGCAGGCGGAACGTTGCCCGGCGGAGCGACCGAGACCGGCAACTACGTGATCTCCTCGGAGACCGGCAAAGGACTCTATGTCGGATTTGCCGTCGGCAGTATCTCGTTCCCGATTCCACTCGCAGCTGGGCTTCCGGAAAGCAACACGATTTACGTTCCCGAACTACCGGCGCCGCTTAACTGTGAAAACCCAGATCATCCGGGACCGGCGAGTGTTTCTAATCCGGAGGCCAAATCCGGATATCTGTGTGTGTACAAAGGGAGCGCGTTCAACCTCGAAAGCTCCACTCTGGAATTCCTCGCCCCAACTCTAAATTCCGCGGGAGCGTATCCCTCTGGGACGCTGATTCTTCAGGCTCCGACCCAAGAAGCCGCTGAAGACGGATTGCCCGCGTGGGGTGCAGGTACGTGGGCGGTAACCGCGCCGTAGGTACGGGCGTAGATCAATGCTCACCCATCAGTTCAGGCGAACTCCATCAACTGAGTTGATCCACGTTTGCGAACCACTCACCACATCGCCAAACAAGGAGCACCGATGACGAAGCTGGGCACAACGGCCGCTAAACGAGTTCAAGTTGTCACCGTGGCAGCCGTGTCTCTTTTCGCCATGCTCCTGCTTCTGCCTGTCGGTACCGCGACGGCTGCCCCGCCTCCGCTTCTCTCCCAGTTCTGTGAAACCGGTTCGGGGGCAGGGCAGTGCATCATTCCTCGTGGCGTTGCCACTGATCCCGCGACAGGCAATATCTACGTGGCCGATCAAGTGAACAGCCGCGTCAACAAGTTCAGTCCCTGGGGCGTCTTCCTTGGGGCCTGGGGCTGGGGTGTCGCTGATGGGACCTCCGCATTGCAGAGCTGCGGGCCTGGTGCCACTCCACCCACTACGACCTGTCGGGACGGGCTCGAAGGCGATGGGCCTGGCCAGTTCCGTTCTCCAAAGGGTGTCGCCGTTGACTCGGCTGGCGACATCTATGTCGTCGATGGAGGCGGAATTGGTGGGGCAGCCACGCGGGTACAAAAGTTTGACTCCGACGGCAACTTCCTGCTCATGTTCGGCGGCGGGGTAGATCAAGGCCCAAACCATCCGGGCAACCTGTGCACCGCGGCCTACATCGCCGAGGGCGATACTTGCGGTGCGGCGAGCGAAGGCCCGGGTGGGGGTGAATTCAGCAACCCCTTCAAATATTCACTCTACGGCAGCTATATCGCCGTCGGCCCAGGTGACAAGGTCTACGTCGGCGATGGCGGACGGATCCAGCGCTTTGACACCGGAGGCAACCACGTCGAAAGCATTCCTTTGCCGGGGGAGACCGTGTGGGCGCTGACGGTCGATCCGGTTTCCGGAAACCTCTACGTTGCTCACTGCCTAGCAACTTCTTACTGCGAGCCCGGCGGCAACGTTCAGGGATCGAAGCCGAACGTCCTCAAGCTGAATCCAGCGGGGGAGATCATTGAAACTCTCCCAGTAAAACATCCCCTGGCTCTCGCCGTAGACAGCGGCGGGAATCTCTATGCGGTCGATGGCGTGAGGACGCCGGGGGACCAGGCGCAGCTCGAGATTCGTAAATTCACCTCGGCTGGCGCCGAAGTCCCCAACTTTACTTTCCACGACGGCTTCGACATTTCGACCGGGATCGCAACAAGCTCCGCCTGCGGGATCGCTGGCAGCGATCTCATCGTCTCCAACATTGCGCGGTATCAGAACAGCGTCCATTCCGTACGCGCTTACGGTCCCCCGCCCAACCCCGAGATCTGCCCGCCGCCGGCAGTGCCGCCGACGATTGCCGACCAGTATGCGGTCTCGGTCGACAGTGACGGCGCCACCCTAAAGGCGGAGATTCGCCCCAACTTCTGGCCCGACGCCACCTATGGCGTGCAGTACGGGACCAGTAAATGCTCCGAAGGGGGCTGCGACAGAGAACAGCCGCCGGCGCCGGGATCCAAACTCACCAGCGCGGTCACAAATCAGAAGGTGACCACCCCTGGCGTCTTCTTCGGCGAACTTGAGCCCAACACCACCTACTACTACCGTTTCGTCGCACAGAGCTCGGGTGGTGGCCCGGTCCGGGGAGTCGGTGGTGCGGTTGGTAGCGACGGTGCCGAAGGGAGCTTCACGACCTTCCCGTCGGCACGCGAGGCAAGGACCGATTGCCCCAACCAGGCGTTTCGCATCGGGGCCTCGGCCGCGCTCCCCGACTGTCGTGCCTATGAGATGGTCTCCCCGGTCGACAAGAATGGCGGCGACGTAGCGGCGGGGCAGGTAGCGGCCGAATGGGGAACTCTGGCGAAAAGCTCAGCTGACGGAGGACGGATGACCTTCTCCTCGATGCGCTCCTTCGTAGACCCTCTTGGGGCGCCTGTGATCAACCAGTACCTTTCGATTCGGGGGGCGGATGGTTGGTCCACTCAGTCGATCTCCCCACCGCGCAGCAACCCGCCCCTGTGGCCACCCAGCTTTAGCGGTCAGTTCAAGGCCTTTGACGACGACCTCTGTAGTGCCTGGCTGCTGCAGGACAACCCGTTGGGGCTGACACCGGATGCACCGCCAACGGTCGCCAACCTGTACCAGCGCGACTATTGCAGTACCGAGGCCGGCTACCGACTCCTAAGCAAGGTTGCCCCACCACATTTTGGGCTGGGGCCTGGAAAAATCGATCCCGAGTTCTACCTCACGATTCCCCAGGGGTTCTCGGCGGATAACACTTACACGGTCTTTCGGGCCGACGACGAGTTGACGTCGAACGCCTGTTCCCAGCCCGGAATCTTCCAGGTCTACCTGGGCTCGGCGGAAGGACCGCTGAGGCTTGTCAGCGCCCTGCCCAACGGTCAAGCGACCTGCAATCACGCTTCGGTTGGCAATCAAGGGAACCTGACTGACGGGATGCGCGAGTCGAGCGTCCACAACGCGGTATCCGCCGACGGTTCCCGCGTTTTTTGGACCGACTCCGGAGAGGCGTCGCCACTTCAGGGTAGTGGGGGTGTGATTGGGCAGGGTCCCGGCAAGCTCTACGTCCGCATCAACGCCACCCAGCCACAGAGCAAAATCTCCGCCGGTAAATGCACCGAGGCAGCAAAAGCCTGCACTCTGCCGATCTCGACAGCGAGCAATACCGTCTATTGGGGCGCAGATGTGCAGGGAACCAAAGCGGTCTACACGGTTGGCGATGAGCTCTTCGAATTCGATGTCGCGGAAGCCAAATCACAGCTGATCGCCGATGGCGGTGAAGAAGAAGTCGTTGGCGTCGGCGAGGACGCCTCGCGGATCTATTTCACCTCGAAAGAAGCGCTGAGCGGAACGCAGGAGAACAGCGAGGGCGAGATGGCCCAGGCAGGTAAGAAGAATCTCTACCTCTACGAGGGCGGCAACTTCACTTTCATCGCCACGCTCAATGCACTTGACGCACCCGGCCATGCAGTGCCGTTCAGGCGGGGCTCGAGAGTAACTCCCGATGGTCTTCATCTTGCCTTCAGCTCAGCCGAGCCGTTGACGGGATACGACAACACCGATCTCATCAGCGGCCGGGCCGATGCTGAGGTCTACCTCTATGACGCAACCCAGAGTGAGGCGGGCGAACTAGCCTGCATCTCCTGTAACCCCACGGGTGCTCGGCCAGCCGGCCGTGCCATCTCCGTGGGCTCCACGGCTCCCATTTGGATGGCCGCCCGCGTCCCTGGCTGGCCCGAACAATTGCGTCCCTCGCGCTTGCTCTCAGACGATGGCCGCCGCCTCCTCTTTCACAGCTTCGAGGAACTGGTTCCCGGCGATACCAATGGCAAGCAGGATGTCTACGAATGGCAGGCCGCCACAGATGCGAAAGCCTGCGAGGAGATCGGCGCTGGCCTCTACGTGCAGCTTTCCAATGGCTGCCTCAGTTTGCTCTCATCCGGACAAAGCCCCGAGGACGCGGAAGTAATCGACGTCAGCCATAGCGGTGGCGATGTCTTCATCGCCACCGGCTCAAGTCTCCTCCCCCAGGACCTCGGCTTGGTTGACGTTTACGACGCCCGTGTCAACGGCGGCTACCCTGCGCCATCGAGTCCGCCCCCCGCCTGCGAGGGCGAAGCCTGCCAGGGTCCGCTGGCGCCACCTGACGATCCAACACCGGCGTCCTCGACCTTCGAAGGCGCGGGCAACGTCGGGGAAGGCTCCAAAAAGCCTCGTCGCTGCGCCAAGGGCAAGGCCCGGCGCAAAGGCCGCTGCGTCGCCAAGAAGCCGCAACGTAAGCGGGCCAACAAGCGAGCCAATCGCGAGCGGAGGGTAGGGCAATGAGCCGTCGAATCGCATCCGTTTCAATCGCGAGCGCTCTCGCGCTACTCGCTTGGGCAGGGATTGCCGCACCCGCCGGTGCCGACTTCGGCTTGAAGGATCTCGATTCCACCTTCACCAATCAGGACAGCTCCCCGGCAACGCAGGCGGGCGCTCACCCCTTCGGCCAGACGGTTGCACTCGGCTTCAACACGATCCCCGATCCCGATCTGGGAGAAGAAGTGCCCGACCAAGACCTCAAGGACCTGACCGTCTCCCTGCCGCCGGGGTTCATCGGCAGCCCGACCGTGGTGCCGACCTGCTCGACGGTCGATTTCGTCACCGACAATTGCCCAGCCGCGACGCGGATCGGATCGAATGTCATCACTGCTTTTGGCTCGACGTCCACTTTTAGCCCACCCGTCTTCAGCCTTGCTCCTCCCCCCGGCGTAGCGATGCGAATTGGCTTCGTTGTGGTGGATACACCGATCACGATCGAGCTGGGCATCAACCCCAACCCCCCCTACAACGTCCTCGCCACGCTGCGAAATACCCCCAACACGATTCCCCTCTACCGTTCGGCACTCACCACCTGGGGCGTGCCAGCCGACCCGCTGCACGGGGTCTGCGCCAAAGGTGCATGCCAGGAAAAGCCCTTCCTCACCCTGCCGCGCGCCTGCCAGGGACCGTTGCCGACATCTTTCGAAGCGCTTTCCTGGCAAGAACCGGAAGCTGCCCCGGTCACGGGTACCTCAATCACGCACGACAGTGCCGAACCATCCAACCCCCAGGGAATGACTGGCTGCTCGAAACTGGCCTTTTCCCCCTCAATCTCGGCACAACCGACGACGAAAGCGGCGAAGAGCCCCACCGGTCTTGACTTCAGCCTCAACGTGGCCGACGAAGGCCTCGCGAACCCATCTGGCCTGGCACAGTCCGATATCCGCAAGACCGTCGTCACCCTCCCGGAAGGCTTCTCGGTCAACCCATCGATCGCCGAAGGCCTCGAGGTTTGCACCCCCGCACAACTCGACAAGGAGACAGCCTTCTCTGAAGCCGGAGCAGGCTGCCCCAATGCCTCCAAGCTCGGCAGTGTGGAAGTGGAAACCCCCTTGCTCGACGAAAGCGTCAAAGGGGCCCTCTACCAAGCCGCCCCCTATAACAACCCCTTTGATTCTCTAATAGCCCTCTACATCGTGATCAAGAATCCCAAGCTCGGCATCATCGTCAAGCAGCCCTTGCAGGTAAAGCCAGACCCGGTGACCGGCCAGTTGACGACGGTGGCCGAAGACATGCCCCAGCTGCCCTTCTCCCACTTCAAGCTGCACTTCCGCGAGGGCGCGAGAAGCCCGCTGGCGTCACCACCCGCCTGCGGCACTTATGACGTCAAAGCCGAACTGACCCCCTGGGCGGGAGGAGCCCCGGTGACCACAAGCTCGGCCTTCCAGATCATCACCGGCCCAGATGCCGGCCCCTGCCCGACGGGCGGCCTACCGCCCTTCAGGCCGGGCCTGATCGCGGGAACCCTCAACAACGCCGCCGGGCGCTTCAGCCCCTTCAACGTGCGATTGTCGAGGACTGATTCCGAACAGGAGTTCACCCGCTTCTCGATCAAGCTGCCACCGGGCATCGCCGGCATTCTCGCCGGCATCCCATACTGCTCCGAGGCGGGCATCGTCCAGGCCAAAACCCGCACAGGCCCACTGGGCGGCCACGAAGAGCTCGCCGACCCATCCTGCTCGGCTGCATCGGAGATCGGCCGCACCCTGGTCGGGGCGGGCGTAGGCCCGGCCCTGGCCTACGCCCCCGGTAAGATCTACCTCGCCGGCCCCTACAAAGGCACCGCTTTCAGCTTGGTGGCGATCACTGCCGGGGTTGTCGGGCCTTTCGATATCGGCACTGTCGTCGTGAGACAGGGCTTCAAGGTCGACCGCGAGACCGCCGAAGTCTTCATCGACGCCACCGAATCGGACCCGATCCCCCACATCATCGACGGCGTCCCGGTGCACGCGAGGGACATCCGCGCCTACGTGGACCGCTCCAAATTCGTCTTCAACCCGACCTCTTGCGAGCGCACCTCGACGGCATCGACGCTGCTGGGTGCGGGCCTTGACTTCGGCTCCGCTTCGGACGATCGCCCGGTAACGGTCTCAACCCCGTTCCAGGCAGCCGACTGCGCCGCTCTCAAGTTCGAGCCCAAACTGTCCCTGCAACTGAAGGGCGGCACCAAGCGAGGCGCCAACCCCGCCTTCAAGGCGATCCTGAAGATGAAAGGCGGACCCGAAAAGGGCGAAGCCAACATCGCCCGCGCCCAGGTCACCTTGCCACGCTCCGCCTTCCTCGAACAGGGCCACATCAAAACGATATGCACCCGGGTGCAGTTCAGGGCAGACCAGTGCCCGGCGGGCTCTGTCTACGGTTACGCTCGCGCCTACACCCCGGTCCTGGACACCCCCGTCGAAGGCCCGGTCTACCTGCGCTCCTCAGAGCACCAGCTCCCCGACCTGGTCGCCTCGCTTCACTCCGAGAAGATCACCGTCGACCTGGTCGGCCGCATCGACTCGCTGAACGGGCGGATCAGAAACACCTTTGAGGCCGCCCCAGACGCGCCGGTCAGCAAATTCGTCCTGACCATGCAGGGAGGCAAGAAGGGCCTGATCGTCAACAGCACCAACCTCTGCAAGGGCAAGCACCGCGCGATCGCCGAGTTCACCGCCCAAAACGGCAAGGTTTTCAACACGAGGCCGGCCGTTGAGGCCAAGTGCGCCAAGGCGCGCAAGAGCAAGAAGCAAAAGCGCAGAGCGGGCTAGCCCATGCGTAAAAGGACGCTCTGGCTCGGAGCCGCCGCGGCTCTCTTGACCTGCGCCGGGATCGCCACCGCGGCGGTGATCCAGCAGGGCAACCTGCGCATCACCGTCCTGAGTCAGATTCTTCCCTACAAGCTCCCTCGCCAGGGAACCGCCCCGATCGCCGTCTTCGTCTCCGGCCACCTCGAGGCTCCCAAGGGCGGGGTCCCCGAGCAGCTGCAGAAGATGACCGTAAAGGTCAATCGCCACGGCCTCTTGCAATCCAAGGGCCTGCCCACCTGTCAGGTCTCCCAGATACAGCCCGCCTCCACCGAAAGGGCGATGCGCAACTGCGGTGACGCATTGATCGGCTCGGGCCAGTTTTGGGCAAGCATCGTCTTGCCAGACCAGGGCGCCTACCCGACCCGGGGGCGGCTTTTGATCTTCAACGGCCGCCAAAAGGGAAGACCAGTGCTCTTGACCCACATCTTCACCTCCAACCCCTTCTTCAGCTCCTTCGTCATCTCCTTCGCGATCAAGAAGACCAAGGGCACCTACGGCACCGAGCTCAGTGCATCGCTGCCCCAGGCACTGGGCTCCTGGGGCTACGTCGATCGCATCAAGCTCACCCTGAAGCGCAAATACACCTACAAGGGTCAGCACCTCTCCTACTTCAACTCAGGCTGCCCCGCCCCCAAAGGCGTGCCCAGGGTGGTCTTCCCCCTGGCGCTGGCCTCCTTTGACTTCGATGGTGGCCTGCGCCTCTCCACCAAGGTGGAAAAGGCCTGCGCGGTAAAGGAATGAACCCACGAGACGAGAGGATCAGATGAGGGCAAAGACGACATTGGCACTCGGCCTCTTGGCCCTGCTCGCACTTCCCTCGCTTGCTCAGGGCGCCTATGACCCCTTGGGCGGCGGCACCACCAAGCTTGTCCTCGACAAGGGCTTCCTCGCCTTGATGAAGCAAGAGGGCGTGACGCTCACCGCCAAGGCTCCGGCCAAGCGCCAGGGCAAGAGGATCGTCTTGCCCGTCTCGGGTGGGCGCATGGACCCGACCACCGGCAAGGGCGAAGCGATCCAGGAAGGCGCCCTCGTCTTCCAAAAGGCCAGCCGCAAGGTCCCGCTGCGAAACCTCGAGGTGAAAGCCAAGTCAATTCCCCTCTACGCCAAGGTCGGCGGCAGCCAGCTGAAAGTAGCTAAGGCCAAGAGCACCGCATCCAAGCGAGAAGGCTTCGGCATGGGCTTCAGCGCCCGGGGCCTCTCTATCACCCAGAAGGTCGCCACCCGCCTCAACAAGAAGCTACGCACAGGCGATGCCTTCAAGGAAGGCCAGGCCATCGGCGCCCTTCAGACCAAGTCCACTCCCAAGCTGGTGACCGTCTTGACCCAGGGCCAGGGCACCCTCGTCCCCGACCCGCAGATCCTCACCAAGTTCAAAAGCCTCTTCGTCTCGCTGAACCCGATCTCCCCCGCGCAGCTCTCGCCGGGACCGGTTTTCAGCTTCCCGATCGGCGCCGGGGGCCAGATCTCACCCAGCGGCTCAGAAGGGACTCTGCGCCTGGGCGGAGCGATCGAATTGCTCCAGCTCGGAGCCGGACAGGTCTTCCAACAGGAATACTGGCTCGACTTGGGCGCCCAGAGCGCCTCGGCCGAAGTCGAGATCCTGCCGACCCCCGCCTTCCCGGGCAAGCTGGGGCGAATCGGGGTCTTCGGGCTGAACATGGCAGTCGCCTTTGTCTCCTCTGATGCGAAGAGCCGCTCGATCTCGGTCTCGAACGCTCCCTTGACCCTTGACGCCCAGACCGCGCAGAGCTTCAACGACGCCTTCGCGGCGGGAGCTCCGACCTTCGCGGCGGGGGAGGCGTTCGGCGCGGTGAGCTTTTCGGCGGTGGGGCAGTAGGGCCCCGCTTGCCACCCGATCAGCGACGAAGCGAGGTAGCGCCGATCGGCGCTTGAGAAAACCCACGCTTCTCACGGTCGGCCGGCCGACGCTAAGCCCCGCATTTCGCATTCTGAAGCGGTTTTCAATGCACTTCGATATTCCCGTGCCCAGTCGAGCACGCACGGGGCCTTGACATTTGCAAACGACTCTGTTCTTATTCCTGCGTAGTTAATGTACGAAGTAGTTCAGTTCGCAAAGGGACGCGAACAGGACTCACACAGGGACAGATAACCGAGCCTCGAGGAAGCCGCTAAGGGAAGCGGCGGGCAGAGGGGCTCACGGGACAAGGAGAGAGATCTAGATGTTCTCGCCACTACGGAATCGCTTCGGCATCCCGGGAGTCATCTCGGTGATCGCACTCGTATTCGCGATGCTCGGCGGCGCCTACGCCGCCTCGAGCAACGACAACGGCAAGGCCACCGCTTCGGCCAAGGCCAAGAAGGGGCCGAAGGGTCCGAAAGGCGCGACCGGGCCGGCTGGACCAGCCGGACCCGCAGGATCTGCCGGCCCGGCTGGCGCCAAGGGTGACAACGGCGCAGCTGGCTCGAACGGCACAAATGGGACCAACGGAGCTCCTGGCGCGGCCGGTCAGAGTGTGACCACCGCTGCCGAGGCCCCGTTCGGTGAATGCGGCGACCAGGAAGGCGTGAAACTCACCTCGGTCAGCGGCGCGAACTATGTGTGCAACGGGGCGCCTGGAGCGGATGGCCAAACCGGCTTCACCGAAACCCTGCCGGTGGGGAAGACGGAGAAGGGGACCTGGACCCTCAGCGCATCGCTGGCATCGAGCCTCGCCATCGAAATTATCGGTCCTCCTCCTCTTTATTTCACCTTCGTACCGGTGTCGTTCGGAATACCGGTTGCAGGCGGCCTGGACGGCTCGCATGTTCACTTCGTCACCACACCCGAAGGGAGTTGCACCGGTTCCGTGGTAAACCCCACTGCCGCCAGCGGACACCTTTGTGTGTACGCCAGCGAAGCTCCTCAACACGCAGGCCTCATGGGGATCTTTAAAGACGGCATCACAACCGAAGGCGCATCCTCGGCCGGTGCCTTTCTGGCCTTCGCCATCAGCGCGGACAACGCAAGTGCCTTCGGCAGCTGGGCGGTAACCGGATAGGGGTGTGACCGGAGTCTCGAGGAAGCCCGGACGGCGCTGTGAGCCGTCCGGGCCGCACCAACCCACACAGCTCCACATCCAACCTTTCATCGACACCGCCCAGACAACGGCTGAAGCCCCAGGGGGAAAAGCAGTGACACACCAAGCGAAGACACACCTCATAGCGCTCACCGCCGTGGTTCTCGGTGTGCTCCTGCTCAGCGACCCCGCCTCGGCCTCCAAGGAGGTCGTCGCCTCCTTCGGCGGCGCCGGAGTCCAGGGGGGGCAATTCGGAACCCTGCAGTCGACGGAGGCGGGTCACATCGCCGTTAACACCAGCGGCGCCGGTCCCGCCGACGCCCGCGACATCTACGTGATCGACAAGGATAACCATCGCGTCCAGCGCTTCGCCACCGATGAAAACGGCACGCCGGGCGATCCCTACGACGACAGCTTCGAGTTCGTCAGCGCCTGGGGCGCCGACGCCGACGCCACTCCCGACGGCGGCAGCGACTATGAGCTCTGCACCGTCGCCGAGGACTGTCAGCAAGCCCTCGCCTCGGCCGGCAACGGCACGGCGGCGGGCAACGGGGCTCTCAGCGGGCCCTCGGGCCTGGCCATCGACCAGGACACCGGGGAGATCTACGTCTCCGACACCGCCAACAACCGGATCAACGTCTACAGCGGCGACGGCGCCTTCCTGCGCTCTTTCGGCGCCGACGTCGTCGCCTCGGGCCCCGGTGACGCCGGCAGCGGCTATGAGGTCTGCGTCGCCGCCAACGGCGATGTCTGCCAAGGAGGCTCTGCCGGCGCCGGCGCCGGCCAGATCGACGGTGGGGTAGGCATCGCGGTCAGCCCCGCGGATGGCAATCCCGCCAGCGGCACCGTCTTCCTCGCCGACGGCAAAAACCTCCGCGTCAACACCTACGGCCTCGACGGCGGCTCGCCCTCCTCGTTCGGCTCGGTGGCGAACTTCGCCACTTCGGAGCCGAGGTACGTCGCGGTCGATTCGCGCGGCATCGTCTACGCCTCCGACCACCAAAACGAACAGGAGATCGAGCGCTACGACAGCGAGAACGCCAACGGCGGCGGGGTCGGCTTCCTCGCCCCGATCGCCGCTCCGCCGTTGGTGCCGAGCAACAACAACGGCACGACCGCGCTGCAGGTCGACCCGGACTCAGACGGCGCCGGTCCCGACGAGGACGTCCTCTACGTCCTGCGCACCTTTTCCTCGCTTGGCGTCAGGACGGTGATCCAGCAGTTTGGGCCGCTCAACGACCCGGGCCTCACCAGCGCGCCGCTGGCGGCCGATGACGTCCATGGCCAGGCAATCGGCTTCAGCTACGCCAGCATCCTCGGCGTCGATGACTCAAGCGGCCGGCTCTTCGTCGCCACCCAATATGGGACCGAGGTCGGAGTGCAGGGGAACTTCGTCTATGCGCTCGATCCGGCCGGCGGAGCCCCCTCGGCCTCGCTTAACTCGATCTCGGGGATCACGCCGACCAGCGCCACGGTCAGCGGCACGGTCAACCCCAACGGCGCGCCGCCGGTCACCTACCGGCTCGAATACTCGCTGAACGGCAGCGACTGGACGGTAGACCCCGGCACCGAGACCGTGCTCGGCATCCAGGCCACTCCCCAGGCGATCAGCGCCGTCCTCGATCCCGCCCCGTTCGGCCTTCTGCCGAGCACCGAATACCACGTGCGCATCGCCGCGATCAAGGTCTTCAACCCACCGGTGCTGAGTGCGCCAACGACCTTCACCACAGCGCCGGGGCCACCCCTGGCAGAGACCACGGGTGCGCCGCTGCGCTCGACGAGCACCGCCCAGCTCGGCGGCCGGGTCGTGTCGCGCGGCAGCGCCACCACCTACCACTTCGAGTACGGCGACCAGGGCCCCTGCGACGTCAATCCGTGTGCGTCGACTCCCGATCGCGCCGCCGGGGCGGGCCAGCTGATGCGGCTCGTCACCGAGCAGGTCGATGGGCTCTCGCCCGCCACCACCTACCACTACCGGCTCGTCGCCGGCAATGGAGCCCCGGGCTCACCCGGCTTCGGCGAGGACATGACCGTCACCACCCGCGCCTCCGACGCCCCGCTCGCGCACGGCAACTACCCCGGCCCGCCCGGGTCCGACCGCGCCTACGAGCAGGTGTCGACCGCCGACACCAGCGGCAACCCGGTGATCGGCGCGTACGGCTTCGCCGCCGACGGCAACCGCGCGCTGTATTCGGTGGGGGGAGGCACGCCGCTCTCGGTCACGGGGTCGATCCAGGGGCCATACGTTGCCGAGCGCCCCGCCGGGCAGCATCCTCAAAGCGGTTGGGATACCCCTCCGCTCATGCCTGGTCGCGACGATCTCGTCGGCGGGGACTGGCTTGGTCCAGGCAGCGATGACCGCCTCTCGGCGATCTTCGGTGTGAACGCGGGAGGAGCCTCGGAAGCACGCCCCTTCTTCCGCATGTCGCCAGGCGGGGAGGCGCTCGAGCTGTATGAGCCCTCGCAAGCCGACTGGGGCGGCAGCTACGCGATCTCCGCGGACGGCTCGAGGGTGGTCGCGGCGCTGAAAGACTCCCATGATCCCAACCACCCGACTTCGGGGCTCCAGCTCTACGAGCTGAACGGCGGCGACCCGAGCCTCGTCAGCATCCTGCCGGGAGGAGCGGCCTGCAGTGGCGGCAGCGGTCTGTTTCCGACAGGAGGAGGCGGGATATTGGTGACGCCCCCGACGGCGCGCTGGATCTCCGACGACGGCTCGCTGGTCTTCTTCAAATGCCAGGGCATCCTCGTCCGCGACCTGGTTGCCGGTGCGACCACCTTCATCGACAGCGGCGAGTTCATCAAGTCGACCACCGATGGCGCCGTCTTCTACTACAAAGCGGGCAACATATACCGCTACGAGCTCGAGGGTGGAACGCGGTCGTGCGTCACCTGCGTCATTCCCAGCTTCGAGCTGGAGGTCTCGGGTAATGGCGAACGGCGCAAGGTCGCGGTTGCCGAGGACGGCTCGCGGGTGTACTTCAAGTCGCCTCATGCGCTGGTGCCCGGAGCAGCCGCGGGTGGCATCTACCGTGTCTCGGTCCCCGGCGGGGAGCTCGCCTACGTCGCCCACATCGGCAGCGCCAACGTGGGCGAGGAGGGCACCGAAGGCCAGGCGATGGCCGCCGATGGGTCGACGCTCGTCTTCCGCAGCGCCGCGGCGAGCCTCGATGCCCTCGGCGGCCAGCAGAACGGCGGCACGTTCCAGTACTACCTCTACGACGACGAAGACCGCTCCCTGGTCTGCGCCTCCTGTCCGCAGGACGGCACCGCGCCGGTCACTGTGGCCGGGTTCGAAACCAACGGGAACCTCTCATCCGGAGGGGCCAACACCATCCCGGTCAGCGACGACGGGATCTTCGCCTTCAGCACCGCGAGCCCGCTGCTCGCCGCCGACCAGAACACGCCCTCCCCGAGTCAGGATCCCGGCCGTGGCGGCGATCTCTACGAGTACCGCGACGGGCGTCTGCTGCTGATCAGCGACGGGCTCACCGACTACCCGCGTGGCTTCGGGTCGGGCCCCAGGGTCACCGGAGTCAGCCCTTCCGGCCGCGACGTCTTCTTCCTTGCCTCCCTGCAGCTGACCCCCGATGCGCTCGAATCGAGCCAGCGCCTCTACACCGCCCGGATCGGCGGCGGCATCGACTTCCCACCGGGCCCGAGGCCATGCCCGCTGGAGGTCTGCCAGGGCACGCCCCAGGGCGCTCCCGAGGAAGCCGCGCCGGGGACCAGGGATTTCTCCGGCCCGGGGAACCCGCGCTCCCAGCCGAGCGCCGCCCGCTGCCCGAAGGGCAAGCGCAAGGTGCGCCAGCGGGGCAAGGTGCGCTGCGTGAAGCCCCAGAAGCAGCACAAGAGCAAACGCAATCAAGCCAAAGCCAACCATGACCGGAGGGCCAGCCGATGAAGCGCCTCGTAATCCCGATCGTGCCCATCGCGCTTGCCGTGCTTGCCCTCGCATCGCCGGCGACAGCCGCAGCCGCCCCCGTGTGGAACCTCGACATCCACCACAACCAGACCAATTTCACCCCTGGGGGCACCGCCGAGTACTGGTTCGACGTCAACAACGTCGGCGACACCGCCACCTCGGGCCCGATCACCCTGACGATCAACCTGCCCACCGGCATCAAACGCAACTCGCTGCGTTTCACCAAATATCCCGATCTCGACTGGAGCTGCCCGGGGTCCCCGGGAGCCTCCTCGGTCACCTGCACGACGAGCGACTCCCTCGCCCGCCACCGACTCGACGACGCGCTGATCCTCACCGTGGACGTGAGCCCCGCCCCTCCGGGGACGGTCAGGTTCGCGACCGCCAAGCTGTCCGGTGGAGGGGCGGCCAACGAACCGACCGCCAAAGAGCTGACCCGGATCGACCCGGCGCCGGCGAGCGCCGGGGTCGTCGAGGAGAGCTTCGCGATGGATTTCTACGAAGCAGACGGCTTCACCGCCGAGCGCCAGGCGTCCGCCCACCCCGACCTGCTCACCTCGGCCTTCGACTTCAACTCGATTGCCGAATCCAAAGACCCGATCTTCAAGGTCGCCGCCGACAACATCCGCAACCTGCGGGTCGACCTGCCACCCGGCTTCGTCGGCGCCCCCACGGCGGTCGGCGAGTGCACACCCGCCGATCTGTCGTTCAGCAACTGTCCAGAGTCGAGTCAGGTCGGCCGGGCGGACCTGGCGCTCTATCCCCTCCTCTCCTTGTCGGGAGGCAGGGAACCGATCTCGACCGGTGTCTTCAACATGGCGCATCCGCGCGGCTTCGTCAGCGACCTCGGCTTCGTCTTCGCCGCCAACCCGGTCCACATCCGGATTTCGCTCGATCCCGCCAACCGCTACGCGATCGTCTCCTCGGTGGCCGACATCAACGAGACGCTTCCTCCCTTCCACCAGGAGCTGACGCTCTGGGGCGTCCCCGCCGATCCCAGCCACGATTCTGAGCGCTGCCCGGTGTTCTCCAATGGGAGCTTCAACTCCGGCGACACGAGCGAGGAGTGCGGGACCGATGCCGCGGTGAAGCCGTTCCTCTCCGTTCCTGCGCAATGCGACTCAGACAACACGATGCGCCTGCATCACTACGACTTCTGGGGAGCCACAGGGGCCTTCGGTCCGGAGCTGATCAACACCCTGCCAGGCAAGTTCACGGGGTGTGACCGGCCTCGCTTCGAACCGGAGGTCGCAATCGAGCCGACCGGCAAGCAGGCCAACACGCCGACCGGCCTCGACGTCCACGTCCAGGTCGCCCAGAACGAAAATCCAAACGCCCTGGCCACGCCGCCGGTCAAGCGCATGACGGTGACCCTGCCCGAGGGCATGAGTTTCTCGCCGTCCTTTGCCGACGGCCTCAAGAGCTGCACCCTGGCCCAGATGAAGCTCGGCACCAACGATCCGGTGCAGTGCCCCGACGCCTCGCGGATCGGCGAAGTCGAGCTCTCCACGCCGCTGCTGCCAGAGGAGGCGCTGGGCTCGATGTATCTGGCGGCGCAGGGCGACAACCCCTACGGCTCGACCTTCGCTCTGCTCCTGGTGATTCAGGACACCGAAGAACGCGGCGCCGTGATCAAGATCCCGGGTCGGATCGACGTCGATCCCGTCAGCGGGCAGATCAAGACGATCTTCGACGAGCTGCCGCAGTTCCCGTTTGACGACATGACCTTGAAATTCCGCTCGGGGCCACGGGCGCCACTGGTCAGCCCCCCCTCCTGCGGCACCCAGACGATCGGCGTCGAAGTCGCCTCCTACGCCCAGCCCCAGAACCCGGTCGACGCCTCCAACACCTACCAGGTGACCGAAGGCCCCAACGGGACTCCGTGCCCCGGCAGCGTGCAGAGTCGTCCCTTCGCCCCGAAGTTCTCGGCCGGCACCCTCAACCCCGTTGCAGGCGCCTACTCGACCTTCCTCTTCCACCTCTCCAGGAGCGATGAGGAGCAGGAGCTGACCGGCATCAAGACCGTCCTGCCCCCGGGCCTGGTCGGCCGCCTCGCCGGCATGTCCTTCTGCCCCGAGCAGGCGATCGCCTCGATCTCGACGGCCGAGGGAGCCGGAGCCGGTGAGGCCGCCAACCCGGCCTGCCCGGCTTCGAGCGAGTTCGGCTCGATCACCGCCGGACTGGGCGCCGGCCCGGGTCCCAACTACTTCCCCGGCAAGGTCTACCTGGCCGGGCCGTACAAGGGAGCACCGCTCTCGCTTGCGGTCGTGGCCCCGGCACTGGCCGGCCCCTTCGACCTCGGCAACGTCGTGGTCAGGGCTGCGCTGCGCGTCAACCCCGAGACCGCCCAGGTGACGGCGGTGTCCGATCCCTTCCCGACGATCCTGCACGGGGTGATCCTCAGGACGCGTGACGTGCGCTTGCGGCTCGACCGACCCAACACCACGATCAACCCGACCAACTGCTCGAGGATGAGCGTCGACGGCGAGATCGGAGGAATCGGCGGAGCAGTCTTCAACACCGCCTCCCCCTTCCAGGTTGGTTCCTGCGGCGACCTCGCCTTCAAGCCAAAGCTCGCCTTCCGCCTCTTCGGCGGCACCAAGCGCGGAAGCCACCCCAAGTTCCGCGCCACCCTGACCATGCCGCCAGGCGGAGCCAACATCAAATCGGCCTCTGTCGCCCTGCCCAGGTCCGAGTTCCTCGACCAGGGCCACATCAAAACGATCTGCACCAGGGTGCAGTTCTCCGCCAACGCCTGCCCACCCGGATCGATCTACGGCACGGTCACGGCAAAGACGCCGCTCCTCGACGAAACTCTGACGGGCCCGATCTACCTCAGGTCCTCAAACAACCCCCTGCCTGACATCGTCGCCACCTTCAGGGGAGGCAAAATCGATGCCAACCTGGTCGGCCGCGTGGACTCCGTCAACGGAGGCATCCGCAACACCTTCGACTTCGTCCCCGACGTTCCGGTGAGCGAAGCGACCTTCAACTTCTTCGG